>JAABUS010008627.1_pt1 | contig 11100 bp, 13 predicted proteins | sample 5560161 | NCBI WGS metagenome assembly JAABUS01 (sample SAMN10711885, study PRJNA513376) | rock metagenome | isolation source: Antarctica rocks | place: Antarctica: Victoria Land, Trio Nunatak nord | collected 2016-01-04
CGTCGTGGTGGTGACCGACGAGGACCCCGCGCGGCTCGGATCGCTGCTCACCGCCGTCGGCAGGTGCTGCGACCGGCTGATCGTGCTGCCGGCGACGTCGTACCGGCCGGTCGGTCTCCCGGTCCCCCTCCGCGGGCCGGTCTTCGGGTCCTACGCCGCGGACGAGGTCGGCTGGCTGCTGCAGGACCTCTCGGCGGTAAGGCTGGAGGCGCCGACGCAGGAGCGCGAGGAGGCGATCCAGGCCGGCGGTGCGCACTACGCCGAGTCCCTGCCGATCGAGTTTGTGCCGTCGCCGGCGTACCGGGAGCTCTACGACCGGGCGCTGGCCGCCTCGGCCGAACGGGTGGCAGCGGCCCTCGGCGTGGTCACCGACCTGGTCCTGGCTCAGCGGCCGCGGCCGGTGCTCGTGTCGCTGGCCCGAGCCGGTACGCCGATCGGCATCCTGATGCGGCGCTGGGCACAGCAGCGGCACGGCCTGCAGATCCCCCACTACGCGCTGTCGATCGTGCGGGGGCGCGGGGTGGACACCGTGGCGCTGCGCTGGCTGGCCGCGCACCACGACCCGGCCGACGTGGTCTTCGTCGACGGCTGGACCGGCAAGGGCGCGATCGTGCGGGAGCTGACCGCGGCGCTGGACGAGCACGCGGCGACCACCGGGCAGCGCTTCGACCCGGGTCTCGCGGTGCTCGCCGACCCCGGTCACTGCGTGCGCACGTTCGGGACGCGGGAGGACTTCCTGGTGCCGTCGGCGTGCCTGAACTCGACCGTGTCGGGCCTGGTCAGCCGCACCGTCCTCAACGACGACCTGATCGCACCCGGGGAGTTCCACGGTGCGAAGTTCTACGCCGAGCTGGCAGCGGCGGATGTGTCCGGTGCCTTCCTCGACGCGATCAGCGAGCGCTTTACCGACGTGACCGCGGCGGTGGACGAGCAGGTGCGCGGACGCGCGACCGAGGACACCGAGCCCTCCTGGCGCGGCTGGGCGGCGATCGAGCGGATCAGCGCCGACTACGGCATCGGCAGCGTGAACCTGGTCAAGCCCGGGGTGGGGGAGACGACGCGGGTGCTCCTACGCCGGGTGCCGTGGCGCATCCTGGCCCGCAGCGGGGCCGGTGCGGACATCGGGCACGTCTTGCTGCTCGCCGCCGAACGCGGTGTCCCGGTGGAGGAGGTCGACGACCTGCCGTACTCCTGCGTCGGGTTGATCCACCCGGGCTTCACCCGGACCCCGTAATGAGTGGGCCCAGGGTGATGGTGGTCTGCGACCTGGACCGGACGCTGATCTACAGCGCGGCGGCGCTGGGCAACGAGCCGCCGCCGTTGTGCTGCGTGGAGCAGATCGCCGGTCAGGACGCGGCGTTCATGACGACCGGCGCGGTGGCGGCGCTGGCCGAGCTGCGTGAGCGCGCCGAGTTCGTGCCGACGACGACCCGCACCAGGGAGCAGTACGCCCGGGTGCGATTGCCCGGCCCGGCTCCGCGCTACGCGATCGCGGCGAACGGCGGGCACCTGCTCGACGGCGGTGTCAGCGACGCGGCCTGGCAGCGCCGAGTCCGTGAACGGCTGCGGCAGGGGGCTTCGCTGGCGGAGATGTCGGCGCTGCTGTCCGACGAGGCGAACGCGGACTGGCTGGTGCGGTGGCGGGTCGCCGAGGAGCTGTTCTGCTACGCGATCGTCGACCGGCTCCGGTTGCCCGACGAGCGGCTGGCCGAGCTGTCCGACCGGGCCATGCACCGTGGCTGGACGCTGTCCCTGCAGGGCCGCAAGCTCTACCTCGTCCCGATATCGCTGACGAAGTCCGCCGCCGCGGCGGAGCTGGCCGGCCGGCTCGGCGCGGACGTCGTCCTGGCCGCCGGGGACTCGCTGCTGGACGTCGACCTGCTCGAGTACGCCGACCAGGCCGTCCGCCCGGCGCACGGCGAGCTGCAGCTGGCCGACTGGTCACCCCCCGGGCTGCAGGTGACGGCGGCCGTCGGCGTACAGGGCGGGGAGGAGCTGGTCCGCTGGCTGGTCTGCGCCGCGGGCGGTCACCGGGCTGCGCGGGACTGACGGACCTCGTCCACCACTGCCCTGGCCGCGTTGCCGACCGTGTACAGCTCGGTGAGGTAGGCCCAGAAGTCCGGCCGGTTGCGCGCGGCGAGCCGCTCCGGTGCGGTGTCGAGCTGGATGCCGAGCGCGTCGAGCCGCGACACGTGCTGCGGCGCCGGGCGTTCGGCGCCGGCCAGCAGAAAACGCTGGGCGTCGCGCAGCACCCGACGGGCCTGCCGCAACGGCTCATCCGGGTCCTGCTGGGCTGCCTTCAGCGATTCCAGCCGGTGCTTGGTGGCCTGTACGGCCTTGGCCGCGGAGTCGATCTCGGACCGTGCCGCACCGATCGCCGTCTCGGCGTCGGTCCAGCGCTGCTCCTGGGCGGTGGCCAGCCGCTCGGCCGTGACCAGCTGTTCGCGGCCGCTCTCGATGGCCCTGGCGGCGGTCGCCGGCACCTTCTCCAGGTCGGCGAAGGACGGGTAGACGAAGGAGCGCCGCAGCTCGCTGAGCGTCTCCGGCACACCCTGCAGGTGCGACTCGGTGACCTGCAGGAAGGTGCGGGCGGCGGTGATCGCCCTGGTCAGGGCCGCGGCCCGGCCGGGGAGCGAGTCCACCTCGGCCTGCGCCTGCGTGCTCAGCTCGATGACGCGGGCGGCGCCCTCCAGCGTCCTGGGCAGCCCGAGCGCCTGCACCCCGGGCTCCAGGGCGGTCAGGGCGTCGCGGGCGTCGTCGAGCAGCGCGGCGGCCTCGCGCGCCTGGTAGCCGGCCTCCCGTGCTGCCTCCACACCCCGGGTCGCGGAGGTCAGGGCGACCCGTGCGGCCTGCAGCCGGTCCGGGACCGCGGCGTGCGCCGAGCGGGCCTGGCCGAGGGGCCGGTCGGCCCGTTCCAGGAAGCGGCGGATGGCGACGACCGCGTGCCCCAACTGCTCGGCCGCGGCGTGGAAGGCCTGCGCCGCGTGCCTGGCCACCGGCTCCTCCAGGTCGCTGCCGAGGTCGGCCGAACCGACCGCCGACATGTACGCCGCCACCGCCTGGTTGGCCAGCTCCTGGACCGGCGCCCAGTCCGCTGCCACCTGACGGGCCGTGGGGCCGGGGTCGACGACGGTGAGCATCCGGACGCTCTCGGCCGCGTCGGTCTGCAGCCGGTCCACGTCGATGAGGACCTGCGCCGCCCGGCCGGACGCCTCCTGGGCGGCGGCCTGCGCCTGGTCCCGGCCGCGCCGCCACCACCGCTCCGGCGCCGGCTGTCCCATGGCAGGCACCGTATCCCTCCGCCCGTTCCAACTGCCCGCAGCCGGGCGGTGTCCAGACGTCAGACCGGGCGTGGCACGTTTCGGTGGTCCGTTCCCGCGGTCCAAGCGCGGCAGCACACGTACGCGGCCACCAGCAGCACGCTCAGGCGCCGTCACCGAGGACGATGCTGCCGGCGTCGTCGATCCCGCCCTGGGCGGTGTACACCAGTCCGGTGCCGGCCAGCACGACCTTGCTGGCGATGACGATCTCCCAGAGACCACGGGTGGACAGCGGTTGCCAGGCCAACAGCGCGAAGAGCGCGGCCCCCACTGCGGCCAGCCACATCAGGCCGCGGCCGACCTGCACCGTCGATCACCGGTGGTCTCGGTTGGTGGTGGGCGTGGGCGTGGGCGTGGGCGTGGACATGGGTCCTCCGATGGGTCGTGGTCGAGCTGGGTCTGGTGGGCCTCTGGGGTCACGCCACGGCGCGGCCGGCCGATCGTCGCCGACGTGGCGCCGGCCGCGATTCGGGCGGGTCTGTGGCTGCCGCCTGGAGGTTGTCGATGAGCGTCGACATCGTGACCATGAACGCCGCAACGGCCGCCTGGTCGAGACCCCGCGCGGCGGTGCCGTTCACCGACGTGGCGGCGCCCACGAGGTCGCTCCTGCGCGCCCGCGCCGAATCGGTCAGGCACACCAGCGATCGGCGGGCGTCCCGCGGGTCGGGGTGCCGCTCCACCAGACCGTCGCGTTCCATCCGCGCGAGCGTCCGCGCCATGGTCGGCTGCTCGATCTGCACCCGCTCGCACAGCTCGGCCTGGGTCAGACTGTCGTCCTCGTACAAGGTCAGCAGTTGAGCGAACTGCCCCGGCGACACACCGAACTGCTCGATCTCCTCGCGCAGCGCCCTGGCCAGCAGCCGGGCCAGGTGGTTGACCTGATAGCCCAGCGACGACCGCCGATCGAAGGAGTCGACCCCGTATCCAGACAGTCGCGGTGGCTTCCGGTCGTGGGTATCGCCCGGCGGACCGGACGTCGCGCTCCGTGGTGGTTGTGGGTCGCACCGGCAGCGGCGGTGGCCGTCGGTGTCTACCTGCTCAGCTGGGCCGGGCGCTGGCCGCACTCCGATGTGCGCAACGCGGGCGCGGTGCTGACGGGCGTCGGCGTACTGGCCGTGGGGGCGGTGGCCGCGGGGTGCTGCGCCGCCGGGTTCGCGACCACGTGGTGGCGCCGAGTGCTGATGCTGGTGCCGACGGGGCTGGCGGTCATGGTCGGCCTCTTCGCCCTGGCCACCGTCAGTGCCGACCAGCAGGCGGCCTGCGGGACCGAGCTCGCCGCATGCTCGGCCCTGCTGCCCGGTCTCTGACCCGTCGGTCATGATCATGAGTCTGAATTTGCGGGAGAACCGATGAATCCGGACTCATGATCATGAGATGCGAGTGACCCTATGCCGCGGGGCACTCTGTGTCAGGCTGGAACGGTGCCCCGCCTGGTCCGAGCCCGCAACGATCCGGGCCAGTACGACGACCTGGTGGACGCCTGGTGGGACCGGCACGGGCCGTTCGCCCTGCTGCACTCCATCGCTGAGGCCAGGGCGGCGCTGATCCCACCGGCGATAGGGCCGGATGCCGTGCTCGTCGATCTCGCCTGTGGCGGCGGGCTGCTGGCACCCCACGTCGCCGCGCTCGGCTACCGCCACGTCGGCCTGGACATCACCGCGTCGGCGCTGCGACAGGCCCTCGGCCACGGCGTTCGCGCGGTCCGCGCCGACGTGCTCGCCGTGCCGCTGCCCGACGGCTGCGCCGACGTCGTCGTGGCCGGCGAGATCCTCGAGCACGTCACCGACCTGCGCGGCGCGCTCACGCAGGCCTGCCGGCTGCTGCGCCCGGGCGGGCTCCTCGTGCTCGACACCCTCGCCGACACCGCGGTGGCCCGGCTGCTCGCCGTGCACATCGGCGAGCGCATCCCCGGCGGTGCGCCCAAGGGCATCCACGACCCGGCCCTGTTCGTCAACCGGAACGCGCTGCGGCGTACCTGCGCCGAACACGGCGTCGCCCTCACCCTGCGCGGCGTCCGGCCGTCCATCCCGGGCCTGGCGCGGTGGCTCGGCCGCCGCGGCGACCGGATCCCGCTCGTCCCCACCCGATCCACCGCCGTGCTCTTCCAGGGGCACGGCCGCAAGGAGGCAGCCGCATGACACCCCAGCGTCTGGCCGATCCCGAGGACGGGGTCGCGGCCGCCCACCACCTGGCGGGGCGGTTCGGCGAGCGGGCAGCCGAGCACGACCGCGAGGGCGTCTTCCCGGCCGCGGACTTCGACGACCTGCGCTCGGTCGGGCTGCTCGGCCTGATGGTGCCGACGGCGCTGGGTGGTGCCGGCGCCGGTTTCCAGGACTACGCCGAGGTCGCGATGGCCCTCGGCGCGGGCAGCGGCGCCACCGCGCTGATCTTCAACATGCACGCCTCGGTGACCGGTGCACTGGCCGGTACGCCGGACGAGGTGGCCCGGGCGCTCGGCGTACCGGAGACGTACTTCGCCATGCGCGACCGGGTGCTCGAGGCGGCCGCCGATGGTGCGCTCTACGCGGTGGCGATGAGCGAGCGGGGCGCCGGCAGCCGGCTGTCGAAGCTGACCACGTCGTACGAGGCGGTCGACGACGGATACCGGATCACCGGCTCCAAGACGTTCGTGTCCGGGGCCGGCCACGCCGACGGCTACCTCGTCGCCGCGCGGCAGGCCGGGTCCGAGCCGGCGGTGCTGTCGCACTTCCTGGTGCCCGCCGGTTCCGGCCTGACCGTCGAGGCGACCTGGGACTCCCTCGGGATGCGCGCGACCGGGAGCAACGACCTGCACCTGGACGTCACGGTGCCCGCCGACGCGCTGCTCGGCGGCATGGAGGGGCTCGTCCTGCTGCTCGCCCAGGTGATGCCGCAGTGGCTGGTGGCGTCGTACGCGGCGGTGTACGTCGGGGTGGCCCAGTCGGCCATCGACGCGGCGGTGGCACACCTGACCGAGCGGGGCCTGGCGCGGTTGCCGGCGGTGCGGGCGCGGCTGGGGCGAGCGGACGCCGCCGTCGCCGCGGCCCGGCTGGTGGTCCTGGAGGCGGCCGGGCGGATCGACCGTGCGCCCGGCGAGCCGGAGACCAACCGCTGGGTCTGGCGGGCCAAGCTGCTCGCCGGCCAGACCGCGATGGACGTGGCGGCGTCGATGCTGGAGGCGGCCGGTACGTCGGCGTCGCGGCGCGGTCACCCGCTGGAGCGGATCTTCCGCGACGCCCGCTGCGGCTCGCTGCAGCCGGCCACGAGCGACGTCTGCGCCGACTGGCTCGGGATGGCTGCTCTGGGCCTCGATCCGGAGAACGCCGCAGAGGTGGCCCGGTGGTAGCTGTCCTCACCGGGTTGAGCCACGCCGTACCGGCTGCAGTCGGCCAGCAGGCGCTCTGGGACGGTTTCTTCGCCGAGCACTACGGCAACCGGGCGCTGGCCCGGCGGCTGTTCGCGGCCTCCGGGGTCACCACCCGGCACGCGGTGGCGAACCCGCTGGACGAGGACCTGTCGCAGTGGAGCACCGCCGCGCGGATGGACCGGTACGCCGCCGAGGCGATGCCGCTGGCCAAGCAGGCGATGGGCCAGGCGCTGGCAGACGCGGGCCTGGCCGCCGGTGACGTGGGGCTGCTCGCGGTCGCCTCCTGCACCGGCTATGCCACCCCCGGTGTGGACATCCGGCTGGCCCGCGACCTCGGGATGTCGCCGGGGCTGCAGCGGCTGTTCGTCGGGCACATGGGCTGCTACGCCGCCGTACCGGCGCTGGCCGCGGTCACCGACTTCGTCGTGGCGCGCGACCGCCCGGCGGTGCTGCTGTGCCTGGAGCTGACCAGCCTGCACGTGCAGCCGGCCACCGACGAGATCGACCAGATCGTCAGCCACGCGCTGTTCAGCGACGCCGCGTCGGCGGTCGTGGTGCAGCCCGGCTCGGCGGCGCTCGGCGGGTTGGAGATGGTCGACGTGGTGGCGCGCACCGACGCCTCGACCGCGGACCACATGACCTGGGACGTCACCGATCTCGGTTTCCGGATGGGTCTGTCGCCGCGGGTTCCCGACGTGCTGGCCGTGCACGTCGGCCCGGTGATCGGCGAGCTGCTGGTCCGGCACGGGCTGGCGCCCGCCGACGTCGCCGCCTGGGCGGTGCACCCTGGAGGCCCCCGCATCCTCGACGTGGTTGCCGAGCAGCTCGACCTGCCGGAGGTCGCGGTGGAGCCGTCGCGGCAGGTTCTCGCCGAGCACGGCAACTGCTCCTCGGCGACGGTGCTGCTCGCCCTGGAGGCGGTGGCGCCCGGTGTCCCGGCCGGTGGCTACGTCGTGCTGACCGCGTTCGGGCCCGGGCTGACGTTGTACGCCGCGCTGCTGCGCCGCCGCCCGGGCTGATGGCAGACGTCCGCGCCCAGCTGTCCGCCGCCGGCCGTGCGATGGTCGGGGCCGGGCTGGTGATCGGCTCCGGCGGCAACCTGTCCGCCCGCGTCGGCGAGGCCTGCTGGGTGACCGCGGCGGGTACCCGGCTCGACGAGCTGGACGCGTCGTCGTACTCGCTGGTCCGGGTCGCCGACGGTGCGGTGCTCGACGGGCACGAGGTGCCCAGCAGCGAGGTCGCGCTGCACCTGCACAGCTACCGGGCGCGGCCCGACGCCGGGGCGCTGGTGCACCTGCATCCGCAGACGTCGGTGCTGCTCGATGCGCTCGACGAGTCGATCACGCTGGTCACCACCGACCATGCCTTCTATGTGCGCCGAGTGGTGTCGGTGCCGTTCCATCCGCCGGGCAGCGTCGACCTCGCGGTCGCAGCTGCGCGGGCGGTCGCCGACGGCACGAACTGCGTGATCCTGCGCCACCACGGCTGCTCGGTGCTGGGCCCCGACGTCGACCTCGCCCACAAGCGCGCGGTCAACCTGGAGGAGGCAGCGCGGGCGACGTACGCGGCGTTGCTGCTGCGCCGCACGCCGCCGGCCTGCCCCGCCGTACCTGAGGCTCCCTGACCGGTTACCGCTCGGCGTCGGCCCGAGCCTCCGCGCCGGTCTCGCCGGCGTAACCCTCGTCCTGGCCGGCGACGCGACCGACGTACTCCTCGGTGTTGCCGGTGCCGGTGGTCGACGCCGAATCGCCACCGGTGTCCTCACCGCCGCCGGTGTCTCGGGCATTGGCCACCGCGTCGTCGGTGTCGACGTCGGACTCGCGCTCGTTGTCGGGTTCGGTGCTCACCCGGATCGCCTCCTGGCTGGTTGGGGGGTCGCCGGCCGATGCGGGCACCGGTGGCTGTGCACCCCAGCCTGCACCACACGCCCCCTCGCTGCGGTGATCATGACGTTGGGTGGTCCGATTCGCCCGGAAACGCCCGGTGCGACACGTCGGCAACGTCATGATCACCAGAGAAGGACGGCTCAGGCGGCTTCCAGGGCGAGCAGCGAGCGCTTGAGGTCGCTGCCCCCGGCGTACTGGCCGACCGTGCCGTCGCTGCGCAGCACCCGGTGGCAGGGCACCACCAGCGGCAGCGGGTTGGTGGCGCACGCACTGCCGGCGGCGCGGACCGCGCGGGGACTGCCCGCGGACTCGGCCAGGGCCGCGTACGTCGTCGTCCGGCCGTACCCCACCGTGCGCAGGTGGTCCAGGACGGTACGCCGGAAACCGCCGGCCAGCCGCAGGTCCAGCCGCAGGTCGAAGGCCCTGCGCCGGCCGGCGAAGTAGTCGTCGAGCTCGCGGGCGGTCTGCTCCAGCCGGGCCGGTGCGCGGAGCACCCGCGAGCTGATCCGCCCGGCCAGGTTCGCCAGCACCCGGTCGTGGTCCTCGCAGGCGAACGCAACCCGGACCAGACCGGCCTCGGTGGCGGCCAGCAGCAGCAGTCCGGCCGGGCTGTCCAGCGTCCGATAGGCGACGTCGAGCAGGCCGGCACCCTCGGCGGCGGCGGCCAGCCGGGCCTGCAGCGCCCGCTCGGCCTCGGGGTCGCTCGCCGGCAGGGTGTCCCACAGTGCGTCGGTCATGGCGTGTCTCCTCGGGGTGATGGCAGGTAGCTGCGGCGCAGCGCGGCGATGCCGTCTGCGGCGGCCCGCCTGGCCGCTGCCGCGGTACCGCCGACGATCTCGGCGACCTCGGCGTACGGCAGGCCGGCGAGGTGGTGGTAGGCGACGGTCTGACGCTGCTTGGGCGGCAGCTCGCGCAGGGCGGCCCACAGGTCGGTCTCCCACGAGCCGGGTACGCCGTCGCGGGCGGGAAGCTGCTCGTCGAGGTGCGCGGTGGGCACCGGGCGCCGGTCGCGGGCGCGGATCGCGTCGATCGACTTGCGGTGCGCAATGGTCACGAGCCAGGCCTGCACGTTGCTGCCCGGCCGCAGCCGGGGGTAGGCCTCCAGCGCGGCGAGGAACGTCTCGGACCAGGCGTCGTCGGCGGCGACCGGACCGAGCACGGCACGGCAGACCCGCAGCACGGTGGGTCCGTGCCGGGTCACGATCGCGTCGAACGGCTCCGGTGCCACGCTGGGTAAACGCCGGCCGCGTCCAGGATGTGAGCCGGCGGCCGAGGACACCCGCCGATCATGGCAGCCGGCTCAGTCCGGCAATTTCTGGTGCGGGTAGTCCTCGGCGCGGTGCTGGAAGGACAGGATCTGCGGGTTCTGGGCGACACCGTCGCGGATCTCGATGCAGCGCCGCACCGTCTCCTCGGCGTTCCACGCCTCGGGTCCGGCGAGCACCGTGCTCAGATACGGCAGCAGCGCCTCGCTGATCTCCCAGGTCGCGGAGTTCCAGAGGTAGGAGGGGCTGTGGTCGACGCCGTAGTAGGTGATGTTGTCGCCGACGACGAAGGACGGCGCGGAGAACGGCGTGGGCCGGGCGAACTCGAAGCCCATCCCCTCGTCGCAGGAGACGTCCACGATCAGGCTGCCCCGGCGGAAGTGCGGCAGGTCGGCGTCGCGGACGAACATCAGCGGTGCCTCGGGGTCCTGCAGCACGCAGTTGACGACGATGTCGTGCCCGGCGAGGAAATCGGCGAGCGGCACCTCGCTGCGCCCCATGATCGCGACGGTGTGCTCGGGTCGGTCGGGGTCGGCGCGGAAGTTGACCAGCACCATGGGGTCGATCGGCGAGGCGACGGCACCGACCTCGCGCTGGGTGAGGACGTGGATGTCGTGGACGCCCTGCGCCCTGAGCGCGGTCACCGCGCCGCGGCCGGTGGCGCCGAACCCGATCACCGCGGCGGACAGCGGGCGGCCGTAGCTCCCGGTGCTGCCGATCAGTTGCAGCGCGTGCAGCACGGAGGCGTAGCCGGCGATCTCGTTGTTCTTGTGGAAGACGTGTACGCCGAACGATCCGTCCTTCGCCCAGTGGTTCATCGCCTCGAAGGCGAGCAGGGTGAGCCGCTTGTCGATCGCGACCTGCGTGACGTCCTCGTCCTGCACGCAGTGCGGCCAGCCCCAGAGGATCCGGCCGTCCGGCAGCTCAGCGAGGTCGGCGGCAAGGGGCTTGGGCAGCAGGACCACGTCGCAGCGGGCGACCAGCTCCGCGCGCGACACCATCCCGGCCACCAGCGGGGCGAGCACGTCGTCGCCGATCCCGAAGTCCTCGCCGTAGCCGCTCTCCAGATACACCCGGGACCGCAGGTCGGAGTCGATGCGTTCGACGTGCTCCGGGTGGATCGGCAGCCGTCGCTCGTTCTCCTTGAGCGACCGGCCCAGGACACCGAGGCTGAGCTGCCCCATGGACACCCCCTTGGGTCGGGGGACTGTCTAGCACACGGCCGTGGGGGCGGGGATGCTCGCGAGGTGAGCGCGCAGCCGCCGGGAACCGATGCGGATCGT
>JAABUS010008628.1_pt1 | contig 11099 bp, 10 predicted proteins | sample 5560161 | NCBI WGS metagenome assembly JAABUS01 (sample SAMN10711885, study PRJNA513376) | rock metagenome | isolation source: Antarctica rocks | place: Antarctica: Victoria Land, Trio Nunatak nord | collected 2016-01-04
AATCCGAGCTTCGCCGAGCCCCCCGTTACGCCCGCCGCGAGCAGCGGATTACCGGATCGGTGATCGACAGCAGCATGACGCTTCTGCAACGCGCCGACGGTCATATCGTGTCGTTTGCCACCGGATCGACTCCGGCTAATGCGCTGCCGACGCACGTGATACGAGAGCTATCGTCGGTCGTGCTCGCGGAGCCCACCGCCGCGGCGCTCAACTATGGGCCCACCGAGGGGCAGCTCGATCTTCGGGCCGCAGTGCTCGAACTGCTTGCCGGCAAGGGTGAGACGGTAGAGGATGAGCAACTGCTCATCACCGCGGGCGGGATGCAAGGCCTGGATCTCGTTTGCAAGCTCTTCGTCGATCCCGACGATCTCGTCGTGGTCGAGTCCCCTACCTACACGAACGCTCTCTCCACGATCGCGAGCTACGAGGGCGCAGTCCTCGAGGTCCCTGTCGACGCAGAGGGTCTTCGCGTCGACCAGCTCTCGGATCTCGTGCGCGAGGCCGGCAGGACGCCGAAGCTCATACATGTGATCCCAAACCACCAGAACCCCACCGGCCTGACGCTCTCACTCGACCGCAGGACCGCCCTGCTGTCTCTAGCTGACGAATGGGACGCACTGATCCTCGAGGACGACCCGTACGCGTGGCTGGGCTTCGACGGGGATCAGCTGCCCAGCCTCTTCGGATTGGACACGGCGAGCCGCGTCGTGGCCGTCAACACGTTCTCGAAGATCCTCGCCCCCGGCCTACGGGTCGGGTGGGTCCTGGGCCCGCCCGCCGTGATCAGTCGCATGCGGGCGGCCAAGCAGGGCATGGACACCTGCACGAATGTTCTCGGGCAGCGACTTATCGCCGAGTTCCTGCGGCGCGGGCTGATGGAGGCCCAGCTCGACCACCTCCGGCGGGACTACCGCGAGAAGAAGGACACCATGGTCGCTGCGCTGACCGCCTCCTTCGGGGACCTCGCCGGCGCGACATGGACCGACCCGGCCGGCGGAGTGTTCCTATGGCTGCAGCTACCACCGGAGGTCGACTCCGACCGTCTCGCTCGCGTGGCACTCGAGCGCGGCGTCGCCATAATCGCCGGAACGGCGTTCTCGAGCCGACGCGAATTCGCGCACGGCGTGCGCCTGTGCTTCAACTCCCCGCACAAGACCGACATCCATGAAGGCATCCGTCGCCTGCGAGCGGCGTTCGACCAGCTCTACGGCCCGGGCGGAGACGGCTGATGACAACCACCACGCTCTCCTCCCAAGAGACGATCTTCGCGCGGTACACGGCGCGGACCAAGAAATCGCTCGCCGCCTTCGAGCGGGCGAAGAAGCACCTGCCTGGGGGCGTGAGCCGCTCGATCCTCTATCACCGGCCGTATCCGACGTTCGTCCGGCGTGCCGAGGGAGCCTACGTCGAGGATCTCGATGGCAATCGGTACCTCGACGCGATCGGGAACTACACGTCGATGATCCTCGGCCACGGCGACGAGGGCGTCCTCCGTGCGGTCCGGGACCAGATCGCGGACGGTACGACGGTTGCCGGTCCCTCTCTGCTCGAGGCGGATCTTGCGGAGCTCCTGTGCGATCGCGTTCCCTCGATGGAACAGGTGCGCTTCACGGTCTCCGGCACGGAGGCGACCATGATGGCCATCCGCGCCGCGCGAGCCTTCACGGGCCGTTCGCAGATCGCGAAGTTCGAAGGCGGCTACCACGGCATGCACGACTACGCGATGGTCAGCGTCGCGCCTCCGCTCGAGCAGGCCGGACGCCCCGAGACCCCGCGTGCGGTCGCGCCCCTCGGCATCCCCGCGGAGGTGCGCGACACCGTGACGGTGCTTCCGTTCAACGACCTTGCGGCTGTGCGCGAGATCGTCGAGCGCGGAGCGGAGCAGCTCGCCGGGATCATCGTCGAGCCGGTCATGGGGGTCGCGGGCGTCATCCGTCCCGCGGCGGGCTTCCTGGAGCTGCTGCGGGAGCTCGCGGACGAGCACGGGTTCGTGCTCATCTTCGACGAGGTCATGTCGTTCCGGCTGGCTCACGGAGGTGCGCAGGAGCTCTTCGGCGTCTCACCCGACCTGACGACGCTCGCGAAGGTCATCGGGGGCGGTTTCCCGGTCGCCGCCGTCGGGGGTCGCAGCGACATCATGGCGCTGTTCGACCCGACGGAGGGACCGACCGTGCTGCTGAGCGGCACGTGGCACGCCGGACTTGTGTCACTCAGCGCCGCCGTCGAAACGGTCCGCCGCCTCACACCTGAGGCGATCGCCGCGCTGAACGAACGCGGGACCGTGCTGCGCCGGCGGCTGGAGGATGTGCTCGAGACCGACGCCGGCATGTCGGTGACCGGCGTCGGCTCGCTGCTGGGCTTGCATGCGACTTCGGAGTCGATCGACGACTACCGCGCCGGCGCGCGCGGCGAGCGGGACGTCATCGGCCTGCTGCACCTCGCGTTGCTCAACGAGGGCGTGATGATCGCGCCGCGAGGGATGATCTGCCTGTCCCTGGCGATGGCCGACGCCGAAATCGACTTCCTCGTCGACGCCTTCCGCAACGCGATGACCGCGGTCCTTCCTTGAACAGGAGTATCAGCCCGCGGGCCCATCGCCAAAGCCCCGATCCTGCGATCGCGAAGACGTCGGCCGCCGCATAGATTGTGCTCGATCTCCGCGCATTCGAAGCTAGCCGAGGCGATCCACCAGGTGTCCATGTCGGTCCGTGATGTGCTCAATCTTCCGGTGATGCGATCCGCACGCGTCGTCGCGGGCGATCCCGGAGTGGACACCAGCGAAGTGCGCTGGGTCGCAGTCGCGGAAGGACCAGTCGAGGACTTCGTTATGGAAGGTGAGCTGATCCTCACCTCGGGGATGGGCTGCGACGCCGCTGGGTTGGCACGGCTCGTTAACGAGGTGCGCGCGTCCGGCGCGGCGGCGATGTGCGTCGGCGTCGGTCCTGGCCGTTTCGTCGAGGCCTTGGGTCCCCCGGCGACGGACATCGCGAATACCGCCGGGTTTCCGTTGATCGAGATTCCCTGGGAGCTGCGCTTCTCAGACATCACGAGAGCCATAGTCGAGCGGCTGCTGGCCGAACGGCACGCAGGACGCCACGACGACGCCGACCGTGCCCGGTTCACCAACCTCGTCCTCGACGGGCTCGGGTTCAGAGGCATCGCCGATGCGCTTGAGTCGATCATCCCCAGACGCGTGGTCATCCTAGACGGCGACTTGCGGCCGCAGACGTTTGGGAGCAACGCCGCCTCGTCACTCGGACGGGACGGCGTCGCAGCCTGCCAGAGGGCCGGTGAGCTGCTGAGCCAGGAGAAGGTCGACGAGCTCGCCTCGCTGTTCCCGGAGGACACGCCGAAGCGGATCGACGGATTGCCGGCGCTCCAGCTCGGTGCGGGGCTCGCGCTGACCGTCACGGCGCGATCCAGGCCCGTCGCATACGTGTACGCGCTCGACCCGGGGACCGGTGAGGCACCGAGCGGTTCCGCCGATGCCTTGACGATGCTCCAGGCGACGGAGGCCATCGCGATGGAGTCGGTGCGCCGACTCGCCGCTGCGGGCGCCGAGGCGCGCGTGCGAGGCAACTTCCTGTGGGGGCTGGCGACGGGCTCGATCGACCCGCAGAGCGAGACCGCCCGTGAAGCGTCCCTCCTGGGCTACCCCGCGCGCGCCTTCTACCACGTCGTGCTGCTCGAGGCCCGCGACGGGCTCGAGCCGACCGACGTGAAGCGCCGCCTGGTCCGGCAGGCGCGCCATCATCAGATCGCGGTCCACACCGCGGTGCAGGGTAGCCGGCTGCTCATGCTGGTCGAGACGGAGGAGGACGCGGACGAGCTCTCAGCCGGGACCGTCGAGCTGCTACTCGGGCGCCCGACGGCTCAGACCGTGCCGACCTCGCCCGTCGGCGCCGGTGTCGCCGGCGGCCGATGGACGCTGGAGGAGCTGCCGGGCGCTTATCGCGAATGTGAGCGCACGCTGGCCGTCGGCCGCGCGATCCTGGGCCCGCATAGCGTGGCGACCGCCGCGCAACTGGGCCCGTTCCTCATGGTCAGCCAGCTCGCGGACGATCCGCAGTCCCGAGCGATGGCGCTCGGCGCGCTGCGACCTCTCATCGAGTACGACCACAAGCGCTCACGGGGACTGCTCGAGACGCTCGAGACGTATCTCGACGAAGGGTGCAACGCCAGTCGGACCGCCCGGCGCCTGTTCCTCAGCAGGCATTCGCTGCTGTACCGGATCAACAAGATCGAGGAGCTGACCGGCTGCTCGCTCGACGATCGCAACGACCGGTTCGTCCTCGAGCTCAGCGTGCGGCTGCTTCGCTTCGGCCTCTTGGACGAGAGCCGCCGATGACGCGCGCCCTCACACCCCTGACGCGTCCGGGCAAGATCATCTGTGTCGGCCTCAACTACCGCGATCACGCGCGCGAGACCGGTATCGCCATCCCGGAGCAGCCGCTGTTGTTCGGCAAGTGGCCCACGTCGATCATCGGGCCGGGCGAGCCGATCGTGATTCCGCCCTGCTCCACGCAGGTGGACTACGAGGCTGAGCTCGGGCTGGTCATCGGCCGCCGCGCCCGCGACCTCCGACCTGACGAAGCGCTCGGCCACGTCGCCGGCGTCGTCTGCGTCAACGACGTGAGCGCACGGGACCTCCAGTTCGCCGACGGCCAGTGGACCCGCTCGAAGTCCTTCGACTCCTTCTGCCCCGTCGGCCCCGCCGTGGTGCCGCTCAGCGCGGTCGGAGCACTCGGCAACCTGCGCGTGCGCTGCCTCGTGAACGGCAGCGTCGTCCAGGAGTCCTCGACGAGCGAGATGGTCTTCGACGCCGCGCAGATCGTCGCCTACGCGAGCCGGTCCACGACGCTGGAGCCCGGCGATCTGATCGCCACCGGAACGCCGGCCGGCGTCGGCTTCGGCCGAACGCCGCCGCTCTTCTTGCGCGCGGGCGACGTCGTCACCGTCGAGATCGAACGGATCGGCGAGCTCACGAATCCAGTGATCGGCTCACCGGTAGGTGCCGTCGAGGCGGGAGTCGGGCATGGGCGATGACACGATCGCCGATGTCGAGCGCCGACTGACGGATGCCGTCCGGCGCCGGGAGGGCGAACGCGTCCAGTTCCTGCGGAAGCTCGTCAGGACGCCGAGCCTCACGGGGTATGAGGCCGAGATCCAGGATCTGCTCGAGTCCGCGTTCGCGGGCGCGGGGCTCGAGGTGCGCACGCAACAGCTCGATGCCGAGCGCATAGGTTCGTTCTTGCCCACCGTCGCCGGCAGCGACCTCTCTGCACGGCCGAACGTGATCGGCGCGCTGCGGGGCGGCGGCGGCGGACGGTCGCTGCTGCTCAACGCACACGTCGACACCGTGCTGCCCGGGGACGAGGCTCGCTGGACGCACCCCCCGTTCAGCGGCGCGCTCATCGACGGCGAGGTATGGGGCCTGGGTGCGTGCGACATGAAGGCGGGCCTCGTCGCCTGCCTGTTCGCCCTCGTCGCCATCCGAGACGCCGGGATCGCCCTGCGTGGCGACATCGTGTTGGCCGCGACGGTCGGCGAGGAGTCCGGTGGCGCCGGTGCGATCGGCTACGCGCTGGACGAGGCCCCGACCGACGCGGCGATCGTCGCGGAGCCGACCGGGCTCGCCGTCGCCCCCGCGCACGCCGGCGCGGTGCAATGGCGTGTGACGCTAGAAGGCCGGGCCGCCCATGCCTGCCTGAGGGAGACGGGGGTCAGCGCGATCGAGAAGTTCGTGTCGCTGCACGGGTTCCTCCAGGCGTACGAGCGGCAGCGCATCGCCACCGTCGAGCACGCGCTCTTCGCCACGGTGGGCAATCCGGTGCCGCTGAACGTGGGCATCGTGCGCGGCGGCGACTGGGCGATAGCCGTGCCCGACCGCGTGACCGTCGAGGGTCGCCTCGGGCTGGTTCCCGGCGAGGACATCGACGCCGTCTGCGACGAGTTCGCGGCGCAGGTGGCGGAATGGGCGGACGCCGACGCGTGGCTCTGCGACCACCGCCCGCTCCTGGAGTGGACCGGCGTGCGATTCGCCCCGTCGGAGGTGTCCGCGGATCACGACCTCGTCGAGACGGCGGTCACCGCGTTCGAAGCGACCCAAGAACGCCGCCCGCAGATCAAGGGAATGACCTACGGCACCGACATGACGCACTTCAACCGGATCGCGGGCATCCCGACGATCCTCTTCGGTCCCGGGGACATGGCGCTCGCGCACCGCAACGACGAGCGCGTGCCGGTCGAGCAACTCCACGCGGCGACCAGCGTGCTCGCGCTCACCGCTGCGCAGTGGTGCGCGTAGCGAGCCCGCGCGACCTTGTAGGAAAATATTGCTCGGAACTTGCCACAGGCCGTACCTAGCGGCGGCGTGTACTCGCTCATAGCATCGCCGGATTCCAGCGATGCGGGGGGGCCATGAGTAGGCAACGTACGAGCAACAGGCCGGTCGTTCTCAGGGCGGGCGTGCTGTTCGCGCTCGTCGCAGCTCTCCTGCTCGGGGTGGGATGCGGAGACGACGAGGAAGCGGGCTCTGCGTCCAAGCAGAGCTCCGCCAAGGATCTCGGCACGATCGAGCCCGGAACCATTCGCGTCGCCATCCGCGGCGACCTGCCGTTCGCTGCGGAGAAGAACGGCGAGCTGACCGGCGTCGATGGCGACATCATGCGCGCAGTCAGCTTGAAGCTCGGACAGAGCCTCAAGATCGAGACGATGGACTTCAACGGCCAGCTCGGCGCGATCGAGTCGGGCAGGGTCGATGTCGCGATCGGCAGCATCGGCTGGAACAAAGACCGCACGAAGGCCGGAATCTTCACCGACCCGGCCTACTACGCGGGCGCGACGATCATCCAGCGCGAAGGCTCTGGCTTGAAGACCCTGAACGATCTCGAGGGGAAGACGATCGGGACTGTGACCGGTTACGCGTGGGTGCCGGCGATCAAGAAGATCCCAGGTGCGCAACTGCGCACGTACGACAGTGCGGACGCCGTCTACGCAGACGTCGGCACGGGCCGCATCGACGCCGCCTTCGTCGACACCCTGCAGGACATCTACACCGCGCAGTCCCGCCCGGAGCTTCGCGTCGAGACGACCCCCCTCGCGGTGACGCCCGAGGAGGTGTCCTCGGATCCGGCTCTCGCGGTGTTCGGCAAGCTGCAGTTCCCGTTCTATCTCCCGCGCGACCACGCGGATCTCGAGGCCCAGATGACGAAGGCGCTCCGCTCGCTCTACTCCTCCGGCGAGCTGTCCACCATCGTTACGAAATGGCACCTCGACCCACCGCTCTTTCTGACGCCTGGGGACACTGCCACGGACCGCATCGGCGTCGATCGGCCTGATGGCTGGAATCCCCCGAGCGTGTAAGTGCTGCTCCGACGAAGGGAGTTTCGATGAGCGTCGACTGGGCCTCCTACTGGCCCGAGATCTGGCGCGCTGCTTTGGTCACGCTCGAGTTCACCGGGCTGGGATTCGCGGGAGCGGTGCTGCTCGGTCTCTTGCTGGCGCTGATGCGCATGTCCAAGCGCCGCGCGATACGGCTGCCGGCGTCTTGCTACATCGAGCTGTTCAAGAACACGCCGCTGCTCACGCAGATCTTCATCGCGTACTTCGGGCTTGCCTCGGTGGGTCTGATCCTGAGTCCGTTTGTCGCAGGTTCGATCGCGTTGATGCTGTTCTACGGCGCGTACCTCTCCGAGATCTTTCGCGGCGGAATCCAGGGAGTGAGCGCCGGTCAGCGCGAGGCCGCGCTCGCCATCGGCCTCTCGCCGGCGAAGTGCTACCGGTCGGTGATCCTGCCGCAGGCAGGTCGGCTGGCGCTGCCGGCGACGGGCAACATGCTGGTGGACATGCTCAAGTCCACGTCGCTCATGGCCACGATCGCCGGAGCGGAGCTGATGACCGTCGCCCGCAACGTGACGTCGGAGACGTTCAAGGCGCTCGAGGTCTACGTTGTGATCGGTCTCGTCTACTTCGCGCTGGCCTATCCCCTCTCCCGACTCGTGGCTCGATACGAACGGCAGCTGAAAGCCGGCCGCCAGTTCTCGTGGCGGCGCCGGCGCACCGAGCGGCACGTCCGTGAGCTCCTCAACCCCGAAGCTGTATGAGCACTGAGGCGAGCCGTGTCCCAGCGAACGTCGCGTCGACAGGCGGGGCATCGGCGATCAAGCGCGTCATCGAGCTGCGCGAGATCCGCAAGTCCTTCGACGACAACGAAGTGCTCTGCGGGATCGACCTCGAGGTCCGGCCCGGCGAGCACATCAGCATCGTCGGCCCGAGCGGCTCGGGGAAGAGCACGCTGCTGCGATGCATCAACCTTTTGGAGGTTCCATCCGCCGGCCGCATCGAGGTCGCAGGCGAGGTGGTCTTCGACGAAGGTCTCAAGCCCAGCGAGCGTCGCCTCGTCTCACTGCGGCAGAAGGTCGGCATGGTGTTCCAGGGCTTCAACCTCTTCCCCCACCTGACGGTGATCGACAACGTCACCCTCGGCCTGACACGCGGACTCGGCGTGGCAGAGCACCCGGCACTCGAGCAGGCCGCGGCGCTGCTCAAGAAGGTCGGGCTGGAGAAGAAGATGCTGGCGTTCCCCGCCGAGCTCTCAGGAGGCCAGCAGCAGCGCGTGGCGATCGCCCGCGCGCTCGCGCTCCAGCCCGTCGCGATCCTCTTCGACGAGCCCACGTCGGCACTCGATCCGGAGCTCGTCGGCGAGGTCCTGCGCGTCATGCGGGAGCTCGCCGAGGAGGGAATGACGATGGTGATCGTCACGCACGAGCTCGCCTTCGCCGCCGACATCTCGCATCGTGTGATCTTCCTCGACCAGGGCGCCGTCGTGGAGCAAGGGCCGCCGGAGCAGGTCCTGCGCGACCCGCAGCGCGAACGGACGCGCGCGTTCGTGTCGCAGGTGTCCAGCGCGTGAGCTGAACTGCTCAGCCCACGGCCGGCGTCACACGGGCGGCTGCGGCTCGTAGTGGATGTAGCGACGGAGCTCGCGCGCCCGCTCCGGCGAGTGGAGCCGCGCCACGAGGTGCAGGGCCATGTCGATTCCCGCCGACACGCCCTGCGCGGTGACCACGGCGCCGTCGTCGACGAACCGGTCGTCGGCGCGTACGTCGATCCCCTGCCCGAGAGGGGCCAGCAGGTGCAACGAGTCCCAGTGCGTCGTGGCCGGCCGCCCATCCAGCAGGCCGGCGTCTGCGTAGACCAGCGATCCGGTGCAGACGCTCGTCATGAGCGTTCCCGCGCCGGCGAGTGCGCGCATGCGCTCACGGATGCGCTCATCGCCGAGCTGTCGCTGCGTCCCGAAGCCGCCGGGATAGACGAGGACGTCGATCGCCGGCGCATCGTCCCACGTCCTGTCGGCGAGGACTCGTAGACCCTTCGCGCATCGAATCGGACCCCCGTGCTCGGCGATGGTGAAGGCTTCAACGCCGTCGTTAGGCCAATGTTCGCGCCAGGCGGCGAAGATTTCCCACGGCCCAGCCCAATCCAACTCCTCGGCGCCTTCGAAGACGGCAACGGCAACGTTCACGATCGATCCTCACTTGTTCTGGCGTGCGTCCGCCTCCCACGGTAGACGCGGGCGATCTCAGCCGCTAGCGCAGCTCGTTACCGAGTTGCTGCCGAAGCTGGGACAAGTCGTGACTTGTGTCGACACCGGGCTCAGAGCAACGTGCCAGAGACCCAAGCACGAGGAGGTCCATCGAATGCGGCGAGTGCTCGTGAGCGACAAGGCCCCATCGTTCAGCGATTCCCCGCTGTCACCCGGGATCGAGACCGAGCAGTTGATCTTCGCGGTCGGCATGGCGGTCGACGAGCAGACCGGCACGAAGATGGAGGCGGCGGTGACTGTCGAGGAGGAGACGCGGATCTGCCTCGATGCTCTCGACGCCGTGCTGGGAGAGGCCGGTAGCTCGTTGCGGGACGTGGTGAAGACAACCGTGTATCTCGCGACGCCGGATCACTACGAGCCGATGAACGCGGTCTACCGCGAATACTGGGACGCCGGCGAGGAGCCAGTCCGCTGCAGCCTCTTCGTCGGGCTCGGCGCCGAATGTCGCGTGGAGATCGACGCGGTCGCGGTCAAGCGGCGGGCAGCGACGCCGTAGGCAGTGTCGCGGCAAAGGTTGTTTCGTCCCCGGTGCCGGGGCGTTGCGTCGAGCGGGCGAGACTGCCAACTACTCCTCGGCGCTCGGGCGGTCCGGCATCCACACTCGGCGCAGCGGCAGGTCGGTCTTAGCCTCGTCCGGCAGGCTGCCGTAGTGGTCGACGACCAACTCGACCAGTTCGCCGGGCCCGATCAACCGCATACGGGGCATGCCAGCGGCGACCTGCTTGGCCGGCGTCGTGAATCCCCCAACCGCGATGAACAGACCGATATCCGTGGGGCCGAGCGCTCCGTTGAGCGCTTGAACCTGTTCGGAGGTCGAAGGACCGTTACTCGACTTGCACTGCACCTTAAGGAGCGGCGGCTTGACACCTAGGGCATCCTCGCTCGCCACGATGTCGATGCCTTGGTCCGCTCCAGGAGGGGAGACCCGGGTGGTGTACTGCAGCGCCTCCAACAGTCGGCCGCAAAACTCTGCGAATGCATGCCCTTTGAGCTCGGTCTTGAAGCTCTTGAGGATGAAGTCGGCGGTCAGCTCCTCGATCTGACTCACGCTCGGCTCGCCTTCCGACGGCGGGGCCGTCGGCCCAGCGGCGTCCGGGTCAACAACCGGGACGCCGGGCTGGCCGGGCGAGCCGACGACAGCCAGCACCTCGCTGGCGTGGGTGGACACCTGAAACACCGAAAGTGCGGAACCGAACTCGTACAAACAGCCCTGAGTGAAGCCGTCCCGGGGCAGTTCGGTCTTGATCCAATCGACTATGCGGCGGTTCGGGTAGCGCTCACTGGCGTGCGGGTCGTATGCATAGTCGCCGGCGATTCGTCCGACGTTGATGGTCCGGTCCGCTTTGCGTGGGTAGACGACTAGGTGTAGGACCTAGCCAGGTTGTTCAGCTCGGCGAGCCGTCTACCGTCGTGGGTCGAGGTTCGTTGTGGTCTATCGCGTCGACCGGCAACACGACCACGCGCAGCAGGCTGAGCAGGTACAGGGTCGCGA
>JAABUS010008629.1_pt1 | contig 11098 bp, 12 predicted proteins | sample 5560161 | NCBI WGS metagenome assembly JAABUS01 (sample SAMN10711885, study PRJNA513376) | rock metagenome | isolation source: Antarctica rocks | place: Antarctica: Victoria Land, Trio Nunatak nord | collected 2016-01-04
ATGTCAACGTTCAAAGACATCAAGAAATAAATCAAACGACTTGCTTCAATCTCTATCTATATCTGAACAGCGATGACAAGACATAGCAATGAACTTCATTATCGATCTATCTGATTCATATGATTACAACGCTATTCTGACTGTCATCTGCAGATTGTCAAAAGAAAGACATTATGTCTCTTGCATCACTGATGATGAAGATATCACAGCTGAAAAGACAGCTAAAATGCTGATTCAATGAGTATATTGAACTCATGATCTATCAAGCTTCATAGTATCTGATCGAGGTTTGCAATTCACCTCTATACTATGAAAGTCTCTTTGCAAACGACTGAGCATTTTTCTTTGATTGTTCATCGTCTATCATCTTCAGATCGACGATCAAAGCGAACAAGTCAATCAAAACGTCAAGCGATATCTTTGATTCTTCTGTTCGTATATGCAGAACGACTGATCTAAGTGACTACTCATGATTGAGTTTGTCAACAATAACGTCTTGTCATCAGTCATCTTCTTGATTCTCTTCTTCATGAACAAGAGCTTTCATTCTCGTATGAGTTTCGATTCTGACATCATCGAGTATGAAAGCACTCGCGAACGCTTGCAGATCGATCGAGTCAAGAATATATCTGAACAAATGAACAAGACTTTGATCTTCGCTTGTGAAGCTTTGATCAAAACACGAAAACAAATGATGAATCAAGCTAATAAGCATAGAAAGAAGATCAATTACAAGATCGAATCAAAGATGTTTCTGAATGAACGAAACATCGTTACAGCGAGATCTTTCAAAAAATTGAATGACAAGATGCTCGACTCATTTCAGATCACTGCGTCTATTGACTCATTCTATAAGTTGAAACTATCAGAGACTATGCATATACACAACGTATTTTATTCAGAGCTTTTTCGTTCTGTCGTCGATGATTCTCTATCTGATCAAAAGAATGAATCTTCAAGATCAATAGTGATAAACGATGAAGACGAATGAAAAATCGATAATAGACTGAACTCTCGACGCTATAAAAGACGACTTCAATATCGAGTCAAATGAAAGAACTATGACAACAATCTCAATTGATATAACGCTGACGACGACGAATTTATGAATACTCAAGAGATGATTGATGACTTTCATATCAAATATTCAAGAAAAGCGCATTAAGAAACAACATTCATGCGAACATGAATAGTCAAGAAAGAAAGATAATGTTACGATTCTAGTCTTCGTCTATTCTTCGTTTAGTCTTCGTCTGATTTCATTCTAATCGAGTCTAGCGAAAATCTGATCTAGAAATGATATCATTGAGACTCTGCATCACATATGTAAGACGTCAACTCAATCGAGTCTAGCACAGAGCTGAGAAACACACATATAAGAATCGAGTTCTTTTCTGTAGATACTTTTCTTTCTTAGCATTTATCTATTAGTTAAATGACATCTCTATGACTCGCTCTAGATTGATCTCTAACAGAGTTGACATTCTGTTTGAAAGTTGCAAATTTCAGAATTGCTAAGTTTAGCACGCAAGTATTTAATGTAGTACTTTCAGTTGAGTATCTCATCATGATTGCACATGCTCATCACATGATCTCATCATTAATTGCAAGACTTCTCTGACAAGTATGATGCAGATCATCACAGCTTCTCTTCTTTTGTGATGAAATCAGATGATGTTGCAACTATGAAGTCTTTACAGTCTTGCAGTCAGAACATTAAGAAGTCGTAGTTTGTGATGATTTGCTCTCTAGACTCGTGAGATCAATTAGCATGCTTGCGTGCATTGCTTCAATAGTGATCATCACTATGTTGATGTTGATGATCAGAGATTAATCAAGTTTTTCACTTGAGTTTCAATATGTAAAGTTGCAAGACAAGCAGTACATTCTGCATCTTCAAATTCTTTAACTGCTTGCGTACTTCACTTGTTGATCATCAAGAAATATGATTTGTCTGTTCATTAGATTCTTGCAACTTAAACTTCTCATCTGCATGTTTGAATGCGTGATTCTCAAATCTGTTCTGATGAAACGATAAATTCTCAGTATAAGAGAAGTTATCACTTCTTTCAATCATGCAACTTCTGATGAGTCGCTGCGTGTTCAACATCTCTTACTGAGCAGCTTCGTGCAAATGAAGCAATTAAAACTGTGAGATGACAAGATCTCTTTACGTGAAACTGTGTAGTAGAAGATAATAAGATATTACTTTATTGATGATAGAATTAATTGCTAAGAAACGAAAGTGAAAGCTTGCAGAGTTTTCATCTTCTGTCAAGTCATTATCTTTATTCACTCGTTAATCTCTTTGATCTAATCTTGCAAGCTAGTCTTGCAGACATGCATCATTCATAGTTGATGAAATATGTTTTCACAGAATGCAATTATGAGATCTACAATAAAGAGCTTTTGACTATTATTCAATGCTTGAAGCATTGACGTTTTGAATTCAAATGTACTGATATTTTGATCAAGATCTTCATTAATCATCTGAATTTGAAGTACTTCATGATCATCAAGAAACTGATCAGACGACAGACTAAATAAGCTGAGAAGTTATTTGAATATAACTTCAAGATCATATATCAGTCAGAAAAGCAGAATCTGAAAGCAGATGCGCTGATCAGAATGTCAGATGTCAAGTCAGTTGAATCAAATAATGATTGAAAGTTATATCAGCATCAGATGCTATTGTCAGCAAGCACATTTGAACTGCAATCAATAGAAGATAATCAAGATCTGACTCAGATCTTACTCATATTTGACTCAGATTCAAAACAGAAATTGAAAGCTAATGAAGATTCAATCGAAGAGATGATTTCTATTCAGAATTGAATTATAGTCGAAAATTGAATGAATTAACAATGTATCAATATTCAAACAATCATAGAACAGAACAGAAGAACTTGTCAAGATATGAGTCTAGACAATTTCAGAGTATTGAACGAAGTACTTTGAAAGAATAATAGACTGTGAATCTCTCAGTCAATGATCATTCAATTGATAAGAAAAGCACATGATCTTTCAATCAATGATCACTTCGATGTGAATTGAACATTAAACTTGTTAAGACAATCATATTGCTGATCAAAGATGAGAATAACAATCAAACGTTACATTCAAAACTGTTACGTTTGTCGTAGATCAAAAGCATTAAAAGATTGAATCAATAAACTACTGAAGTCATTGTTTATATCTGAACATCAATGACAAGACATATCATTGAATTTCATTATTATTTTATTGAAAAGTGATGAAAGCAACGCGATTCTGACAGTGATAAATCGATTGTTTAAAGAACATCACTATATACTCTGTTGATCAAATGACGAAGAAATTTTCGTTGAATAAACAGTTAAGCTGCTGCTGATATGAGTCTTCAGAACTCATGAGCTATCAAGATCAATAGTGTTCAATAGAAGTTTGCAATTCATATCAATTGTCTGAAAGTCTTTATGTCTGAGACTCAACATTAAGATGAAACTATTCATTAATTATCACTCACAGATTGATGATTAAACGAAAAGAGCGAATCAGAATGTAGAACAATATCTATGAAGTTATTGCTTGTACATGCAAGATGACTGATTCATCTTGTTATGATTCTAGCTACGCATTTATGTTGATAACTATGTTGATGACTATGTCGATGACTATGTTCATGACTATCGTTGATTGCTCGTCACTAGACTATTGAATTGTTTCGAAGTCAACTCTATTCAGAGTTAGCTTATGTTTTTCTGAGTCATATAGATAGTCAATTCTTTTCTTCTAGATACTTTTCTTTCTTAGCATTTATATACTCGTTACATTACACTCATATGACTCGCTCTATGCTGATCTCTAACACATCTGACTATTTATGACTGAATTCGTTGATAACAATGCTATTTCGTCGTCAATTGAACAATCAGCGTTCTTTCTGAATAAGAGCTTTCATTTTCATATGAGCTTTGATTTGAATTCAACTGAATATGAGATCACTCAAGCTAGAATTCAAGCGAACAAAGCAGAGAATATATTTGAACACATGAAATGATCATTAGCGTTGATCAAGCAGACATTAGCAAGAATCAAAGTCACAATGAAGAAACAGATTAACAAGCATTGAAAGAAAATGATTTACAAGATAAATGACATGATGTTTCTGAATTCTAGAAACATTATGATTGCAAAATCATTAAAGAAGCTGAACGATAAAATGCTAGAATCTTTCAAGATTCTGACTGAGATTGAACATGCATATCAACTGAAACTGTCATCGACAATGAAGATTCATTCAGAGTTCGCTTTGAATCTGCTACAACTGAATTCAAAAGACTTTCTGAAAGAACAATAAAATGAGTCGTCTGATTCTATAGTGATAAATAACGAAGACGAATGAAAAGTGAAGAACATACTGAACTTCAGACACTACAGAAAACGACTGCAATATCATGTCAATTGAAAAGATTATGACGTTGATCTACATTGATACAATGTCGATGAAAATGAGTTCAAAGACTGCTTGAAAATCATAAATAACTTTCATCAGAAGTATTTGAACAAGTCAAGTTAGAAATTGACTCAACAAGAATCAATCAATTGAACTGCAGCAATGAGAACATTGCTAAATGAAGAGAAGAAATAATGTTGTGAGCATGCATCTCTGATATTTCTGATTAGTCTGATTAGTCTGATTAGTCTAATATAAACTAGTATAGAGCTGAGAGTAGAGCTGTTGTTGACACGCTAGCGATGTAGCATGTCTTCATGAGTAAAACTCACGTTGTGTTGCATCTTCTTTCTACTTCAGCTTTGAACTTCTAGTTAGAATACACTCATATGATTCGCTCTATGCAAACTCATAACAACAAGCTTCATGAAGCTGATCTGCAGATAAACATTGACAAGTGTGAGTTCAAGATTCAGAAAATCTCGTTTCTTGAACTACTAATATTCATCAATGATCTGCGAATGAATTCTTGAAAAGTAGATGTGATTCAAGACTGAAAAGTGTTTCAATTATTGATTCATGTGCAGATTTTCATTGACTTCTGCAATTTCTATCAATGATTCATAAAGAACTTTTCAAAGATTGCTCAACTCATGATAAAGCTGACTTGAAAAAATCTTTTCTTTGAATGAACAAAGATCTGTCAAATGATCTTTAAAAAACTAAAGTAACAAGTGACAACAGCTCTTGTTCTGAAGTATTTCAACTCAATCAGAGAAGCTATTCTGAAAACTGACTTTTCAAACTATGTCAACGATGAAGTGTTGTCTCAGTATGATGATGAAGACATTCTACATTCAATAATCTTCTATAGCAAGAACATGATTCTTGCAGAATGCAACTACGAGATCTATGACAAAGAACTGCTGATCATTATTCATTGCTTGAAGCACTGACATTCTGAATTGAAATGTACAGATATTTCAATCAAGATCTTCATCAATCATCTGAATTTGAAGTACTTCATGATCATCAAAGAACTGACTTGATGATAGACTAAATGAGCTGAGAAGTTATCTGAACATAACTTCAAGATCATATATCAGTCGAAAAAACAGAATCTGAAAGTCAACGCGCTGATCAGAATGTCAGACGTTAAGTCAGTTGAAGCAAATGATGATTGAAAGCTATATCAGCATCAGATGCTATTGTCAGAAGGCAAATTTAAACTGCAGTCAATAGAAGTTAATCAAGAAGATGATCAGAAAGTTGATCAAGATCTGACTCAAATCTTGCTCAGATCTGACTCAGAATCTGACTCAGATTTGAAACTCAAATCGAAAGCTAATCAAAATTCGATTGAAGAGATGATTTTTATTCAGAATCAGATTATAGCAGAAAATTAAATGAATCAACTGTGTTTCAATATTCAAATAGTCATGAAACAGAATAGAAGAACTTGTCAAGATATTGATTTAGACAATTGCAAAGTACTTGATGAAGTACTCTGAAAAGATGATAGACTATGAGTTTTTCAGTCAATGATCACTTGATTGATAAGAAAAGCATATGATCTTTCAATCAATGATCACTCTGACATGAATTGAACGTTGAACTTGCTGAGACAATCATATTACTGATTAAAGATGAGAATGATGATCAAGCGCTACATTTGAAACTGTTACGTTTGTTGTAAATCAAAAGCATCGAGAGATTGAATCAATGAATTATTGAAGTCATTGCTCATACTTGAGCAGTGATGACAGAACATATCATTAAACTTCATTATTGATCTATCAGAAAGTGATGAAAGCAACGCGATTCTGACAGTCATAGATTGATTGTCTAAGAAATGATACTATATATCATGTTGATCAGATGACGAAGAAATCTTCGCAGAATAAACAGTTAAGCTGCTGTTGATATAAGTCTTCAGAACTCATGAACTATCAAGAACAATAGTATTCGATTGCGATTCTCAATTCATATCAATTGTCTGAAAGTTTCTATGTCTGAAACTCAACATCAAGATGAAACTATTTATCAACTATCATTTGCAAACTGATGATCAAATGAAAAGAATGAATCAGAATGTGAAACGATATCTATGAAGCTACTGCTCATATATGCAAGATGATTCATTTATTTGATTATTTATGACTGAATTCGTTGATAACAACGCTATTTCGTCATCAATTGAACAGTCAACGTTCTTTCTGAATAAGAACTTTCACTTTTATATGAGTTTCAATTTGAATTCAATTGAATATGAAATCACTTAAGCAAGAGTCGAAGCAGATAAAGCAAAGAATATATTTGAACATATGAAATGATCACTAGCGTTGATCAAACAAGCATTAGCAAGAGTCAGAATCATTATGAAGAAACAGATTGACAAGCATTGAAAGAAAATGATTTACAAGATAAATGACATAATGTTTCTAGATTCTAGAAACATTATGATTACAAGATCATCAAAGAAACTAAATGATAAAATGCTAGAATCTTTCAAGATTCTGATCGAGATTGAACATGCATATCAACTGAAATTGTCATCGACAATGAAGATTCATTCGAAGTTCATCTCAAATCTGTTGCGACTGAATTCAAAGAACTCTTCGAAAGAACAATGAAATGAGTCGTCTGATTTTATAGTGATGAATGACGAAGATGAATGAAAAGTGAAGAACATACTGAACTTCAAACATTACAGATGATGACTACAATATCATGTCAATTGAAAAGAATACAACGTTGATTTACATTGATACAACGTTGATGAAAATGAGTTCAAGAAATGTCAGAAGATTGTAAATGACTTTCATGAATGATATTTGAATAAGTCAAGATAGAAATTGAAAGAAAGATCAATTGAACTGCAGCAATGAAAACATTGCTAGATGAAGAAAAGAGATAATGTTGCAAGCATACACTTCAAGTTAGTCTAACATAGATCATGTTAGACTATTATAAACTAGTATAGAGCTGATGTTGACACGCTAGTGATCTAACGTGTTTTCGTGAGTAAAACTCACAACGTGTTTCATCTTTCTTCTTCTTTAGCTTTGAACTTCTAGTTAGAATACACTCATATGATTCGCTCTATGCAGACTCATAACAAGATGAAATGTTCAAGCGAATGAATCAGATGATCAAAATTATTATTCAATTCTTCATCATGACGAATTCAAATGAAGATTGAATCATCGTACTATCTTATCTACAAGATATGATAAACAATTTCAAAAATCAATCAACGAAAGTCGCGCTTAATGAAATTCTTTATAATTAAACAGTTAAAGACACAGTTGATTTATTGCATACATTCAACTTGTCACTTGAGAACTACATGTGACTACGTCAAATGAAGAGAGACGAAGCTGATAGCATCATGATCTTCGCAAATGTTGTCATGAAAGTCAGATATGATAAATCTTATAAACTCATTACAATAAAGCTTGATGATGACGTTTATTTATGATTACATCATAAATATGAGATTTCTAACGTCAAGAATCGAAAGCTGACATACAAAGAATGAGATCATTCAAAGTATTGAAAATGATACTCAATGATTTAGTCTGCAGATTGACGCTATCTTCAATCATAAAGATACATTCAATCATCAGCATAGCTCAGCTGAAATCAATCTTTGAAGGTCAGAATCTCTATAATAAAGTTTGAAATGATGAATCATCTTTCGTACAAAAGAAAGATAATCAAGAGACATTTAAGTACAAGATAGAGTGACTCATTCATCATTGCACATCTTAAGATCAACGTTAATATCTGATCAAATGAAGAGAATATGACAATGAGCACAACGTGTGATACTTCGTTGACGATTTTAAAAACGCAGTGAAACTGATTGAGCAATATGAAATGAGACAATCTTCTCAAGATCAAGTTTGCACTCAAGAAAAAGCTCATTTATCTTAGATCATCAAATGAAGCTTTCTAACATTTTTACATTAAGAAAGAACTATTAGTTTTCGAGTATTCACTTTGTTCACAAATATTCACTTATCACTGACTTAAATATTCACAATGATAATCAATTTTCTTTCATATTCATCTCATTTACATTTTACAAATCATCAACATCAATCATTTTCACATACACTTTTCTCATCAACGCACATTTATTTTGATCATATCATATCTTTGAAACAATATTATTGCAAGTTAAACAGAAGTTTCACGTCAGAACAAAATGACATCTAGTTTTGCAACTTGTAAGACAATCAGAAGCAATCTCATCAAGATTACTTTCAAAGAGATCAATGATGACAAGTTGTTAAACATGATTAACTTCAAGATCACTATTGATATGACTGTGAACGACGAGAATGTAGAAATCTCAAAGAATGACAAAAATGTAGAAATTTCAGCTAAGATCAAGAAGAGCGCGTTGTTTAAAGATGAGAACGTGACAAATTCGAATTCGCTCATCAGCGCAACAATTATTCATTGTTCAATTTATCAAATCTATAACACAAGCACTTTTCAATCAAAATCGATTAACATCTCAACAAATAACGTCAAAATGAATCTTTTTGCATCATATTCTTTGTACAACATATACATGAATTGTGATTTTGACAAAATCGAATCGAAATATTTATTGTCAGCGAGAACAATTCTCTTCAACTATTGAGTGTGAAAAATTCTGAACGTGAAAATAGCAGATTTCAAAGAATGAAACATCGATTTTGTCAAATGTGATCTGCAAGTCAATAAAGTTCTCGTTGATCGTCTCATCATCACTTTCGCTCACATAACGAAAACATGACACTATATAGTGACGTACGAAAACATTGAACTACATGAAGATGATGAAAGATGTCTGAAATGATCTCAGATACTTAATTGAAAGCTCAAGAAGAAGCTCATGATTTTCATTGAGCACTCAGCTATTCAAGTCTACGTCAATAAGATTTTCTTTTCAATAAATCTGCTGAGAATTGAATTGATTCATCAAAACTTGATCTCAATCTCTTTTATGTGATCTGTTGAAATCGTGTCTAGATCATTCAATCAAAGAAACTCAGAGCTGATATGTATGTATTGTTCTTTAGAGATAGCTATAACAAGACATTAAGAATACAGAAGAGAAAGAGTGCAAGCTCTTCTATAAATAATGGCTTGAGGCTGCGCTAGACTCGATACAAATGTGATGTAATATGTCAGATGTGTTTGTCTAAAAGAATGATGAAAGAGATGAATGAAGAAAGTGCTGAACAACGAAAAGAAGTGCTGAGAATGACTCGAAGAAATGCGCTAGATTCAAACTAGACATAGCATCATGACTTGTTCTAATCAAATTGATTAGAATTAGATCTGAACTCTGATTGATTCAGACATGTTCATAACATGATCTGAAATCTACATTCTTGATGATTAAAAATTCTTTTCAGTCAGCAGCTTTGCATCGATCGATGCATCTATTGAAGTTATGATTGTCATTGACGACAGCGCATTTAAGCGTAGAATTGCAACGTTCAACAGTTCATCAAAGAAGATCAAGATCACATTTGAAAAGAAGATCAAGAATGATAAATATCTTGTGATGAGCTTCAGCGAGAATGAGCAGAACTTCAAGAACAAGATTCAATACATTTTTTTAAGCAAATTCAATGAGCTTTATGAGAATGTCAAGAGTTTTCAACGCATGAGCTACGTCTTGCTGCGCGAACTTAAGAACGAGATCATCAACGCAACTACATACAATGAGACTATTGCAGAATTGTATGAAAACAATCGAATTTTGCATCAATCGCTGATCAAGAATATGACAACTTTGAACGATGTCAAGATTATTGTACAAGATCACAAGGAAAATATCGAGTGAAGTTTCGTTTTCTTTTCATGATTACAGCATTGATACTCGATCTATTTCATTTACTACTCTGTTTCTTCACGACAAGAACATCGTTCTTTTTTTCAAAATGAAAAAACTATTATGAATCTTGCTCAAGCTTACTCTCGAGCTCACTTTCAAGTTCATTCATGATTTCTTTCTATTTTAGTCATGATGATACATAAATATCTCAATCTTAGATAGAGAATATCATGTCTTCACTCATACATAGTTCTGATCGTACGACTTTCATAACAGATTCATAGTCATTCATCACAAGCATTCTTCAAGCATTCTTTTGATGCTTTTGACTAAAGCGATTGAAGTGCTTCAGTCATTGAAGAAAAATTCAGTCATTTGAATAGTTTGTATCAAAGATAGTGATTAACACGTTGTCGTCAAGATCATTGTTAAAATGAGACGTTAAAAGTTGAACTTCAATCATAATTAGCATTGACGATATATTCTTGTCTTCTTCGCTGATGCATTCGATGCTCATCAATGACTCTCTATTATTCAAATTCTTGAAGTAGATTCTTTTATTTGAATCTACAGTAACAATTCAATCGAAGCGTGCAATGCTCATACGATAGTCGATTTCATTGAAATTTCATGTATCATTCTTCGTTATATCATATTGAATCATCATCTCTTTAAACTCATCAAAATGAGTCTGTAGTGTAACGGTTGTCCCTTTAACAACACAAGGTATATACAGAGACCAAACAGTAATCACTATTACTAGACTTGAGGTCTGGAGATAGCTGAGACAATAATACGTATTGACTACTTACATGAGTTGA
>JAABUS010008630.1_pt1 | contig 11097 bp, 12 predicted proteins | sample 5560161 | NCBI WGS metagenome assembly JAABUS01 (sample SAMN10711885, study PRJNA513376) | rock metagenome | isolation source: Antarctica rocks | place: Antarctica: Victoria Land, Trio Nunatak nord | collected 2016-01-04
GCGCAGGCCGCGGGGATCGCCCCCGTTCTCGTCGCGCGGACGGCCGGCGACGGGCTCGGCTCCTTCGGCGCGGGCCGCGCGGCCCCGGCGGGGGTACCGACCCTGCCGTCGCTGGCCGGGCTGCCCGAGCTCGTCCGCTACCGTCGATAGTCCACCGATGTCGTCCGCCCCTCCGACGAACGCCTCCGCGCTCACCCCACCGCCGCCCGAGCGGCCCGAGCTCCCGGACGGCGTGGAGCCCACGCCGGTCGTGCCGCGGTGGAAGCCGTTGGGCGTGCTGTTCGCGTTCGCGCTCGGCCTGGCCGTGACGCTGGCCGGCGCGCTCCTGATCGGGGGCATCGCCGTCGCGCTCGGTGCGAACCCCAAGTCCCTGCCGCCCGGCGTCAACGTCGTGCAGACGGTCGTGCAGGACCTCGCGTTCGTCGGCGCGGCGCTCTTCATCGCAAGCACGGTCGCGCGCCCGGAGCCGTGGCAGTTCGGACTCCGCGGCACGCGGGTCGGCCCGTTCGTGGGCTGGACTCTGGTGGCGCTCCTCGCCTTCAACGTGTTCGGCACGATCTACGGAGAGCTCGTCAACGTCGGGCCGCAGGACGAGCTCCCGGACGAGCTCGGTGCGGACACCGGAGCCGCGGCGCTGGTGGCGGCCGCGTTCCTCGTCACCGTCGTCGCGCCGCTCACGGAGGAGCTCTTCTTCCGCGGCTACGCCTTCGGGGCGCTGCGCAACTGGAAGGGCATGTGGGTCGGCGCGGTGCTCACCGGGCTGCTGTTCGGCGCGATCCACCTCGGCTCGACCCCCGACGTGCTCTATATCCCGCTGCTGGCGGTCTTCGGCTTCGTCCTCTGCCTGCTCTACGCCAAGACGCGGTCGCTCTATCCGTGCATCGCGCTCCACTCGATCAACAACAGCGTGGCGTTCGCCGGGACCCGCGACGGATGGGACTGGGAGATCGCCGTGCTGCTGGCGGGCTCGCTCGGCACGATCGCGCTGATCGCGCTCCTGGTGCGCCGCTTGAGCGGGCCGGGGCCCACCGCCTTCGCGCCCGCCTAGAACGGATTGGAAAGCGGTGCGGCCGGGGACTAGGATCGCCCCGATGCGCTCCGCCACCGTCGCCCTCACCGCTCTGCTCGCCATGAGCGGCCCGGCGACGGCGCGCGCCCAGGACCTCCGGGCGCCGCCTCCCGCCACCCCGACGCCGGCTCCCGCCACCGCACCCGCACCCGCGCCGGCCCCGGCGCCCCTCGCGGGCAGGCTCACGCTGCGGGCCGAGCGCGTCGGCGCCGGCCGCGCCGTGCTTGCCGGCGCGCGCTGGCGCGTGCGCGGAAGGCTTACGCCGTACGTCGCCGGTCAGCAGGTCGTCGTGCGCTTCGTCCGTTCGGGCAGGAGGCTCAAGGTCAAGCGCGTCACGCCGCGCCCGAGCCGCACGGGCCGGAGCGGCACGTTCCGCGTCTCCTTCTCCACCCGCCGTCCCGGCCGGATCGGCGTGCGCGCCTCGCACCCGGCCACCCCAGAGCTCGCGACGGCCGTCGCGCGGCCCACGGCCGTCGACGTGCTGCCGCGCCGGGTGCGGCGCGGCACCCGCGGCGTCGCCGTCCGTGTCCTGCAGCAGCGCCTCGCGCACCTGGGCTACGTCGTCGGGCGGCGCGGCCGCTTCGACGCGCGGACCGCCCGGGCCGTCCTCGCCTTCCGCAAGGTGACGGGCATGGCACGCACGTCCTCAGCCGACCGCGCCGTCTTCCGCCGGCTCGCGCGCGGCGGGGGCGCCTTCCGGGTGAAGCGCCGGAGCCACGGGCGCCACGTCGAGGCCGACCTCTCGCGGCAGGTCGTCGCGCTGATCGGAGCCGGCGGTAAGGTCGAGCGGATCTACCCGACCTCGAGCGGGGCGCCGTCGACGCCGACGATCCTCGGCTCCTTCCGGATCTACAAGAAGGATCGCGGGACCAACGCGCTCGGCATGGTCCACGCGGCGTACTTCGCCGGCGGCTACGCGCTCCACGGCTATCGGTCGGTGCCGACCTACAACGCGAGCCACGGCTGCCTGCGGCTGCCGGTGCCCGACGCGCTGAGCATCTTCCGCTGGGTGCGGTACGGCACCCCGGTCGATACGTACCGCTGAGTCAGGCTGAGCCCGCCGGCGCTCAGCGCCTCGCGAAGCGTGCCAGGACGCTCAGGCCGAAGCCGTAGACCAGGAGGGCGATCACCGCGGGGATGCTGCGGCGCACCCAGCGGCTGATCGCCTTCTCCGAAAGGGGCGCGAACGGCGAGAGGAGCACGTCGTTGACGTCGTCGACGAGCTCGCGCGCACCGGAGTGCGCGCGCTCACGGGCGCGCTCCTGCTCCGGCGAGGGGTCGGCCGAGCGCGCCGCGCGGCGGCCCTCCACCTCCGCGGTCGTCTGGTCGGAGGCGCTGCGTGCCTCGTCGATGGCGAAGAGCCCCCAGCTCACGATGACGAAGAGGCTGGCCAGGACCGCGAGGCCGCGGAGGAGACGCTCGAGCACGGCGGTAGCCTACGGGCCCGATGGATGCTCAGCAGCGCCTCGTGGACGAACTGCGCACGCACGCCCTCGTCCTCGGTGAGGTCGTGCTGACCTCGGGCCGGACCGCGCAGTACTACGTGGACGCCAAGCGGGCGATCCTGCTCCCGGCGGGATTCGCCGCGCTCGGGCGGCTCGTCGCCCACCACGGCCGGGCCTGGGGCGCCACCGCGGTCGGCGGCCTGACGATGGGCGCTGACCCCGTCGCCTGCGCCGCGCTCGCCGGCGGCTTTCCGGGGAAGGCGTTCTTCGTGCGCAAGGAGGTCAAGGCGCACGGCCTCTCCCGCCGCATCGAGGGGCCCGAGCTCACCGACCAGGATCGCTGCGTCGTCGTCGAGGACGTCGTGTCCACGGGGGGCTCGACGGTCACGGCCATCGAGGCGCTCCTTGAAGAAGGTCGTGAGGTCGTCGGCGTCATCAGCGTGCTCGACCGTCTCGCGGGTGGCGCGGAGGCGATCACCGCCGTCGCCGGCGGCGCGCCCTACGTCGCGCTGACGACGATCGACGACATCCACCCGGACCGCTCCGACCGCCCGTAGACTCGGCCGTGCGCCCTCGTAGTTCAATGGACAGAACGAGCGCCTCCTAAGCGCTAGATGCAGGTTCGACTCCTGCCGGGGGCATCGCGGGCCGCGGCCGGAACCGGATGCGACAGCGGCACATCTCGCTCCCGCGTGCGTGGCGCCGGTGCCTCGTGACAGGCGTATAGTGGCCCTGCGTCCGCACGTCCGCGGGCGCGGTCCGGGCGCCCTGCGAACGCGCGCCTGGATCGCAGGATCGTCGTAGGGGAGACGCACCCACCATCGCCTCGCTGTCCGCCACCATCGGCCGTCCGGAGTGAGCACGCCCGTCCCAGATCTCCTGCGGGAGCCCGGCGCCGGCTCCTTCGCGCGCGCTGGGCCCGCGACGGAGATCGCCGCGCGCTCACCGCTCCAGCTCTTCTGGCGCCGCCTCAAGCGCGACCGGCTCGCGCTGGTCGCGCTCGGAGTGGTGGTGCTGATCGTCCTGGCCGCGGTCCTCGCCCCGCTCATCGTCGACGTCGCGGGTGTGCCGGGCCCCGAGAGGCAGAACCCGGACCTCACCGGCAGCTTCGGCGAGCCGTTCGGCCCGCGTCAGCGCGCCTCGTCGCCGCTGGCCGACGGCACCGTGCCGCAGGCGGGGATCTTCGGAGTCGACAAGCTGGGCCGCGATGTCTTCTCCCGCACCGTCTTCGGCGCGCGCATCTCCCTGCTGGTCGCCTTCGTCGCCACGGCGATCACCGTGCTCGTCGGCGTCACGCTCGGCCTGCTGGCGGGCTACTACCGCGGCTGGATCGACACGGCCCTGACGCGCACGATGGACCTCATGCTCGCGTTTCCCGTGCTCGTGCTGGCCATCGGCATCAGCGTCGCCTGCTCGGGCGAGCAGGGGTGTCTCGGCGGCCTGCTCCAGCCGGGCCTGACCGTCGTGATCTTCGTCATCTCGCTCTCGACGTGGCCGTACATGGCGCGCATCGTGCGCGGCCAGGTGCTGTCGCTGCGCGAGAAGGAGTTCGTCGAGGCGGCCCGGTCGCTCGGGGCCTCCGACCGTCGTATCCTGTTCAAGGAGATCCTGCCCAACCTCGCCGCGCCGATCATCGTCTACGCGACGGTCCTCGTCCCGCAGAACATCCTCTTCGAGGCGGCGCTCTCGTTCCTCGGGGTCGGCATCGACCCCGGCACCCCGAGCTGGGGCGCGATGATCTCCGACGCGACGTCCGTCTTCCGCGACGCATGGTGGTACATGACCTTCCCCGGCATCGCGCTCCTGGTGACCGTTCTCTCCTTCAACCTCGTCGGGGACGGGCTGCAAGACGCCCTGAACCCACGCACCGCAACGTGACCGCACAGCACCTCCGGGCACCGAGACCCCGGCCACGAAAGGACCACGCATGACCAGCCCCTCGCTGCGTGCACTCGCGCTGTGCGTCGTCGCCGCGGCCTCGCTGCTCGCCGCCGCCTGTGGCAGGAACGGCAGCGGGCCGAGCGCTTCGTCGAGCCCGGGCGCCGCGCCCGGCCCGTCGACCGCTGCCGGAGAAGGCAAGCAGGGCGGCGTGCTCAAGCAGCTCAACACTCAGGGCGACGTCGACTTCCTCGATCCGGGCCACACGTACTACTCGGGCGGGTACCAGGTCGCCTACGCGACCCACCGCCCGCTCTACGGCTTTGCCCCGGGGAAGTCCGAACCGGTGCCGGACCTCGCCGAGGCCGCTCCGAAGCTCGCCGCGGACAGCAAGTCGGTCACCGTCACGCTTCGCAAGGGCGTGAGGTTCGGTCCGCCGGTCAACCGCGAGATCACCTCCAAGGACGTCAAGTACGCCTTCGAGCGGTCGTTCTCCGCGAACGTCGGCGGTCAGTACGCGCAGTCCCTGTTCTCCCCGATCGAGGGCGCGCCGAAGGTGCCGACCAGGGGAGTCAAGCCGATCTCGGGCATCGTCACCCCCGACGACCAGACCATCACCTTCAAGCTCACGCGCCCGCAGGCGGCGGGCATCGCCGCCGCCCTGGTGATGCCGATCACCATGCCCGTGCCCGAGGAGTACGCCAAGCCCTACGACGCGAAGAGCCCGTCGACCTACAACGCGCACGTCGTCGCCTCGGGCCCGTACATGGTCGCCAACGACGCGTCCGGCAACCTCACCGGCTATCAGGCCGGGAAGTCCATCACGCTCGTCCGCAACCCGAACTGGGACAAGGCGACCGACTTCAAGCCGGCCTTCCTGGACCGGATCGACATCAAGACCAACGTGGCCGACGCCTCCATCGCGGCGCAGCAGGTCCTCAAGGGCAGGGGAGCCTCGCTGGACTCAAATCCTCCCGCCGCCGAGCTCAAGCTGGCCGTGCAGCGGTACAAGGAGCAGTTCCGGCAGGTCCCCGCCGGTGCCTACCGCTACTTCCCGCTGAACACGACGATCAAGCCGTTCGACGACGTCAACGTCCGCAAGGCGGTCCTGGCGGTCTTCGACCGAGAGGCGGCCCGCAGGGCGCGCGGCGGCGAGTTCGTCGGTGACATCGCCACGCACTTCCTCCCTCCCGGCCTTCCCGGCTTCGAGGAGGCCGGCGGTGCGGAGGGGCCCAAGGTGGACTTCCTCTCCAACCCGCGCGGCGACATGGCCGTCGCCGAGAAGTACATGAAGGCCGCGGGCTACGAGAGCGGCAAGTACGACGGGGGCCAGGAGATCTTCATGGTCGGCGCCAACGCGGATCCCGGCAAGGCGCAGGCCGAGGTCGCCAAGGCGCAGCTCGCCAAGCTCGGCTTCAAGGTCAACCTCCGCGTCGTGCCGCAGGACGCGGTCTACACGGAGTTCTGCCAGGTCCCGGCGCGCAAGGTGGCCGTCTGCGGCGGCGCCAACTGGGCGAAGGACTTCCAGGATCCGCAGTCGATGCTCGAGCCGACGTTCAAGGGCGCGAACATCTCCCCGAAGGGCGGCAACATCAACTACTCGCAGCTCGCGGACCCGAGGATCGACGCGGCCATGGACGCCGCCGCGGTTCTCCAGGGCGAGGAGCGCCTGAAGGCCTACGGCGAGATCGACAAGCTGATCGTCGAGTCCGCCGCGGCGGTCCCGTTCCTCTGGGACAAGACGACCATCATCTGGTCGAAGGACGTCACCGGCCAGGTCAACGACTACACGAGCTCGCTCGACTTCGCGTACAGCTCGCTGAAGTAGCCCCGTGGGCACGTTCATCCTCCGCCGCCTCCTGTGGACCATCGTGCTGCTGGCGTCCGTGACCGCGCTCACGTTTACGATCTTCAACGTCCTGCCGAGCGCCGATCCGGCAGCTCTGCGCGCAGGACGCGACCCGCCGCCCGAGCTGACGGCGGCGATCCGCGATCAGCTGAACCTCGACGACCCGCTCCTCGTCCGCCTGGTCAGCTATCTCGGCGACCTCTTCCTGCACTTCGACTTCGGCACGTCGGTGGTCAACGACACGCCCGTGCGCCCCCTGATCCTCGACGCGCTGCCCAACACGCTGATGCTCGTCCTCGGCGCGGCCGTCGTGTGGCTGGTCTGCGGCGTGGCCATCGGCACGATCTCCGCGGTGCGCCGCGGCACGTTCCTCGATCGCGTCGCGATGACCTCCGCGCTGGTCGCGATCTCCGCGCCCGTCTACTGGCTCGGCCTCGTCGCGCTCTACGTCTTCTCAAGCGACCTCGGGATCCTGAGGATCTTCCCGGCGGCCGGCACCTACGACGCCGCCGACGGGATCTTCACGAGCATCTCGTCGCTCTTCCTGCCGTGGATCGTGCTGGCCGCGGCGTTCTCCGCGATCTACGCGCGGCTGCTGCGCTCCAACCTGCTCGAGGTCATGAGCGAGGACTACGTCCGCACCGCGCGGGCCAAGGGTCTCACGGAGCGCCGCGTCGTGCTCCGTCATGGCCTGCGCTCCGCGATCACGCCGATCGTCACCGTGCTCGGCCTGGACCTCGGGATCCTGGTCGGCGGCGCGATCCTGACCGAGTCGGTCTTCGGGATCCCGGGGATCGGCCAGCTCTCCTACGACGCGATCCAGCGCAACGACATCGACGTCGTGCAGGGCGCGATGCTCTTCCTCGCGCTCGGCGTCTGCCTGATGAGCCTGCTGGTCGACATCCTCTACGCCGTCCTCGACCCCCGGGTGAGGTCCTGGTAGATGGCTCCGCTGCTGGAGGTGTCAGACCTGCACGTGCACTTCCACACCGACGACGGCGTCGTCAAGGCCGTCGACGGCATCTCCTACTCCGTCGACGCAGGCGAGACGATCGCGATCGTCGGCGAGTCCGGCTCGGGGAAGTCCGTCGGCGCGATGACGGTCATGGGGCTCACCCGTGGGAGGAACGCCGAGATCTCCGGCTCGGTCGTCTTCGACGGCCAGGAGCTGCTGACCGCGTCCGACGACGCGCTGCGACGGGTGCGCGGAGGACCGGTCGCGATGATCTTCCAGGACCCGCTGAGCTCGCTGCACCCGATGTACCGGATCGGCGGACAGCTCGTGGAGGCCGTAAGGTCGCATCAGGACGTCTCGAAGGCCTGGGCGCGCGAGCGCGCGGTCGAGATGCTCGGCCTGGTGGGGATCCCCGAGCCGCGCCGGCGCACGGACTCCTACCCGCACGAGCTCTCGGGCGGCATGCGCCAGCGCGTGATGATCGCGATGGCGCTGTGCAACGACCCGAAGCTCCTGATCGCCGACGAGGCGACCACGGCGCTCGACGTGACCGTGCAGGCGCAGATCCTGGACCTGCTCGAGCGCCTGAAGGACGAGCTGGGCACGGCGATCGTGATGATCACGCACGACCTCGGCGTCGTCGCGGAGGTCACCGACGACGTCGCGGTCATGTACGCCGGCCGGATCGTCGAGAAGGCCCCGTGCGACACGCTCTTCGCCGCGCCCGAGCATCCGTACACGTGGGGCCTGCTGCGCTCCATCCCGCGGCTGGACGCATCGCGCGGCGAGGAGCTCGTGCCGATCCCGGGCCGGCCTCCGTCGCTGATCGTCTCGCCTTCGGGCTGCTCGTTCCACCCGCGCTGTCCCCACGTGCGCGAGGAGCACACGCGCGTCGACCCGCCGCTCGAGCCCGTGCCGGGCGTGCGCGACCACGCGGTCGCGTGCCTCCTGGCCTCCGACACGCGCAAGGCGCTGTGGAAGGGGTCGTGATGGCCGGCGGCGGCCCGCTCGTGGAGGTCCGCGACCTCGTCAAGCACTTCCCGCTCAGGAAGGGCCTGACCCGCAGCCGCGAGGCTGGGGCGGTCCGGGCCGTCGACGGCGTCTCGTTCGACGTCATCGAGGGGGAGACGCTCGGCCTCGTCGGTGAGTCCGGCTGCGGGAAGTCGACGACCGCGCGGCTGCTGACGCGGCTGCTCGAACCGACCTCCGGGACGATCTCCCTCCTCGGCGGGGACATCGCCTCCCTGTCGCGCAAGCAGCTCAAGCCTGTCCGGCGCGACATGCAGATGATCTTCCAGGATCCCTACGCGTCGCTGAACCCGCGCAAGTCCGCCGGCTCGATCATCGCCGACCCGTTCGTCGTCCACCGGATCGAGCCCGACGAGAAGCAGCGCCGGCTGCGCGTGCAGGAGCTCATGGAGCAGGTCGGGCTCAACCCGGAGCACTACAACCGCCTGCCGCACGAGTTCTCCGGGGGGGAGCGCCAGCGCATCGGCGTGGCCCGGGCGATCGCCCTCAAGCCGCGGCTGATCGTCGCCGACGAGCCCGTCTCGGCGCTCGACGTCTCGATCCAGGCGCAGATCCTCAACCTGCTGCGCGGCCTCCAGCGCGAGCTCGGCCTGACGATCGTCCTCATCGCCCACGACCTCTCCGTCGTGCGCCACATGTGCGACCGCGTCGCCGTGATGTATCTCGGGCGGATCGTGGAGCTCGCCGTCGCGGACGCGCTCTACGGCCACCCGCGCCATCCGTACACCGGCGCGCTGCTCTCCGCGGTCCCCGTGCCCGATCCGCGGCTCGCGAAGGCGACGGTGCGCCAGGTGCTCGGCGGCGAGGTGCCGTCGGCCACGAACCCGCCGCAGGCCTGCCGCTTCCATCCGCGCTGCCCGAAGGCGGTCGCCGGCACGTGCGACGTGGACGATCCGGCGCTCGCGCCGAAGGAGGGCGGCAACCTCGCGGCCTGCCACTTCCCGCTCTCCGACCGGGAGATCGCGGTGCGCGTGCCGACCGCGGCGCCGTAGTCAGTCCAGGAAGGTCGCGATCTCCGCGACGGGCGCGCGCTCGGGCGTCCGCTCCTCCTGGCGCCGCGGCCCGAGGTGGAGCAGGCCGAGGGGGCGCTCTTCGTCGGGCAGGCCGAGCGCCGCACGGCCCGCGGGATCGCGCAGGACGGCCGGCGTGCGCCAGTAGCCCGCGAGGCCACGCGCGTGCGCGCCGAGAAGGACGAGGTAGGCGGCGACGGCGGTCGCGCAGAGATCCTCCTCGTCGGCGACGCGGTCGCCCGCCTGAACCGCCGAGACCGCGACGAGCGTCGGCGCGCGGTCGAGCTTGGCGCCCGCGCCGGCCTGGAGCGCGTCGGCGGCCACGCGCAGGCGGTCGAGCGACGCGGGGCCGAGCACCCGGAAGCGCCAGGGGTTCGTGAGGTGGTGGTTCGGCGCCCAGGTCGCGAGCTCGAAGAGCCCCTCGAGGATCTCGCGCTCGACCGGCTCCGGGCCGTAGGCCTTGTGGGTGCGGCGCGAGCGGACGGCCTCTTCGACCTCCACGTCTCTAGGCCGCCTCGTCCTCGTCCTCGTCCTCGTAGAGCGACTCCGACGCGAGCTCGCGATTCGCGGTGCCCCAGAGCTTGATGTCGAGGACGTCGCCGCGGTAGTCGTCGGGCGCGACGAGCGTGAAGCGGTCGTCGGCGAGCGCGCACTGGTCGACCGCCAGGCCGGCGAGCTCCGCGGTGACGAGCTTGCCGCCGCGGATGAGCGGACGGCCCCAGACGAGCGTCATCTGCGCGACCTTGCCGCCCTCCCCGCGCCACCGGCCGATGACGTCCTCGCAGAGATCGAGCTTCCAGTCCGGGTTCTGCTCGGCGACCTCGGCGGTGAACTCGGCGGTGGCGTCCAGCTCGGTCGGCTCGGCATCCTCGACTCCCGGCACGAAGGAGACGTGGCCGTAGAGCTCATAGCCCGTGGTCGTGCGGCTCGTCGCCGGGACGTACGTGCGGCCGCCGTAGGTGCGGTCGGGGTACCAGACGAGGTCGCCGGCCTCCCCGAGATCCTCGCCCTCGTCGTCGATCCGCAGGCACGCGGCCAGGAACTCCACCCGCAGGCGGTCGGCCCAGCGTCCGTCGGGCAGTCCGTCCTGGGGCGGCTCGGCGGCGAAGGCGATGACGAGGCGGTCGGTCGGCGGCATCTGCGCCTCAGTCTACGGCGGGTGGCTCACAGCTCGACGAGCACCGTGACGGGCCCGTCGTTGATCAGCGCGACCTCCATGTGGGCGCCGAAGCGCCCGCGCTGCGCCCCCAGCGCGTCGGCGAGACGCTCGTACAGCGGCTCGGCGTGCTCCGGCGGCGCAGCCGCCACGCAGCTCGGCCGGTTCCCCTTCGTGACGTCGCCGTACAGGGTGAACTGCGAGACGACGAGGACCTCCCGGGCGCCGAGCGCCTCGTTCATCCGGCCCTCGGCGTCGGGGAACACCCGGAGGGCACGAAGCTTCCGCGCGAGGCGGTCGGCCGTCGCCGCGTCGTCCTCGTGGCAGATTCCGAGCAGGACGAGCAGCCCGGGCCCGATCGCGGCGATCCGCTCCCCGGCGACGATGATCGACGCCTCGGAGACTCGCTGCACGAGCGCGCGCATGGCGCGAGCCTCGCACAGCCGTCCCCGAGCGGACGCTCTCATTGCTAGCATCAACTCGTGGCAGCGCTCAGCATCCGCGACTTGGACGACGGCGTGAAGGAGCGCCTGCGCCAGCGAGCCGCGAGCAACGGTCGCTCGATGGAGGCCGAGGTTCGCGCGATCCTCGCCGAAGCGGTGCGGGGGCCGGAGCGCTCGGGCGATCTGTTCTCGACTCTGATCGACGCGGCTCAGGAGCTCGGCGGGGTCGAGCTCGACATCCCGCCGCGGGCCCAGACGATGCG
>JAABUS010008631.1_pt1 | contig 11097 bp, 15 predicted proteins | sample 5560161 | NCBI WGS metagenome assembly JAABUS01 (sample SAMN10711885, study PRJNA513376) | rock metagenome | isolation source: Antarctica rocks | place: Antarctica: Victoria Land, Trio Nunatak nord | collected 2016-01-04
GCCGATGTCCCCGCCCGGGAAGACGAGGGGGCGCACGACGAAGGAGTCCGTCGAGAAGGCCAGGCGCGCGCCCTTCACGTCAATGGTCGCCGCGTCGGCCATCGGCGCGAGCAGCGGGTTGTCGAAGGCCCGTCCGAAGAGCGTCTCGATCAGCACGTGCGAGGAGCGCCCGCCCGCCCCGTGGGCGAGCGTGATGTGCTCGTCCATGACCTTGAAGTGCGGCCGGCGGCGACGCTTCTCGATGGCATCCAGGACCTCATCCTCCGTGCGGCTCACAGCGCCACCCGCACAAGCGCGCCCGCGACGGCGACGGAGGACCCGCAGGGTCTCAACTCACGGCCTCGCGGTCCCGCCGACGGCTGAGGCGGCCGTAGTTGTAGTAGGCCGCGCAGGCCCCCTCGCTGGAGACCATGCAGGTGCCGATGGGCCGGTCGGGCGTGCACGCCGTTCCGAAGACCTTGCACTCCCACGGCTTGATGACGCCCTTGAGCACCTCGCCGCACTGGCACGCCTTCGGGTCCGCCACCCGGACGCTGGGGATCTCGTGGCGCACCTCGGCGTCCCAGGCCGCGTACTCCGGCCGCAGCTTGAGCGCGCTCTGGGAGATGAAGCCCAGGCCGCGCCATTCGAAGGTCGTGCGCAGCTCCATCGTCTTGGCGATCGCCTGCAGCGCGAGCGGGTTGCCGGCCTCGGTGACGACCCGCGTGTACTGGTTCTCCACCTCCGCCTTGCCCTCGCGCAGCTGGCGCATGATCAGGTAGACGCCCTGGAGGATGTCCAGCGGCTCGAAGCCCGACACGACGACAGGATGCCGGTAGTCGCGCGCGATCCAGTTGTAGGGGCGGGTCCCGATCACGGTGGAGACGTGGCCCGGCCCGATGAAGCCGTCCAGGCGCAGGTCCGGCGAGTCGAGGATCGCGCGGATCGCCGGGATGATCGTGACGTGGTTGGCGAACACGGAGAAGTTCTCGATCCCCTCCGCCTCGGCTCGCAGCAGGGTGAGGGCCGTCGAAGGCGCCGTCGTCTCGAAGCCGATGGCGAAGAAGACCACCTCGCGGTCCGGGTTCTCCCGCGCGATCCGCAGCGCATCGAGCGGTGAGTAGACCATCCGCACGTCCGCTCCGCGCGCCTTGGCGTCGAGCAGCGACCCGTGACTGGCTGGCACGCGCATCATGTCGCCGAACGTCGTGAAGATGACGTTGGGCTGCTCGGCGATGGCGATCGCGTCGTCCTGCCGGCCCATCGGGATGACGCACACGGGACAGCCCGGGCCGTGCACCAGCTCGATCTCGGGCGGCAGCACGTCCTCGATGCCGTGCTTGTAGATGGTGTGCGTGTGGCCGCCGCACACCTCCATGAACTTGTAGTGGCGGCCCGGCTCGACCAGCGCCTCGATCTCGGCGGTCAGCGTCTTGGCGACTTCGGCCGAGCGGAACTCGTCGACGAACTTCACGACGCGCTCCCGGCGACGTCGAGGAGCAGGTGGTACATGGTGGCGTGGGCCTCCTGGAGACGGGGGATGTAGTCGCCGTCGATGACGAGCAGGTGGTCGACGAAGGGCAGCTTGGCGACGGCGCCGCCGTCGTAGCCCGTGATGGCGACGGTGAGCATGTGACGGCGGTGCGCCTCGTGCAGCCCGGCGATGATGTCGGGAGACGTGCCGCTGGTGGAGATCGCCACGGCGACGTCGCGCGAGGAGCCGAGCGCGATCAGCTGGCGCGCGAAGACGTTCTCGAAGCCGACGTCGTTGGCGACGGCGGTGATGGTCGCCGAGTCGTTGCCGAGGGCCACGGCGCCCCAGCCGCGCGCCAGCGCGTCGGCCGCGAGGTCCTGCGCGTCGGTCGCCGAGCCGCCGTTGCCGAAGCACAGCAGCCGGCCGCCGCCGTCGAGCGCGGAGCGGACGGAGCGGCCAGCGGCGGCGATCGCTTCGAGGTCGATGCCGCGCCTCAGCGCGATCACGTCCTGGCCCTTGTGCACGGTCGACGCCCGCACGTCGGCGAGCACGGCGTCCGCGTCGGTCTCCTGCGCGTCGAGGAAGGGGTAGAGGAAGCCGGTCGCCTCGGCGGCGGGCGGCTCGCCGCGGCCCGTGCGCTCGAGCGCCACGCCCGCGTGGCAGAGCAGGCGGTCGCCGACGCAGACGTCCGGGACCAGATCCACGGCGACCTCCTCGCGAACCCCCTCGGACTCGACCAGCGCCCGCACGCCCTCGACCTCGACGACGACGACCTCGATGGCCACGTCGCCACAGGTGATGCACGCCTCATCGAGCAGGCCCGGATGCTCGAAGAAGACGTGCACGAGCTCCCACAGCACGTGGTATGCGGTCTCCTGGACCTCCTGGACGATCGCGGGATCGTCGCTGTCGACGAGAAACGCGTGGTCGGCCTCGGGCGCCGCGCCCTGCGGAGCGAGCGCGAGGGTGAGCAGGCCGCGGCGGCCCGCGGTGGCGAGGAAGGCCGCGGTCTTGGGGTCGTCGGGGCGGTGCGCGATCGTCAGCGCGATGTCGCCGGGACGCCCGAGCACCTCGAGGCGGCTGGCGCGCGCCGGGTCGTTGGTCGGAGCGAGCGAGGGCAGCGCGCGCTTGCCGACGATCACCGGGTGCATGAACTCGACCGCGACGTGCGCCGCGTCCGTGGCCGCGGCTCCCGTCCCGAACGGGATCAGCACCCCGCCGCGGGCGAACGCACGTGCCATGTCGTGACAGGCCCGCGCGAGCTGGTCCTGATGGCGCTCGAGGAAGCCGGTGAGGACTCGCTCGCGCTCGGCGACGGCGTCGGCCAGGGACGGGGCGTGGGCGGTCATTCGATCTGGCTGCCCTTGAGCTCGGCCAGCTCCTCCTCCCACGGATCGCCGAGGAGGCGCAGGAACTCGAGCGTGGACGCCGCCTCCTCCTCGTCGATGAGCGACATGGCGAAACCGACGTGGATGAGCACCCAGTCGCCGACGTCGGCACCGTCGATGAGCCCGAGGTTGATCGCCCGGCGCACGCCGGACACCTCGGCCTTGGCGATGGATTTGTCGCGGTCGACCCACTCGACGATCTGTCCCGGAATTCCGAGGCACATGGTTCAACCCGTCCTTGCTGCCGCTATGGCGGCTTGTCCGTAGGAGATACCGCCGTCGCCGGCGGGGACGCGACTATGTGTCAGCACCATATAACCGTAGCCCTTCAGGCGCGCGCGCAGGGAGGCAGCCAGTCGTGCGTTCTGCAGGCACCCTCCGCTGAGCACGACGCGGCTCGGTCCGCCGGCGTCCAGGCAGGCGTCGGCGAACGCCGAGGCGAGGCCCTCCTGCACCGCAGCGGCGATGAGCGCCCGCGGCCGTCCGGCGTCGAGGTCGTCGTGAGCGGCGCGAATCAGGTCCGCCCCCACGATCGCCGGGCCAACGCGACGGCAGGCGTACGGCTCTGCCGCGGCATCGCCCGCCAGGTGCTCGAGCTCGATCGCCGCCTGGCCCTCGTAGCTGACGGCCTCGCGGACGCCAAGCAGCGCGGAAACCGCGTCGAGCAGGCGCCCCGCCCCGAGGCGGGCGGGGGCGTTGACGCCCAGCGCCTGGCGGACCAGACGCCAGCGCTCCCACGGCACGGGCCGGTCGGCTGCCTCGAGGTAGGCCCCGGCCATGCGCCAGGGCTCGCGGATCGCCGCCTCGCCGCCCGGCATCGCGACGGGCGCCAGGTATCGCTGCGACAGGGGTCGCACAGCTCGAAGGCCACCATGGCGGTGCGCTCGCGGTCGTAGGGCAGCGTGCGGACGACGGTGAAGCGAGGGCCGCAGCGACTGCACGTGATGAAGGGGGTAACGGTGGCGCCGGTCGGCGGGATCGAGCAGCTCGCGCAGGCAGTCGGCGCACGTCGCGAGGTCCGCCCCGACCGGCATGGCGCCGGGGACCGCGGCGTCGCTGGCCGCGACCGTGAAGCCGCGCTCGCCCGTGGCCGGCGCGGACTGCCATTGCATTCGGTCGACGGCGCCGGGCGCCGGGATGCTCAACACCCCGCGCTGGAACTCTTCCAGGGCGGGCGCGGGCCCCTCGGCCTCGATGACCACGCCGCGCCCGTCGTTGAGGACGAAGCCCGCGAGATCGTGCCGGTGGGCGAGCCCGTGCACCCAGGGGCGGAAGCCGACACCCTGCACCGCGCCCTCCACGCGAAAGCGGCGCCGCTGCAGCCCGGCCGGAACGGTCATGCGACCCCCTCCGTGCTGGCCCTTCGGATTCTCCACAGCTCCCCCTTCTTTGACGCCGATCGCTGCAGGCAGCCCGATAGGTGTACCAGACATACAGCACGGGTGGGAAGCAATCGGCGGAGGCCCGCTCATAGCGTGGTGCAGCAGGGACGCGCCAATAGGTGCATCGGACATACAGCGCTTCTGTTACGATCCGAAAATGGTGCTGATTGCTCAGGTCTCGAAACGGGTGGAGGGTCTTCCCACCGACAGCAATTCGGGCTGGTTCATCGGGCTCGGAATCGGGTTCGCGATCGTGGCCGTCGTGGTCGTGTTGGTGGCGGTCATCCTCACCTACGCGGCGCGCATCGGCGACCAGGCGCGGGACGGCATCGGCCGGATGGACGAAGCCCGCGAGAGCACCCTTCCCATCTGGAACCTGCAGCACATGAACACCTCGATCACCGGCATCTGGCGCTCGGCGGAGTCCGCCCGGCACATCCTGGAGGAGAAGCGATGAATGCGACCGTGGTCACCGCCCACGTGCTGACCGGGGACGACCGGGCCTTCTGGTACGTCGCGCTGGGCATCGGGCTCGTCGTCATCCTCGTGGTGATCGTGCTGCTCACCTTCCTGCGATCGCTCGTCCGGGAGATCGACGACGGCGTCGAGTTCCTGTGGACGGTGACCAAGCGATTGGCGATCAACACCACGGGCGCCTACCAGCTCGCGGGCAGCGCCTCCATCCTGCGTGCGCTCCGCGAGGAGGCCATGCGGCAGGACAAGCTGCTCGAGGAACGCAACGCAGAGGGAGCCCGCGCATGAGCGAGACGCTGCTCAACATCCTGAGCGTCGTCGAGGTTGTCGCCCTCGTCGTCGTGCTCGCCATCTACCTGCTCATCGTGGCCGCGCAGCTGCGCTCGATCACCTCGACCCTCGCGGAGGTGACCTGGGGCGCCCGGGCCGTGGAGCGCCAGCTGCAGGCGGTGCGCTCGAACGTCCTGCAGATCAACTCGGCGCTCACCGACATCGCGACCACGCTCCCGGGCGTCACCGACAAGCTCGAGACCTTCGGCCGGGGCCGGCGGGAGCGCGTGTCATGACCCTGTTGTGGATCGGCAACATCCTCCTCGTCCTGGTCGTCCTTCCCGTGGTGATCGTGATCCTCGGAACGGTGCTGGCCCCCGCCCGCTCCATCAAGACCTACGCCGACGAGATCGCCGAGCGCGGCGCGCTGTTCGGCCCGCATCTCGACGCGCTGCAGGAGCTCGGCCGGACGCGCGACCTCGTCAAGCAGTCCAAAGTCGAGATCGAACGCTACGTCCGCGCCCTCGACCAGGTTCACTAGGAGATCCGCATGGACCCCGCTTACGTTGTCTTGCTCATCGCGGTCACGCTCGCGATTGCCGTCATCGCGACGTATCTGATCATCATCGGCGCGATCCTCAAGACCGTGTTCAGTCGGCTGCGAACGATTCTCGCTGCGGTCAGCGAGGTCACCGTGAAGACGGCTCCAGCCGGTGCCGTCATCGACGAGATCAACCAGGACCTGGCGGCAGGCCATGAGGCGCTGCAGGCCGCAGTGCTGCGGCTGCGGGAGCGCACGGAGTCGTCGAGGGTCGACGATCGCCCCACCCACGCGCCCATAAGCGCCGGTTCCTCCGCGGCCCAGAAGCCGTGGCCGTCGTACCCCATCCGGGGTAGCGGGTAGGACAAGGGGCGCGACGCCGGAAAGCGTCGCGCCCACCTCTCACGCTATTCGTCGTCCTTGTCGTCCTTGGACCGGGGGGAGGTCAAGATGTGCTCGGGCGTGGTCTGCGGCATCTCGGTCCCGGCGTCGCGGGTTCCGTAGCCGGTGACGCCCGGTTGCGCCTCCTCGTCGCTCATCTCCTGGTGAGTCTTGTCGCTCACGACGTTCGGATTCGGCTCGTCCTGGCCGAAGGGCGCCCCCGGCTCGTTGGTCCGGAGCCCCTCGACCACTTCCTGCTCCTGGGGCTTGGACTGCGCGGTCCCATGGACCGGCTCGTCGTCGGATGACTCGTTCATTGCGACTGGCTCCTTTATGGTTGCACGGTGAACGGGGTCACGGCTGCACAGCCGCGACGGCCGGCGAGGGCTTTGGCATCGCGCGGCGCGCCGGGCGCGCCGACCCGAGCTGACTTATCAGGCCGGCGAGCCCCGCCACGGCCCGGGGGTCGTGACCCGGGACGAACTCGTCGATGAACGGCATCGCAGCGCGCATGCCGATGGCGAGCGGCTGCGAGTCGACGCTCATCGGCCGCGGATTGATCCACACGAGCCGCCGCGACTGCAGCTGCAGGCGGCGAACCTCGTCGGCCAGCACGACCGGATCCCCGCGGTCCCAGCCGTCGCTCACCACCAGAACGATCGCCCCGCGCGCGAAGCCGCGGCGCCCGAAGGTGCGATTGAACTCCGCCAGCGCGCCGCCGATCCGGGTGCCGCCCGACCAGTCCGGGATGGTGGACCGGGCTGACTCGAGCGCGCGCTCGAGGTCGCGGCCGTCCAGGGACTTCGTCAGGCGCGTCAGGCGCGTGGCGAACACGAAGGCCTCCGCCTTGCGCTGCGCGCCGATCGCCGCTTTCAGCGACGCGAGCAGCACGCGCGAGTACCGCTCCATCGACCCGGACACATCGCAGATGAACAGCAGCCGCCGGGGCCGCGGGATGGGTGCGGTCCACGCCAGCCGGAAGGCCTCGCCGTCGGTCGCCATGGAGCGCTGGATCGTCCGGCGGACGTCGAGAGCGTCGCCGCATCGGGCCGGCCGGGAGCGGCGGGAGCGGCGCTCGGGGGCGGAGCGGCGGATCTCCTCGGCGAGCTTGCGCAGCGCAGCCAGCTCGTCTTCCTCATAGCCCAGCTTCTCCTTCTCGGCGAGCATGTCCGCGGCGCTCCAGGCGGCGAGGATGCCGATCTGCTGATTGCTCATCGCCTGCTCGCCCTCCGCGGCGCTGGCCAGCTCCCGGGTGGCGCGGTTGGTCTGGCCGTCAAGCGGCGCCTTGGTCTCCCCCTCGCCGCCGTACTGCGGCAGGGCCTCGCCGCCGTGATGGGAGCCCCCCATGCGCGCATCGCTTTCGCCGTGCTCGGCGGCCGACTCGCTGACCTGGAGGGTGCGGCCTCTCCAGAAGCGCTCGAACAGCGTCTCGAACACCGCGCGCTCGTCGGGGTGGTGCACGAACGCCGCTTGTGCGGCGTAGAAGACCAGGTCACGCTCGCGCACGTCAATCTCGGCGAGCGCGCGCAGGAACACGTGCTCGCTGTCCACGCTGGCGGACATCCCGAACTCGCGCAGGGCGCGGGCGAAGCCGACGGCCGCGGCCAGGACGATCTGGTCCGGAGCCCGCTGGGGCGACTCAGGCCGCATCGTCCGGGGTCCCGTTCCCATGCAGCTCGGCCTGCCGTTCGGCAGAGCGCTCGACGAGCCCCGGGAGGCCCTTGCCGCGGATGCGCTCGAGGTCGTCGCGCTCCTTGAGCAGCGTGCCGAGCGTCCGGTCGGCCGTGGCTGGGTCGATCTGGTCGCGCCCCAGGGTGTGGAACGCCTCGGCCCAGTCCAGGGTCTCGCCGACGCCCGGCGAGCGGTAGAGGTCCAGCCAGCGCAGATCCTGCACGAACGCGCACACCTGCTCGGCGAGCCGCTCGCTGACGTGGGGAAGCCGGGCGCGCGCGATCGCGATCTCGCGGCGGAGGTCGGGGTGCTCGATCCAGTGATACAGGCAGCGGCGCTTGAGCGCCTCGTGCAGGTCGCGGGTCCGGTTGGAGGTGATGATCACGATCGGCGGGCGCTCGGCCTTGATCAGGCCGAGCTCGGGGATCGTGACCTGGAAGTCGGAGAGGAACTCGAGCAGAAAGGCCTCGAACTCGTCGTCGGCCCGGTCGAGCTCGTCGATGAGCAGTACGGCGGGCTGCGCGGAATCCGAGCGCAGAGCCTCCAGCAGCGGCCGGCGCAGCAGGAACTCCTCCGAGTACAGCTGCGCCGAACCGCCGGCGCGGAGCTGCAGCAGCTGACGCGGGTAGTCCCAGTCGTACAGCGCCTGGTGCACGTCGATGCCCTCGTAGCACTGCAAGCGGATCAGGGGCGCGCCCGTCGCCGCGGCGAGCGCCTTGGCCAGCTCCGTCTTGCCGACCCCGGGCTCACCCTCGAGCAGCAGCGGGCGCCGCAGCTTGAGCGCGAGGAACACCACGGTGGCCAGGCCCTCGTCGGTCAGGTAGCGCTCACCCGTGAGCGCGCTTCGCAGCTGTTCGATCGAGTCAAAGCCAGGCATCAACGGTCTCCTCGATCCTCTTGACGGCGGGCGCCAGCGCGTGCTGCACGGGCGGGGACAGACCCTGGCACATTTCCTCGACGTCCAGCGGCTGGCACCCCACGATCAGCACGCGGTCGGGCAGGATGCCCATGGTCTTGGCCATCGAGAGGACCCGATGCGGGTTGGCGAGGTGGACATCGGGAACGTGCTCGGCGGCCTCGACCTCGGGCGTGATCGCGAACAGGGTGCCGGGCTCAGCCCCGCGATCCACCGCGTCGATCAGGACGAGCCCGTCGCAGCCGGCCATGAGCTCCTGAAGCAGGGCGATGCCGCCGATCCCCGTCTCGACCACGTCCGCTCCCGCGGGCAGGTGGCCCAGCAGCTCGGTCACCGCCGGCCCGAAGCCATCGTCGCCGCGCAGGATGTTGCCGACGCCGGCCACCACGATCCGGCTGGCGCGGGGAGCTACCGGCTCCGCGGAGGGCATCGCGCTCACGCGACGTTCGCCGCGACCTTCATGACGCCGTCGGCCAGCGCGATCGGCACGACGGCCAGCGACTCCTGGCCCGGCTCGTCGTCGACTCGCTTGCCCGACCGGGCATCGAAGGCGCAGTTGTGCCACGGGCAGACCAGGACCGCGCCGGTCAGCCGGCCGCCGTCGAGGCGATTGCGACCGTCGACGGGACAGACGTTGCGAAACGCGTAGGGCTCGCCACCGACGTTGGCGATCAGGACCGAGGTGTCCTCCACGTCGGCGGCCATGAGCTCGCCCGGCGGGAGATCCTCGATGCGGCCCACCTCGACGAACACCGGGCGCATCACGCTCTGCAGGTTCTCGATCTGGAGCAGCCCGCCCGCGTCACCGTTCGAGCCACCGGACGGCGGAAGCGGGGGCGGAAGGTCGGGGGGGTCAGCCTTGAGCGCGCCGTTGAAGTGCTCGATCTGCAGCAGGCGGTTCTCGATGCCCGAGGACCCGTTGGCCTCCGGAGCGGTCTCGCCCTCCGGCGGATGGGACACGACCTCCTTGAAGCTTGGGACGAGCTCGCGCAGCTTCTCCTCGACGCCGCGCCGGAGCGTCACCGCCGACGCCGCGCAGCCGTGGCAGGAGCCGTGCATGCGCACGTGGACGACGCCGTCGGAGACGTCGAGCAGCTCGAGGCCGCCGCCGTGGGACTCGATGTAGGGGCGCACCTCGTCGAGGGCCTCCTCGACCTGCATGCGCTCGTCGAGCTCGGCCAGGTCGTACATCGCCAGCAGGTTGTACGCGAGCGGGTGCCCCAGGTCCCCCGCGACGATGCGCTCCAGCGCCGGGCGGTGGATGGCATCGATGAGCTGGAGGAGCATGAGCGCACGCTCGTCCCCGTCGCGCTCCAGCGTCTCGATGAGCGTGTCCAGCTCGGCTACTGCCTGATCAAATTCCATATCGTCTCCTCGATCTCAGGCAGCTTAGCCTCGACCTCAGGACTGAATCCCTCACCCCAGGTCTCGTCGGCCGGCTCGACCTCCACGACCCACACGTCCTCGGGCAGCACGTTGAACGCCTCGGAGACGACCAGCAGGTTGTCAAGCGAGATCGACCCGGTGACCGAGTCCCCGACCCGCTCCTGGATCTCCTCGACCGGCGGCAGCACGTGCTCCCAGCGGTACGACGTGACCGCTCCCGGGTCTCGGCCCCGCGCCACGGCCCCGAGGAAGACGATGCGGTCGTAGGGCGGCCGCTCCTCGAGGTTCTGGGTGAAGCCGACGGGGTGGTAGCCGAGATCCTCGAACTCCACCCCGTTGGCCGCCCGCGGCGCAAGCTTGTCGGTGGTGATCGGGCCGAGCGCCCCGTCACGCAGGAACCGGTACCCGACCCCGCACACGAGGACGCGCACGGCTAGCTCCCCACGGCCCCCTGGGTCGCCGGCCTAGTGCTCATGGTCCCCCGTCGCCCCGCAGGCGCAGCTGATGATCTCGCGCGTGATGGTGCGGTCGTCGGAGTGGATGTGGGTCGTGCACGGCATGCACGGGTCGAAGCTGCGCAGCGCCCGCAGGACGTCGATGCCCTTGAAGTCCTCGGGCTTCTCGTAGTTCTCCAGCAGCGGGGTGGCCATCACCGCCTCCTCGTAGGGGCCCGGGTTGCCGAAGGGATCCTTCGGCGAGGCCATCCACGTCGAGGGCGTGAGGATCTGGTAGTTCTGGATGACCTGCTTGTCCATCTCCAGGTGATGCGTCAGGTAGCCGCGGCCGGCACTCCACAGGCCGACGCCGATGCGATGGTCCTTCGGCACCTTGTAGGGCGTGGACATCCTGGCGTCCGGGCCGCCCTTGCGCAGCAGGTCGTAGGCCAGCAGCAGGTTGTCGTAGGCGATCGCCGCGGTGTAGAGGATGCAGTAGGCACGCGCGCGGTTGCGCTCGAACGCACCCCAGACCTCGGGGATGTGCCACTCGATCTCCTCGTTGGGCATCTCCGCCTTCGGAAGGTGGATCTTCAGGCTGTGCCCGGTCGCCTCGATGAAGCGGCTCTCGCGGTAGTTCGGCGTCATCGCCGACGCCCAGATGCGGGAGTAGGCCCCCGTCTCCATGGCCTGGCGGTCCCAGCGCGGCGCGGTCGACCAGGAGTACTTCTCCTTCCAGCTGGTCGCCGTCGGCTTGGGGATCGTCTCCTTGTTCCACGGGTGGTACGGCGACAGCGGGTT
>JAABUS010008634.1_pt1 | contig 11090 bp, 10 predicted proteins | sample 5560161 | NCBI WGS metagenome assembly JAABUS01 (sample SAMN10711885, study PRJNA513376) | rock metagenome | isolation source: Antarctica rocks | place: Antarctica: Victoria Land, Trio Nunatak nord | collected 2016-01-04
AACTGGCCGATGCCGATGCCACCGCCCGCCGGCAGCTCGACCAGGCGGACGCGGAGGCCAGGCGGCGAGTGGAGGCAGCCGCCGTGGAGGCCAGTCGCCGGGTGGCCGAGGCGGATGCGGCGGTGACGGCGCTGACCGACCTGCGACGCACACTGCAGCATCAGCTGAGGTCACTGTCTGCACACCTGGATCAGCTCAGGCAGACGATCGAATCGGCGACCGACCACCTCGATCCGCCGGCCGCCGAAGCCGGCCGCGTCAGTGCCGACGACTTCCCGGCGGATCCGGCGGGGCGGGCCGGTCCGGCGGCGCCTGCCGGTCCGGCGGCACCTGCCGGTCGGCCGGCACCTGCCCACCCGGAGGGGCAGCCCGCGGCGCCGTCGTCAGCACCGAGGCCGGTGACGTTCTCCGGCGCCGCGGCCCGTCCGCCGCAGGTCACCGCCGACGCGGTCCGCGCCGCGACAGTCTCAGACCCTGTCTCCGGCCAGGACGCGCGCGAAGATCTCCGGGCCTGACTCCAGGTATTTCCGGCTGGTGCTCCGGACGGCTATCAGCAGCACCAGCGGCGGTATCGCGATCCCGACGATCAGCGACAGCCACCCCCACGCGGGGTCGACCAGAACGCCGAGCAGCCCCAGTGCACCTGCCGGGATCGCAATCGCGACACCACCGAGGATCGTGCCGGAGGTGCAACGGAAGGTGGCGCCCTTCTGCCCCGGAATGCTGGAAGCGAACATCGATTTCCGGCTCTGCGGAATGGCATAGGGAATCGCCGCCGACAAGTAGCTGCCGGTGGCGGCCGCACCGATCAGGGCCGACAGGCAGGTTCCCAGTGCGCCGGGGAAGTTCGCCCAGTCGTCCCGGACGACGGCGACGACAGCTATCGACACCACGATCAGCGCGGCGGACGGCAGGATCACCACCAGGGCATGTCCGAGCACCTCGCCGCTGGCGCGCCGCCGGTCGGCATACGCGACCAGGTGCAGCCAGATGCCTGAGCCTTCGATGCCGAACTGGTTGGCCGCCTGGGAGCCGAACAGCAACGCCCCGAGCACGCAGCCCAGCACCGCTCCCCGACCGTGGATCACCACCATCGGCCAGGCGATCGCCATCAGCAACGCCAACAGCCACGGCATCCGGCGCATCGGGTCACGCCACATCAGGGTCAGGTCCCGGCCGGCCACCACCCGGGCGGTGCCGGCAACGGTGCCCCCCACCGAGTGTGCCCCGCCGAGGCCTCCGGAGGGCGCCGAACCGGCGGTGCTCGAGTCGACTGTCGTCATGCTCTTGCGCAGCGCGGCCGACCACCACCACCATCCCAGGCCGAGGAACACCACCGCGATCGTCGCGGCCGCCGCGGCTCGTCCCCACTGCTGGGTCGCCAGCAACGCCGGCAACGTGGCCAGCGAGCCAGGCGGGCCCCAGGCCAGCACCTCCGCCACCGTCTCGGCACCGGCGCCAGCACCGCCGCCGGAGCGATCACCGGAGTTCAGGAAAAAGCTGGCCAACATGTAGAGGACGATCACCGCGAAACCGACCAGCATGCCCAGATCGCGCCCGCGCCGGGACGACATCAGCGACGCCATCGATGTCGCCGCGGCTCGTGACAGCACCACACAGGTCACCAGCTGCAGTGCGGCGCACAGCAGGCCGATCGGGAGCATCCAGCCGGCGACCGACAGGCCGATGGCCGCTCCGATCAACACGATCATGTTGGCTACCGGGAGATAGCCGATCAGCGAGGAGACCAGCAGTCCGCGGAGCAGGGTTCCGGACCGAAGCGGCAACAGGGCGAACCTGGCCGGGTCGACGGTTTCGTCCACACCGAAGGCCACCAGCGGTGTCAGCACCCAGGCGATCAATTGCAGGCTGAACAGTCCGGTGATCGCCAGGTATCCGGCTTCCGGTGCCTTGCGCAGCAGGCTGAGCGAGAAGGCGATGCCCAGCAGGACTGCCAGCAGCAGGGCGAAGCCGGCCAGCATCCCGGCCCGCCTTGCACCCAGCTGGGCTCGCAGCCGGCTGGTCACCAGCCGCCATTTCAGGCTTGCGAAGATCGCAACCATGCCAGTTCCCCGGTCCCCCGCTCGCGCCCACCGATGAGGTGGAAGAAGGCGTCGTCCAGCGACGGTGCGTCCCCGCGGACTGCCGACAGTTCGCCGGCCGCGACGATCCGGCCGTCACTCATCACCGCGAGGTGGCTGCACAGTTCCTCGACCAGGGCCATCACGTGCGAGGAGAAGATGACGGTGCCGCCGGATGAGCAGTAGTTGGCCAGTACTCCGCGGATCACCCGAGCCGACACCGGATCCACCGCTTCCAGTGGTTCATCCAGCAACAACAGTGGTGGTGAGTGCAACAGGGCGGCCGCCAAGGTGATCTTCTTGCGCATGCCGGTGGAGTAATCGGCGACCAGTTTGTTGCCGGCATCCGCCAGGTCCAGGACGTCCAGCAGTTCGGTGGCCCGATGCGTCACCACCTCGACGGGAAACCCGCGCAACCGGCCGAGGTAGTTCAGCAGCTCGGCACCGGAGAGCCGCTCGAACAACCGGAGACCGTCCGGCAGCACGCCCATCCTGGCCTTGGCGCTGACCGGGTCGCGCCAGACGTCGACGCCCGCAACGAACACCCGGCCGGCATCCGGGCGGAGCAACCCGGTGATCATCGACAGGGTGGTGGTCTTGCCGGCGCCGTTCGGGCCCACCAGGCCGAAGAAGGATCCGGCCGGCACATCCAGATCGATGGCGTCCACTGCCACCTTCTCACCGAAGCGCTTGGTCAGCCCCCGCAGTGCCAGGGCCAGACCGGCGGTGGAAGGGTCCATCGGAGCCGTCGCAGGGTAGGGGGGGATCAGCGGCGACCTGCCGAGCACAGGGTTCTCCGACGCAGGGTCGTCGGTGGCGGAGTGTTCAGGGGCGGCGGGTCCGGGCGCAGGATGTTCCGCTGCACGATGTTTCGGGGTGGGTGACGTCGATGCGGATCCCGACATGGCGCCAACCCTGCCACACCGGATCATGCCGGACGAAGCGAGTGATCCCACGGGACGAAACGAGTGATCCCGCCCGGTCGATGACGTCGATCGGTCCGATCAGCGCGGGAACCCCTTCTCCGAACGCATGACGGGCATCCCGGCACACCCGGCGAACGGCGGGGTGCCGTCCTCAGATCGGGACGAACAGGTGCAGCAGCGCCCAGGCGACCACCACGCTGGGCAGCAGCGAGTCCAACCGCTCCATGATCCCGCCGTGGCCGGGCAGCAGAGTACCCATGTCCTTCACGCCGAGGTCCCGCTTGATCAACGACTCGGCGAGATCACCGACCACGGCGACAATGGTGAGCACAGCGCCCACCACCACGCCTTGCCACCAGGGATGATCGAGCATCAACGACACCGAGAGGGCACCGCCGGCCATCGCCGCGATCGCCGATCCGGCCAGTCCCTCCCACGACTTCTTGGGCGAGAAGGACGGCGCCAACAGATGCCTGCCGAAGAGAACGCCCGCCGCGTATCCGCCGGTGTCCGAGCAGGCGACGACGATCAGGAAGGTCAGAGCCCGCTGCGATCCGTCGTGCGGCTGCACCAGCAGGGTGGCGAACGAGCCGAACATCCCCAGGTAGACGAGCAGGAAAACGCTGGCGGACACGTCGCGCAGGTAGCCGTCAGCACCACGCGGGAATCGCCAGAGCAGGCAGACCACGGCGGTCAGCGCAACCCCGAGAGCCTGCGCCCGGTGTTCCCAGGGCCAGGCCAGCGCGATGATCGCCAGGGAACCGAGTCCTACTGGCAGCCAAGCGATCTCGATGTCGCGGGCCCGTCTCAGCGTCTGGGTCATCTCCCAGACCCCGGCCAGAACGGCGGCGGCCACGATGGCCACGAATGCGGGCCGGTACAGCAGCAAGGCAGCCACGATCAGGGCGCCGAGACCGACGCCGACGCCGATGGCCATCGGCAGATCCCGGCCGGCTCGCGGTGGCGGCGCCGATGTGGATGGCTCACCAGTCGATGACGGCAGAGGTGGCGGTGAACCAGGCGTTGGTGATCCAGGCACCGGGGATACGGGCGCCGGGAATCCAGGCGGTGGTGATTCTGGTGCCGGTGACCCAGGCGGTGTCGGTCCTGACGACGGCGGGGCCGGCGATGCCTGCGGCGGCACCGTCGCGGATTCGGCAGCCGGCCCGATTCCGTCCGACGGGCTTGCCGAACCCGAGTCAGTCGTGCTCATCAGACCTCGAGCAGCTCGGCTTCCTTGTGCTTGACGAGTTCGTCGATGCTGGCGACATACTTGTCGGTCGTGGACTGCAGATCCTTCTCGGCGCGGGACACCTCGTCCTCGCCGGCCTCGCCGGCCTTGGAGATCCGATCGAGTTCTTCCTTGGCCTTGCGGCGGATGTTGCGTACCGCCACCTTGGCGTCCTCGCCCTTCGACCTGGCCTGCTTGCCGAGCTCCCTGCGCCGATCCTCGGTGAGCTGAGGGAAGACGATCCGCAGTATGGTCCCGTCGTTGGACGGGTTGAACCCGAGATCACTTTCCTGCAAAGCCTTTTCGATGTTCTGCAGCTGGCTGCCGTCGTACGGCTTGATGATCGCCATCCGCGCCTCAGGCACCGTGATGGTGGCCATCTGGGTGAGCGGAGTCGGCGTCCCGTAGTACGCAACGCTGATCCTGGAGAACATGTTCGGGTTGGCCCGGCCGGTCCGTAGCGTGGACAGGTCCTCCTTCACGACGCTGACCGCCTTCTCCATTTTCTCCTCGGCGTCCAGGAGGGTGTCCTCGATCATGGTGTCCCTTTCATTCGAGCCGGGTGACGGTCGATGGTGATTGCTCGCAGTGGCACCGGGACGGTCACCACCGAGTGCTGCCGCGGTGAAGAACGGCCGAGCCGGACCCCACCGTGTCGAGCCACGGTAGTCAACGCGGAGCCAGCACCTACCGAGGAGTGTGCACCAGTGTGCCGATCTGCTCTCCGCGCACCGCTTTGGCGATGTTGCCCTGCTCGAGCAGGTTGAACACGATGATCGGCATCGCGTTGTCCATGCACAGACTGAAGGCGGTGGCATCGGCGACCTGGAGACCGCGTTCCAGCACCTCACGATGAGAGATTTCGGTGAACATGGTGGCCGTGCTGTTGTGCCGCGGATCGGCATCGAACACGCCGTCGACGGCCTTGGCCAACAGCACCACCTCTGCCCCGGTCTCCAGTGCTCGCTGCGCTGCCGTGGTGTCGGTGGAGAAGTACGGCATTCCGACGCCGGCGCCGAAAATGACGACCCGGCCCTTCTCCAGGTGCCGGACTGCCCGGCGCGGGATGTAGGGCTCGGCCACTTGACCCATGGTGATTGCGGTCTGCACCCTGGTGTCCAGATGCTGTTCCCGTTCGAGGAAGTCCTGCAGGGCAAGGCAATTCATCACGGTGCCCAACATGCCCATGTAATCCGAGCGCGCCCTGTCCATCCCTCGGGTCTGCAGTTCGGCGCCGCGGAAGAAGTTGCCGCCGCCGATCACCAGACCGACCTGCACGCCGTCGCGCACCACATCGGCGATCTGCTCCGCGACGGTCGAGACGACGGTGGGGTCGATCCCGACCTCGCCGGCGCCGAACATCTCGCCGCCCAACTTCAGCAGCACCCGTTTGAACGCCCGCCGTGGACCCGGCGTCCCGCTGCCGGGAGCACCGGCCTGCGGTGACTCCGTCAGCACCCCGGTCACCGCCGCTGCCGTCCCGGGAGGATCTGCCGTCCCGGCAGGAGCTGCCGACCAGGCAGGAGTTGCCGGCCAGCCAGGGCCGGCGGTGATCCGCGATCGCCCGGCGGCTGCCGATCAGTCATCGGCTGCCCGTCGTCGGTCACCGTCATTGCCTCACCCTTTCGCCGCCGTACCCATCCTGCCCGATCCTCGGCCGGCGGACGCACCGTGAGTCGCCGGAAGAGGGTTCGGGCCGTCCGAGAATGTTCCCGGACGGCCTGCCGCCACCTCTCAGGCGGTGCCGACCTCGAACCTGGTGAACGCCTTGATCCTCACGCCGGCCTCATCGAGCAGGGACCCGACGGCCTTCTTGGAGTCCAGCACGCTGGGCTGTTCCACCAGCACAGCGTCCTTGTAGAAGCCGTTCACCCGGCCCTCGACGATCTTGGGCAGCGCAGCCTCTGGCTTGCCCTCTTCGCGTGCCGTCGCCTCGGCGATCCGGCGTTCCGACTCCACGACGTCATCCGGGATGTCGTCCCTGGTGACGTACCGCGCCTTGAGCGAAGCGATCTGCAGGGCCGCCTGCCGGGCGGTCTCGGCGGCCCCTGCCGTCTCGCCGACGTAGCTGACCAGGACTCCGATGGACGGCGGCAGGTCGGCGGACCGCTTGTGCAGGTACACAGCGGTCGGAGCGTCCAGCCTGACCACCCTGTTGAGCACCACCTTCTCGCCGATCTTGGCCGACAGAGCGTTGATGGCCTCCTCGACGGTGCCGGCGCCCGCGTCACCGATCGGCGCGGCCAGGACGGCCTCGACGGTGCCGTCGACGTCAGCGGAGGCCGCGTCGGCCACCTTGGCGGCCAGTTCCGCGAACTCGGCGTTCTTGGCCACGAAGTCGGTCTCGCAGTCGAGTTCGATCAGCACGTTGCCTTTGCTGGCCACCATGCCCTCCGCGGTGGTGCGCTCGGCGCGCTTACCGATGTCCTTCGCGCCCTTGATGCGCAGCAACTCGACGGCCTTGTCGAACTCGCCCCCGGTTTCCTCCAGCGCCTTCTTGCAGTCCATGAAGCCGGCGCCGGTCAGCTCGCGGAGCCTCTTGACGTCGGCGGTGGTGTAGTTCGCCATGCTGGTCGGTAGTCCTGTCTGTCGAATGATGCGGATTCAGTTGGCGCTGTTGTCGGCGACATCGGCGGCCGGGGTGTCGGCCGCCGCGGGTGCCGACGGTGTGCCAACCGCCGTCGGCGCCGCAGCCGGAGCTCCATCTGCGGACGCGGCCGACGCGGCCGACGTGTCCCCCGGTGCGACCGGGGAACCGGCCGCGGCCTCCGCCTCGTTGGCTGCCAGCAGCTCGCGCTCCCATTCGGCGAGCGGTTCCTCACCCGAGGCGACCGCAGCCCCACCGGAGCGGGCCAGCAGGCCGGCGGCGACCGCCTCGGCCACCACTTTGGTGAGCAGTCCGGCGGACCGGATGGCGTCGTCATTGCCCGGGATCGGGAAGTCGACTTCATCCGGATCGCAGTTGGTGTCCAGGACTGCGACCACCGGGATGTTCAGCTTGCGAGCCTCGCCGACGGCGATGTGCTCCTTCTTGGTGTCGACGATCCAGACGGCGCCGGGCACCCTGGACATGTCGCGGATGCCGCCGAGCGTCTTGGCCAACTTGTCCTTCTCCCGCGTCATCAGCAGCACCTCCTTCTTGGTGCGGCCTTCGAACTCGCCGGACGACTCCATCGCCTCCAGGTCCTTCAGACGCTGCAGACGCTTGTGCACAGTGGAGAAGTTGGTGAGCATTCCACCCAGCCAGCGATGGTTGACGTAGGGCATGGACACTCGGGTGGCCTGCTCGGCGATGGCTTCCTGGGCCTGACGTTTGGTGCCGACGAACAGCACGCTGCCGCCGTGGGCAACTGTCTGGCTGACGAACTCGTAGGCCCGATCGATGTAGGACAGCGTCTGCTGCAGATCGATGATGTAGATGCCGTTGCGCTCGGTGAAGATGAATCGCTTCATCTTCGGGTTCCAACGACGGGTCTGATGCCCGAAGTGGACACCCGCGTCGAGCAGTTGACGCATGGTGACGACAGCCATGGCTGTCCTTTCCGTTGCGCGCGAACCGGCCTGTGGACGTGCTCGGCCGGCAACACGCTGATTCGGTTGTGCCAACGGCCGGTCGGCCGCGAGCCCTGACGCCCTCGGTGCACCGCTCAACATCGCTGCTGAGACCTCGATGCGCTCCGCCGATGCGGCTGGTGGTAGCGGCCGCTGGAATGGGCGTGCGAAGTCACCCCGCTCGGGCGAGGTGCTATCTCTATGGTACGGGAGCGCGGCTGCGATCCGCGAATCGCCGGCACCGGCTGTCGTATCGGGCCGGCGGGTTGTCCACACGGCGAGCGGTGTCCACATCGCGGAGCGCTCTGGTGGCGCATCCGGCGCCGGTCGGACAGTCTCGTGCGGTGCGACAGCTTGTCCGGCTCAAGGCGTTGGCCGCGGTGGTCGGAATGACGCCTGCCATCGCACCGTTCCCTGTACCGCCACCTGGGAACGCCGATGTCAGGTCAACGATGTCCGTTCCTCATCGGCCGGCATGGAGCGATTCGGTGGACGGCTCGTCGACAAGAGCGGGGTGGTCACCCGGACCGAAGGTGGTCGAGTCTGCGCGCTTCGTCCTGCCCCTGACCGGCCGGGCGTCCGTCGTGACCCCGTTCCGGCCACCGGCCCAGCGGTGGGGCCGAGGGCACAGGGGCGTCGATCTCGCGGCCCCGGCCGGGACCCAGGTCCGGGCTTCCGGCAACGGAGTCGTCGCGTTCGTCGGTCAGCTGGCCGGCCGGAACGTGGTATCGGTCCGCCACAGCGAGTCGCTGCGCACCACCTACGAGCCGGTCCGGCCACTGGTTCGGCTGGGCGACCAGGTCGCCGTCGGCCAGCCGATCGGTGTCCTGGAGGCCGGGCATGAAACATGCCGGCCGGGAACCTGCCTGCACTGGGGCGCCCGGGTCGGCGCCGACCACTATCTGGATCCGATGTCGCTGCTGACCGGGTGGCGGGTCCGCCTCCAGCCCTGGGACGGCGCCAGTGACCGCTGACCCACGGAAGTCAATTCCGTCGCGTGAAATCTGAATGCGGATCAGTACGGCGAGTGCCCGAACACCTGGACTGTGTCGCCGTAATCCAGGGCGTTCCAGTAGTAGGTCGCTGCCGAGTGCGAGAGGTGCACACATCCGTGTGACTGGATGTTCAGGCTGCCCTCGTGGAACGCTGTTCCGCCGTCGAAGAAGATCGCATAGGGCATCGGCGCATTGTCGAAGATCGACGAATGGTGATTGATGTCCTTCCAATACACCGAGAAGGTGCCAGGGTCTGTGCGGTAGCCAGCCCGGCCGGACAGCATGGGGACCGGCCCGTAAATGATCCGGCCACCTTCCTGGATCCAGGTGGTGTTGTGGGTCAGGTCGATACAGGCACGCGCGCTCGAGGAGCAGGGATTGCTCGGAGTGCTGGGTTGTCGAACGGTGACAGCCCTGGCGACCACCCCGTTGGTGTAGCGGAGATCGCCGGCGTAGCGGACCTTCACCGAATGCACACCCGGTGACAACTTCGGTAGGCCGAGGGACGCGGCGCCGGAGGAGTTCAGCGAGCCGACCGACACGGCGTGGTCGTCGACCAGGGCGGTCACCTGGCCGGAGGCGGCCCGTGGGCCGCCGCCGATGGTCACGCTCACCTGTCCGCCACCGGTGGAAGCGGACAGCGATGTGATCGCTACCGATGGCGCCATCCGACTGGTCGCGAAGCGCACAGCTCGCGAACCGGATGCGATGGCGCTGGAGCCCGAGTAGCTCACGGTGAAGACGTTGTTGCCGGGAGTGCTGACGAGCCTGAAGTGCACCTGGGCCGCACCGGCGCTCAGGGCGGCGGATCCGACGTACCGCCCGTTCTCGGAAACGGTGACGGTTCCGGTCGCCCTGCCGAGGTTTCGGGCCGAGACGGCCATGCTCATGGTGGTGTTCGAGCCGAATGGCGGCCTCGACTGGGGCACAGCCACGGAGATCACCGGAGTCGCTCGGACGACCGTCACCGTGGTCTGGGTGGCTGATGTACCGATGCCGCCCCCCGAGGGCAGGAAGTAGACCTGTAGCCGGTGCGAACCCACAGCGATGCTTCCCTGCAACGTCCAACTGGTCTGGCCTTGCCCGTTGGTGAGCGACTCCGCGGCCAGCTTCCCATCGAAGAAGTAGCGCACCCGGCCGGCCGCCGGACGGCCGTTGACGGTGGCGACAGCCACCGCGGATATCGGGGTTCCGTACTGCTGGACCGGACTGGACAGGCGCACCACCAGGCTGGAGGGCGTAGCCGCAGCGGCATCGACGGCTGGGGAGAGGGCATAACCGACCAGCAGAATCAATGCGACGACTGCCGCGCGCCGATGCGGGCGGTTGCTGCTGAGCATTCGGTGACGGTCGCGGGAGTTGGTCTCGGCCTGCATGGAGTTCTCCTCAACACTGATGGGCCCCGAATACAGGCCGGGTCGAACTGACGCACCGTGCCGGGGCGCGGTCATCGTATCGTGGATGCGCGTCGTCAGGGTCAGGTTGCGTGCCGGTGCCACAGAGACGGAGAATCACCCGTACGGCGGCGGGGAACCACCCATACGGCGCAGCCATGACCAGGGGCCAGCCGACCGTCTCGAGCGGGTCGATCTGCCCGAACCTTGCCCCGCCGCCTGCCAGAGTTCGGGGCTCGACCGCTCGGGTCGCTCGACCGCTCGGGTCGCTCGACCGCCGGGGTCGCTGACCGCCCGACTTGGGCACTTTCGGGTCCTGCCCGGGCCCCCACCGCCGATTTACCGCCCGACTTGGGCACTTTCGGGTCCTGCCCGGCCCCCCACCGCCGACCTATCGCCCGACTCGGGCACTTACGGGTCCGGCCCGACCCCCCACCGCCGACCTATCGCCCGACTCGGGCACTTACGGGTCCGGCCCGACCCCCCACCGCCGACTTACCGCCCGACTCGGGCACTTACAGGCGGCTGCCCGCCCCCAACTGCCGACTTACCGCCCAACTCGGGCACTTTATGGGCGGCTGCCGCACCCACTGCCGACTTACCGCCCGACTCGGGCACTTACGGGTCCTGCCCAGCCCCCAACGGCCGACTTACCGCCCGACTCGGGCACCTTCGGGTCCTGCCCGACCCCCCCACCGCCGACTTGCCGCCCGACTCGGGCACTTGTGTGCGTGGCATAGGCAGGCGGGCGGGGCCGCACCGCGGAACGTCAGCTCAGGCGCGCGGGTGGGCCTGCCGGTAGACGGCGGCCAGTCGCTCGGCCGAGACATGCGTGTAGATCTGGGTGGTCGACAGGCTCGCGTGCCCGAGCAATTCCTGCACAGTTCGCAGATCCGCGCCACCCGAGAGAA
>JAABUS010008635.1_pt1 | contig 11089 bp, 10 predicted proteins | sample 5560161 | NCBI WGS metagenome assembly JAABUS01 (sample SAMN10711885, study PRJNA513376) | rock metagenome | isolation source: Antarctica rocks | place: Antarctica: Victoria Land, Trio Nunatak nord | collected 2016-01-04
GAGAACCTGGGCAACCTGGTCCGCATGCTGGTCGGCCGCTACGCCGCCGGGGACCGGCGGGCGCTGCAGGGCAAGCTCGCTGTCGCAGCGCCGGTCGAATACCCGGAGATCGGGCTGTATCACCCGGGCGTGCCGAGCCGCGTTTTCGAACGTCTCGACCTATTGCCGAAAGCCGGCCTGTCCGGGACCGTTGGGCTGCTGCTGCTGCGGTCGTACCTGATCTCTGGCAATGCCGCGCATTATGACGGCGTGATCGAGGCCTTGGAGGCGCGGGGCCTGCGCGTCGTCCCGGCCTTCGCCAGCGGCCTCGATGCGCGCCCGGCCATCGAGCGCTTCTTCATGCGGGACGGCGTGGCCGCGGTCGATGTGGTGGTGTCGCTGACCGGGTTCTCGATGGTCGGCGGCCCCGCCTACAACGACAGCTCGGCCGCCGAGGCCATGCTTGCGGCGCTCGACGTGCCCTATGTCACCGCGCACCCCGTCGAGTTCCAGACCTTGGAGCAGTGGCACGCCGACCCGCGCGGCCTGATGCCGGTCGAAGCGACGATGATGGTGGCGCTGCCGGAGCTGGACGGCGGCATGACGCCCATGACCTTCGGCGGCCGTGCCGGCGGGGAGCAGACCGCGACCTCGCGCGACATGGTGTCGCATCGCGAACGCGCCGGGACCCTGGCCGCCCGCGTCGCCCGTTTGGTGGCGCTGCGGCGGACGGCGCGGGCGGCGCGCAAGGTGGCGCTGGTGCTGTTCAACTTCCCGCCCAACGCCGGCGCCACCGGCACCGCCGCCTACCTCGCGGTGTTCCACTCGCTGCACAACACCATGCTGGCGATGCAGGCTGCCGGCTATGACATTGAGGTCCCGGCGACGGTGGACGAACTGCGCGACAGCGTCACCGGCGGCAATGCCGAGCGCTATGGCACCGACGCCAACGTGGCGGTGCGCATCCCGGTCGATGACCACGTGCGGCGGGAGACCTGGCTGCCGGAGATCGAGCGGAGCTGGGGTCCGGCGCCGGGCCGCGCGCAGACCGACGGGGCCAGCCTGTTCGTGCTGGGCCGGCACTTCGGCAACGTGTTCGTGGGGCTACAGCCCGCCTTCGGCTACGAGGGCGATCCGATGCGCCTGCTGTTCGAGCGCGGTTTCGCCCCGACCCATGCGTTCAGCGCGTTCTACCGCTACATCCAGCAGGATTTCGGCGCCCACGCCATGCTGCATTTCGGCACGCACGGCGCGCTGGAGTTCATGCCGGGCAAGCAGGCCGGGCTGTCGGCCGAGTGCTGGCCGGACCGGCTGGTCGGGCACCTGCCGAATTTCAACTTGTATGCCTCGAACAACCCATCCGAGGGCATGATCGCCAAGCGCCGGGCCAACGCGGTGCTGATCAGCTACCTGACCCCGCCGGTCGCGCATGCCGGGCTCTATAAGGGTCTGCTGGACCTCAAGAGTTCGCTCGACCGCTGGCGCACCATCGACCCGGACGCAGAGCCCGAGCAGCGCGACCAGCTTGCCACGCTAGTGCAGGCGCAGGCCGCCGCGGTCGATCTGGCTGAGGCGGAGCCGGCCTGGCCCGACGCGATCGTGGAAATCGCCCGGTTGGGCGCGGCGCTTTTGGAGCTGGAATACACCCTGATCCCGCACGGCCTGCACGTGATCGGCCAGCCGCCGAGCGCTGCCGAGCGCGGCGAGATGCTGGACGCCGCCGGGGCGCACGAACCCGTGGAGCGCGCCCGGCTGGACGCGCTGATGGCCACCGACCACGAGCTGCCGGCGATTATCCACGCGCTGGACGGCGGCTACATCCGCCCGGCGCCGGGCGGCGACCTGTTGCGCACCACCGCGGTGCTGCCAACCGGCCGCAACCTGCACGGCTTCGACCCGTTCCGCCTGCCCAGCGCCTTTGCCGTGCAGGACGGGACGCGCCAGGCCGACCGGCTGCTGGCCCGGCATGCGGCGGACGGCAAGGGACTGCCCGAGACCGTCGCCATGGTGCTGTGGGGCACCGACAACCTGAAAACCGAGGGCGGCCCGATCGCCCAGGCGCTGTGGCTGATGGGCGCCGCGCCGCGGTTCGACAGCTATGGCCGGCTGACCGGCGCGCAGTTGCTGCCGCTGGAGACGCTGGGCCGCCCGCGCGTCGATGTCGTCATTACGCTTTCGGGTATTTTCCGCGACCTTCTGCCATTGCAGACCAAGCTGCTGGCGGAGGCGGCGCTCCTTGCTGCGTCCGCCGATGAACCAGTGGAAGAAAACTTCGTCCGCAAGCACGCCTTGGCGTTCCAGGCGGAACACGGCGGCGGGCTAGAGGAGGCGGCGCTGCGGGTGTTCGGCAACGCGGACGGGGCCTATGGCGCCAACGTCAACTCGCTGGTCGGCAGCGGCACCTGGAACGACGAGGACGAGCTGGCCGATGCCTACATCAGCCGCAAGGGCTTCGCCTATGGCGTGACTGGCCGGCCGGAGCGGCAGACGGCGGTGCTTGCACATGTGCTGGCGGGCGTGGAAATAACTTACCAGAACCTCGACAGCATCGAGCTCGGCGTCACGACGGTCGATCACTACTTCGACACGCTGGGCGGCATCACCCGCGCGGTGCGGCGCGCCCGCGGCGGCACGGCGGCGTCGGTGTATATCGGCGACCAGACCCGCGGCGACGGCGCGGTCCGCACGCTGTCGGAGCAGGTCTCGCTCGAGACCCGCACCCGGGCGCTGAACCCCAAGTGGTACGAGGGCCTGCTGAAGCACGGCTACGAGGGCGTGCGCGAGATCGAGGCGCACGTAACCAACACGCTCGGCTGGTCGGCGACGACCGGCGAGGTCAGCCCTTGGGTCTATCAGCAGCTCGCAGAAACCTACGTGCTGGACGACGAGATGCGGGCGCGGATCGCAGCGCTCAACCCGAAGGCGTCCGCCAAGATCGTGAACCGCCTGATTGAGGCGACGGACCGCAACTACTGGTCGCCCGACCCGGCCACGCTCGACGCGCTGCGGCGGGCCGGCGAGGAGCTGGAAGACCAACTCGAAGGCGTGGAGATGGCCGCATGACGCTCGCAACACTTCCCTACCCCGTCCGCAACAAGGTTTCGCCCCGGCTTCACGATAACGGCGACGGCGACGGCAGCGTGCAGGTGGCGCTCGACCCGAACCTCAAAATTGGCTCCGCCAAGGTGTTCGCCGTCTATGGCAAGGGCGGCATCGGCAAGAGCACGACGTCGTCCAATCTGTCGGCGGCGTTCAGCAAGCTCGGCAAGCGGGTGCTGCAGATTGGCTGCGACCCGAAGCACGACAGCACTTTTACGTTGACCAAGCAGTTGCTGCCCACGGTCATCGACGTTTTGGAAAGCGTGAACTTCCATTCGGAGGAGTTGCGCGTCGAGGACTTCGTGTTCCCCGGCTACAACGGCGTGATGTGCGTCGAGGCCGGCGGCCCCCCGGCCGGCACCGGCTGCGGCGGCTACGTGGTCGGCCAAACGGTGAAGCTGCTGAAAGAGCATCATTTGCTCGAAGAGACCGACGTGGTGATCTTCGACGTGCTCGGCGACGTGGTATGCGGCGGCTTCGCCTCGCCTTTGCAGCATGCGGACCGCGCGCTGATCGTGACGGCGAACGACTTCGATAGCATCTTCGCGATGAACCGCATCGTCGCGGCGATCCAGGCAAAAGCGAAGAACTACAACGTGCGGCTCGGCGGCGTGATCGCCAACCGGAGTGCGGCGACCGATCAGATCGACCGCTACAACAACGCGACCGGGCTTTCGACCTTGGCGCATTTCCCCGACCTCGACGTGATCCGCCGCAGCCGGCTGAAGAAAAGCACGCTGTTCGAGATGGAGACTTCGCCGGAGTTGGAGCTGGTAAAACTCGAATACCTGCGCCTGGCCGCGAGCCTCTGGGCCGGGACCGAGCCGCTGATGGGCAGTCCGATGCGCGACCGCGAGATCTTCGATCTGCTGGGCTACGATTGATGCAATCGGCCAGCTACCTCGCCCGGCGCGGCCAGCTTGAGACCTACTTCGACCGCACCGCGGCCGATGCGTGGAAGCGGCTGACTTCGGACGCGCCGGTCAGCGGCATTCGCGCCACAGTGCGGGCCGGGCGCGACCGCATGCGCGCGACGCTGATGTCTTGGCTGCCCGAAGATCTCCGCGGCAAGCGCGTGCTCGACGCCGGCTGCGGCACCGGGGCGCTCGCGGTCGAGGCGGCCCGGCGCGGCGCGCATGTGGTGGCGATCGACCTGGCCGGCACCCTGGTGTCGCTCGCGGGCGAGCGGATGCCGGGCGATCTCGGTTCCGGCCATATCGACTGGCGCGTCGGCGACATGGCCGACCCGGCGCTGGGCATGTTCGACCACGTGGTCGGCATGGACAGCCTGATCCACTATCCCGCCGCCGACATGGCGCGCGTCGTGGCCGGCCTGGCCGCGCGCAGCACCGGCTCCGTCCTGTTCACCTTCGCGCCGCGCACGCCGCTGCTGTCGGTCATGCACGCCGCCGGCCGGCTGTTTCCCCGCAGCGACCGTGCGCCCTCGATCGAGCCGGTGCGCCCCGCGACGATCGGCCGCCTGCTGCGCGATGACCCGGCGATGACCGGATGGCAGCCCGGCCGCACGCTGCGCATCGCCAGCGGCTTCTACACGTCGCAGGCCCTGGAGCTGGTCCGGCCATGAGCAGCCGCAGTGTCGCCGGCCGCATGGCCCGGCTGAACGATGCGGCCGGCCGCAAGTGGGCCAAGGTCGGGCCGGGCTTCCTGCCGTTCGCCGATGCGGCCTCAGTCGGGCTGCCGATGGGCCGCCTTCTGCGCCTGTCGTTGTTCCAGGTCACGGTCGGCATGGCGGTCGTGCTGCTGATCGGCACGCTGAACCGCGTGATGATCGTCGAGCTTGGCGTGCCAGCCTGGCTGGTGGCGGCCATGGTGTCGCTGCCGCTGGTGTTCGCGCCGTTGCGGGCCGTCATCGGCTACAAGTCGGACACGCACCGCTCCGTATTGGGCTGGCGCCGGGTGCCCTATCTTTGGATGGGCACGCTAATGCAGTTCGGCGGTCTGGCGATCATGCCGTTCGCGTTGATTCTACTTTCGGGTGACAGCCACGCGGCGTCCTGGGTCGGTCAGGCGGCAGCGGCGCTCGCATTCCTGATGGTCGGCGCCGGGCTGCACACGACGCAGACGGTGGGGCTGGCGCTGGCGACCGACCTCGCGCTGCCGGAGTCGCACCCCAAGGTCGTGGCGCTGCTGTGCGTCATGCTGCTGCTCGGTATGGTGGCGAGCGCGCTGCTGTTCGGCGCGCTGCTGGCCGATTTCACGCAGATAAAATTGATTCAGGTGGTGCAGGGCGCGGCACTGGCGACCATGGTGCTGAACGCCATCGCACTGTGGAAACAGGAGGCGCGCGACCCGGCCCGCACCGCATCCGACCGCCACCGGCCGAGCTTCGTCGAGACCTGGCGCGCCTTCAACGCCGGCGGGCAGTCCAACCGTCGCCTCGTGGCGCTCGGCTTCGGCACCGTGGCGTTCAGCATGCAGGACATCCTGCTCGAGCCCTATGGCGGGCACGTGCTGCATCTCACGGTCGGCGCCACCACGGCGATGACGGCGCTGCTGGCAATGGGCGGCGTGCTGGGGTTCGCGCTGGCGGCGCGCCGCCTGGGCCACGGCGCCGATCCGTACCGCCTGGCCGGGACCGGCGCGCTTGCTGGTCTGGTGGCGTTCACCGCGGTGGTGTTCGCCGCACCCTTGGACAGCACGGCGCTGTTCGCCTCGGGGGTCGCGATGATCGGTTTCGGCGCCGGGCTGTTCGCCCACTGCACGCTGACGGCGGCGATGGCGACGGCGCCGCGCGGCCAGGTCGGGCTGACGCTCGGCATCTGGGGCGCGGTGCAGGCTTCGGCGGCCGGCGGCGCTGTCGCGCTCAGCGGCCTGGTCCGCGACGGCGTCTCGGCCCTGGCGGACCAGGGTGCGCTGGGCGTGACGCTGGTTCACCCGGCCACCGGCTATGTTGCCGTCTATTCGATCGAGATTGCCTTGCTGTTCGTGACCCTGGTCGCGATCGGTCCGCTGGTCCGCCTGGACCGCTCCACCCGCCTGCCTACCGCCTTCGCCTAACTATGAGCACTCTTGCTAGAACTCCTGATTGCTGAGGTCCCACGATGCAAACCGGCGCACTGACCAGCCACATCGACGTCGCCCAACTCGTGCTTTATGCGTTCTGGCTGTTCTTTGCCGGAATCATCTACTACCTGCTGCGCGAGAATAAGCGGGAGGGCTATCCGATGATCGGCGACCGCCCGGGTTCCCGTCCGGAGGGCTGGCCCGGCGTGCCGTCGCCCAAGACCTTTGTCCTGGCCGACGGGAACACCCGGCTGGCACCGCGGGACGATGGGGTGGACCAGGTGAATGCGGTCGCCACCGATAAATGGGAGGGATCGGCGCGGCAGCCGACCGGCGATCCGATGCTGGCGGCGATCGGCCCCGGCGCCTATGCGCAGCACCGGCCGGACGTGCCGGACCACACCTTCGACGACGCCCTGCCCAAGATCGTGCCGCTCCGCACCCTACCTGATTTCTGGCTGGCCAATGAGGACCCGGACCCGCACGGCATGCAGGTGTTCGGCGGCGACTGGGTATATGCCGGCAAGGTCGTGGATAGCTGGATCGACCGGTCCGAAGTGGTGATCCGCTACTTCGAGGTCGAGCTGGAGGGCAGCGGCGACCACGTCCTGCTGCCGCAGCACTACGCGCAGATCAACAAGAAGACCCGGCAGATCAAGGTCGGCTCCATCATGGGCGCGCAGTTCCAGACCGTGCCGCGGCTGCAGAACGCCGAGACGGTCACGCTGCTCGAAGAGGAGAAGCTCGTGGCCTACTACGCCGGCGGCCTGATGTATGCGACGCCCGCCCGCCTGGGTCCGCTGCTGTGAGCGCCGACGTGCGCCTGCCGCGGAGCGGCGATACACAACTGCCCCGCGGCCTGCCGGGACGGCTGCCCGAGGGGGAGCGGCTGCTGTGGCAGGGTGCGCCGGACTGGCGGATGCTGGCCCGCCAGGCGTTCCATATCCGCGGCCTCGCGCTCTATTTCGGCGTGATCGTCACGTATTGCTTCGCCTCGTCGGTGCTGAACGGTACCCCGCTTGTGACGGTCGCGCTCTCGACCGCCCAGTTGGCCGGCGTCGCGCTGCTGCCGATCGTGTTGCTGACCATCTATGCCTGGCTGGTCAGCCGGGCGACCGTCTATACCGTCACCAGCCAGCGGGTGGTGATCCAGCTCGGCCTTGCCCTGCCGATGACCATCAACCTGCCGTTCGCCAAGATCGAAACGGCGGCGCTTAGGCCGCGCGCGAACGGCTTTGGCGACATCTCGCTCTTGCTGAACTCTGGAGACAAGCTAGCTTATCTCGTGCTGTGGCCGCACGCCCGGCCATGGCAGATGGCCCGGCCCGAGCCGATGTTCCGGGCCGTCCCGAACGTGGCCCGCGTGGCTCAACTGCTGGCGCGGGCGCTGGCTGCGTCGGCCGATATGCCGGTGCTGGCAGTGCCTGAGGCGCAGCCGGACCATGCGGTGGCCGGGGTGCAGGCGCCGGTGGCTGCATAAGAAGAGTTGTTGAACAGGGAGGCTCGTCTTGACCACACCATCGCCGGTTTTCCCGCGCCTTCCGCTGTTCGGCCTATTTGCCGCGGTGGGCCTGTCGCTGGTCGTGGCCGCGACGGGCCGGCTGACCAACATCGGCGCGGTGGAGACGACGGGGTTCCTGGTGGCCGCCCGCGACCTGCGGTTCGCCGACGCGCCCGACGGCTCCGTGGTGGTGACGGACGCCCGGGACGGCTCGCCGGTCGAGGTGTTCACCGGGGAGAACGGCTTCGTCCGCGGCACCATGCGCGGGATGGCGCGCACCCGCAAAAGCGAGGGCATCGGCTCGGAGGACCCGTTCCGGCTTGCGTCATGGAGCGACGGGCGGTTGACGCTCGATGATCCCAAAACAGGGCGGCATATCGAATTGCAGGCTTTCGGCTCGTCGAACACCGAGGTATTCGGCCATCTGCTGACGGCGCATGGAGAGACGCGATGACGGGCGGATGGCTGCTGGGCGGAGAGACGGTCGAGGTCGATTGCGACGTCGATATCGAGCAGACCCCGCTATCGTTCCACGCTCACGCCGTGCCGGACGGCATCGACATCCGGCCCGGCGACAGCGTGCAGGTGCACGGCGTGCCGTCCGGCATCGATTTTGGCGACGCCATGACCTGCCGCTGCCGGGCGACCGTCACCCGTGCCGGCGTGCTCGCCCGGCTGTGGACCGAGTTCACCGCCATGTTTGAGTTGACCGAGTTGTATGAAGTCGGCTTCTTGCCGAAGGAGACCTGAAAATGGCCACCCGGACCGCCGAACCCAACGAAAGCACGCGCCTGGCGCAGCAGGACACGGTGCTCAGCCCGCGCTTCTACACCACCGACTTCGCCGCGATGGAGCGCATCGACGTGAGCGGCGTGCGCGTCGAATGGGACCAGCTGATCGCCGAGCTCAAGGCCGACACCAACAAGGGCCACTTTATCCGCAGCGAGAAGTTCGACGTGGACCTGTCCACGCTGCCGCCCGACCTGCGGGCGGAGTTCCTGGAGTTCCTGGTCAGCTCCGTCACCGCCGAGTTTTCCGGTTGCGTGCTGTATGCCGAGATCAAGAAGCGCATCAAGGACGGCGACATCCACGACCTGTTCAACTACATGACGCGGGACGAAGCGCGGCATGCCGGGTTCATCAACGACACGCTGAAGGATTTCGGCGTCGGCGTGGACCTGAGCTTCCTGACGAAGGTCAAGAAATACACTTATTTCCGGCCGAAGTTCGTCTTCTACGCGACCTACCTTTCTGAGAAGATTGGCTACGCCCGCTACATCACCATCTTTCGCCACCTGGAGCGCCACCCCGAGCGCATGTTCCACCCGATCTTCGACTGGTTCGAGCAGTGGTGCGCCGACGAGTTCCGCCACGGCGAGGCTTTTGCGCTGTTGATGCGCGCCGACCCCAAGGTGCTGACCGGCCTCAACAAGCTCTGGATACGTTTCTTCCTGATTGCGGTGTTCGCCACGATGTACGTGCGTGACCATGCGCGTCCGGTGTTCCATGCGGCACTCGGCGTGGACCCGACCGACTACGACTTCCGGGTGTTCCGCATTACCACCGAGATCTGCAAGCAGGTGTTCCCGGTGTCGCTCGACCTCGACCATCCTGGCTTTGCCGCCGGGTTCGAGCGGCTGCGCGCCATCACCGTCGCCAAGGGCGCCGCCCGGCGTCAAGGCGGCATGATGGGCCGGATCAAGGGCGCGGGCCTGACGGCGGCAGCGGCGGTGGCGTTCGCGCGGCTTTACCTGATCGCTCCCAAGAACAACGCGATGCCGGAGCAGGTCCGGCTCGTTCCCGCCTGGTAACGCGGCGCTGCCATGCCCTCCTGCACCGGCCCGGCGGTCTATGCGCTGTTCGTCTGGTGGTTCAGCACCGGGCTGATCATCTGGCTGGACAACCTGCATCCGCGGACGTTCCGCTGGAGCATGTCGACCGGGACCGCGTTGTTCGCAGTTGCGCTCTGGCAGCTCGCCGCGACCGCGGCGGACGGATCGGTCTGGGGCGCCTACGCTGCCTTCACCTGGGCCGTGTTGGTCTGGGGCTGGCAGGAGATGAGCTTTTTCATGGGCTACGTGACCGGCCCGCGCCGCATCGGCAGCCCGCCCGGCGCCACCGAGTGGCAACGCTTCATCCACGGCGTGAATGCCTGCCTATATCACGAGCTCGCCATCATCGCGACCGCGGCGGTCGTGGTCGGCAGCACCTGGGGCGCCGTCAACCAGGTGGGAACCTGGACCTTTCTCGTGCTGTGGGGCATGCGGGCCAGCGCCAAGCTCAACTTCTTCCTGGGTGTGCTGAACCTCGGCGAGGAGTTCATCCCGGCCCATCTCGGCTACCTGAAAAGCTACCTGCGCCGCCGCCCGATGAACGCGCTGTTCCCGTTCTCTGTGACGATTGGCACTGCTGTCATCGTCGTGCTGCTGCAACGTGCCGCATCACCCGGCATCAGCGACGCCGCAGCCGCCGGGCTGACGTTCGTCACTACCATGCTGGTCCTCGCGGTGATCGAGCACTGGGTACTTATTTTGCCGATACCATTTGCCAAGCTATGGAGCTGGGTGCTGACGCTTCGCAGGCCGACGGCACCCAAGGCCGGACGCTCCCGTTCCACCGCTGCCGCAACCCCTTAATCTGATACCAATTGGCTTATCTGCTGACTTGATTAATGGCCTGAGTGATCCAGGGATAGCCGGTGAGGGTGGCAAGCCGTCCGGTTTCGTCACGTAACGCATTCCAAGCGGCGCAGAGCGCGTCCACGATGGCTTGCTCGCCCTGATACAGGCGGAACGACAGATAGCGCTCCCGCAAATACAACCAGACCCGTTCCACTGGGTTCAGCTCCGGCGAATACGGCGGCAGCGGCAGCAGGGTGATGTTGCCGGGCACCTGCAACGCCGCTTGGCCGTGCCAGCCGGCTTGGTCGAGCATGAGCACAGCATGCACGCCCGCAGGCAGCGTCTCGGCAAAACGTGCCAGGAACAGGTCCATGGTCACCGCCTTCGCTTCGGGCAGCACCAGGGCAAAGGCGTCGTGGTGGCCGGGCCGGACGGCAGCGAAGATGTAGGTCGATAGGAAGCGCCTGTCGCGGCGGCCCGGCGGACGCACGCCGCGGGTGAACCAGCGATGGCCGGTGCGGCCTTTCTGGCCTTCTCGGGCCTCGTCCTCACACCACAGCTGCAGCGTCTTGCCGGGATGGGCGGCCCCGACGGCCTCGAGCGTGGCCGCGAGGTTTTTTATATAGCTCCTGCGCCCCGGCATCGCCCTTGGGGTGGGCGGGCCGGGTCGTCTGCCACGACAGGCCCATGCGGTGCAGCATCCGGGACAGGGCAGACAGCCCATACGACGCCGCCCAGCGCTCCTGGATGTGCGCGGCGATGTCGAGCAGGCGGTAGCTGCTGATCCCGTCCGCCTCCGGGTCCGGCCCGGCCAGTACCCAGGCCCGCAACTCTTCCCGCTGCGCCGCGGTCAGCTTCTCCGGCC
>JAABUS010008636.1_pt1 | contig 11089 bp, 13 predicted proteins | sample 5560161 | NCBI WGS metagenome assembly JAABUS01 (sample SAMN10711885, study PRJNA513376) | rock metagenome | isolation source: Antarctica rocks | place: Antarctica: Victoria Land, Trio Nunatak nord | collected 2016-01-04
AAAGCAAGATATGCAAACATATACAGGGGTTGGCCTGAAGAGCTGGGGGGTCAGTGGTACCCTACTGAACGTGGCAGATTCTCCAAGGAGCTTCTCCAGCAGCTTCAGGATGACTGCCCTGACTGCCCCATGTGGCCAGATGCTGAAGATGCATCCAATGCAGCAGCAGCAGACCAGGTCCCAATTGAGAAGTTTGCCTTGATGCCTCATTGGCTTGGAATTAGCTACTGGCGCCGTGGGAGACAGGGGTACTGGGATGCCCCCCTCACAGGAGGGGTTGCACAGCAGGTGGGAAAAGACAAGAACAGACTACGCCTTTCAGCGTCGATTTGTTGAGAAGCCAAGTATTATACCGGGCTGCCCAGGACAGCAGGTGTATGAACATCTGGCATTGCATCAGTCTGGGAACTCCAAAATGGCATCAGACAAAGCCCGCTCCTCAATGATTTTGCCAAACCCCAGATGCTAGTGGCATCAGATACGGATTTCTGCACAGATCTCATCTGCTTGTTGCCAAAACCCTTCGGGTCTGTGTAGGTCATTGGTCACACCCACTACAACCCAATAGGCGATACCAGTGTTCACAAGTATGCTGTACCCATGTCTCTGGGCCTCTATGACTGGGACTTGGCCAAGAAAGCCAAAGGGAATGCCCTGTACACTGCATGTGCCTCGCACAGCTGCTCAGAGCTGAAGGTTCTGGCTTTCACCCCTGCAATGGAAGGGCTGTTGGGCAGCAGCGCCAGCTGGCAGGAGTTTGCCTTTCTGCTGAGAGGCCTGGCTGAACTGGCAAGCCTGCTGGGGAGGGCAGTTGCCTGGCCCAGCCTGCCCTGTCATACTCCTTGGGTCAACATGTGAGTGTGCAATGCGTCTCTGCTGTGTGGCTCTTTGTGGGTGCTGCTGCTGTTCCTGCTGGACCATGCTCTGTATGCACTGGCTGTTGTGGTGTGCTGTGAGCCCTGGCTTGATCAACATGGCAAAGATTTGCAGCTGATGCTAGGCAGCTTGCCTAGCATCAGCTGCCAAGCTTTTGCAGTGTCAATCATCTCAAGGAGTCCTGTCCTGTCCATCCAGCATTGTTTTGTAGTAGCAACGATGAAAGATGTGAGTGCATGTTGGCATGTGCATGACCACTGCCCCAGCTGCTGAAATGGCTCAAATGTGCCCTACAAGGTGTTGCAGACACAAAAATGCTGTTCAGCACTGCAAAACATTCAGCAACTGTAGACTCCAAACCAGCATACAAAACAGCCCAATCATGCACAGGCAGCTGGATGGTATGCCATTGACTTTTGCACTCATGCAGGGGTCGCCAGGTTACAAAGCCACCCCTTGAACTGGGCTTCATGTGGCTTCCATGGACAGCAGCTGACGGGCAGCTGATGTGCATGTCTTGGGAAGCTGCCAGAGGAGACTGCCTGAGTCAGGGCATAGGGCTATTGCCCTGGGAGTGGCTACACTTTCAGCAACAACACCTGGGCAACAGGTCAACAGATGAGGCGATGTCAAACGCCACTGATATCACCTTGCATGCTTTGCACGCTGAGCAGGCGGCAGACGCTGAGGTGGCAGAGGCAGAGTTCAATTTAGCACACCATGTGGTTGAGATCCATGGTTCTGATGACCTTCTAGGGCTGAAAAGCTTGTCAAATCAGCCAATCCTGTTTCTTGATGCTTTAGTGCATGTGGACTTTGAGAGCCTTACAGGCGTCAGGAGACAGTCAGACGCATACCAATCTCTGCTGGGGATGTGCCACTTGCTGAACACCACAGCCATGAGTCACAAATACAGCTTTGATAGCTGGGACTTTGCCTCATGGCATGGCCTCGACGTCATGGATGGGCCAAGTGTGAAAGCTAGCGTTGCTGACAGGCCTCAGGATCTCAAGAAGGGCAAACTTGTGAGTCGTTTGCATCATACAGGCCGCACTCAATACGTCATCAAGCACTCTATCAAGAAGCATTTCAGCAGGTGGTAAATGCGCATATTGCATGGTTCAGACGTCATGCATCACAACATGCAAATTTGATGCATGCACATGACTTTCGTTGTTGCAGCTGCGTTATACATGCTGGCTGCTAATGAGGGCATGAGACAGTCGTGTAGTAATGATATCTGAAGATTTTGCATTGCTCAGGTGTCAATCAAAGGCTTTGGGTTGTTCACGTGATTTTTGGCACATGTTCAAGTTCAGGTCATAAGCTTTAGCTGCAGATTTTGAGACTTCGGGTCAGTTGCATGCAGCCACAATAATGCGTTTCGATATCTATTCGATGATGCAAGTTCGCTAACATGTCGATGCTGAGCGCATGCAGGTTTTATCACACACATAACATCAATCGTGTGTAGATGCAACCACCTTTCGTTAATTGGCTGGTCAAAATCTTCATTGGTCACACATACTGACATCAATGTCTGTTGTAGTCATGTTGGTACAAGCCTTAGGCCGTGTAAAAGAATATTGTGGCAGTGATGTGGTTGAACAAGGCTGCAAGTTGTACTGTGTCAGAGGGTGACAGGCGTCAAACTAACACTCTGCAAAACGCATCAGACACACACTGCCAGATTTCACGCTCTACGCAACATCTCCTAAAACAACTCAGTAAAATTGTCATCAAATAGCCAAGTACTGTTCACCAAAGTGCAGCTGCACACACTGCCTGACTAACAAACATACACCATAACAATTGGTCATGTAGTGAATTCGTGTGAGAAACCACGTATTAGGCTGTAAGCTAGCCAAGAAGCCATGATGGTTACTACAAGCAACGTGCAAAGAGCTGCAGCGTCCTGCAGGCTTAGTAGCAATAACCATTGCTGCACGACAGAGGTCCTGCCCGTGACAGCATCATATGCCAGAGCTGCATTGCCACCCTTGACAGTAACAGCATCCCCCACAGCAATGACAGAGCCTAGCTGAACAGGTACAGCATCCCAGCCAAAGAAGGTGGTGTTGCTCACAGCGCCTCCACGGTAGACAGGTGTGTCAGCATATTTCCCAAATTTGTCAAAGCCCAAGTGCTTGCCAAGCCTGAAATCTTTCATTGCAAGAATCGGCTGTGAGCCCTTCTCTGCAGTCTCCTGTTCCACCAAAGGAACCTGCGCAACCACATCAAGGGTCAACAGAACCCATCAAAGCAACAGGAACCCAAATCAAAGCTGCTATTTGAGACATGCAGGCAAGCAGAACATGCAGAACAGACCAGACACCAGAACATGGCTGATCGCAACAATGCAGCATCATGAAGCTGACAACCACAATAGAAAAGCATTATTTGTCAACCATTTGCTGTGTGTCTTTTTGCTTGGAGCATGGCAGATCAGGAATAATGGCAGTTTGCTATATTAAATAACGAAAACAGAGCAGGTGAATGCCTTGGTAGTAACAGCACCAGCTGACACGGATGGCGTCTTGAACATGCTCCAGAGTAACATGGTTTTCATATGCTGCATCAAGCATGGATGTCGTGTCACAGCAGGTCACAAATGCCACGCTGTCATTTTATTTCTGCCTGTCTTGTGCACAGCGTGCAGATGCTTTTTGACAGATAATCTCCGCTGTACAATCTGGCAACCCAGCATGCTGTGCAAAGGCAGTTCTTTTGGAGAGCATGCAGGCTTACAGTGCAGCGGCTACATGGCTTGCACATCTCCAAGTCTACAGCAGTCCCCTCCTGAGTTCTAACACAAATGTTGCGATTGCCCCATTGATCTTCTGCCCAGGCTGGCTGTTCTCCGTCCAACACAATGTTGGGCCTGAACCTATTCATGGAGATTGGGATATCCAGATGAGCATTTAGGTCATGCAGGGATGCCTGCAAATCAGGAAGATGCTGTGAAGGGGACAATTACATGCATGAGTGCTGCAGCTGAGCTGAGCATGAAAGCTGCGGTGACCTCGCTCTATGACTTTGCTGGGACTGTTGACTGCAGACATTGTGTCACTTTGCAGGCCAAAGTGCATAAGTGCACAGGCACATCACGGCAACCGAGGGGGTCACTTGGAGTCAGACATGCATGTGACGGTGGTCACTATATAGACGGACAAGGAAGCTCAGCGTTGAGGACTGCATCAGCTGTGAGAACAACACATGAAGACAGCTGGTCCCTGAAGCCATAAACAAAACAACGATAACGTTGCCTGTATGCTGCATGACATGCAATCACAAGTGCACCAATTTTTGACATGCATCTGCTGATCATGGAGGGTCGCAATGACTAACCTGGCATGTGACCAAAAAGGGGAAAGCATCTGAGAATGCAGTTTCAGATTGGCCCCCAGTGTACCAGCCCTTGGCTGATGACCGCCTGTGAGAATCCTCATCCAACCCTGCCGACCCTGGCACTCCTGCAATATTTATTAACTGTTGACGCTCCCAGCAGCGCTACTGTACGCTTCCAAGTCAAATAGTTGGGTGACAGAGTCAGGTGTCTTCTGAGTATTTTCTTTGCTGTAGGCTTGCACAGCCTTTGAGGGCAAGCGAGTTCAGCATGCTGCAAATAATGTGCATTCAGTCTGTTCTGCAAGCCTTGTCAGGCAATCTGGCCTCTTGGGGACAGTAGAAAGGCTGGTGAGGCGTGAAGCTGCAACAGGTGCAGAACAGCAACGCTGAGTTGGTTGCTGACCTCCATACTTGACGAGACGCACGCGCTGCTGCAGAAACTTGCTGAGCCAATCTGCAACTTCATTGCCTTCATCTATTGCAGCTCCTTTCCAATCGTGGCACCGCACGCTTCGCCATGTAGGGTCACTTTTAGGTTGCAGTGGGACCTGAGGTATGAGACTGCTTTTACCGCTGACATGTTGTGAACCGTGATGTTGAGCAACAGCAATGAAGTTTCAGATCGCAATTCAAGAACAGCTGCTTTGGTTTGATATGTCAGATTGGGACCAGCTGAGCAAACACACCTGGACATCAGGCATGTCTGGGCCGGAGACAGTCAACGCCGCTTTTGGGTCTGGGTGACCTTGGCTTCCGAGGATGCAAGCATCTTGTGGAAGCTGCGTTCCTATCAAAGCTAATTTGGCATCCTGGCGCTGAGTCACAAAACGCCCCTCTGCTTCGGTAACGATCATCCAATAGCGATCGTAAGGAAAGCCTGACACATCGTCGGTCAGCTTGAAGTAACAAGACGACATAGCGAAGGCATTATGTTGTGAATTACCTGTAGTTTCGACTATCGCTCGAGGCACCTCGCAACCTTTACAAGCTTTGATAGGATAAATGTACAAAGACGACACGTGCATCGTTGTCTGAAAGCCGGGGCCAAGAGTGGTGCTCAGCGGGACTGCATCACGGATGCCCATGTATGCGCACAGGGCAGGCACTGACTGGGCCGACGCTTGATGTCGCATTTCCACCTAGCAAAGTCGTTGACCTGAGTGACTAATACTCAAGCAGCTAAGTTTAGTCAGCTTCGCCCACTTCTAAGTAGTAAGCAGCGTCGACGAGAGAGAGACGGTCCTGCAGGGCGCAGGGCCAGTATGTCTGTTGCGCACGCTGTTGCGCACTGTTGTAAAGACGATCAGCCTCCACAAAAACTGTGCTTGTGAAGATCGTCTCCTGACCGTACATTGCACTGTTTCTAGCAACTCATCAGAAAGGACGCCAGTACGATTCTGTCCTTGGATCGGGCACTCTTGCGCCTGTTGATTGGTCTTCATGCTACGACAACGATCTTCTCGTCTGGCAGCATTACTTGCAGGTATGTCTTGCCGACTTGACTCTTTCTTCCTGCTCCATACACCACAGTCTCAAGCTTCTATTGCTTGCTGGCAGGCGTTGCTGTTCGGTCTAAGCACTGTTCACATGGCGCTATTGCAAACCACACATGTGAAAGCAGCCAGGGGTTGTGTACGCCTGTTGGCAGCGCACTGCGACGCTGCAAAACACCTTCACCTGCGCAGGCAGCCCATGGTCATGTCTGTCAGCAGGCAGTCACTCAACACAACCACTGGTGCCCACACTGCTTCAGCAGGGCCCTCCAGAACGCACAACAGCCTTCTGCTGGCCATGCATACCTGAGACATAGCTTTGCTGCACAGACCAGGCAATACCATGCTTTGCTGAACTCACAAGCAACAACAGCCGCAGATGCACCTAGCTTGGCCAGCCTGCAAGGATTGCTGCATGTTTACAAGCAAAGCTTGGACCACCTGGGTGCGGATGCAGTTGAGCAGCTCAGGCACACCCTGGCTCCATCTGATGAAGAAGAGCTGCATGAGGAAGACACAGGCAAGCAAAGGGTCTACTCACAGAATCTTATGATGGTACTGAGGGTGTTGTCATGCCTCAGTACTTGTCAGTGCTGTCCCACACACTTTGGCAACAGTCTAACATTTATCAAATTGTCATGGTCTGCTCAGCCAGTGCCAACATTGTTGGCAGAAGGATTTGCTTATGTGTCACACAGGGAAGCATTCCATGCCTCAGTGGTGCATGGCCTGTATGCTGTGTTGTCCTAGCCTGTACCGCATCATGATTAGCAGCATCTGCGACATGGCAACAGTATGGGCGGATTGAAACCCTCAAGCCTGAAGCGGCGAAATGCCATTAATTTAATGCAGGTTGGGCAGCTGCAGCAGTGCGAGAGCAGCTTAACACAGCGCCTGTGGACAAAGTACAAGAGCTCACTCTTCAGCAGCTTTCTGTAGCCCTCTCAGCTTATGTTGCTTCCAGCATGCAGCCACCTGCCAGGATTCTGCAGCAAGTGTCCCAAAGGCTGGAGCAAGTTCTCCACAAAGAGTTTGATGCTGATGACATCACAACAGCGCTTAACAGCCTTGCATTCTTTGGCCATCAGGCGTCCGAGACGCTGATTGAAGCCATCAGGGCGTCACTGGCTCGCACCTACTTTGCAGAGATCACTCCCATCCAGCTCGGCACTCTCATGCTAGCCATTGCAGAGCTAGGTCACCGCAATCTCAAGCTGCTCAGTGCTGTAGCACGCGAAGTGGTGGACAGAGTGGATGACTTTGGCCCAGTGGAGCTGTCTGAGATCATGTGGTCATTTGCCGTGTTGGGTCACCGGCATGAACGCATGGTTGATGTCGTCACCCAGAGCCTCCTTTTCAGGCTCAGTGACATGCCAGTAGCGTCAATGAGTCAGCTCGTCTGCGCCTTTGCTGTGTTGAAGCACAAGGATGCCGTGACAGATGTCTTTCTGGATGCTGTGTCTGATGAGGCACTGAAGAAAGTGGAGGCGTTTGAGGCAGGAGACATGGCTAACATGATGTGGGCTTATGCAAGTCTGGGTCACTGGAGTTATGTGGATGCTGACTTGATCAGCGCTGTGACTGCTAGGATGCTGCGTGTACACAAGGTAACACTGCGCTGGCCTCTGTCATAGCCCTGCACCTGTGGCAGAAGCCATTCACAGGAATTGCTATCTCAGTGCTGCTGTTGCAATTGCGCTTGTCTGTTTTTGGTGTTGTGGTGTCTCATCTGTTGATGCAGACTGCATTGACATATTGCAGATAGAGATCAACATTGCAGAGCCAGAAAAAAGTGCATGTAGGGCTGATTTGCATCTTCGACCAGTTACTGCAGACTCTGCTTGCTAGGTCTATCTGCAGTGGACTTGCCACATTCATTTGAACTTTTAAGAGGCAATGCACTCTTGTCAGCTGCTGACGCTGCATCTTGCTTGCAGGAGCTGAATGCCAGCAGCATGGTGAACGTGGTGTGGGCTCTGGCCAAGACAGATTATGCAGGCAATGCGAACCGCAGGACCAGAACTCTGCTGGACAACATTGCCAAGTCGGCCATGAGTCAGATGGACTGTTTCACGCCTGAGCAGCTCAGCCGGCTGTTGTGGGCATTCTCCACCCTGCATCATTGGCATGAGGAGCTGTATGATGCTGTGGCTGCTGAGACATTGCGGCAGGTGGGCCTGCATCATCTGCTGTGCATTGGCTGCAATTCACTGCCGTCCATACGCACTGCAGTGTAGCCTTGCATGCAAGGAACAGGCAGGCAAGCTGACTGTTTGGTCACTGCTTCTTGCTAAGATTCCTTTCATCTTTGCTTCACGTGCGTAGCTGAAGTGTCATGTTCATAGATGCAGTCTGCTGCCACATTGGTGCTTCCGTTTCAGGGGTCAGCTGATGGACAGGCTTGCTCTGCATTTGTCTGGACATCTTCAGGTTGTTTAGGTATGCAGGTGAACAGTTTTCTGCCTTGTCATTTAGCAGACATGGTGTCAGCGTATGCCCACATGGTGCACCATCCAGGGCCCCTCCTAGACCAGATGACTCAGCGCATTCTGCCCAAACTGGACACCATGGATGCAGGTAGACCTTCTGCATGCATGCTGCAGCAGAGGGCAGCCTTGACTGGCTGTTTTGACATCCTAGTCCTTTTGTACCTAGTTAGTTTTTTTCTCGGTAGTTGGCATAATTTCTTTTGTTATTGTATTGTAGATTGTAAAGATGCAGGTCTTGCTGACTCAGCAATTGACACCTGCCTTGATATCTTTGCATGACCAGCCCGTTAGGGACATAGCTCAGCAAGATGCATGCACTGCAGCAATTCACATATCCTGTTCACTGGCCGTGAGCTTGTACGTTTCTCAAGTTAACAACATTGCTGAGTTGCCTGTGTTGAGGTTGTGAGCTGCTGCATGGGATCGCCAGGCCTAAGCTTGGCATGTCTGCTAACTTAAGTGTGTGTCTGTGTGCAGGTGCTCTGTGCAGTGTGTTGTGGGCACATGGGGTGCTGCAGACCCTCACACCTGACCTCTTCGACAAGGTCTGCCAGACCCTGGAGACCAAGCCCCTGGGAGAGTTCAAGCCTCATGTGAGTCCCCAGTGTCATGTGCCTGCTAATGGTGTTGTAATGTGTGACGAATGCACGATGTGTGTTGGTTGCACTGTTGTCAGCTGGCTACTCTGATCTACCTTAGGTTTAGGATTTTCCCTTCCCCTTTGGGCTACGGCCTATGGTCATAGCTCCGGGCGGCCGCCTTAGGAGGCTCCCGCTATGACCGCTGAAAAGCGCACCTTTTTCTTTTCTTTTCCAGCTGGCTACTTTGCTTGTCTTTTGACAATGTGCACCTTATGTAGCTATGACCCACCTATACATGCCTGCCTGCAGATCTGTGCTGCCCAGACTCAATCGACTCTGATGGAAAATCCAAAATGAAAGTGGCAGATGTAGTGCATGTGTGCGTGTCATGCAGGACTTTGAGAGGGCATTTCATGCGGAGCTGCTGCTGGAGGCTGATCTGGAGTCCAAGCAAAGAGAGGACTTTCGCAAGCTGCCCAAGTGGATCAGGCAGTACGCCTACCGAGCATGGCAGGACCGCATCTATTTCGACCGCACTGTCACCTGGTTCCAGCAAGAGGTACTTTCTGATCATATGTTTTGCCACCTGTCTGCACCATTTTATATATATTACTGCATTTTTTGTTACATGTTTGTTAGACAAGAAACATTTAAATATTCATATTTTTTAATGTACATTGTCATGATAGGCCTGTTGTACAAGGCTACCTCGATGGTTGCCGGCATAGATTTACAAGTCCTGCTGAGGCTAAGGCCGCACTCCATGAGGGGGCATCGGCTCTTGTGATCATTGGTGCCATGCTCAAAACTTTAAGGCAATGATCGCCAGAAACACTGACTGATGTAACCTATATGTAGGTCTCAGCAAGCATTGGCAATTTTCATCAAAAGTTTGCTGTTACAAGCGCAGCATTGAGATCACCCCAGCAGGACAGATATAAGATCTGGACAGAACGTTTGCTTTTGCATTGCAGGTTTGCAGGAGCCTGATAGAGCTTGGAGTCAACTTCGAGCTGGAAAAGTTCCTGGCAGATGGCTGCCATACAGTCGACATAGTCCTGCGGATACCTGGCAAGCCAAGGTGAGATCTGCTCCTGGTTGCTGCGATGCCGATCTGCCTGTCTTGACTGATACAAGCAGATTTGTACCCGCATGGCAGCAAGCTGACACATGTGCAGCAACATCAGCAGCTGTTGCCAAAGCCTGTGAGCTTGTAGTAAGCACAGGCTTCACAGCCACAGACCTTCAGTGCAAAGAGTGTGCAAGTAATTGCATGCTCAACAGCCTGTTCGTTGGAACAGCAATTATACAAATGTCAACAAGCAATAGCTGTGACTGGCAGTCTGGGCCCCTTGCAAGCAGAACAGTCTCTCAAGGTGTATTGACTGCAGGCTTGGAATCAATATGGATCCGCCTCAGCGTTTCTCCTCCAATCGACCATACAGGCCATTGGCTGAGGCAGTGTGTCAAAGGCGCCTGTTAGCGGCACAAGGCTGGGAAATGATCACGCTGCCTCAGCATGAGTGGCGCAGAAATGTCAGTCAAAAGGAGCGCGCTGTGTATCTGGAAAAGCTGCTAGATTGCTCGCTGGAAGACGGCCGTGATAGCTTGAAGAGAATCACAAATGATAGTGATGCATCTGCTGCATGCCGTAAGGCAGCCTTGCAAGCTGCTGCTGCAGCTGCAAGAGCTGCTCACGAGCACGGCCATTAAGGCATATTGCTGCTTGTGTGAGCAAAAATATGTGTGTTGTATGCTGACTGTATACATGTACAAGTCATCTGATGTTTGCTTGTTTCTGCCTGCTTTTGGGTTTGGCTTGCTGACTGCTTGTAAAGTGTATCTCTGATTTATCCACTACACAAAATGGCAAAGACTGGTACCAATGAAACTCTTTGTTTTGAGTGTTATGAATCCTTGCACTGGCGAACAAGCGAAGGATTCGGCGCAATTTTTACGAATTACGTTACAACGAAGCCTCTGCATTACCGAATGTGGTTTCAGAGCAGGAAAACTTTTGTTTGGTGACTGAGTCACACACAATGCGCACTTTTATGAGCACTACGTCTGCAAATGGCACAGCTCGTGCGAACCGGATGGCCTTTGTACCTTGTAACACACACCGAGGTCCGCTGACTACCTCTTCGTTTGGTAGATGTGGTCCTAATTAGTGCCAGCTTCGCTTTTGCGCGCTCATTTTGCAGTCATCTGGAGGCAAATTTGGGCAGGCCTTTGGGAGTCATCCGTGTCACGTACTACAATCGCTGCATGCCGGTCAGAAGCCAGCCAAGCGCCTTTGTAG
>JAABUS010008640.1_pt1 | contig 11081 bp, 7 predicted proteins | sample 5560161 | NCBI WGS metagenome assembly JAABUS01 (sample SAMN10711885, study PRJNA513376) | rock metagenome | isolation source: Antarctica rocks | place: Antarctica: Victoria Land, Trio Nunatak nord | collected 2016-01-04
GCGTGCCGACCGGCGAGCGGGCGACGACCCGCTCGAAGCGCCAGTCGCCGACGAGCGCACCGGAAGTGCCGAGGACGTAGAACTTCGGCTTGAGCGCGGCGGCCAGGTCGGAGTGGGTGAACTCGGCCTCGACGCCGTCGGCGAAGTGCAGCAGCACCCGGCTGTGGTCGGCGTTGGTCACGTCGTGCCACACCCGCTTGTGGGTCGTCGCGGACACCCACTCGACCTGCTGGCCGAACAGGTCAAGCACCCAGTCGAGGTAGTGGCTGCCCCAGTCGTAGACGGCTCCGCCGCTGACCGCCTCGTCGGAGTGCCAGTAGTTGCACGGGTGGCCGTAGCCGCCGACGAAGCTCTCGTAGTGGAAGACGTCCCCGAGCGCACCGCTGCGCACCACCGACTTGAGCGCGAGGTAGTCGGGGTCCCAGCGGCGGTTCTGGTAGACGGCGAGGGTCAGGCCGCGCTCGCCTGCGGCGGCGATCTGCCGGTCGGCCTCCTCCACGGTGAGGCAGAACGGCTTCTCGACGACGACCGACCGGCCCGCCTCGAGGGCCTGCAGCGTCCAGGCGGCGTGGGTGTCCGGGGGCGTCGAGACGACGACGAGGTCGAGCCCGTCGTCGGCGAGCAGGTCCTCGGCCCGGCCGTAGCCGCGCAGGCCCGGCGCGAGCTCGCGGGCCGCCTCGACCCGGGCGGGGACCGGGTCGCAGACGGCGGCCAGCTCGAGGCCCTCGGTCAGCCGGATAGCGTCGTTGTGCTCGTGGCCGATCGCGCCGTAGCCCAGCACGCCGACCCGCACCGGGCCGGCATCGCGCGCGCCCGTCAGCCGCCGCAGGAGGCGGTGCACGACGCGCTGCCAGGCCGGGTCGGCGTACGACGTGGTCGTGGAGCCGGCGGTCAGCAGGCCGGTGCCCGTGGAGGGGCGCCAGGTGGCGACCGGGTGGTCGGTGAAGGCCGAGCTGGCGGTGAGCAGCACCTCGACGTCGTCGGCCGCCTTGTCGACCAGAGTCCAGCACTCCCGCCGCAGCAGCAGGTCGCCGCCGAGGCGGTCGGTCACCTGGCCGGAGTCGGGTCCGGGCCGGACCCGCACCTCGTGCAGCGGCGTGCTCCGGCCGCGCACGATCCCGGCCGCGTCGGCCAGGGCGCCGGACGTCCCAGGCCCGACGAGCAGCACGGGATGTGGCTCGGCGAGCAGCCCCGGCTCCAGCCCGGGCGGCACGTCGCCGAGCACCAGCACGGCGTCCGCGGCCTTGTCCACCACGCGCACGCCGCAGCGCCGCAGGTAGTCCAGCAGTGGCCCCACCAGGGCCACGTCCAGCGACGGCGAGAGCACGGACAGGCGCATCCGGGCAGCGTAAGGGAGCGGGACGACAGGGGCAGGTCGCGCTTCGCGGGTCACGGACGCCGGCCCTCACCGGTGGTAGAACGCGCTGTGGCACCGACCTCCCTCCGGCACGAGCGGCGCGGGGAGGCCCGGCTCCCGGCTTCGCTCGCCGTCCTGGTGGCCATCGCCCTGTACGCCCTGCTGCCGGACAGCCTGGTCGTGGGCCCCCGCTTCGTCATCCCCGCGCTCGGCGTCCTGCTGCTCGTGGCGCTCGTGGCCGTGAACCCGCGGCGGATGACCCGCGAGACGCGCCTGTCGCGTGCGGTCTCGCTCGGCCTCGTCGGGCTCATCGGCCTCGCCAACACCGCCGCCCTCTTCATGCTGCTGCGTGCCCTGCTCGCCAGCAAGGTGCAGGACGGGCGGGCGCTTCTCACCGCGGCGCTGCAGGTCTGGCTGACCAACGTCATCGTGTTCGGCCTGGCCTTCTGGGAGCTCGACCGGGGCGGGCCGGTCGCGCGCACGCAGAAGCCGCGCGAGGAGCTGCGGGGCGCCGACTTCCGGTTCTCCCAGGACGAGAACGACGACGCCGTGACCGAGGTCGCCGCCGGGTCGAGCGAGAAGTCCGGCTGGGTGCCGGCCCTGGTCGACTACCTGTACGTCTCGCTCACGAACTCCACCGCGTTCAGCCCCACCGACACCATGCCGCTGACCCCGCGGGCCAAGCTCCTCATGGGGCTGGAGTGCACGAGCGCGCTGGTCGTGTCGGTGCTCGTCATCTCCCGGGGCGTGAGCATCCTGCAGTAGCCGCGCGTCCCGCCAGCCCCTTGGGGCTGCCCTCATCAAGGTCATCGTGTCCATGCGCCGGCGGGGCATCCTGCGCCCGCGGACACGATGACCTTGATGGAGTACGGCGGAGGACACTCCGGGCGTACGGCGGAAGGCCCTTGCCGGCGTCGGCGGACGGGTTACGGCGTACGGCGGAGGCTCGCGACCTAGGCGGACCGTAGCGGCACGGCGGGGTCGGCGAGCCGGGCCGGGTCGGCGGCGTCCGCGGCGGCGATCCGGCGCCGCCCCTGCACCAGGTCGCGCGGGCGGTCGACGGCGAGCACGGCGACCAGGCGGCCGTCGCGCAGGTAGCAGGTGGACCAGCCGTCGGCCGCGCCGGGCACACCCCGCTGGACGACGGCGTCCGCCCCGTCGGCATGGCCGGCGTGCTGCAGCAGGTGGCCGAGCTGGTCGGACCAGAAGTACGGCACCGGGTCGTGCACGGCCGGCCGGCCGAGCAGCGTCGCGACCGCGGCCACCGGGCCGTGCAGCGCGTCGTCCCAGTGCTGCACCCGCAGCCGTACGCCGAAGCGCAGCGACCACCAGGCCGCGCAGTCCCCGACGGCGACGACGTCCGGCCAGGACGCCGCCAGGTGCTCGTCGACGAGCACACCGCCGTCGAGGGCAAGGCCGCTGCCCTGCAGCCAGTCGGTGTCGGGACGGGCCCCGATCCCCACGACCACAACGTCCGCGGGCAGCGTCCGCCCATCCGCCAGCACGACCCGGTCGGGCTCGACCGCCTCGACCTGCGCGTGCAGGTGCAGCTCGACGCCGGCGGCGGCGTACCACGGCACGGTGAGCGCACCGACGTCCTCGCCGAGTGCGCCGGCCAACGGGGCCGCGGCGGCCTCGAGCACGGTCGTCGCGCAGCCGGCGGCGGCCGCGGCGGTGGCCACCTCCGCCCCGATCCATCCGGCGCCCACGACGACGACCCGCGCGCCCGGCCGCAGCAGTGCCCGCAGCACGAGGGCGTCGTCGACGGTGCGCAGCACGCGCGCCCCCGGCAGCTCCCGGGCGCGCGCGCCGGTTGCCAGCACCAGGCCGTCGTAGGGCAGCTCGCCGGCCTCGGTCTGCAGCGTCCCTGGACGCAGACCGGTCGCCGGCACGCCGGTCAGCACCTCGACATCGAGCCGCTCGAACGGGATGTCGAGGGCGGTGTCGTCAAGCCGGCCCAGCAGGACCGCCTTGGACAGCGGGGGGCGGTCGTAGGGCAGGTGCGGCTCGGCGCCGACGAGCGTGATCCGCCCCTGGTGCCCCTGCGCCCGCAGCTCCTCGACGCTGCGCCCGCCCGCCAGCCCGGCGCCCACTACGACGACGTGCTCTCGGACGAGGGAGTCCCGCACCTGCACGCCCGGGAGGGTAGCCACCGTCCTGGCCGGCCCCTCGCCGTCGTCGCCGGCCCCTAGATTGACGCCCGTGCGAGGCAGCCGGCTGCTGCGAGGCGGCAGCATCCCCCCACCGCTGCGGTACGTCGCCGGCGCGGTCCTGCTGCTCGTCGCCTACGCCGTCCTGGCTCCGCTGGCCTGGGCCGGCCGCGGGTTCACCGAGCAGGGCCCGCTGTCCTTGCGGGCCCCGGCGCTGACCTCGCCCGTCGAGGGCGGTGTGCCGCTCGACCGGGTCCGCGGGACCTGCCTTCGCAGCAGCGGCTTCGACGCCGGCCCGTCGTACCCCCTGAAGGTCGTCGGCGGTCCCGTCCTGGGCCGGTCGTACTACGCCTGCTACCAGCTCAAGCCGGACGGCTCGGTCCGGGGCAGCCGGGTGCTGGCCGCCGACGGCACGTATGTCGACGACGTGCAGGTGCTCAAGCGCGGAGGCGCGTGGCGGTGGGCAGGGACGGTCAAGACCTCCTCGGAGCTGGTGCTGGCCGGGTTCGGCATCGCGGCCGTGCTGCTGGTCTACGGCCTGTACTGGAAGCGGCCGGGCCTGCGCGCCCGGCCCGGGAGCCGTGGTGGCGCAGCCGGCCGGTCGAGCTCATCCTGGGCTGCGTCCCCCTGCTCGGCTGGCTGCTGCTGCTCTGGCTGCCCGGCCGCAGCCCGGCCCGTCGCGTCCGGCTGGCCTACCAGGTGTTCTTCGGCTGGAGTGGGTTCTTCCTGCTCGTCGTCGTCCTCGCGGTCGTCGGCGAGCCGGACGCCGTTGGCTGGGTGGCGGTCGGCGGGCTGCTCGCGGCGTTCGGCTACGGCTGGCTGGGTGGCCGCCTGCTGCTCGCTCCCACGGCGAAGCGGACGAGGCGCGCCGGGCCGCCGCGAGCGGCACAGGGGCCGGTCGGGCCGGAGGAGTCCTCGCCGCGCCTCACGGTCGACGACCCGGCACCCGGCCCGGCACCTGGTGCGCCCCGCCGGCTCGCGGGCGCGCGGGTGCGCAGCCCCGCGGAGCTGCCTACCTTCGCCGACGTCGGCGGCATGGCCGGGCTCAAGACCGAGCTGTCCGACACCTTCGGGCTGCTGCTCGCCTTCGGCGAGGAGGCGCAGGACTACCGCATCTCCTTCAACGGGATCCTGCTGCACGGTGCCCCGGGGGTGGGCAAGACGTTCCTGGCGCGGGCGGTCGCCGGCGAGTTCGGGCTGAGCTTCCTGGGGGTCTCGGTCGGCGACCTGGCCAGCAAGTTCTCCGGCGAGACGGCGCAGAACATCGCGGCCGCCTTCACCACCGCCGTCGCCAGTGTCCCGTGCGTGCTGTTCTTCGACGAGTTCGACGCGATCGCCGCCGACCGTGAGGACGAGCCGGACCAGGAGAACCGCCGCACGGTGGACCAGCTGCTCACCTCCCTCGAGCGCTACCGGGAGGTGGCCGGGCTCGTCGTCATGGCCGCCACCAACCGGCTCGAGCAGCTCGACCCGGCCGTGGTGCGGCCGGGCCGGTTCGACCGCCAGGTCCTCGTGCCGCTCCCCGACGAGGCCGCGCGGGCCGCCGTCCTGCACGCCCAGCTCGCCGGGCGGCCGGTCGGCACCGTCGACGTGGACCGGCTGGCCGCCCGCACCGAGGGCCTCACGCCCGCGTCACTCGCGGCGGTGGTCGAGTCGGCGGCGCTGGCGGCGTTCCGCGAGACCACGGCGACGGGTACGACGGTGCCGCTCACCACCGCCCACCTGCTCGGGGCGCTGGCCGCCCGCGGCGGCAAGGACCGACCGACGGTGGAGCACTGGAACTGGGACGCGATCGTCCTGGACCCCGCTGTGCAGGCCGAGCTGCAGCAGGTGCAGGCCCTGGTCGAGGACCCCGAGCAGGCCCGTGCCTACGGCATCAAGCCGCCCAGCGGGCTGCTGCTGACCGGCCCTCCCGGCACCGGCAAGACGACCATCGCGCGGGTGCTGGCGGCCGAGGCGCGCACCTCGTTCTACGCCGTCACCGCCGCCGACCTGCTGAGCAAGTGGGTGGGGGAGAGCGAGAGCAACGTCGCCCGGCTGTTCGCCCGTGCCCGCGAGAACGCCCCCTCGATCGTCTTCCTGGACGAGATCGACGCCGTCGCCGGGCGGCGGGGCGAGCTCGCCGGCGGCAGCTCGCAGACCGGGCTGCTCAACACGCTGCTCGCCGAGATGGACGGGCTGGAGGAGACGGGCGGCGTCTTCGTGATCGGCGCCACCAACCGGCCGCAGGACCTCGACCCGGCCCTGGTGCGCGGCGGCCGGCTGTCCCGCACGCTGGAGGTCCCGCTGCCGGCCGCGCCCGCTCGCGAGCGGCTGCTCGCGCTGTTCACCGCGTCGATGCCGCTGCAGGCCGTCAGCCTCGCCGACGTCGCGAAGGACACGGACGGCTTCTCCGGCGCCGACCTCGAGGCCCTGTGCCAGCAGGCCGCCGTCGTCGCCATGACCCGCACGGCCGGCGCCGGGAGCCAGCCCGGCTCGCGCACCGTGACCGCCGCAGACTTCCGGGCCGCCGTCGGCACGCTGCGCGCCGCGCAGGAGCACGACCGGCCGCAGCCCGGACGGACCGGCCCGCTGACGCCGACCTCCACCGGACCGGAGTAGCCATGCCCTGCATCTTCTGCATCGCGGTGTTCGCCATGATCGCCGGGGCGGTCACCACGGCCGTGCTGGACGAGCTGCAGGGCAAGCTGGAAACCGTCGCGTCGACGCCGGTGCGCCGTACGGTCGACTCGGGCTCGGTGGCGAAGTACGAGTTCGACGTCGCGCCGCGGAAGTCGGCGCCGGCCGTCCCCGTGACGTTGACCGTGTTCAAGGCGCACAAGCGGGTGCGGCTGCAGGTGCTCACCCACGCGCTGCCGCGCGAGCAGGTGCAGGCCCTGGAGGACCGGGTCGCCGCGGCGGCGGGGCTGACGATCGTGGACCGGTCCACTGCCGAGGACGAGGCTCCGGTGCGCGAGGTCGTCGACAGTCCCGCGGTCGAGCGGGAGAGCGGCCAGGCCGTACGCCGCCCAGGTGGCGCCGTACGCCGCACCCCCAACCCCCCGCTGCGCTGATGCCCGACGCGACCGCCGGCCCCCACCGGTGATCCAGGCCGAGATCATGGGGTCAGGGCCCCCGTCCCGCCGCCTGGATCACCGGGAGGAAGGGTCAGACGGGCTCGGGGAGCAGGGGGAAGGCGTCCTTCCAGACCGGCTCGTAACCCGCCGCCTCGAGCATGGCCGCGACCTGGGCCGGGCTGCGCTCGTCGGACACCGCGAACTGCTCCTGCGCGGTCCCCGGGTCGCCGTAGCCGCCCGGCTCGGTGGAGGAGCCGGCGCTCATGGTGGTCACCGCGATGCGGGCCAGCCCGTCGCGCAGCGCCGCCGGCTCACGGGTCGAGAGCACGATCGCGGCCTCCGGCGCGACGAGGCGCAGCGCCGCCAGCGCCTGGACGTACTCCGCGTCCGACACCGGCGCGAGCGGCTGGAACCCTGACGCCGAGGGCTTGATGCGCGGGAGCGAGACGCTCACCTCGGTGCGCCAGAACTCCCGCTGCAGCCACACCGCGTGCTCGGCCAGCACCCGCACGTCGGCACGCCAGTCGGCGGCCAGCCCGAGCAGCGCCCCGACGCCGAGGCGGCGCACGCCCGCCTCGGCGGCCCGCTCGGTGGAGGACAGCCTGCGGTCGTAGTCGCGCTTCCAGCCGGCGACGTGCGTCTCGGCGTACCGCCGGCGGTCGTAGGTCTCCTGGTAGTGCACGACCCCCTCCAGGCCGGCGGCCACCAGCCGGGCGTAGGTGTCGTCGGACCAGGTCTGGGTCTCGACCGACAGCGACGGCACCAGCGGCCGCAGCCGCTCGACGCAGGCCACCAGGTAGTCGGCGGACACCTCGACGCGGTGCTCGCCGGACACCAGCAGCAGGTGGCGGAAGCCGCGCCCGGCGAGGGTGCGGGCCTCGGCCTCGACCTCGTCGACGCTCAGCGTCCGGCGTACGACGTCCAGGTCCTTGGCGAAGCCGCAGTAGGTGCAGGAGGACAGGCAGGCGTTGCTCACGTAGAGCGGCGCGAACAGCCGCACGGCCCGCCCGAACCGCTGCAGCGTCGCCTCCCGGGCCCGCTGCGCGAGCTCCTCGAGCCGGGGCAGGGCCGCCGGTGACAGCAGCGCGCCGAGCCGGTCCAGCGAGGGTCGCGCCAGCGCCGCGTCGACGTCGCCGTCGTCGTACGCCGTGGTGCGCAGGTCGAGCCCGGCGAGGTGCGTGGCGAAACGGCCGGGGGGCGTGCTCACGACAAGAAGCCGGTGAGCGGCGAGGAGGCCTCCGCATCGGCACGCACCGCGCCCCGGCCGGCCAGGAAACCCAGCCGGCCGGCCTCGGTGGCGAGCGCAAAGGCGCGGGCCATCAGCGCCGGGTCGGCGGCGACGGCGATCGCGGTGTTGACCAGCACGGCGTCGGCGCCGACCTCCATGGCCTCGGCGGCGTCCGACGGCACCCCCAGCCCGGCGTCGACCACGACGGGGACATGCGCCTGCGCCACGATCACCTCGATCGCGTCGCGGGTACGCAGCCCGCGGTTGCTGCCGATCCACGCGCCGAGCGGCATCACGGTCGCGCAGCCTGCCTCCTCCAGGTGGCGGCACAGCACCGGGTCGGCCGAGCAGTAGGGCAGCACGGTGAAGCCGTCCGCGACGAGCCGCTCGGCGGCGCGCAGGGTCTCGATCGGGTCCGGGGCCAGCGTGCGCGGGTCCGGTGTGACCTCGAGCTTGACCAGGGGCGTGCCGGTCGCGGCCCGCCCCAGCCGGGCCAGCCGCACCGCCTCGTCGGCGTCGACCGCTCCGGAGGTGTTGGGCAGCAGCGTCATCCCGGGCGGCACGAAGTCAAGGACGTCGCCCTCGCCCACGCGGTCCAGGTCAACCCGGCGCAGCGCCACGGTGACCAGCTCGGCGCCCGAGGCCAGCAGGGCGGCGCGCATCCCGAGGTGGGAGCGGAACTTGCCGGTGCCCACGAGCAGCCGGCTGGTGAAGGTGCGGCCGGCGACCACGAGGGGGTCGGCGCCCTGGGCGGCTGCTGTCCCTGCGGCTGGTGCTGGCGCTGCTGCGGCTGTCCGGACCGGCACTGCGACTCCCCACGCGGGCATGACCCCGATCGGGTGGTGCGGGTCGCCGGCGGCGGCAGCCGGCCTCTCAGCCCGCTGCTGCGGGCTCCCCGTATCGACCGGCCCATCGTACGGCGCACCGGCATGCCACGGCGTGTCGCGATGCCCGCGCGGCCGCCGCGCCGGGCGGTCGCCGTACCGTCGTCCCATCTGTCACTCTTGTCACACCAGCCCCAGTGGCGTTACGGTCCTGCCGCCACGGGGGGCTCGTCCCCGGCCGCCTACGCCAGGGACCACTGACATGAGCCAGCTGCACCGACCAGGTCCGCTCGGAACCCGGCGCCTGAGGGGCGCCGCCCGCGCGCTCGGGGTGCTCGTGCTGCTGTCCGCGGTGCTCACCGCCGGGGCACCGGACATCATCAAGATCAAGTCCGGCGACTCGCTGTGGGCCCTCGCCCACAGCCACCACACCTCGGTCCCGGCGCTGCAGAAGCTCAACCAGATGGGCGACCGCTCCACCATCTACATCGGCCAGCTGCTCCGCGTTCCGGGCAACGCGACGCCGGCCCCCCGTGCCGTGACCCGCGCCCACCTGGTGAGCAGCGGAGAGACGCTGTCCGGTATCGCCAGGCAGTACGGCGTGAGCGTCGCGGTCCTGAAGCGGCAGAACTCCCTGCACGGCGACCTGGTGCGCATCGGCAGCCGGCTCAAGGTGACCACGCGGGCCAAGCCCGTCCAGACCTCCCGCGGCCCGGCCCGCCCCAGCCAGGCCACCAACGCCGGTGTACCGATCAGTGGCGCGATGGGCAGCTCGGCCGCCGCGCACCGCGCGACCCTCGCCGCCCGCCAGCAGCCCAGCCAGGCAGGTGTACGACGGCTCGTCACGAGCACCGCCCGCCGCTACGGCGTCGATCCGTCGTTCGCCCTGGCGGTCGCCTACAACGAGAGCGGATTCCAGCAGCGGGTGGTCAGCCCGGTCGACGCGATCGGCGTCATGCAGGTGCTGCCCTCCACAGGGCGGCTGCTCGGCCTGGCCTACGGCCGCCGGTTCGACCTGCTCGACACCCGCGACAACATCACCGCCGGCGTGCTGCTGCTGCGCCAGCTGCGTTCCAGCACCGGCACCGACGGCATGGCGCTCGCCGGCTACTACCAGGGCCTGGGGTCGGTGCACGCCCAGGGGCTGCTGCCGCAGACGCACGCCTACATCCGCACCGTGTCCGCGTTGCGGGGACGTTTCGCCCGCGGATGACCCGCCGCGCGTCGGCGGTCGACAATCGGCCGCCGCTGGCGAACCCCCGCCTAGACTGGGTGGTCGTGGAGACGACCACAGGCGCGCGGCCCGACCCTCTGGTCGGGCGGACGCTCGACGGTCGCTACCGGCTCGAGCAGGTGGTCGCCCGCGGGGGCATGGCGACGGTCTACGTCGCCGTCGACGACCGGCTCGACCGCACCGTCGCGGTCAAGGTCATGCACGCCGGCCTCGCCGAGGACCCCGACTTCGTCGCCCGCTTCACCCAGGAGGCCAAAGCGGCGGCGCGGCTGTCCAGCGCCGATGTCGTCGCCGTCTTCGACCAGGGCCGGGACGCGGCCAGCGGAGCGGCGTACCTCGTCATGGAGCTCGTCGCCGGCCGCACGTTGCGTGACGTGGTCCGCGAACGCGCGCCGCTGACGCCGGCGCTGGCCCTGGAGCTGCTGGAGCCGGTGCTGCGGGCCCTCGCCGCCGCGCACCGGGCCGGCGTCGTGCACCGCGACGTCAAGCCGGAGAACATCCTGCTCGGCGACGACGGGCGCATCAAGGTGGCCGACTTCGGGCTGGCGCGCGCGGTCGCGGCCAGCACGCGCACCAGCACGGGGCTGCTCATCGGCACGGTGGCCTACCTCGCCCCCGAGCAGGTCGAGCACGGCACCGCCGACCCGCGCACCGACGTCTACGCCGCCGGCATCGTGCTGTGGGAGGCGCTCACCGGCCGGCCGCCGTACTCCGGTGACAGCCCGCTCAACGTCGCGTTCCGGCACGTGCACGAGGACGTCCCGCCGCCGTCGTCCGTCGTGCCGTCGATCCCCCGTGGCCTCGACGAGCTGGTGGTGCGGGCGACCCGGCGCGACCCTTCGGCCCGGCCGGTCGACGCCGGCGCGTTCCTCGCCGAGCTGCGGGCGGTGCGCGACGACCTGCCGGACGACCAGCACCGGACGATGGTCGTACGCCGTCCGCAGCCCCAGCCAACGATCGTCGTCGCCAGGGCCACCGCCCGCAAGCCCCGCCGACGGCGGCGGTTGGGACGGGTCGCCGCGGTCGTGGTCGTGCTGCTGGCCCTGCTGGCCGTCGCCGGCGGCTGGTACCTCGGCACCGGGCGTTACACCTCCGCGCCCCCGGTCCTCGGCAAGACCCGAGCTGCCGCGTCGGCCGCGCTGGACCAGGCCGGGCTGCGGGTCGGCGACGGCGGCACGGCGTACGACGAGCGGGTCGCGGCCGGCCTGGTCCTGCGTCAGCGGCCGGCCCCC
>JAABUS010008641.1_pt1 | contig 11081 bp, 12 predicted proteins | sample 5560161 | NCBI WGS metagenome assembly JAABUS01 (sample SAMN10711885, study PRJNA513376) | rock metagenome | isolation source: Antarctica rocks | place: Antarctica: Victoria Land, Trio Nunatak nord | collected 2016-01-04
CCAGATGGTCGAGTGGACCGCGGCGCTCGGCGCGCGCGTCCCCCTCACCGTGACCGTGAACGTGTCGGGCCGCCAGATCACCGAGCGCAACTTCCCCGAGCTCGTTCAGGCTGCCCTTCGGGGGAGCGGGCTCGCCGCCGACCAGCTCGGCCTCGAGATCACCGAGAGCGTGCTGCTCGAGGGCGGCAACGCGCCCCTGGCGACGCTGAGCGCGCTCAAGGACCTCGGCGTGCGGCTCATCCTCGACGACTTCGGAACGGGCTACTCGTCGCTGTCCTACCTCAAGCGCTTCCCGCTCGACACGATCAAGATCGACCGGTCCTTCGTGGTGGGACTGGGCACCCCGGGGCACGACTCGGCGATCGTCGACGCCGTGCTCGGGATGACCCACGCGCTCGGGCTCGTGGTCGTGGCCGAGGGGATCGAGGAGGAGCGCCAGCTGCGCCATCTGCGCGAACGTGGTGCCGAGGTCGGCCAGGGCTACCTCTTCTCCCGGCCCGTGGCCGCCGACGCGGCGTGGCTGCTGCTCGCCGCGGCGGCCGGCGGCGGGCCGTAGGCGCTCGCGGAGTAGAGCGTCTCCGCCTCGTATCGGAGGTCCGTCTACGGGCGTGCAGCCTTCGCGCAGCGCGGTCGATATGTCAACGACCCTCACAAGGAGCCCCGTGAACGCAGAGCTGACCCGACGAAGCTTCATCTTCCGCACAGGCGCCGCCGCCGCGAGCGCGTCAGCGTTGCTCGGCGCGGTGCGGGTGAGCGCCGTCCGCGCCGCCGTCGACGGCCTCAGGGGAGACTCCACCGTCGTGGTGCGCTGGAGCGCAGCCGCGTTCGAGGCCATCCGCGAGACCCACCCCGGCCCCCGATGGTCGCCCGTGCGCTCGCGATGGTCCACACCGCGATCTTCGACGCGTGGGCCGCCTATGACGCGGACGCCGTCGGCACCCGCCTGGGCGGCTCGCTGCGCCGTCCGGAGGAGGAGCGCACGGACGCGAACAAGCGTGAGGCGCTCTCCTACGCGGCCTACCGGACGCTCGTGGATCTCTACCCGGGCGCCACCCAGGTGTCCCAGTTCGACTCTCTCATGCGTGAGCTCGGCTATGACCCCGCGAACGCGAGCAGGGACAAGAGCACGCCGAGCGGCATCGGGAACCGCGTCGCGGCGACGCTGCTCGAGTTCCGTCACGGCGACGGGTCCAACCAGCTCGGCGGCTACGCCGACACCTCGGGCTACGTCCCGGTCAACGACTCCACGCACATCAACGACCCGAACCGGTGGCAGCCGCTGCGTCCGGCCGGCGCGACCGCCGATCAGCGTTACATCGCGCCCCACTGGGGCAAGGTCACGCCGTTCGCCCTCACCTCGGGCAGCCACCGGCGAGACCGTCAAGGCGTGGGCGGGGCCCTACCAGGGAACGGACAAGATCGACGGCGCGGACTGGCGTCGCTACCAGGCGGCCAACGTCGTGACGCCGCCGTTCCCCGAGTACCTCTCGGGCCACAGCACGTTCAGCGCCGCAGGCGCCGAGGTCCTCACGCGCTTCACGGGCTCGGACACGTTCGGGGGCTCTGCGACCCAGCTCGCCGGGACCTCGCGCGTCGAGCCGGCGCGGTGCCCAAGAAGGACGTGATCTTGTCCTGGGAGACGTTCAGCGACGCCGCCGACGAGGCGGGCATCTCGCGGCGCTACGGCGGCATCCACTTCGCCCAGGGAGACCTGGACGGTCGCGAGATGGGCCGCAAGGTCGGCGCCCAGGCCTGGGACAGGGCCCAGGAGTTCGTCAACGGCACCGCGTAGCCCTCGTGCGCGCCGACGGGTCCGGACCTCAGGTGATGGCGGTGACCACCCGCGCGCCGAGGCGGTCGAGCACGGGCTGGATCGGCGTGAAGCACATCTGGTCAAGCGGCCCGAAGATGAGCGTCGTGATGCCGAGCGCCCGGACGGTCCCGTCGGCGCGCGGAGCGGTGTAGACCGGGCCGCCGCTGTCGCCCTCGGCCGCCGCCACGGTCGTGCAGCGCACGACGCCGCCACCGAGGAGGGCGAGGTAGCGCTCGATCGGGCGGCCGCTCGTGCCCCGCAGCGTGCCGCAGCGGTCGGCGCCGCTCGTGCGGCCCGTGTAGCACACGCGCCGGCCACCGATGTTCTTGGCGACGCCGGCGACCACCCACGGTGGGCGCGCGATGCCGCGGTCGACGATCGCCGTCGCGGTGCGGCGCGCACCCTGCGGCGCGGGCAGCAGGAGCGCGTCGAACGGCGCGGAGCGGGCCACGACCCGCTGCACGCGACCGAGAACGACCCCCGGAACGGGCGGGCGGCGCAGCGCCGCGTTGCGCCGCTGGGTCGTGCCGTCGGAGCGCAGGCCGGCACAGTGCGCGGCGCTCAGGCCGCCGAGCGAGCCACTCGCCAGCCGCACGAGGAACGCCGAGGTGCACAGCGCCGCGCCGTTCGGGACCGGCGCGCCGCCGACGATCGTGGGCCGCGCGAAGAGCAGCTCGCGCCCGGCGGCGAAGCCGTCGAGATCAGGCGCATCGCCGGCCCGGCGAAGGCGCAGCGCGGCGGTGCCGCGGAGGGACACGAGGTCGAACTCGCCCCCGTCGGCCGGAAGCGCGCGGTATGGCGTCCAGCCCTGGGCGGTGAGGACGCTGACGGCGTCGCGGGCCGGAGCGGCTGCCGCGGCCGCGGCCACGCCGGCGACGGTGGCGCAGTCCGCGCGCGCGACATCCACCACCGACGCGCCGGGGGCGCTCGGGCAGCGGGTGTACTCGTCGGCGGACGCGGTCGGCGCGATGACGACCGACAAGAGCAGGGCGAGGCCGGTGACGCGGCGTCTGCGGCGAGGTGAAGGCATGGTATGAGTGTGAAGGCGCTTCCTAAGGGCTTCCTGACGCAGCGGTCGTTCGCGCGCCGGGATCCAAGCTCCGGATCAGTTGCGCGCTCCGAGCGAGGTGGTGACCGCGCGAGCAGGCGGCGCGGTCGGCGTTCCGGACAGGCCGGCGGAGTCCGATCGGGCGTGGCGGCGGTCATCGTCGCGGGCCAGCGGATCGATCCAGAGGGCGCGCACCAGGATCATCGTCGCGGAGATCAGGGGCACGGCGACGAGCAGCCCGACGAATCCGATGACCCGACCGACGGCCACGACGCCGATGATGATGACCGCGGGGTGCAGCGACACCTGGCGGCTCATCACCACGGGAACGATCACGTTTCCCTCGATCTGCTGGACGAGGACGTACAGGCCGAAGACGATCGCCGCCTTCGTGGGCGAGTCGGCCAAGGCGAAGAGCACCGGCGGGACGCCGCCGGCCACCGCGCCGAAGTAGGGGACCAGCACGAAGAGCGCGCCGACGACGGCGAAGACGAGCGGGAAGTCCAGTCCGACAAGGAGGAGCCCGACGTAGAGCAGCACGCCCGTGACGAGCATGTCGATGGCGACGCCGCGCATCCAACCCACCCACGCGGCGCGGATGTCGTGCAGCACGCGCTCCGCGTCGGGACGGCGGCGCAGCGGAAAGAGCGAGAGGAGCCCGTCGACGAGCGGCCGCGGACGCATGGCCATGTAGAAGGCCGTCAGCATCACGACGGCGAGCGTCCCGAGGAGGCCGACGACGCCCAGCCCTACCTGGGCGGCCGGGCCGATCAGCCTGACGGGCTTGTCGGCGTAGCCCTGGACGTACTCCTGGATGCGGCGCCCGACCTCGTTCTCCTCGGTGCCCGTCGCGTCGGAGATGCGGAGGCGGACCGTGTCGAAGGTCGCAGGGATCGCGTCGATGAAGCGCTGACCCTGCTCCACGAAGGTGGGAATGACGAGCGCGAGAACGCCTGCGAACGCCGCCAGGCCGAGCAGGAGCGCGAGCACCGCGCCGAGCGCCCGGGGCATCCTGCGCCGCTCGAAGGCGTCGGCGGTGCGCGCCAGGGGGATTGCGATGATCACAGTGATCACGAGGGTGACCATCAACGTGACCAGCTCGTGGAACACGAGATAGGCCACGCCAAGCGCGGCCGCTAGGAGCACGGCCCGGATGGGCTCTGAGGCACGGCGCACAGCCCGTCGCTACCCGCCCGCTCGCGGGGTCAATCGCTGCCCCACGGATGTTCGGAAGGCTAGCCCGCGAGGGCGGTGGGCGAGCCCAGACGCTCCGCGCTCGGCCGCTCCCCGACGAGCACCAGCAGGCCGCCCTCGCGCGTGATCTGGCCGTGGCGCTCGAGCTGCTGGAGGCTCAACGTCACCGACGGCCGCTGCGCGGCGACGAGGTCGGCCAGGAGCTCGTGGGTGAGCCTCAGCGGCAGCGAGACGCCGTGCGGCGTCACGCGGCCCCAGCGGTCGGCCAGCTGCCAGAGCAGGTGCAGCAGCCGAGCGTCGACGCGCGGGTGGTGGGCGATCGCCATGTGGACGAGCACGTGATCCGCGCGGTCCACGGCACGGCCGATGAGCTCCCCGACGATCTCGGGGTAGGGCGCCAGGCACATCAGGAAGCGCTGGTCGAGCACGGCGACCCGCAGGGGCTCGATCACCCGCCATGAGGTCTGGAAGATCGGTGCCGCCGCGCCGTCGCCGGCTGCGGGACGCAGCAGATCTCCCGGCCCGAGCAGCTCGGCGCCTGACCGGCGCTGGGTGCCGACGCGGCGCGCGAGCACCCCGCCGGTCACGAGGAGCCCGATCCCGCCGCGGAGGCTCGCAGCGTGTCCGTGGGGCTCCCACCGGCCTCCGGGGACCGTGAACGCGGAGGCGCGCAGCTCGCGCGTCGCGCTGGCCAGGCGGGAACCATCCAGGATCGCCGCGAGGTCGGGGTCTTCGTCGAGCACGGCAACGATTTCCGGTGTCACGCAGCTCGGCTACCCGCTGGTGTCAGGTTTGAAGCGATGGCAGATCCCTCCGGCGTCGCTACACTTCGCGCCCCGCGGTGGGCGTAGCTCAGTCGGTAGAGCTCCTGGTTGTGGTCCAGGTGGTCGCGGGTTCGAGTCCCGTCGCTCACCCCTCGCGAAGTCGCTGCAGATGTCAGCGAGTGTGCGATTGCAGGTGCTTCGTTAGTGCGCCGAGACGCGCCAGGATACCCGCTGGGGTACCAAAGTCGTCGTAGTCGTCGCGGATTTCGAGCGCCGAATGGGGCGAGAACTACGAGATCGTCGCCGCGAGGTTCACCGCGGTGCTCGAGCAGGCGATCGGCGCGCAATCCTCGAAGCCGGGCTGACAACGCCGTCTGCCGGAGGGGACACTGGTCCATCGGCTCCGCGGACATGCCCCAGCGGAGCATCCCACGGGCGCGGCGGCCCTCGGCGCCCCGCCGGTCGCGTGCAGCCTCTCGTCGGGCCGGATGAACCGCAGGGATCCCGTTGTTCCTCGGCGCCCTCGAGATCGAGACAGCCGTCGTCGAGGCTCGCGACGCCGATCGCCGGTCGCTGGCGTTCACCCACGGCGCCTTCGCGCGGCGGCGCCCGGCGCTCGTCGTCGACCTGGTTGACATCCCCGAGGTACCGAGCCTATTCGACGCTGAGCATCGCCATCTGCGCTCCGCAATCGGTTTCCTGCGGAACTTCACCTTGGAGGTCTCCCGGCCCTCCGCGCGTGATGGCCGCATCCACATCGAATACGTGCCGACCCAGATCGTGACCGAGTGGTTGCGCGCACGGTTTGCCCCGGGGGAGGGCCGGCGCCCCGACGGAGTGCTCTGCGGCTCGGCGCGCAACCCAGGCGGCGCAAACCTCGCGCTGTTCATCGACAACTCCGGTGCCTGCGACGTTGACGGCGGCCTCTCCGGCGCCAAAGAGATTCTCGTCCTGCGCGAGCAGCATCGTCTGCATGGTGGGGTGCCATCGCCGAGAACGGCGGGGTAGCGTTCGTGGTCGGATCCTTGCGGGGGCGCGACTACGACCCCGGCGGATCATCCGTCAGCCCACCGACTAATCGTTACCCGCGACAGCGGCCGAGATCGCTGATGTTCTCGGCTACTAGCGGCCCGCGGTCGCCTGAGCGACCGCGTTCCGCCGGGCCTGCGCGTAGAGCGGCTCGGGGGCCATGTCGGTTCTGTTCGGCCAGACGACCGTTCCGAGTGCAGGGTCGACGCGGACCTGGGCGAAGAACGCCGGGTCTGCGAGCGGCTCGAAGACGCCGCGCCACTCCCGGTTGTCGAAGGGGACGTCGCCGACGGTCCCGTCCTCGAAGCTCAGACGGAGCCGGTGGTCGCCGATGACCTCGACGCCGACGATGTCGACTAGTGGGTCCATGCACGCAGGCTACGGCAGCGGGTCGATCGGGAGAAGGGATTGGTCTGCGTGCGCGTTCCCAGTTGGCCGCGAGCTCCTCTGCGTGGAGCTGCGTCCACTCCTCGACGAGCCGGAGGGCACGCGGTGGCAGCCAGCCGACGATGATCCGTCCGTCGAAGGCGACCAGGCCTTGGACCCGCTGTAGCGGGCGTGGAAGTGTGGGAGAGCGTGGCTTCCTTCGTTCCAGTACATCGCAACTGTGATCCCGTAAAAGAAGCTGATCTGCGGCATCAGATCGCCGCGCGGTCCAGCCCGGGCGTCGGCTCTGTGGCGAACGCCGCCTCGACCCGCTCCGCCTCCCGGGCGCTGGGGGCGTAGTCGGCGTAGACCAGCGTCGTCTTGAAGTCGCGGTGGCCGAGCATCTCCTGCAGCGCGCGCATCGGGACGCCCTGGGCGGCCATGTGGGTGAAGGTGTGGCGCAGGTCGTCGTCGTGGCGGTAGAGCGTCTCCTGGTGGAGCTGGTCGAGCTCGCCGGCCACGCGGTCGGCGAGCGGGACGCTGCGCGACGAGCGCTTGGACTTGGGGGTGCCGGACTCGCCGCGGACGAAGCTGCGGCGCACGCGCACCCGGCGCGCGGGCCAGTCGGTGAGATACATGCGGCGCTCGACGCGGCCGAGGTCGTCGCCGGGCACGCCGCGCAGCAGCGCTTCGAGCTCCTCGCGGTCGAGGAAGCAGATATCGGGGTCGGTGGTGTCGGCGCGAACAGGTCACCCGCCTCGAGGGTCGTGCGCTCGGCGCGCGCGGCGAGCGCTTCGACCGCCCCGCTCATCTTGCGCAGCGCGGCCTCGGTGAGCGCTCGCGTCAGCCCTCCGCTCATAGACGGCTCCGCTTGGGCCGATGCGGTGCTCGGCCGGCCCACTACTTGCCGTACCCGATCTCCGCCGCCCGCGCTGTCGCACCGGACCGTCAGCGAGCCGATCACGCCGTCGGGTTCCGGGTTCGTGTGTCGTGACGCACACTATGCGTCATGAAGACGCTCCTCAGTCTCCGCATCGACGAGCGCTCCGACGAGCTCGTGCATCGTGCCGCGGAGCAGGCCCAGGTGTCGGGCGCAGGCTGCGCGCACCCGCGCGTCTACGTCGCCGCCCACCGTTCACATATCGGCCCGGTATCTCCCGGCTGAGGATTCGCCGATGCGGGGATATGCGATCCGTTGGGAGCTCGACGCGCGGTGGGCTACTGGAACATCTACTGCCAACGCGTGTTGAGAGTGCGGTGGCAGCAGCGAAACGTCGCACCCAAGACGGCGGCGCCTACAGTGCCCGCATGGGGTCGACGTCATCGCTCGTTGGCTTGCCATGACGTTCGTGTGGCTCGGCGCGGGCACGGCCGCGGCGAGCGCGGCCGGAACGGAGGAGCGGGTCTTCGCGGCCTTCGCGGGCGACGGGTCGCCCACCGTTCGCGTCGTGAAGACCGAGACCGCCTCATCCTGTTCCGCGAGCTCGGTCAACTCGCAGTCGACGGCGCTGCGGTGCTTCGCAGGCCACGTCATCCGCGACCCGTGCTTCCTCGACCCGAACGATGGCGATCACGCGGTCTGCGTTGGGGCACCGAACGCGCGGGCCAGCGTGGCGATGCGGGGCATCGAAGCCGCCGACGACGGCATGCGCAATACGCCGTCGAGCCGCACCCCATGGGCGCTCGAGCTCCGCGGCGGCGCGACCTGCGGCTTTCTCTCCGGTGCCAGCGGCACCCGCGGCAGCCGAAGGCTGAACTACGGATGTGACGACAATCACTTCCTCTGGGGGCGGCCCGACCGCGGGAGCTCCTTATGGACGATCCTGCGTTCGAGGTCCTACAGCGGGCGCGGCTGGCGCCGGGCGAAGATCGCGATCGCCTGGCGTTGACCTTGGAACACTGACGTCAGAAGTTCGGTGCGGGGGCCGGCGCGCGCCGGCTACCCACGACGGCCTCGCCGACCCAGGCCCGGACGAGGCCGCAACGCCAGGACGCCGCGCCAACCGGCGCTGCGCTGACGATCCGCGCCGCGCGGCGTCTCCCGGGGCTCCTCCCGGCTGGTGACCGGTGGGGGCAGGGCCGCGACGTGCTCGTAGCTGATGCGGAAGAGCGCGACGATCTCGGGGACGTCCTCGGGGCCGTTGACGCGCCGGCTCACCCAGACCGAGTCAGGAGTGAGGTGATCAGGCGAGAGGCGGCCGGTGGCAAGCAACTCGTCGCGGATGTGGGCGGGAAACGGGAGATCCGCGATGCGCTCGCCGTGGAGGTGACCGATCTCGTGGCCTCCGGCGTGGAAAACGACGCCGCCGAACCGATGATCCGCTTCGGTGACCTCTGGATGGGCGAGCAGCTCGCGGCGGACTGCAGCGGTCAGCGATGGAGCGTCCATGTGGGCTCAGAGTACCCGGCGCGGGGCCGCGCGCCTCCGGAGTACAGCGTTCGGAGTTGACCTCGCCCCGCGGGCGCGAGCCCGAACGCTGTGGCTCTCCGAGAGCGCGCGACCAGCGCGGCCGCACCCGGCCGTGAATCCACCCGGGGCGCTACTGGGAGATCGCCTCCACGAGATCGCCGACCTTCTCGTCGTCGTAGTTCTGCGCGATGTTGGCGAGGGAGATGATCCCCACGAGATCGTGGCCGTCGATGACCGCCAGGCGGCGGATCTGATGCTCGGACATCGTCTTGAGCGCCTCCTCGATGGAGTCGTCGGCGCCGACGGTCACCGTCTTCGCGTCGCCTTGACCGAGCTCACCGGCTTTCGTGGTGGCGGGGTCCTTGCCCTCGGCCAGGACCTTCACGACGATGTCGCGGTCGGTGAGCATGCCCTTCAGGCGTTCGTCGCAAATCCAAAAGATCGCCGGCGGACGTCGCCGGGCAGGCATAGCGGACATCAACCACTCACAAGGAGAAACGCACATGATCGTTCGCTTCGACCGCCTCGCCGTCGAGCTTCCGCCGCCGTCCGACCCCGATCCCGACGGCGCGTCCGTCGTCCAGGAGCTGCTGGGCGGCAAGTTCGGTGAGATGTCGACCTTCATGAACTACACGTTTCAGTCGTTCAACTTCCGCTCGCGCCAGCAGGCTCGGCCGTTCTTCGACCTCATCTCGAACATCGCCGCGGAGGAGTTCGGCCACATCGAGGTGGTCGCCGCGACCATCAACTCGATGATGACCGGCGCCTCGCCGCTGTCCGGCGTCGAGCCGAAGGAGACGCCGATGGCCGCGCTGAAGTCCACGCGCAACGCGCAGCAGTACATCGTCGGTGGGCACGGTGCGCTGTGCGCCGACTCGATGGGCAACCCGTGGACGGGGGCGAACGTCTTCTCCTCCGGGGACCTGATCGAGGACCTCACGCACAACTACTTCCTCGAGACGGGCGCCCGCTCGCAGAAGCTGCGGGTGTATGAGACCTGCGACCACCCGGCGGCCCGCGCGCTGACGGGCTACCTGCTCATCCGCGGCGGTGTCCATCAGGTCGCCTACGCGCGCGCGCTCGAGAACCTCACCGGCGCGAACTTGAGCAAGCTGTTCCCGTCGCCGCGCATCGCCACGGACAAGATCCCCGAGTGCAAGCCGTACCTCAAGACCGGGGAGCACACCAAGCTCTACCGCTTCTCGCCGACGGACTACAAGGAGCTCGCGGCGGTGTGGAATGGCAACCATCCCGAGACGGGCGACCCGCTCGTGGTGATCGACACGCCGCCAGAGGGCCACGTCCCGACGGATCTGCCGGCGCAGCCCGCCGGCTGGGCGCCGGACTACGCGCCGGAGGAGATCGCGGAGATCGCCAAGAAGCTGCGCGTGGCCGCGGGCCTGGGTGACGAGCCGACGGGCGAGGTAATCACCCCGCCCAACGAGATGCTCGGCAAGGTCGCCGCAAGGCTGCCGAGGCCGTAGCGGACGGGCGGGCTGGGGAGGTCGCGTGGTCGACCGATAGTGTCGGCCGCGTGCCCGCCGCCTACGCCACTCGACTGCGCCTGGAGGGGGGCGTGCTGGCCGCGTCGGGCCTCGCCGCCTCCGCCGCATTGATCGTCCGGATGCCGCAGTCGCGCCGCTGGCCTGCCTCGACGATCGGGCAGGTCGCGCTCGTCGCCGCCGGCATGGCCGTCCGTGGCCCGGCGGTCGTGACGGGGTGGATGGCCGCCGCCGAGCCCGTCGACGCGGTGCCGGTGACGGGCGAGCCGACGCCGCTGGCGCATGTCCCGGTGCCCATGGTGCTCGGGGCACTGCTGCTCAGGGCGCTCGCCTCGATCGGCGGCCCGGGGTCCCGACTGGCCGGGCGGGACGCCGCGCTGCGCGTCACCGCCGGCTCCGCGGTCGTCGGGGCAGCCCAGGCACTGGTACTCGCCCCCGCCGTCGCGGCCAGCGAGGAGCACGAGCGACGCACGTACTTCCGCCTGCCGGGCTCGCGCCTGGGCACCGGGACGCGACTGGGCTACACCGAGCGCTGACGCGCAGCGGCGGGCCGCTGCCGGATCGCCGGTGCCCGACCGCGGCGCCGTCCTAGAACAGCGTCTGGGGGTCCCGCCCACGGGCGCGAGCCCGGGCCCAGCGGGCCGCGAGCAGTGCCCAGTCGACGACGCCTCCGTAGGCGTGACCGACCGGTCCGGTGACGATCCAGGCCGCGGCACGGGTGCGGGCCCGCGGGCGGCGGAGCTCCATGAGCTGAAGGTATCGTGACCCGTCAATGGCCGCAGACACCGTCACCACCACCGTCACCGAGCTCCCGGAGTCGCGCGTGCGCCTCGAGGTCGAGGTGACACCGCAGGAGCTCCAGCGCCGCGTCAACGAGACGGCCGTCAAGCTCGGCCGCGACCTGCGCCTTCCGGGCTTTCGCAAGGGCAAGGTCCCGCCGCCGGTCGTCGTCCGC
>JAABUS010008642.1_pt1 | contig 11081 bp, 12 predicted proteins | sample 5560161 | NCBI WGS metagenome assembly JAABUS01 (sample SAMN10711885, study PRJNA513376) | rock metagenome | isolation source: Antarctica rocks | place: Antarctica: Victoria Land, Trio Nunatak nord | collected 2016-01-04
AACCCCATGCATGAACCCCCACATCAACCCCTGCATCAAGCAAGCCTTTGGGGTGTTACAGCTTCCTTCCCAGAGGGAGAGGACACAGCTAGTGAAAGTGTGGTGGAGGTACGCATGACTGTGGATGAGTCAGGGGACGTAAGCATGCTGTCTGGGGAGGTGCAGAAGTGGTTCAGGCTGCATGCTGAGCTGCCTGTGGAGACTCTCATGGACCCAGCGCTGCTGGTGGCCAACACTCACATCCTGTTCAACCCCAAGAGAGGAGACATCAAGGTGTGTTGACCTCTACAGGTTTATGCCAGCTGTCACTGATCATGCCAGCAGTTCTGAGTACCATAGGCTTGTCATAGCAGTAGTCATGACAGAGTTAATTTCAAACATGACTCAAGCATGGGTGTCTCTGCACAAAACATTACATCTTGTTGTTAAGCTGAACATGCAGCATGTGCCTTGCGCTTGAGCTCTGTATGTTGCATCATTCTGCATATTTTGCTACGACCAGGCATATTATTGGTTTTGCATTGCAGCCTGCACAGCTCAGTTTGCCCATGTACGCACCTTGTGCTTCACCAATATGCCACATATGTTGGTGCATCAAACACCATCACCCTTGACACAACGCTGCACATCCCGATGTTCCTTCTCTACATGCAGGTCCAAATTGCAGACGCTGCTGAATGTAGTACCTGACATAGTGCTGCACATCCCGGTGTTCCTTCTCTGCTTGCAGATCCCAACCGCGGACGCTGCTGGATCCTGTAACACAGTGCTGCACATTGTGATGTTCCTTCTCTGCATGCAGATTGCCCAACTGCGGACGCTGCTGAATGTCATGAACGACATTGTGCGCAAGTGTAACGGCAATGCCCTGGGCATGGTCATGGGCGACTTCAACTCCACCCCACAGAGTGCTGTCTACCAATTCATCAAAGCTGGTGAACTGGATTGCCAGACAGTCCCTAGGAAGCATGTTTCTGGTCAGGTGCAGGGCACCAGCTGGCCTGCCGCCCTTGAAAAGGTACCCCCATTCTCAGACTGTTGGTCTGTGCGACCGCATCTCTGCAAGTGAAGCTGATGCATACGTTGTGTGTTGAAGTCCCATGGTAAACCTGCGATGGAGTAAGTGGGATGTGTTTGTCTGGTTGAACTCTATAGGGTCTATAAGGTTGAAAACTATAAGGTTGAAGGTTGAAGTCTATAACGGTTGCAAGTTGGGCAGCTTTGTAAGCGACTGCCACTAGCAAGGAGCCTGAGTACAGCAGGCCCTTATGCTTTGTAATACTATGGCTTTGTTGTAATCTTGCACGTTCCTGAAGTCCTGTGCAACAAGATGGCTGAGTTGGATGGGCTTCAATGCAGATGGCAAGGCAGCGCAGCGCACCGGCAGCTTTGAGTGTGGAGAATCTTGACACACTGCTGACCCCCCCTGCCACTCCCAGCTCGCCCCAGAAGTCTGACTTTTGGGGGTCACCTCCTCAAAAGTCCCCTACCTATCGCAACCCCCGCAAGAAGCCCCTCAGGCTTGCTGGGGCTGCAGCTGCCCCCAAGGGGGGTCTCAGCAGGGGCATGAAGCATGTGGCTTCGGAGCCACAGCTGTTTGCGCTTGACGGCTCTGGCGATTACGGCGGTGTTGCAAGAAGCATTGTTCAGCCGTTGAAGTTGACAGCACACACTGTGCCGGCCTTACAAACCCTGCCGGACACCACGCCGCCACTTCTCCCCAGCTCCTCCTCTTCTTCACCACGTCAGCAGCCAAACTCAGCTCCAGCAAATCTTCCCAACTCAGCCTTCGCATCTCCTCAGCCCAGCCTGCCTCAGCGACCAAACTCGGTGAGTTCTGCCGCAGGTCCTCTGGATCCGAGCACAGCTGAAGCAATCGCCAAAGCTGTTCAGCATAATGATCCAACACACCTTCATGGGTTAGTCATGCCTACCATGAACTCATCAAAGCAGCTTTCTACCACCTCCCTGAGCACCATTGCTGAGAGTAACTCAGACCCAGGAAACTCAACAGCTGATCTAGCTGCGCTCGATCAGGTGGCTGAGAAGCTCACTGAGTTGAGCGCTGCTCAGGCCAACTCACCATCTGCCAGGACAGACAGATCCTCCTTTGAGTTTGACATGCATCAGGACCAGTATGCTAGCTCACCTGCTCAGATCTCAGGGTTTCCCAGCTCAAAGCATCTAGCTCACTCTGGATCATCAGCTCGCAGCTCAAGCACTCAGGCTCAGCTTGAGCCAGCAGCATTTGGCTCAGACATTCAGGTCTTAGATGACAGAGACCTGTTTCCACAGACCTCTAGCAGTGGTGCAGAGCTGAGTCAAATCCATGACTCAGCCACTTCCAGCGCACCTCCTGACTCAGCTGCAGACCGCTCAGCCCGTCAGACAGCAGATAGCTCAGCGAGTGAGGTTGCAGACAGCAGTTGCTCAGATCCTGCTGTGAGCAAAGCTGAGTCTTTGTCTAGGTCTCCTTCTAGGAAAGGAGGCTTTTCTAGCCAGGATTCAGCGTTCTTTGCGCCGACCGTACTGAAACCGCGTAAGTCAGCTGATGGCGAGCAGTTGCAACCAAGCGGCCGGAAGCTGCAGCAGATTCCCTCCAACTCAGAAATCCTCATCCATGTGTCCCCTGGGAATGGTCACCAAACGCCCTTCACCTCAGGGCCATATTCCTCCGGTGGCCCTGACCCCTGCCCCACCCTGCCATCATCCCCCGCAGCAGCAGTCTCTGCCAGAGCTGCTGCAGCAGCTGCCGCAGCAGATGCGTTGGCAAGTTCGCAGCCTTCTGGCCATTCAGAGGGCCTCCCCCCACGGCCCTTCTCCCCCCCTGGCCCATCCCCTTTGGGTGAATCATCCGACCTGGAGCAGCGCAACTCCTCTTCTTGTTCAGTCTTGTCACCCACATCCAGGCTGGCAGCTGACATCGGTCTCTTCTCACCTCGTCGATTACCCCCAAAGCTGCTGAACACCAGTAGGCATGGTGGGTTTGGGGATTCTCAGCGCTCTTCTGGGGATCTTGGGCACCTGCAGGCCCGCAAGTCTGGGGACAGGCCCCGCCTCTCAGCTGACAGGGGGCCTCCAATTGTCAAGAAGCCCTTATTCAGGGTAATTGCCGTACCTCCGTTTTTTTGGGTCATAGCAACTGCAAACGGCTGGTCTCATTTCTATGACCTTCTGCTTGCCTGGACAGAAAGAAAAGACACGACAACAAAAGACAAGACTACGCCTTTCGGCGTCAATTTGACCAGAAACCAAGTATCACACCGGGCTGCCTAGGTGCTTGTCTGGATATGTGTTTGCCGCGCTTTGCTGCTTTCATCACTTGCCTGGCAACCTGCAGCTAATCAGGATGGTTTGGTTCCCTGGACACTGCGCATGCCTTGTACGTCAAACCATCAATTTCAGGCAACCGCGCATTGTTCTGTTATTGACCTTTTTGGTGTGGTGTCTTGCAGGATGACTCGTGCACGTGGAGCCCTGAGCAGCTGCAGATGGCGGTGGGATTCCCTCCAGAAGACTTTGCAGAAGAGGCTTCACTTGCACATGCTGAAAGCGCTGACTCCCCAGGTCAGATGCACTCTTATGCAAAACTTGTTCAGTCACTGCTTGCCCACTCACTCACTCACTCACTCACTCACTCACTCACTCACTCACTCACTCACTCACTCACTCACTCACTCTTTCACTCACTCACTCACTCACTCAAAACATGACTACCTCAGGTCAGTCCTAGTGGCTGTGTTCAACAAGCCACCAGAATCATGCAGAAGCCATGCAGATTTGCCTCTACGCACATACTGGCATTTTCTTTGAGTGATAGTCACAATTATGACATGATGTGTATCGAGTTGCAGCTGTTGTTTGCTGCGCAAATGGTTCTGACCCTGCTGGCACAATACAGACAGACAAGTCACTTCACCAGTTTAGTCTGCTTGAAAAACGTCGACACCAAACGTTGCATGACAATGAAAGGACAATTCTGTGAGCATGCAGTGGGTTGTGCCTGCACACTCAGGCCATGCAATCTTACAGTGCTTGTCTGCAAGATCAATGGTGAAAACTTCATTCATGTTTCAGCATTCATCCTTTGCATATACACCCTTCACAATGTGTCACTAGCCATGGCTGCCTCTGTTCTTAGTGATGACTGTGAGCAAGCTCATGCTGTTTCCACAGGTGTTAGTGGCAGCAGTGGGCAGGACCCAGAGCCCACCTGGGTGGCCCGCCACCCCCTCAAGCTGCGCAGCGCCTACAGTGAAGTCACCGGCAGTGAGCCACCCTACACCACTTGCCACAGCAAGTTCCTGGGCACTGTGGACTACATGTGGTACACTCCAAACGTAAGCACGCTTTGCTAAGCTCTGTCTAACCATAGGCAAAGCATGCATTGTGTGAATGACTTTGCTGCTTTTTGCTGCTCCACACTGTCTGTGGCCACGTTGCACCGCATTGCTAGCAGTCTGCAGGCTGCTTGCAGTACTTTGCTTGGTCTGGCCTAAGTCAAATGCCTGTGTCAGAGCGCTGAGCATGCATGCATGCAATGATGCAAGACTGCAGCTGAAGCTGCCTGTCAGACCACCCTCTTTGCAATGCCTTCTCAAGTGCCATGCATAGAAAGTGGCTTTGATCAAGCACCCAGTAACAGCCAAGTTGGTGAAGCATATGAGCTAGGCTAGCTAATTAACAACCCTGTGCTAAGCCCTACCCTAAACCCATGACAGTCAGTGTTGCATCACACATCTGATTGTGTGTAGCGTCTGTAGTGTCTGAACCTGTGTGATGCATCTCAATTTGTGTAGCGTCTGTAGTGTCTGAACCTGTGTGATGCGTCTGAATGTGTGTAGCGTCTGTAGTGTCTGAGCCTGTGTGTGATGCATGCAGGCTGATAAGGGCACCACGCTGCTGCCCACCAAGACCCTGGTGCCTCCCCCCCTGGAGCATCTATACTGCGGTCTTCCCTCCCCTGAGTGGCAGAGCGACCACATGTCGCTGGTCACAGACTTCAGCGTGCGGCGCCGCGTCTCCAAGAACTCTATCCTGCTGAGCGGCCTGCACAAAGAGGCCAACATGGTACGAGCCAGAAGCAAACTGGTGGACTCAGAGGTGTTTGCGGCTGCCTTGGCTGCAGTCAACAGGGATAAGCCTGGATCCTAGATCTGAATCAGACCGGATCAGTCGGCCACTCACAGCTCATGTGGTTCATCTTTTCTGCCCTCCGCCCTCCCAGATTCACTTTTGCCTTTCCTTTCCTTCTGACCAGTCTTGGCGCCAATGGGGGAGCTGGTCGTTGTTCCCTTTCAAGACCTGCCCTTTGGGCGGAGCTTCAAGGGCGGCATCTAGGCTACTGGACTGACAGAGGGGAAAACGCAGGCAGTCAACAAAACTTGACAGCTTTCTCCTCCCAGTGTTTGATATTGCTTAATCCCATCTGACATATGGCTGCATGCTTAATGCATGCACAGTATGGTTCTGACTGTGGTGACATGACCCGGCAAAGTTTGTATGTTGTGTTATTTGTGTAAACACTGCTGTCGGGTTAGGTTTTGTCACACAGGCAAGTCTTCTAGAGCATTTGCATTTCAGGAGAGGACAGTGTGACTTTTGACAGACATAGCATGGCCAAGCCTTTTGGCCTTCTTACAATTGCTTTGGCATCTTGACCACTGCAACAGAAGCTTAGCAAGGTACCTGCAAAATATATACCGTAGGATGGCATAATGGGTGGCTCTGACTGGCAGAGAAATTTTGTGGGGTTAGCTACAACAAATGAGGATTAGTGAGAGCCTAGCTTTTCTGCATTCTTTGAAAATAGATATGGGAAACACCGCATGGATGGCGTGATGCCCTAAAGTGGCTTTGTCCTGAGTTGATTGTGGTTATGGACTAGGTTGGATTATGATGCTGTGCGTCACACACCTTTTTATTGTACCTGCGCAGGCTTTGCTCTATCTACAGTGCTGTACACACCAACAGTGACGAGTTGGTGTGGTTTTTTGGCAATAACGAGCTTCAGATGATGAAAGTGATTTCAAAGTGTAAGTTTGTGACTTGACCTACAGCATAGTAGTTGCAGTGTAGTGCACACCTTGGTGCCTCAGAAGGATATACTACGCATGTGGGATCATCCCCTCGCTCATCAACACCTGCTAAGAGAGGTGACAAGCACACAATGGAACCACAATCTCCATGTCTGGTAGGCATGTTTACAATGCAGGGTAAGATTCGCTTGTGCATGAACAGTCTGCAGCAACATTCAGCCTTGCGTGGTGAACACAGCAATACGCAAGGGTGCATCTGCAACATGACATTTGACTGAGTCTTTTGCTTACAAGTGCTCCTGGAAGTTACGCAAATGCCATTCATTGTTTGATGCTGTACACTTCATGTTGACTTCATTTGCATCTAGTGTGACTCTTGTCCTGATGCTGTTCTCTACCATGAGTGCAGCTGATTCAATCAGTGCCAGCAAACTAGGCACATGTACATCTGTTGCATTCACTTGGTGCACTGGTCGGTCACTGACTTCACCCTTGTCATTTGCTAGAACTGTACTGTTGTAAGGGGAGACATACTTCAAATGCTGCTTTCCTGTCATTTGAGCCAAATGCCAGAGCTCTGGGGTGAAGACTTGCTGGCCTTGAACCACTGGAAACACTTCAACGACTGCTGCATTTGATGGCAGAAACACAAGATTGACCAAGTCTGAACCAGTAACCCCGACCAACACTGCTGCATCAGATACGGCATTAAGCTGATCAGCAAAAGACAAATCACCAAAAGTCACCACAGTTGCGTTGAAGCCGCGACTCATCAGAGCTACAAGCAAGTCAGACACATTGTTCATGCGCCGGCTTTCTGTACTTCTGCGCTGGGCAACAACAATATGCTTGGGGTCAGCACTGCGACTAGAGTCTATGCCATACCTGTGCTTCACTCCCCACGCTAGCTCAACAAAGTTGCAGTCTAGACTCTTGTCGATTTCATAGAAGTGTATATCAAATGGGAACCCACCCGGCAGTGAAAATCTGATTTTGTCAAAGGTACTAACTCTTGGAAGATCCTGCAGAAACGTCAAAGTACCAAAAGCTTTTGCCAGACCTAGCCCATATGGTCCAATCCAATTATGAGATTCTGAACAGTCTATGATGAGGTTTAGCTCTCCCATCTTGATTCCTGTCTGCTTCATCCAAATGTAAATGTAGTAAAAATGGATGTTTAGCTGGTGTGTGGGGTTGGGGGCTGACAGCCTGCCCATCAGAAGATTCGTCCCTGGAAAGTGTATCTTATCAGCAGCTGGTACCCTTGCTAATGCACTGTCCAACTTAGTCTGCCGCACACACCAAGGCCTACCATAATCTGCTGGTATGGGTTTATAAATGGCTGAGCACATGCTGTTAGCCTGAAGCACGCTTGCATCTGCTGGCCTCGATGGCAGTCTTGCGGCCTTGCTTGCTTTGCGGTAAAAACAGGTGTAGTTGAGCTGCTCATCATTCATGACTGCTGTCGCGCAACCTAGCTGTCTTTGGATGCTTTCATCATTGAAGTAGACCAAATTCCTGGTCAGTTCCGACTTCTGGTTTGCTGTGGGCGTTTTGTCGACCTGCCCCGCTGGCCCTGGGATAACTTGGGCCTTACCAACTGCGTATGCGGATATCAGGCAGGTGAGTACAGTTGCCAGCAACACTGTCAAGGCCAGCTTGAGTCTCGTGTGTGCGTGCATGACTCAGGGCACCCACCCGCACCCTGGCATGGCTGGTCAGCGTGCGCAGAGTTACACGCTACAGAATGAAGCAGCACCTGCACAAAAAGGTACGGCTTGCAAGGCTTGCTGATGCTACTTCAGCACTAGTGCATGTTTGCCGTGCCAACGTTGTAGTTTCATTTCGTCTCGACACTGCTTGACATGCGAGCGCGATCGTGACATACGCTGGCCAAAGCAAAAGTAGCGCAAAGCACATGTTTACACCCTCGCGCACTTGTACACTCAATACTCTCTACAAGCTTTGCACAGCACCTCTGCAGATCTACGGCAGCTCCAAGGTTTCGATTACGGATTCTCTACCTACATCACGATGCAAACTTTCTCCTTGGCATTTGGACGTATGCTGTCTCAAAACCCGTTAGCTGCGGGGCGCACCTCCGTCAGCTCTGGCGTTCTGCGCGCGCGAGACTGCAATCAGGACTTGCTAATCAACGAACAGCGGCAGTGCAGTCGAACATTGCATTAAAACCACATTGGACTTTTAAAAAGCCGCTTGGTATCTGATCAGTGCATTGAACACGTTCGTGCCGGACGAGGCGATGGCGTACCAAGTCAAGTTTGTTTTGAGAGCGTAACGGCAGACACATTTGTCATGGATGAAGAGACAGGTGTCCAAATCTACCACAAGCTGTCCAATTAGTACTACGACTTCCATTTGCTGGTTTCGAAGGCTGAACGGGATTGCACCCGCAGAGCATGCTATGCGGATGCTCATGCAAATATATATATACCTCAATAATTGAGGGTTCATGCAATAACGATGTATTGTGATGACCGTGCATGGGTGCATCAGTGGTCAAGCAGACTGGGTGCTTGAGGGTTTTTTCTCTGTGCTCGCTGTCATCTGTCTGTGCTTCGGTGTCATTGTGTTAGACTATTATGCTACGGTACTTTAGAGAATTGTGTAACGGCGCTGTATCCTTTTGTAATGATCACCGTACCGCATCATGGTCGTCCCCGGAAGCGAAACAAACATGATTTTTGTTTCCCTTTCACTTCACCGCTGAAAAGTCAAGTCCAACTCATTGTTTCTGTTGAGCAACCCGTCTGCATCTCTGGCCAAAATTCAAGACACCGTCCGTGCCCATGGAAGGAAATAAGCCACGTAAAAGAGGTCGCCCACCAGATCGCCGAAGGACGTATATGACCCAAGACTCGTATGGAAATGTCATACGAGAGCATCTGTCGCCGTTCAAAGTGCAAAAGCTCACTGTGGGAGACGTCAGCACGTCTGATCAGCAGAACAGCCTGCTTGGACAGCATGATCGTCTCACTGGCAATATCTCGAAGCAGCCTCACCTAGCTGACGGGGTGGATAATCCCCACAGTCCTGTGTCTCATGCCCAGCACCGACCACCTGCGCACTGCCTGGTCAAGACTAGCAAACAGACTCCACAGGAGCTGATAACTTCCTTGCGGAAGACACCTCTCAAGGATGCTGTGCTTGTGCTGGCACCCACTTGTGTCGCAAAGCAAGACGAAAAGTTCCATTTCAACAAAGGTATGCCACCTCCCTGGTGGCCGCCTGCAGTGTCATTTGAAGTCTTCACCAAGAAAACACAAGATGAGTTGGTTGTTCTTCTACTGGCACTTATGGACCATACTAGGGTGAAGCTTGGGCTGCTTGATGACTTCAAAAGAGCACTACGTGGTGCAAGGCGCAAGTAAGTCATTATGCTTGTGGCGCTCCCTTAATGTTGCCCTGAATGCCTGTCGTGCTTGGATTGTGCTTGTTTCATACACTGGCTGCTTGAGCTGACATGCATGGCATCCAAACTCACCAGTCCAAATTTTTGTATCGCTTCATGAGGTCTGGGAACGCTTTGCGTTTACTGTGATCAGCTTGTCTTGACTAGTGAACACAGCAAGCAGCACACATCAGCTTTTCAAATGCTCTCTCATGCCTACAGGTTTAACAACAAGGACTTTGAAAGCTTGCAGCAGATGTTATACCATAGTGAGCATCAACCAGACAAGGAGACAGCACGCACAGACAACCGCTCCGACAGGTCAACATAGTGTAACTTGACAAAGCGTTAGTCAGTACATGTTATTGCAAATCAGTGTGACCCATCAACCTCAGTCTGATCATAGAGACGCTTACTGTCCTGTCGGACCCGTGATCAGCAACATTTGGTCTAGGTAATTCTACTAAAGATGCCTTGCCAAGCAGCATGACCTGCGGCAGGATTCAGAATGAAATTGCTGCTCCATGGCACAGCATCCATCTGCTTGCTTCAGACATCTGCAGAGACAGCTTACAGCCTTACTGCAGTGCTTTAGCATAATGCTTATTATTTTAATGACATTGTCAATGCAGTAGTGAATGGCCTCACAGCCATGTGTAAGTTCTCATGCTGCAATCAAACATTTCCATCATGATACGTGTCATGTGCACATGATCATGAACAACACAAGTGTACAGTGCATGTTTCACGTGCACTCCAGCTGGAGCATCCTGTTGCATTGTTCCGAAATCAGATATAAGCTTAAGCTTGCAGCTTGCAGCTCAAGGTCGGCAGCGCTGCGTTCAACGTGATGTGGACTCAACCTCTAAAGCTTTTACTGTTAAAAAGCTTTTGGCCCTCAGGCAACTATTTGGCACCAGCGCACATGCGCATACATGCATATGACAGAAGTACAATCAAGATCAGTCGTGATTTGTTTGTTAGCTGTTCTGCACTCAACTGATGCTGCATTCTGTTCAGCGCAGTAATGACCATGAGGTCAGCAAGCTGAGACTTGTGCCGCTGCTGTACAGCATGTTCCCTCGCAGCTCCAATTGTGCATGCGCAGCCTACATGTTGCATCATTGTACAGCATGATGCAGTGTTGCGCTTGTAGTCTTGCCTCCAACAAGTTGTCATTCCATCTTGGGACTACACTGCGCACAATGCACAATAAGTTGCTAGGCAATGAATACCTAGTTGCCGGAATGCCACAGCTCCAGTGCAGCATGCTGCGCAGCAACAGACCAGGTGTACACGTTTCCTTGATACATTTGATCTCAGATACTCTTTCACAAGGAAAACTTGCAGAGCTTGGTAAAATGCCTGGATCAGGTGTGCATGTTTGTGGATGTACACATCTTTGACACAAAGACCTTTCTAGAACAAGCTGAGCTTTTACTTTTTTCCACCAGTCTTTTTCACAAGTCAAGTAAATTTCATGCCCCACAACCGTGCTTCAAGAGGGGTGCTCCGGGCACATGCCCCGAACCGAAAGACACAAGACACCCTCTCAATACAGGGAACACTACAAGCTGGGACTGTCATAAAAGACTTGCATCAAGTGGTGTCTTGTAGACACAACCTGAAGA
>JAABUS010008644.1_pt1 | contig 11079 bp, 10 predicted proteins | sample 5560161 | NCBI WGS metagenome assembly JAABUS01 (sample SAMN10711885, study PRJNA513376) | rock metagenome | isolation source: Antarctica rocks | place: Antarctica: Victoria Land, Trio Nunatak nord | collected 2016-01-04
AACCCGTTCGCCACGTTCGATCCGAAGAAGGACATCGGGGCGGTGGTGGACATGGAGCCGTGAGTCTGCCACGTCGGCCCGCCAGACGCGCGCGGACTGATCCCCTCTTTGAGGGAAGGTGCGTCCTGTGAGGCTCCGTGAAGCGATGAGGGGTTGCTACCGGTCCGGTAGTCACTCCGGCGGGAGTCCCTTGCCACGAGCGGCGTAGACCTCCAGGACGCGGTCACGCGGTATGACGCCGCACCGCTTGGCCCACGCGTCGTAGGCCCCGGACATCTCGCCGACACGGACTCCCTCCCGGTCGCTGAGGTCGGTGAGCTCCGTGCGATCCGTGACCATGTCGTACAGCTCCCAATCCTGGTCATGCTTGCGCACCAGCTTCCATCGTCCGTGGCGAACACCTTGGTTGCCTTCGTGCTCCCAGAACAATGGTCGCTCCTCCACCACCTCCCCCCGGACCGTCGGCAGCATGCTCCGGCCTTCCATCGGCGGCACCGGGGCTCCGCAGCGGTGGCTCGGATAGCCAGCGCCGGCCGCTTCGAGGAGGCTGGGCAGGACGTCGACGAGCTGGAAGGGCGTCCGCTCCAACCGGCCCGGGTCAACCGTCCCGTCGGGCCAGTGCCAGAGCAGCGGGGTGGAGATCCCGCCCTCATGCACCCAGTGCTTGTACTCCCGGAATGGAGTGTTGGACAGGTTGGCCCATGCCCGTCCGTATGACGCATACGTGCTCTCCGGTCCGGGCACCAAGCCTGGCACGTTGCCGGCAACGACCGGCTCCCCCTCCTTCGTCGTGTCCTGGAGCGGGACGAAGGCCTCGACGAAATGTCGGTCCAGCTCCTCAGCGCAGCCGCCGTTGTCGGACAGGAAGACGACGATGGTGTTGTCCAGCCGCCCAAGCTCCGTCAGCCGGTCAAGCAGGCGGCCGATTCCGTCGTCCATCCGGCTCAGCTGGGCGGCATACACCTCCATTCGCCGGGCCTGCCACTCCTTGTCCTCCACCGCATCCCACGCGGTGACCCGCTCGTCGCGCGGGCTGAGCCGCCATGACACGTCCAGGATGTCTTCACCGACGAGCCGCTCCAAGCGCTCGGCGCGCAAGGTGTCCCAGCCCGCGTCAAAGCGGCCCTTGTGTTTGGTGATCTCCTCTTCGGGTGCGTGGAGAGGCCAGTGGGGCGCCGTGTAGGCGAGGTAGAGGAAGAACGGGTCGTCTGGTGCGGCCCTGTGGTGATCCGTCACGAACCCGAGCGCGGCGTCACTGATGGCGTCGGTGTAGTAGAACCCTGGCGCCGCGGCCTCGTGGGCGATGTCTTCCTCGTCACGCATCAGGGTGCGGGGGTGGTAGAAACTGCCCGCGCCTTCGAGGGTGCCGTAGAACCGGTCGAAGCCGCGTCGCGTCGGCCAGGCGCCATTCGGCGTCTCCATGTCCGAAGCGAGGTGCCACTTCCCGCTCAAGTAGGTGCGGTACCCGACCGCGCGCAGGCACTCGGCGACGGTGGCGCACTCTTGGGTGAGGTTGCCCGGATACCCGTCAGGAGTGTCGTCGAAGTTGAGGATCCCGAGCCCGACTTGGTGGGGGTGAAGCCCGGTCAGCAGCGATGCACGAGAGGGACTGCACCGCGGGGAGTTGTAGAACTGGGTGAATCGCACTCCCGACCGGCCGAGACGGTCCAGGTGGGGCGTCTCGATCTCGCCACCGAAGCAGCCGATGTCCGAAAAGCCCATGTCGTCCGCAAGGACGAGGACGATGTCGGGCCGGGACGTGCTCATGGCTCTCCTCAGGAGGTCTGCGTGGCGATGGTTGAGCGGCTGGAGCCTTCCGCGAGCTCATCCAGCTCATCGATGTCACGGTCCTTCGTCTCCGGCAGGAAGACCAGGGAGACGATGGTGATCAGCGCCATGGCGACGACGTAGACGGCCACCGGCCACGACGAGCCCGAGTAGTGAACAACAAGCGATGTGGCGACAAGGGGTGCTATCGCACCGGTCGGAAGCACGCCGATCTGGTAGACGATCGACATCCCGCTGTAACGGACGCGGGTCGGGAAGACCTCGGCAAAGAGCGCGCCTTCCGGCCCGTACATGATGCACGCAGCCAGACCCCATCCGATGACGACGGCCAGGCCGATGAGCAGCGGTTGCTTCGTGTCGACCAGAGCGAAGATGGGAAACGCCGAGACGGCCGCGAGGGCGGCACCGGCCATGAACACCGGCCGCCGGCCCACCCGGTCGGACAAGCGTCCGGCGGCGAGAATGGCGATGAAACCGACAACGGAGGCGACGAGGAGGCTATTGAGGACGATGCCCCTCGGCAGCTTGAGCACCTCGACGGTGTAAGTGACCAGAAAGGCGTTGTAGACGTTGAAGGTGACGCTCTCGCTGACCCGGGCCCCCATCGCGAGCAGCGTGGTCCGGGGGTGGCGTCGGAGTACCTCCATCAATGGCAGCGTGGAACGCTGGTCCGTCTCCCGGATCCGCTCGAAGGCGGGCGGCTCGCTGATCCGCAGTCGGATGAAGAGGCCGATGGCCACGAGAACGATGCTGAGCAGGAACGGGATCCGCCACCCCCCGCTCGTGAGGGCCGCGTTTCCAGAGGCACCCACGGCGCTGATGGCCAAGGTGGACAGAAGCAGCCCGATCGGTACCCCGAGCTGCGGCCAGCTGCTGTACCAGCCTCTCCGCCGTTGGGGAGCGTGCTCCACGCAGAGGAGGATCGCGCCGCCCCACTCTCCACCCAGGCCGATGCCCTGAAGCATGCGAAGGACGAGCAGGAGGACCGGGGCGGCGGTCCCGATCTGGGCATAGGTGGGCAGGGCGCCCATGGCAAACGTGGCTACACCCATGATCATCATCGTGGTCACGAGCATCGGCTTGCGACCAAGTCGGTCCCCGAGGTGACCGAAGATGACACCCCCGAGGGGCCGGGTGACAAAGCCGGCCGCGAAGGTCGCGAAGGCGATGAGGGTGCCGACCAGTGGGTCGAAGTTGGGGAAGAACTCCTTGTTGAACACGAGGGCGGCCATGGTGCCGTAAAGGAAGAAGTCGTACCACTCGACCACCGTGCCAATGAGGCTCGCGCTGGCGACCTGCCTGATCGACGCCTCGGGGCCGTCGGCTGTTCCGCGCACCATCCCTGACTCCTTCCCGGCCACGGGCCACGAGCTCGGCGTACTGCAATCCTGATCGTCATTGATCCGCCGGCTGGGACACCAAACCCATCTCGTGGGACATCACCCTGCTCCCCGGGCCGCCGCCCGTCAACCCCAGAAGGCACGCCGGTTCATGCCCCGTGCGTCGGAACCGGCTGGCACGCGAGAGGATCGTCAGGTCCTCGACCACACGGCGGGCCGGTCGGCGGGCCAGGAGGGAGAGCGATGAGCGAGGTGCTGCGACGGGCGGTCCACGTCCTGGACGTCCTACGGGTGGCGGGCGACGGGCTGAGCATCCGGGAGGTGTCGGCAGCGGTGGGGCTGCCCAAGAGCACGGTCCAGCGACTCCTGCGGGACCTTGTCAGCACTGAGCTCGCTGCGCGCGACCCCGGTACCGGTCGCTACCGGCTGGGCCCGCGGACCCTCGCGCTCGGCATGGCCTACCAGCGCCGCCTGGACGTACGGACGACTGCCCTTCCGCACATGGTGGCGCTGCGTGACGAGGTCGACGAGACGGTCGGACTGTCGGTGCTCATCGGTGAGGAGCTGCTCCATGTCGAGCAGGCCGAGAGCCGCTCGGCGCTTCGAGCCACTTTCCAGCTCGGAGAGCCCCTGCCGCTATGGAGCGGGGCTCCGAGCCGGATCCTCATGATGGACCTCTCACCGGACGATGTCCGGCGCATCGCCGGACGGCGGCAGAGGCAGCGCGTGACGCCGGCCAACCCTTTGGAGCCCTCGACCATCGTCGACGCCGTCCGGCTGGCCCGCGAGGAAGGCCACGCCATGGCCTTTGAGGAAACCCTTTCCGGCGTCAACACGGTCTCCGTGCCGATCGAAGGACCGGCTGGCATCGCTGCGGCGCTGTCCGTCACGGGTCCGGCCACCCGCTTCGACCGTGCCGCCATGACGGACGCCCTCAGCGGAATGGGCCGCACGGCGGCGTCCATCGGCGCCGAGCTGGGGCGGGTCGCTCCCCCCGCCCGCCACGACGACGCCCGCTGAGCGGCCCGCCCGGCGGAACCGCCCTGTTCGGCACCGCGCCCATTGGAGGTGCCATGGGGCCGACCGTGCAGGCGGATACGGTCGATGCAGCATCATCGCCTGGGCATCAGGACCGACTTGCCGGTCGCCGCCTGCAACGCGCCCCGCAGGGGCAGGTCGCGGCACTGCGGGAGGATGGGCGGCTCGAGGATGACGCCCGCGTACACGTCGATCGGCCCAAGGGCGGCGGCCCTGAGCCCGAGGATCCGGGTCGGGGCCACCCCGACTCCTGCATGAGGATGTGCACCTGCTCGGCAATGGCCGAGATGACCCGCTCGGGGGGTCCGGCCGGCATCCGCAGCCTGGCGTGGGGACGACCGCCCCATCGATGTCGAGCAGCACGAAGGTGAGGACGGCCGGGTCGAGGTGACCCCACCGCATACCAGCCACCCGGCTAAGGGTGAGCGGCCGCGGCGGTTGCCCCAACCGAGGTTCACCCGGACCGACTCACGGATCAACCACTCTTCGGTCAGTCGCCGGCACAGTGTGCCGGCGTCTGGGCGGTCAGCTCGGTGCGTTGCGCGAGCTCGACCCGGCTCATGCCACCGGCCGGGCGGCAAGGGCCGCCGGACCGAAGCGCGGCCGCTAAAGTGAGTACCTCCCCGGGCACGGATCGAAAGGGGGAATGGGGAAACAGGCCGGCGACGGCACTGCGTCCCTGACTACCCATGAATGAGGGCCAGTCCTGCTGTGCCCCTAGGCGGGCGCTGATCCCCGCGAGCCCCCCTCCGGGAGCCAGGCCGCGGAGCACCAAGAGAGAGGCGGTCTTGGCACCCCAGGGTGAGCCGGATAGCGGCCAAGTCCGGCACATCATCGAGCAGGTGGCGTTACCAGGCGTCTCCTTCGCCATGGGGGATGCCCAAGCCGATGGGCACCCTGCCGATGGCGAGACCCCCGTCCATCAGGTCCACCTCTCCCCGTTCAGCATCGACGCCACCAGTGTCAGCAACGCGGACTTCTCGCGTTTCATCGACGACACCGGCTACCGCACTGAAGCCTCGAGGTTCGGCTTCTCCGCGGTCTTCCACCTCGCCGTCAGAGCCCGCCCGGTAGAGGTCATGCGGCCGGCGTCGGGCGCTCCCTGGTGGCTTGGCGTTCGGGGGGCCGATTGGCTCCGCCCGGCGGGGAGCCAATCGGACCTGGACGGGCTGGATGACCACCCAGTGGTTCACATCAGCTGGAACGACGCGCTCGCGTACTGCGACTGGGCGCGGCGACGGCTCCCGACCGAGGCGGAGTGGGAGTACGCCTCTCGCGGGGGCCTGGCGGCAGCCCGCTACCCGTGGGGCGACGACCTCCTCGAGCAGGGGCACGAGGCCCGGCGGTGCAACATCTGGCAGGGCGCGTTTCCCACGTGCAATGACCTCTCGGACGGCTTTCTGACCACCGCGCCGGTGCGCACCTACCTCCCCAACGCCTACGGACTGTGGCAGACCGTGGGGAACGTGTGGGAATGGTGCGCCGACTGGTTCAACCCCCGCACCTACGAGCTGGACGAGCGCAAGGGCGTCGTCACGGATCCGAGCGGACCAGGGTTCGGGGTAACCCGTGTCATGCGGGGCGGCTCCTACCTGTGCCACGACTCCTACTGCAACCGGTACCGCAACGCCGCGAGGACCTCCAACACCCCCGACTCCTCGATGGCCAACACTGGCTTCCGGACCGTCGCCCGGTAGGGTCATTCCGCGGGAGACACGGCAGCCCGGCAGGCATGCGGCAGCCGTGAACCCACCGAGTCGTCGCGCCACACGTCCCACCATCGCGGTCGTCTGCGCTCGTCCTCGGTGGGTCCGTTCAGGAAATTCGGCACCGACAGCCTGCGGATAGCCGCCGGGATACGGCTATGCGGCCCGATTCATGGCGCATACGGATCTCACTGGTGGGCTGCAGAGGATCACCGCGCCGAGCCTCGTGATCTACGGCCGCGAGGACATCGTCACGGGCAAGGCAGAGAGCGAGGCGATCGCCGCCGCCGTTCCAACTTCCACGCTCGTGGAAATTGCCGAAGGAGGGCATCCGTGCAACCAGGAGAAACGGAGCAGTTCAACGCGCACACGCGCGACTACATCCGCAACCTGGAATAGCCGTCGCCCAGCTGCTCAACGTCGAGAACCACGCGGGTGCGTCGTCAGAGAGCGCCGGTCGCTTCGTAGCCAGGAGCTAGTCGCACGAGACAGGTAGGGTGATGTCCTTCCCCGTGCGCGGGCCGTGATTGGTTGAGCACGATGACATGACGATGGCTGATGTCGGCAACGCTGGTGGGGTCATGGGACCCCGAGGTGACCGGCCCAAGCGGCGGGTGTTCACGGCCGAGTTCAAGGCGGTCATCTTGGCCGAGTACGAGGTCGCGGAGCGGGCAGCGGGGACAGGCCCTGCGCGGAGAGGGCCTGTGTTCCTCGCACACTCTAGTGGCCCCGCGCTCGTGACGCTGGCGTGCAGAAGGGTCTGGGTCAGCGGTACCACCTACCTGATGCCCGCTCGCATGAAACTTTGAACGAACTGGCGCTGGAAGATGAGGAAGGCCACCAACAACGGCGCGACGATGAGGACGGTGGCCGTGGACAGAAGGGTCCACTCGATTCCCGACTCCGTGCTGTTGAAGATCGCCAGACCCACGGTCAACGGCCGCGACCCGACGGTGTTGGTGATGACGATGGGCCACAGAAAGTTGTTCCAGTGATAGCTCACCGATACCAGCCCGAAGGCCACCAATGTGGGCCGGGCAAGCGGTACGTACACCCGCCAGAGTAGCTGCACGTGCCCACAGCCTTCCATCTCCGCCGCCTCGTCAAGTTCCTTGGGCACCGACTTGAAGGTCTGCCGCAAGAGGAAGATGGCGATGGCGCTGGCGGCATACGGCAGGCCGATCGCCGTGATGGTGTCCACCAGCCCCAACTGCGCCATCGTCGTGTAGTTCTCGGAGATCAGGACCTCGGGGACGACCATGAGCTGTACCAAGACAAGGGCGAAGAGCAGCTCTCGTCCGCGGAATTGTAAGCGAGCAAACGCGTATGCCGCCAAGGTCGCCAGAATCAGTTGTGTCACGAGGATGCCCACCACCAGGATGACCGTGTTGGCGTAGTAGCGGCCGAAGGGAGCCGCGTCCAGGACGGTCAGAAAGTTGTGGAGAGTTACCGGCGCAGTGAGCGAAAACGTCGTGGCGTTCTCCCGGGTGTGCAGGGAGGCCCACAACGCGTAGATGAGGGGGGCCAACCACAGGATCGCCAGAAACCAGGCGCCCACCGTCTCCAAAGCGGTCCAGACGCGCGGTGTTGCGGACGTGGGTGGGGTGCTCACCGGTAGTGAGTCCTCTTCTCGAAGAACTTCAGCTGGCCGAGTGCGAGACCGAGCAGAAGTACGACCAGGGCGACCGTGAGGGCCGCGGCATAGGGCAAATCGTAGAACTGGAAGGCCACCTGGTAGATGTAGTAGAGGAGCAGGCTGCTGGCATTGTCGGGGCCGCCTCCCGTCATGATGAACAGGTGGTCGACTATCTTGAACGAGTCGGTGAGCGCAACGACCATGACGAAGAGAGTGGTCGGCATCAGCAGCGGAAAGGTGACGCGGCGGAAGTGGTACCAGCGGCTCGCGCCCTCCATCTCGGAGGCCTCCTCGAGCTCCGCCGACATGTTCTGCAGCCCGGCCAGGTAGAAAATCATGAAGAAGCCGGCCTGCTTCCAGATGGTCATAACCACCAGGGCGGCCATGACCGTGTCGGGATCGCCGAGCCAGTTGCGCACGGGCAGCCCCATGGCACTGAAGACCATGTCGACAGGTCCGTATCCCGGGGTGTAGAAGAAGAGCCAGATGCTCGCCGTCGCCACCATGGGCAGGATTGTGGGGGTGAAGTAGGCGGTGCGCAGGAAACTCCTTCCCTTCAGTTTGCCGTTCACCCACAGGGCCATGACGATCGCGAGCGCGATGCTGGTCGGTACGGTGCCGATCGCGAAAATGACGTTGTTCTTCAACACCTTCCAGAAGACCGGGTCCTCGAACATTCCGGAGAAGTTGCCAGCTCCGACACTGCCGTCCCGCTCCTCCATGCTGTGCCAGATGGCGGCCAGCATCGGATAGAAGGTGAAGGCGAGCAACACCACCATGGCCGGCGCGATCATCACGATCGCCGTTGCGCCCTCGGGCAGCCGGGCACCCGTGCCCGGCTGCCGACGCCCCAAACTCATCTTGGCCGCCCGGCCGCCCTCAGCGATATCGCTTCAGCAGGCTGTCAGCCTGCGACTGGGCCGACTTTAGGGCCTGCTCGGGCGTTTTCTGCCCAGTCATGGCGGCGGCTACCTCGTTGTTGACCAGTTCCAGCACGCGTCCTTCTTCGTGCGTCGACAGCTCCGAGACGGCGACCTGGAGTTGGTCCCGGGCGACCAACGCCTGAGGGAATCCCGTCGCGTACTTCTGCATCGCATCCGTCTCATAGGCGGCGCTGCTGGTGGCGATGTAGCCCGTCTCGATGCTCCATTTGGCGGCCTGTGCCGGATCGCTCAGCCACTTGACCAGCTCTGTGGCAGCCTTCTGTTTGTCTTCTTCTTTGGTCTTGAAGACGAAAAGGTTGCCGCCACCAGTTGGCGAGCCTGGCCGAACCTTGGAAGGAAGGGGGCTGACGCCAAAGTCGAACGTGGCCGTCTTCTTGATGTTCGTAAGGTTACCGGTGGTCGTCCACACCATGGCCGTCTTGCCTTGGAGAAAGTCCTGAGGAACGGCACCCCACTCAATGGTGCCGGAGGGCATGACACCCTTCGCTGCCAGACCGTGCCAGTAGTTGAGGGCCTCGATGACCGCGGGGTTATCGAAGGAGGTCTGGTTGCCGGCCTGATTAAACACCTCTACGCCATTCTGCGTTGCGAGCGCCTGAAGCATCCAGTAGCCATAGTCGGTGGTCGGGATCTCCACGCCGTAGGGCGCGGCCTTGGAGGCCTTCACCTTCTCCGCCGCCATGGCCAGATCGTCCCAGGTGGCTGGCGCCTTCTGGGGATCCAGCCCCGCCTTCTTGAAGAGCTCCTTGTTCCAGTACTGGACGATCGTCGAGCGTTGGAAGGGGATGCCCCAGGTCCTGCCCTCACCGTCCTTGGAGTTTTTCATGAGTGCGGGGAAGAAGCGGTTCAGCCACGTCTTGTCCTCGCCTTTGAGCAAGTCGTCGTAAGAGACGATCATCTTTGCGTCCGTCAGGCTGTACAGCTCGGTGGACAGCAGCACGGCCACATCTGGAGGCGTGCCCGCGCGGAAGGCGGTCTGGGCCTTGGTCATGGTGTCCCGATAGGTGCCTGAGTAGATCGCCTGGACGTCGATGTTCTTGTGGCTGGTCTCGAACTCCGCGATGAGGTCGTCGACGACTTTCGTCAACGGACCGCCGACCGCCACCGGGTAGTACATGGTTAGCTTCATCTGACCCGGGGTTTCGGACCCGGACCTGGACCCACCTCCTTGGCAGGCACCGACACCAAGTGCCAAGGCAACGGCCGCCACCACCATGCCGCGGTGCGAAGTCCCCCTCGTGCGTCTGGTCTTAGACATGGCTGTTACCTCTCCTCGTTGTCTGCTGGACGGATCTGCTCACCCGGGTCCTGCCGCCGAGTGATTCACACTTTTCAGGCGCTGCCCGGACTCGCGGTCGAAGAGGGCCAGGCTCGTCAGCGAGATGCTGGCCGTGGCCTGCTGGCCGACGGGGACGGTGGAGATACCCGGGAGTCGGACCACGAGCGGATCACTGGCCCCGGTCTCGAGGGCGACAAGCGAGTCGGCGCCCAAAATCTCAACCGATCTGACCGTGCCCGGGACTTGAAGCTCCCCGTCTCCGTCAAGCCGGACGTCCTCTGGGCGCACGCCGACCAATATTTTGGCCCCGCCGTCCTCGGAGGCGACCTCACCGTTGCGGCGGACCGCCGTGCCCAGCCGACTGACGGAACTGGTTCCGGCCGCCACGTCGAGGGTCAGTTCTCCATCACGCAACCGCCCGGGCAGGAGGTTCATCGGTGGAGAGCCGATGAACCCTGCGACCCAAGCGGTTGCCGGGTACTGGTAGAGCTCAACCGGTGTGGCCACTTGCTCCACATTTCCGTCGTGCATTACGACGACCCGGTCGGCCATGGTCATGGCCTCCACCTGATCATGCGTGACATACACGACGGTGAGCCCGAGCTGCCGCTGAAGTGCCCGCAGATCAACCCTCATCTGCTGGCGAAGCTTGGCGTCGAGGTTCGAGAGGGGCTCATCCATGAGAATGACCTTCGCCTGGCTGACGAGTGCCCGGCCCAGGGCCACCCGCTGACGCTGGCCACCGGAGAGCTCGGCCGGCTTGCGATCGAGGTACGGCGTGAGGTCGAGCATGGCGGCCGTCGTCGTCAGTCTCTTCTCTCGCTCGGCACGGTCGAGCTTGCGGACCTTCAGACCGAAGACGATGTTCTCCGCCACGTCCAGATGCGGGTAGAGGGCGTAGTTCTGGAAGACCATTGCCGTGCGGCGTTTGGCAGCGGGCACATCGTTGACCCTGTCGCCGGCAATGAGCACATCCCCGCCATTGGCCTTCTCGAGACCGGCCATGATACGCAACGACGTCGACTTGCCACAGCCACTCGGGCCGAGCAGCACGAGGAACTCACCGGACTCGGCGGCCATACTCACGCCATGCAGCACCTCCACGTCACCGAAGCCCTTGGTGACATTGACGAGCTCAACGCTGGACACAAGAGGCCTCCTTGGGGTCCTCATCGAGTTGATATGGTCGCATGAATCGAGCACCGTCGGCCCGATGGCACCTCTAAACCCGGATCCACCGCTCGATGAGGGGGTCCGGCGTGCCGTGAACGTGCAGATGCCCTTTGTGCGTTGAGGCTTGGTCTTGCGATAGCAATCAGCAGGGGCACGAAAGGGCATCTGACAAGTG
>JAABUS010008646.1_pt1 | contig 11077 bp, 11 predicted proteins | sample 5560161 | NCBI WGS metagenome assembly JAABUS01 (sample SAMN10711885, study PRJNA513376) | rock metagenome | isolation source: Antarctica rocks | place: Antarctica: Victoria Land, Trio Nunatak nord | collected 2016-01-04
GCGCGGCCAACCGCTCGTCTCTCGCCAAGCCGTCGTCTCGCTAATAGCCGCGACGACCTCCACCGCCGGGCTGAAGGTCTACGCCCAGCTCGACGAGAACGACTACCAGCGCGCGATCAAGATCACCGACGCCCACCTCGCCACAGTCAATCTGCACCCCGATCCCTTCCACGGCGAGTGGAACTACCGCATCAAACCAACCGCTTGATCATTGACGCCTCCTAGCGCTAGCTCGTCCGCACCGTCGTTCCTACCCAAGCGGATGTCGGCGGCCCAAGCCGACGCGATTCCGAGGGGGAAGGTCAGCTACGGCTCGTCTGGTGCCGCCTTTGATCGGAATCGTGGAGAAGGTCCAGCCCGAGGCGATGTTTTTGGACCGAACGCCCCTTCCGGCCAGGCAGCCGTCGTGAGGCATGCGCTGGCCCCCAACGCCCGCGCCTCCGGCGCTGCCTGCACACTCGAAGCCAACGACCCGTTCCTTATCGCGCCGGTGGGACGAAAGGCCGTGGAGGCCTCGGGCTTCCAGGCGTGTGTTTCGGGTGTGGGGCAAAGGACGCAGGCCTGCTTGTATAAGCAGCATCGCTTTCTGGGCGTTCGCTACTTCAAGCGGACGTACTGCCGGCGAGAGGTTTATGACCGCAGGCCGACATTGCGTCCTGTGGCGGCCATTAGGCCCTGCAGTTCTGGCGGCACGGGGCGGTGGCGAACTGTCATCTTCGGCTCCATCTTCTACAAAGGTCCCCGGGGCCCCGGGCGTTACGCAGGAGCCGTTCGCTCGGGGAATGACAAGAGCTTCAGTCGCTGCAACTAGGTTAGTTGGGCCGGCCATCATGACGCCCGACGACTGGCCACCGTTTGGGGCAGAGGGGTTGGGTAAACCCCTGGTAAGCGTATCGGCTGGAGATGGGCTTACAGCGGCGCTACACCGCCAGAACGAGACGGGCCCGATCTGGCTGCTGACCGAAGAGGATGACGTGGAGGGCGGCGGAGCGAGCGCCGCGGCGACATGCGAGGGCCCAGCGAGCTGTCTAGTTGGTGATTCTCTGGTCATCGGAGATGTGATGCTGTCGCCGCGCAACGTCGTCACCGTGGGCCTCCCCGGCCGCATTCAACATCCGACAGCCAGTGCCGAGGGCGTGTGGTTGACGGTGTTTGAGCGCGTAGCGTTGCCCGTGAACGTGATTGTGCGCGAGTTTGACGGCGCAGGAGGGCTCATCTCGACGTTGGAGCTGGATTTCCCTGCAGATCGCCCAATTACGCTGAGGTCGATGTTGTGGCGAGCGAGGACCTGGGGCCGTCGCCACCGCACCGGGCAGATGCCGACAAGAACCACAACCTATCCGTGATCGTGGCGGTGCCGGGGCACCTCTAGATGTAGTTCCTGACCACGTTGTTCATCCGGACCTCCTTGGAGGCTGCAACTCGTCCCGGGGGCCACGCCGATCCAGATGTAACGGAACGTACCCTTGTCACGCCCGGGTGCGCGACGGTTAGCCGTTTACGGAGCCGGGGCACCATGTCGGCTCCGTCGAGAGCCTCAGTACAGGCGCTCGAGCAACTCGATCGCGCCGTTCTTGTTCAGCGGCTCGTTCAGGTTGCCGCACTTGGGCGACTGGACGCACGAGGGACAGCCGCTGCGACAGGGGCATTCGCTCACCAGCCGCAGCGCGTCGCCCACCAGCCGCTCGAATCGCTCGTAGCCGATCCGGGTGATGCCCACCCCGCCGGGGTGGCCGTCGTAGATGAACACCGTCGGGCGACCGGTCTGGGAATGAAAGGCCGTGGAGAGCCCCCCGATGTCCCACCGGTCGCACATCGCGATCAGCGGCAGCACGGCTATCTGGGAGTGCTCGGCGGCGTGTAGCGACCCTTGGAGCACGTCAAGCGGGAAGGGATCGCTCCGGTGCTCGCCCGATCGACGATCGGGCTGCGTTCCTCCGCCCACGACGGCCAGCGCCTGCTCGGGCAGCTCGTACCACAGCGCCTGGGTGGCGAAGTGCTGCTCGGGCATGTCCAGCCCGATCATGTCGAGCACCTCGTGGTCGGCCACGCGCTTTCGCTGGTATCCCGTCACCTGCTCGGTCACGCTCACCGCGCCGAAGGAGAGGTGCGCGCCGGCCACCTCGCGCGTCTCGTAGACCTCCTCGATGTAGGTGTCGGTCTCCTGCTTGGCCTGGGTGTAGAAGTCTCCGTTAAACGGCGTGACCAGCGCGCGGCGGTTGTCCAGGTCCAGGTGCTCGACCAGGTAGGAGCGCCCCAGGTGCAGGTACACAGCCCCCTCGTGCACGCCGGAGTGGGCGCGCGCGGTCTCCACCGACCCGATCACCTCGCCGCCCTCGCTCTCCACCACGGCCACGGAGTCCGGGGAGGAGGAGCGCAGCGCGATCTTCCCCGCCGGGTAGCCCTCGCCGCGGGGCAGGTAGCGCCCGCCGCGCTCGCGCAGCTGACCCAGGCTGACCAGCCGGCGCGCAGCCGGCTCCCAGGAGTCGCCCAGGAACTCCTCGTCGCCGGGCGACAGCGGCATCTCGTACGCCGCGGCGCACAGGTGGGCTAAAAAGATCTCCTCCGACTCGTGGTCGAGGATCGCCGACTCCACCGCGCGGTCCAGGAACTCGTCGGGATGGCGGCAGAAGAACTGGTCCAGTGCGTCGGCGCCGGCCACGTACAGAGCCAGTCCGGTCTTGCGGCGCCCGGCGCGGCCCCACATCTGGCGCAGGCTGGCCACCGTGCCCGGGAAGGTCACGCAGATGGCGGCGTCCAGCTCGCCGACGTCGATGCCCAGCTCCAGGGCGTCGGTGGTCACGACGGCCAGCAGCTCGCCGGCCATCAGCCGCTGCTCGATCTCGCGCCGCTGCGCGGGCGTGTAGCCCGCCCGGTAGGGGGCCACCAGCTCGGCCAGGTCACCACGCCCCCGCTCCTCCAGCCGGTGACGGGTGAAGCGCTGGATCAGCTCGATCCCCCGCCGCGAGCGCAGGAAGCAGATGGTGCGCACGCCCTGCTCCACCAGGTCGGCCAGCAGGTCGGCGGCCTCGGCCAGGGGGGAGGCGCGGGCACCGGTGCGCTCGTCCAGCAGCGGCGGGTTCCACATCACGATCTGGCGCTCGGCCCTGGGGGCGCCGTCGCGGGCCACCAGTCGCACCTCGTCCCCCACCAGCCGCTCGGCAAGATCGACGGGGTTGGCGATCGTGGCGCTGGCCATCACGAACCGGGGCTCGGTCCCGTAGGCCAGCGCCAGGCGGCGCAGGCGGCGCAGCACGTTGGCCACATGCGAGCCGAACACGCCGCGGTAGGTGTGCGCCTCGTCCACCACGATCCAGGCGAGGTTGGCCAGCACGTCGCCCCACTGGCGGTGGTTGGGCAGCACCCCCACGTGGAGCATGTCGGGGTTGGTCAGGATCAGGTTCGACTTCTGGCGGATCGCGCGCCGCTCCTCGCGCGGCGTGTCGCCGTCGTAGATCGCCGGGCGCAGGTGGGGCAGGCGCAGCGCGTGCAGCGCGCGCGCCTGGTCCTGGGCCAGGGCCTTGGTGGGATAGAGGTAGAGGGCGCGCGCCGAGCGGTCCCGGCACAGGGTGTCGAGCACCGGCAGGTTGAAGGCCAGCGACTTGCCGCTGGCGGTGCCGGTGGCGACGATCGTGTGCCCGGCGTAGGCCGAGGCCAGCGCGTCTGTCTGGTGGGCGTAGAGGCCCTCGACGCCGGCGCCCGCGAGCGCGTCGAGAAGCTCGGGGTGCAGGTCGCTGGGAATCGGCTCGACCAGCGCGGCCTGGGGGCGCTCGCGTGAGCGGGCCACGAGCTGCTCGCCCTCGCCGCGCTTGAGGATCGCCTCCCAGGGCAATGGGTCAGGGGTCCCCGGGGGACTTGCCCCGTGGGTGCGCGGGGTTTCGGGGACCACGGGCACGGACAGCCATAGTAGGCCCGCTGTGATCCGGTCCGCCCACCACGCCGACTTCGACCTCGACCGCCTGCTCGAGCGCAAGGACCGCTCGGTCACCGCGGTGCTGCCGGCGCGCGAGTGCGCGGCCACGGTGGGCCTGGCGGTGCGGATCCTGGGTCTGAACGGGCTTGTCGATCAGGTGCTGGTGATCGACGCGAACTCCGCCGACGGCACGGCCGGCCTCGCCTCGGCTGCCGGGGCCGAGGTGGCCCAGGAGGACGCGCTGGTGCCCGAGCTGGGGCCGGCCATCGGCAAGGGCGACGCGATGTGGCGCGCCCTGTCGGTGGCTCGGGGCGACCTGGTGGTCTACCTCGACGCGGACACTCCGGGCTTCTCCCCCGCCTTCGTGACCGGTCTGCTGGGGCCCCTGCTCACCGACCCCTCGGCCCAGTTCACCAAGGCCACCTACCGACGGCCGTTTCATGCCGCCGACGGCTCGGTGCTCCCGGGCGGGGGAGGACGGGTCAGCCAGCTGACCGCCCGCCCGCTGCTCGGCGCCTTCTATCCGGACCTCGCCGGCCTGAGCCAACCGCTGTCGGGGGAGGTCGCGGGAGCCCGCGCGTTGTTCGAGCGGGTGCCGTTCTCCACCGGCTATGCCGTGGAGACGGCGATGCTCCTGGACCTGCGCGAGCTGATCGGGGCTTCGGCCATGGTCGAGGTCGACCTGGGTGAGCGGCTGAACGCCCACCAGTCGCTGGAGGCGCTGCGGCCCATGGCCGACGCGGTCCTCGCCTCGGTGACCGAGCGGCTGCGCCGCGATGGCCGTCTGGTCGACCCCCCCGCGGGCGCCGGCGTGGTGCGACGCCCGCCGTTCGCCTCGCTTCGCGGCGCAGCGGCCTGATGGCGGTGCGCTGCGTCTACACCGATCTGGACGGCACGCTGCTCGGCGCCGGCGCTTCGCTGTTCCGAGACGGCGACGGCGCGTTCACGCTGCTGCCGGCGCGGGCCCTGGAGGCCTGTCACCGCGCCGGGGTGGAGGTGGTCTGCATGTCGGGGCGGCGAAAGGCCCAGGTGATGGAGGACGCCCGCCTGCTGGGCCAGGACTCCTACATCTACGAGATCGGCGGCGGCGTGGTGGTGGGCGCAGAGGAGCATTTCCTGTGCGGCGAGTTCGACCCAGCCGACGGTCGCTCGCCGCACGAGCTGATCGAGGCCTCCGGCGCCCCCGCGCTGCTGTTCGACGCCTACGGCGACCGGCTCGCCCACCACAGCCCCTGGCACAGCGACCGGTTCGTCTCGCACCTCTATCGCGGCACGGTCGATCCTGTCGAGGCGAACTCCCTGCTGGAGCGCCACGGCCACGGCGGCCTGCGGCTGGTGGACAACGGCGGGTCGCACACCGGCGGGCGCGTCTACCACCTGATCCCGCGCGAGACGTCGAAGGTGGCGGCGGTTGCGTGGCACATGCGAGCGCGCGGGTACGCGCCGCACGAGTGCGTCGCGGTGGGCGACTCGGTGGAGGACATGACCGTCGCACTCGCCGTCGGGCGCTTCTACCTGGTGGCCAACTCCGACGCGCCCGCCGTGGCCGCCAACATCCTGCGCACCGAGTCGGGGTACGGCGACGGCTTCTACGAGGCGGTGGTTGCCGAGCTGATGGGCTGAGCGGGCCCGCACGCGGGAATGCTCGCGAGCCTGGTCCTAGGGAGATCCGAGGACATCGAGGAACTGGACGGGCGAGTAGACCGGGATTCGTCCGCTCAGCTTCAGCAGATGGTTGTCGCCCGAGACGAGGGCCGCCCGCTGCTCGGCGGCCAAGGCGATCAAATAGTCGTCGCCCGGGTCTTCGGATAGGACCGGCGGCTGCCGCTCGGCGTCGGCGACGACGGTGGCCTCCGCCCCGAGCCATTGCAGGGCGCTGTCGGCGTCGCGGGCCGCAATTCGCTTGCGCAGCTTCGGATAGCCGAGCGCCCGCTCGAGCTCCTGGAGCAACAGAGGGGACGCGACCAGCTCGAACGCGCCCTCCTGCCACGCGAGCAGAACCCGCGCGGGGGATCCCTGGGCGGACAGGAGACCGGAGATGACGACGTTTGGGTCGAGGACGGCCCGCACGCCTCAGCGCCGGGGGCGCCGTGTGGCGTGCTGTGCCTCCAGCGCCAGCGTGGTCGCCTGGTCTTCGGCGAGGCCGTTCTGCTCCCACATACGTTCGAGGAAGCCGAATCCCAGATCGCGCCGGAGCGACTCCTCGATCACCTCGCTGTCGCCGCGTCCCGAGCGGGCGGCACGAATCTTCACGGCCTTGAGTACGGAGTCGTCGATCGTGAGTGTGGTTCGAACCTTTGGCACATGCGCATCATAACGTCATGATGAGAACTCCAGCGTGCAGATGCTCACTGCACCAGCGCGGCCAGCTCGGCCCCCGCCGCCTCGATCTCCTCCAGCGTGCTCGCCTCGATCACCCGGTCGAGGTCGAGGATGCGGGCCTCGAAGAGGTCGAGGTCGCTGGCGCCGGCCACGGCGTAGGAGCGCACCCCGGCCTGGCGCGACCGGGTGGCCACCTCGCCCACCAGCTTGCCCTGGAGGGTCTGGCGGTCCAGGCGGCCTTCCCCGGTCACCACGAACGCGGAGGCGCGCATGAGCTCGTCGAAGCCGATCCGGTCGAGCACGTAGGCGGCGCCGGGAACGAGCTTGGCCCCCACGTGCGCCCATAGGCCGCCCGCCAGCCCTCCGGCCGCTCCGGTCATCGGCTCGCCCCGCGGGTCCTTGGGGGCCTGCTCGGCCAGGTGGCGCAGGCGCTCCTCCAGCTCGCCGACCTGGTCGGGCGTGGCGCCCTTCTGGGGAGCGAACACCCGCGACGCGTCCTCGAACGGCGTGCGCACGTCGCAGACCACCTCGATCCGTGGGTGCAGGCCGGCGTCGCCCAGCGCGCTCACGGCGCCCGCGCCGCCGTCGGTGGTGGCCGAGCCACCCACTGCCACCACGATCGACTGGGCCCCCGCGTCGCACGCCGCGGCGATCAGCTCCCCGGTGCCGCGCGTGGAGGCCGCGATCGGGTCGCGCCGGTCCTCGGGCACGAGCCCCAGCCCGCTGGCCTGGGCGCACTCCACCACAGCGGCGCCGTCGGCCAGCAACGCGAACGAGGCCTCCACAGGGTCGCCCAGCGGACCGGACACCGTGGCCGTGAGCACCTCTCCATCCAGGGCGGCAAGAAGCACGTCCATCGTTCCCTCGCCGCCGTCGGCCACGGGGAGCTCGACCGCCTCGAGCCCGTCGCCCGAGCGCAGGCCCCGGGCGATGGCGCGGGCCACCTCGGCGGCGCCGAAGGTGCCCTTGAAGGAGTCCGGCGCGACCAGGGCGGGGAGGTTCATCCGCGAAGGGCGGCGGTGAAGGCCCCCTCGGCGTCTTCTCCGTGCACGGCAAAGACCACCCGCTGGAGGGAGAACCTCGCTGCGGTGCTCACGCGGCCGACGCCCGCGCTGTGCTCCTCGCGCTGAGCCTCGTGCTTGCGCACGGCGCCCACCATCAGCTCCGCGGCCTGGTCCAGCGGGAAGCCGCCCACTCCGGTCCCAAAGGCCACGAGCGCGAGCGAGCGGGCGCCGAGCTCCTCGGCCTTCGCCAACGTCGCGCGGGTCGCGCGCGAGATGATGTCGGCCGACGTCGGTCCTCCCAGCTCCATCGTCGCCGCGTGGATCACCCAGCGCGAGGGCATGTCGCCCGCGCCGGTCTCAGTCACCTCCCCCAGGCCGATCGGGGAGCGCTCGTCGGACTCGCGCTGGACCGTGGGCCCGCCGGCGCGGGCGATCGCAGCGGCCACGCCGCCGCCGTGCGCCAGCTCGGTGTTCGCCGCGTTAGCGATCGCGTCCACCTCCAGCTTGGTCACGTCGGCTTGCAGGACTTCGATCTCCATGAAGGTGTTCAGGTCGCCTGGTTGAGCTAGTCGCGCTTCCGGTCACGATCGCGAGAGGGCTGGACGCGCTTGGGCTCGCCGGCCATCTTCGGATAGTCGGGTGGGTAGGGCATGTCACCCTCCTCGTCACGCTCGTACATGTCGAGCAGCGGCTGCAGCGAGTGGGCCACGGCGTCGATCTCGGCGAACCGGTCGCCCACCTCGGCGAAGCGTGCCGGCACCGTCGCGACCGTGAAGTCCTCCGGCACGACCTGGGGCACCTCGTCCCAGGTCAGCGGAGCTGACACCGGCGCTCCCGGCTTCGCACGGATGCTGTAGGGAGAGGCGATCGTGCGGTCGCGGGCGTTCTGGTTGTAGTCCACGAACACCTTCTCTCCACGCTCCTCCTTCCACCACTTCGTCGTCACATGGTCAGGCATGCGCCGCGCGAGCTCACGCCCGAAGGCGATCGCCGCATGACGTACGTCGGTGAAGGTCCAGCGCGGCTGGACGCGCACGTAGATGTGGATGCCGCGGCCCCCGGAGGTCTTTGGGAAGCCCTTGTAGCCGAGCTCCCCCAGCAGCGTGCGCGCCTCGGCGGCGACCCGCTGGGCGTCGGCGAAGCCCGTGCCCTCCTGTGGGTCCAGATCGATCCGCAGCTCGTCGGGGTGGTCGACGTCCGCGCGGCGCACGGGCCACGGATGGAAGGTCAGGGTGCCCATGTGCCCGCACCAGGCGACGACCGCGATCTCGGTCGGGCAGATCTCGTCCGCGTGGCGCCCAGATGGGAACTCGATGCGCGCCGTCTCGAGGTAGTCGGGTGCACCCTTGGGGACGCGCTTCTGATAGAAGGCCTCGCCCTTGTGGCCCTCGCGCGTGGACAGGGTCATGCCCTCGTGGACGCCCTTGGGCCAACGCTCCAGCGTGGTGGGCCGCTCGCGCAGGGCGCGCATGATGCCGTCTGCCACGGCGAGGTAGTACTCCACGATCTCGAGCTTGGTGACCTCGGCAGTGCGCCCGGTCGCCGGGAAGATCACGCGGTCGGGGCTGGACACGCGCACCTCGCGACCACCCGCCTCGATGGTCCTGGCGTCGGTCTTGGGCATAGCACGGAGGATATGGCGCTACTGCCCGCCGCCGTCCCCGCCGCCGCCGTCCCCCCCGCCGCCTGATCCGTCGAAGCCGCCGCCGCCCCCGCCGCCGTCACCTCCGTCACCGAATCCGCCTCCGCCACCAGCGTCGAAGTGGCCGAATCCCGCGGCCACCAGCAGCGCCATGCCCGTCATCGTCTGGGAGTGCATGTTGCCCGCCGAGGCATTCGGTGCGGGGATCAGCGACCCCAGGCGTCGGCGGGCCAGGCGGCGCTCGTCGCGGTTGAACCGCCGCGCCAGGACACCGCAGCCGGCCAGCAGCACGAACAGCCGCTGGTCGCGCTCGTCGGCGAAGTCGCCGGTGGCCGCCGCGCGCTGAAGGGTGTTGAAGCGCCTTACGGCCGCGGCGCGATCGACCAGGCGCACGCGGCGCAGCGGTCCCCGCTCGATCAGCCCGGCATCCGTGAGCTCGCGCCTGGCCTCGCGGAGGGCCCCGCGACCCCCGCGCCGGCCTCCCTCGACCTCGGTGGCGGCCCGTAGCGCGGGGCGCAGCTTGCGCCGCTTGACGAGCAGTCCTCCCTGCCCGGGCTCGATCGCCAGCAGCAGCACCTCGGCCATCAGCGACACGGTCATGGCTACCCCCGCAGCTGTTCCATCGTGCACTCGCGCGGGTCCTTATCCTCGCGCCAGCGCAGCAGCTTGGTGCCGTGGCGGATGCGGTCGCCGGTGATGTGGTCGAAGGCTATCTCGCACACCAGCTCGGGGCGCAGCCCTTCCCACATCAGCTCTTCCTCGGGCTTCCAGCGCGAAGCCTCGCCCGAGCCGCGCTCGTGGGTGCGGTAGGGCTCGAGGAGCTCCAGCAGCTCGCGCTTCTCCTTGGCCTTGAAGCCGGAGGTGTGGCCGACGACGCGCAGCTCACCGTCGTCGCCGTAGAGCCCCAGTATCAGCGAGCCGACGGTGCTCTCCTCCTTGCCCATCCTGAAGGCCACCACCACGACGTCGGCGGTCCGGAGGCGCTTGACCTTGACCATGCCCTTGCGCTCGCCGGGCAAATACCGCGACGACCCCTCCTTGGCCACCACACCCTCCGACGTGCCGGTCAGCCACTGTCCCGCGTCGCCGCTGGCCGAGACGCTCGGGGAGACGTCCACCGGTTCCAGCCTCAACCTCGCCAGCCGCTCACGGCGCTGGTCGTAGGGCAGCTCCAGCAGGGTCTCGTCCCCGACCGCCAGCAGGTCGAAGGCGACGTAGCGGGCCGGGTTCTCGGCGGCCAGCTTCTCCACGCGCGACTTGGCCGGATGGATGCGCTGGGAGAGCAGGTCGAACTCCTGCACGTCGTCGACCTCGATCACCATCTCGCCGTCGAGGACCACGCGGTCCTCGCCGACCTCCTTGATCTGCTCCACCACCTCGGGGAAGTAGCGGTTCATCGGCTTGCCCCCGCGGCTCTGCAGGTGCACCTCGTCGCCGTCCTTGAAGGCGATCGTGCGGAAGCCGTCCCACTTGGGCTCGTACCGCCAGCCGTCGCCCTCGGGCAGCTCTCGAGCCGACTTGGCCAGCTGAGGCTTGATCGGAGGGGCCAGGGGCAGTGACACCGGACCGGCGATCCTAGAGGCCGGCGCGGCGAACGCCGAGGGGTGCCGTGCCGTTTACCGAACCGGCAGGGATGCCGGTTCGGTCTGAGGTGTCCAGAGAACCGGCAGGGATGCCGGTTCGGTCTAAGGTGTCTTCGACCATGAGCACCGATCACGCCACCGTCGCCGAGGAGGAGTACCTTCAGGTCATCTTCTGGCTCCAGGAAGCCGGTCTGCCCATGACGGGCGCCAACGTCGCGCGCGCCATGCAGGTGTCGGCCCCCACGGTCCACGAGATGATCGGGCGCCTGGAGTCCGACGGCTACGTGACGCGGGCCTCGGACAAGTCGCTGGCCTTCACCGAGAACGGCCGCGATCACGCCGAGGGCATCGTGCGCCGCCACCGCCTGATCGAGCGCTTTCTGACCGATGTCTTCGATATCCCGTGGGATCAGGTGCACGAGGAGGCCGAGCGCCTGGAGCACTGGATGTCGCCGGTGGTGGAGGAGCGGATGCTCAAGGCGATCGGCGAGTCCACCACCTGCCCCCATGGCCATCCGATCTTCTCCCGCGAGCGCGAGCAGGGCGTGCCCCTGGCCGACGTGGAGCCGGGCGCGGAGGTGCGGATCCTGCGCTTCGAGAACGAGGCCGAGGA
>JAABUS010008648.1_pt1 | contig 11075 bp, 9 predicted proteins | sample 5560161 | NCBI WGS metagenome assembly JAABUS01 (sample SAMN10711885, study PRJNA513376) | rock metagenome | isolation source: Antarctica rocks | place: Antarctica: Victoria Land, Trio Nunatak nord | collected 2016-01-04
GCGGAAGGCTGACCACCCCACGTCGGTCCCTCAAGGTGGTAGGCGTACGAAGGCAACGCCACCGCAACTACCAACGCGAGGGCCAAGACAAAGGCCGTCGCAACCCGGACCCGAACACGAGAACGCTCTACCACGCTTACCTCCACGATTCCAACGGTCTTCCAAGCCCAACCAGACGTCAAGAGGTTGTTCGAGCGCCAACCGGCGCTTGGGCCCGTCCGGTGCTGCCCACATCGGGTCGTCAGCGCCGCTGGACGGCGAGGCAGCGACTCGGCCGCGATCAGTGGAGCGCGCCGGCGGCGATACGGGCGGCGATCTGTTCGGACCAGAGCGGGGCGATGACTTGGCGCGGTCTGCCCGGTGCCCACCCACCTCGACCCACTGAGGCCGGCTGGCGCAGCGACTCATGATGGCGAGCTCGATCCCGCCCTGGGCGCAGGTGATGCTCTCGCCATATGCACGAGCCGCCTCGACGTCGGGGAACGCGCGACCGATCAGGTCGGGCCAGACCATCTCTGAGGTGTGGCTGAACAGGATGCCGAGCTCGGCGGCGCTGTCGTCCTGGGCGTCTGCGAGGGAGGTACACCACGGGCGGCAGTCCTCCCCGGGCCCAGCTCCGCACTGATCGCACGGCCAGGCGTACGGGTCATCGTCGCCCAACGCGCCGGAGGTGTTGTCGTCCCCGTAGAACGGGTCACCGCTGAGCATGACCGCCCCTCCCCTCGTGCACGTCGTCCCAGTGGTCGTCGGCCTCCTCGTGCCAGCGGCACCGGGGGGACGTAACCCAGATGGCCCCGACGCGGCAACCCAGCAGTGGATGCTGTCCACCCTCGAGGTGCCGATCACCGTGGCGGCAGATGGCCGCCACGGCGCACATGTCACCACGCCACTTCCACCGTCGCTTCGTCGACGAGAACTCCATGACACCCCGGCTTGCGCTGTTCCGCTCAGCGCGTCATGTCAGGCGGCTGACGTGCAGACGCGCCAGTGACCACCGACATCGGCGGTTCCGGCAACACCGAGGCACGGCCAGTGAAACCCTCAGCGCGCGGATCGCCAGTGCGGGCGCTGTCACCTATGGTGGGCCCTCGTGTGTCCGACCTCGTCCCCCGCGTCCGAGCACCCTGGCTGTTGACCGACCACTACCTCGAACGCGATTCCTTCCGGTCGATTGTCCCATCAGCGGCCCGGTGAAACAAAAACACTCCTGACGTGCGGCCACGCGCCGGGCTCTTGCAGGAGTGCACCGGGTTCCCAGATGACCCGACAGCAACTCAGCGGATCGTGTATCCCCCGTCGACCAGGAGGTCCGCGCCGTTGATCATGTCCGACGCACCGGAGCTGAGGAACAAGACGGCTGCCGCCACCTCCTCCGGCAGAGCGAACCGGCCGGTGGGGATCTGCGCTTTGTGTGCGTCCCCCTTGGGCCCGGCCCACGCCTTGCGGCCGAGGTCGGTCAGGACCACCGTCGGGGAGACGGTGTTCACGGTGACCCCGCGCCCCGCCCATTCCGAGGCGAGCACCTTAGTGATGCCGACGACGGCGAACTTCGAGGCGCAGTAGGCGACGTGCTGGTCGAGGGCGACAGTGGCGGCCTGAGATGCGAGGTTGACGATCTTGCCGCGTCCAGCAGCCAGCATGTGTCGCCCCACCGCCTGGCAGACCAGGAAGGTCCCCTTGACGTTGACCGCCATCGTCGCGTCGAACGCCTCCACAGTTAGGTCCTCCGCCCGGTCGAGGATCGCAATGCCGGCGCTGTTGACGAGGACGTCGATGCGCCCGTATGCCGTGACAACTGCCTCGACGGCGCCGGTGACTGACGTGGGGTCCGAGACGTCACAAGCAAATGCGCGACAACCTCCGCCCAGACGGGTGGCCGCCGCCTGGGCCGCCTTGGCGTCGAGGTCCACCACTGCCACTGAGGCGCCCTTGGCGACGAAGGTCTCGGCGACAGCAGCGCCGATGCCGGACGCAGCCCCGGTGATGACCGCCACCTTGCCCTCGAGGCGGAGGCTCAGGTCGATCGCTGGCTCGGTGCTCGATCGGGTGCTGTCAGCCATGCTGTTGCTCCTTGACGTCGGCGACGGTGTGTGTCGCAGTGGGGCGGTGCGGCTCTCCGGAGCGGGCGAGCTCCTCGTCGTCAATGATGGTCTGGGCAAGGTCTGCGTCGCCGTTGCTCGCCTCGTAGGAGGAGAGCACCCGCACCTTCGCCGCCGAGCCGGAGTTCTGGTCGAAGCGGTAGTCCAGCCACTCGCTGGCGAGGCGGCGAGCAAGCTCGAGGCCCACAACGCGCTGGCCGAAGCAGAGGATCTGGGCGTTGTTGCTCAGCACCGCCCGCTCCACGGATAAGCCGTCGTGCGCGGTGACGGCGCGGATGCCGTGGACCTTGTTGGCGCTGATGGCGACACCGAGGCCCGTGCCGCACACGAGGAGGGCGCGGTCGGCGTCGCCCGCCGCGACGAGCCGGGCCGCGGCGACCGCGACGTGGGGGTAGGCCGTGGACTCGTCCACTCCCACGCCCACGTCGATCACCTCGGCCACCCGGTCGTCGAGCTCGAGGTCGCGCTTGAGCACGGTCTTGTAGTCCAGCCCGGCGTCATCCGACCCGACGACCACTCGCCACTTGCCCGCCATGTCGTTGCTCTCCATGTCCGTTGAGGGGGTCATCGCATGGTCGCGATCGCTGCGCCGACAACCCGCACACAAAGCGCGAACGAGGTCGCTCCGGCATCCGGTGTGCCGACGCTGCGCTGGGCCAGGGGCCGGGCGCGCCCGATCTTCGGGGTGAGGTCGGCCGTGGCGCGGGCCGCGGCGTCGCAGGCGCCGATGGCCGCCTGCCACGCGGTCGAGAGCGTGGCCCCGCCGTCGACCTCGGCGCGCAGGGTGTCGACGAAGGGCACGTAGGCGTCGACCATTGTCTTGTCTCCGACCTTCGCGCCGCCGAGCCGGCACAGGGTGTCGAGCCCGTCGGCCAGGCCCGCGACGACGATGTCGGCGGCAGGAGCTGCCTCGTCGCCCCACCGCTGCCCGACGGCGACGAGCAGTGCGCCCCAGAGGACGCCCGAGGTCCCGCCGGCCTCGGCAGCGAAGGCGTCACCCGCCGCAGTCAGTGTCGACCCGGCGCCGGCGCCTCGGCCCGCCGCGTCAGCTGCCGCGGCAACCGCTGCGCCCACCCCTTTGACCATGCCGCGTCCGTGGTCACCGTCTCCCGCCACGGCATCGATCCGCCCAAGCTCGCCCTCGGCTTCCCCCACCGTGGCGCGCATCCGCTCCAGGGCGACGACGACCGAGCGGGCACAAGCCCGGGACTGCGGGGTCCCGGGAGAGGTCGAGACTGTGGTCGTCTCAGCGGCCGTGTCCACGCTGCGGAGGGCGCCGGTCGCCGCCGGCATCGCGGTGCCCTTGCGGAACGCCGGGGTCTGGGCGGGAGCCCGCCACAGGCGCTCGAGCTGGTCATCGAGGAACACCAGGGTAAGGGAGCAGCCGGCCATGTCAAGGCTCGTGACAAGCTCGCCCACCTCGGGTTCGACCACGGTGATCCCTCTCTCGGCGAGGAGCGCCGAGACTCGGCCCCAGAGGACGAAGAGTTCTTCGTACTTCGTCCTTCCCAGACCGTTGAGGATGGCACCGACGCGATGACCCGAGGCAGTCGGCTTCTCGGCCAGGACACCGCGCACGAGACGAGACGCGAGCTGCGACGCCGACGGCAGTGGCGCGTCCTCGATGCCGGGTTCGCCGTGGATGCCGAGCCCCACCCCCATCTGTCCCTCGGGGATCGTGAACAACGGGGCGTCCGCGCCGGGCATGGTGCACCCGCCGAAGGCCACACCGAGGGTGCGTGTCCGGTCGTTGGCGTGCTTGGCCACGCGTTCCACCTCTTCCAGGTCCATACCCTCCTCGGCCGCCGCACCGGTGATCTTGAAGACGACGAAGTCCCCGGCGATACCGCGGCGCTTCTCGGTCTCGGTCGCTGGCGCACTAGCGATGTCGTCTGTGACGAAGACGACCCGCGTGTCGATTCCCTCGCGCTGCAAACGCTCCTGGGCGAGCGTGAAGTTCATGACGTCGCCGGCGTAGTTGCCGGTGGAGAACAACAGCCCGGCATCGGACGCCGCGGCCTTCCCGACCGAATAGGCGTCCTGGGTCGACGGTGACGTGAAGATGTTGCCTACGACGGCCCCGTCGGCGAAGCCGGCCCCGACCACACCGCAGAAGGCCGGGTAGTGCCCGGAACCGCCGCCGACGACGACGGCCACCTTCCCGGGCGGGGTCTCCACGGACCGTACGACGCCGCCGCGGACGCCGACCACGGTGTCCCGGTACACATCGAGGAAGCCGCCGAGCATGTCCGCGGTGAAGGTGTGCGGGTCGTCGTGAACGTGGGTCATGGGATTCGTCCTTTCGACGAGTCGAGGCGCCGGCGTGGGTCAGCTGGCCGGGTTGATGACGGCCTTGACTGACCGCGGGTCCCGTCGTCCGGCCAGGAGCGCGTCCTGGGTGCGGTCGAGGGTGAAGTGGCCGGTCACAAGGCGGTCGACGTCGACGCGGCCCGATGCGGCCAGCGCGATAGCGGTGGGCCAGGTGTTGGCGTACCGGAAGGTGCCGGTGACCTCGATCTCGCGGTTCTGGACGTGCGCGAGCGGCAGGGCCAGCTCGTCGCCGCCCATTCCGACGAGGACGACGCGGCCAGCCCGGGCGACGGACCGGATCCCGTCCCGCGTCGCCCCCGGGTGGCCGCTGCACTCGAGGAGGATCGTCGGCTCGAAGCCCGACTCACTGATGGGTCTCTCGTCGACCCGGATGGTGCCGGTTGCCCCGAGGCTGCTACCGAGGTTGAGCCGGTAGGCATTGAGGTCGGCGAGGACGACCTCCGTTGCGCCGAAGGCGAGCGCGCACTGCGCGGCTACGAGACCGATCGGCCCGGCTCCTGTGACGAGGACCCGGCTACCTGCTGTGGTCCCCGCCTTCCGATTGGCCCACACGCCGACCGAAAGGGGCTCCAGGAGCGCCGCCGCGTCGTCCGAGAGCTGGTCCGGCACGGGGTGTGCGAATGCCTCGTGGACGACGACGTACTCCGCGAGGGAGCCGTCCACCGGTGGCGTGGCAAAGAACCGCATCGCCGGGCAGAGGTTGTACCTCCCGGCCAGGCACTCGGAGCAGCTGAGGTCTGGCAGTCCGGGCTCGGTCGAGACCCGCTGGCCGACCCGGTCAGTCCCGACGCCCTCCCCCACCGACACGATGACGCCGGAAGACTCGTGACCGAGGACCATCGGCTGCTCCACCACGAAGTCACCGATGCGCCCGTGCTCGTAGTAGTGGACGTCGGAGCCGCACACCCCGACGGCGGTAACGCGCACGAGCACTTGTCCATCGCCCGGGCGCGGCACGGGTCGCTCCTCGATCACGAGCTTCTCGATGCCGTGGAGGACCGCTGCACGCATCGTCGTCATGGTTTCTCCTGAGTGGTCAGTCATGGTTTTCGGCTGCCGCCGCCCCCGTCGCCGCTCCCAGCCCCACGGGCAGACCGCGCGCCCGGGAGGTGAGGACGGCGTCGGGTCAGCTGGTGCCCTCGTTGGCGATGTCACCGGACTTGAGGTTCGTCTCGATGAGCGTCGGCAGCTGCGCCAGGAAAGCCGGCTTGTCGGTGACCACATGCTTCATGAACGTGTCGACGTTGGCCGTGGTGACCTTCGGCATGAGGTAGACAGGGTTGTTGTTGACCTGCTCACCCTTGGCGATCTTGGCCGCGACGGCAAGACCGGCGGCGAGTTCCACGGTGCCGTTCTGGAGGTTGGTCCCAATGAAGTCGCCGCTCTTGACGGCCTTGAGGCCGTCCTCGATGCCGTCGACCCCCACGATGGGCAGCTTGACGCCTGCCTCGCGCGTGGCCTGAAGGGCGCCGAGGCCCATGTCGTCGTTCTCCGCGACGATCCCGTTGATCTGTCCACCGAAGCTCGACACCCAGTTCTTCATCTTGTTGACGGCTTCGTCGCGCTTCCAGTTGGCGGTGTCCTTGGCGAGGATCTTCATGTCGGGATACTTCGCGAGGACGTTTTGGATGCCCTTGGTCCGGTCCAGCTCGCCGGACTGGCCCAGCGGGCCCTGCAGGACGACGATGTTGCCCTTGCCACCGAGCTTGTCCGCCATCATCTGCATCTCCTGCTCACCGGCCTTGACGTCGTCCGGCAGCACGGTCCCTGCGAGGTCCTTGCTGTTAAGCCCGGCGTTGACCGCGAGGAAGGGGATGTTCTTCGCCTTCGCCGATGCCACCTGGGGCCCGAGCGAGTCGGCTTGCACCGGCACCACGATGATGGCGTTGACGCCGGCGTTGACGAACTGGTCGACCTGGCTCGCCTGGGTGTTGACGTCGAGGTTCGCCGAGTTCCAGAGAACCTCGATGTTGTTGGCCTTGGCATAGGAGTCGATTCCCCCCTTCCCCGCAGTGATGAACGACGACATGTCGTAGACGCTGATGCCGACACGGACGGCGCCGCTGCCACCGCTGGCGGTGCCTCCGGCGTTCTTGGTCGGGTCACCGGCGCCGCACGCGGCAGCCGACAGCAGAGCGGTGCCCGTTAGGGCGATGGTGAGTGCACGCAGGGCAGGTTTGGACATCGTTGTCTCCATTCGGTGGGGTATGTACAGGGTTTAAGAGAGGTGCGGCGGGCGCGGATCAGACCTGGCGGCGCGCTGACCAGACGTCAACGGCGACCGCGGCCACGATGAGCACGCCCTTGATGACGCTCTGCCAGTAGGCCGGGACGACGAGGATGTCGAGCCCGTTGTTCAGGGTCTGGATGAGCAGCAAACCCAGCGCGGTGCCCCAGACGCTGCCGCGGCCGCCCAGCAGACTGGCTCCGCCGATGACGACCGCGGCGATGGCATCGAGCTCGTAGCCCTGGCCGAGGTTCGGGGGACCGGAGATGACCCGAGACGCGAGCATGACCCCCGAGAGGCCGGCAAGCATCCCGCTGAACGCGTAGACGCTGAACAGGATCCTTCTCGTCTTGACGCCGGCGATCAGGGCCGCGACCGGGTTCCCTCCCACCGCGTAGATCCGCATCCCGTAGGAAGTGCGGCGCATGATCACAGCCAGGGCGAGGATCCCGAGGATCATGACTATGACCGGGATCTGAAGGCCGAACACCTTGGTGTTCGCGATCTGCCCGAACTCACTCGGCAACCCGTTGATCGGGGCCCCGTTGCCGACGACGTAGGCCAGCCCAGAGGCGGTCGTCAGCATCCCCAGGGTCGCAATGAACGGTGGCACGTTGACCTTCGCCACCAAGAACCCGTTGACGGCCCCGGCGACGAGACCGACGAGCACAGCCACCACGACGCTGAGGACCAGCCGTTCCGGGTGGCCCTTGACCATGGCGGCAGCGGTCATGGCGCTCAGAGCGATGATCGAGCCGACCGACAGGTCGATACCCCCGGTCAGGATGACAAGCGTCTGGCCGAGGGCGATGAGGGCGAACGGCGCGGCGGCGACAGCGATGGTCTGGATGTTGTCAAGCGTCCCGAACCGTGCGCTGCGGTAGCTGAAGTAGGAGATGATCAGCAGCATCACGATGACCATGGCGCGACGGATCGCCTGGTCCCGGAACCACTCGACGCTGAATCGAGCGGCGGGCCGCTGCTCTGGTGCGATCGTGCCGGTCGTTGGGGCCGGGCTCACCTGCTGGGTCGTCATCGGTCTTCCTTCGTGGTGGTCGACTCGGTCTTGCTGGTGGACGTGCTGTCGCGGGTCGCCTCGGCGGGGCCCGGTATGCCGCCCGGCCCCCGATGTCCGGACGCGGACCGGGGGAGCGGATCGTCAGCCGTGCTCGACGAGTCGAGTCCCGCGGCCAGGCGGAAGATCCGGTCCTGGGCGCTCGGTGCGGCCAGCTCCTGCCGATCGAGCTCACCGGCTACCCCTCCCCCACGCATGACGAGAGCCCGGTGCGAGAGGCTCAGCACCTCGGGCATGTCCGAGGAGGCCATGAGAACGGCCATCCCCGCCGCGGCGAGGTCCGTGATGATGCGGTAGATCTCGCTGCGAGCCCCCACGTCGACGCCGCGGGTCGGCTCGTCGAGGAGGAGGACATCGACGTGTCCGGTCAGCCAGCGGGCCAGGACGACCTTCTGCTGGTTGCCGCCAGAGAGGGTGCCCACCTGCTGCGAGAGGCCGTGGCTGCGCAGTCGGACCGATCCCATGGCATCCTGGACTGCCCGGCCCCGGCGACGCTGGCGTAGCCAGCCTCCAGCGGTGAACTGGGACACTCGCGGCAGTGACCCGTTGTCGAGAACGCTCATCGTCAGGACCGCGCCGGCACCCTTGCGGTCCTCCGGGACGAAGGCCATGCCGCGAGTTATCGACTGGGCCGGCCGGTTGCGGCTGACCTCTCGACCGCCCACCGACACGGTGCCGGCGGTGCTCTTGCGCACCCCGAAAATGGCCTCCAGCAGTTCGGTGCGACCCGCTCCCACGAGACCGGCCAGTCCGACGATCTCGCCCTTGCGGACCCGCAGGTTGATCGGGGTCGGGGTCGGAGCTCCGTGGACATGCAGCCCCGTGATCTCGAGCGCCACCTGCTCGCCAGGCTCGTGCACTACGGGGAACAGCTCCTCGAGCTCGCGGCCGATCATGGCATGGACAATCTCGTCGTCGGTGATCGCAGCTATGGGCTGCTCGAGGACGAGACCGCCGTCGCGCAGGACGACGACTCGATCCGCCACAGCGCGGATCTCCTCCATCTTGTGCGTTGTGTACAGCATGGCGACGCCTCGCTCGCGCAGCGTGTTCACCACGGCATACAGGCGCTCGACCTCGCGGTCGGAGATGGCCGAGGTGGGCTCGTCGAGAAGGAGCACCTTCGCGCCCCCGCTGGTGCTCTTGGCGATCTCGACGATCTGGCGGAGGCCAACAGACAGGGTGCGCACCGGTGCCTGCGGGTCCATCTCGACGCCGAAGACCTCGAGCATCTCCTTGGCCTCACGCGCCATCGCTCGCCGCTCGAGTAGCCCGGCGCGGTTACGAAGCTCACGGCCGAGGAAGAGGTTCTCGTAAACGGTCATCTCGAGGATGGGCGCTAGTTCTTGAGGGACGATGGCGACCCCCTTCTGGTGCGCGGTGTGGGGGTCGGCGCTCTCCAATGGCTGACCCGCTATGAGCACGGTGCCGCGGTCGGGCTTCACCTGGCCCGAGGCGATCTTCATCAGCGTCGACTTGCCCGCGCCGTTCTCCCCGGCGAGGGCAGTCACCGTTCCGGGGGCAAGCGAGAGGGACACGCCGTTCAGGACCGGCACGCCGCCAAACGCCTTGGCGAGGTCCCGACACTGGAGGGGTGCGTCTGCCACGTCTACTCTCCGACCTCGTTGTCGTCGTGCCTTATGTTCATTCGTGTGAAGTTCACACGATCGGACCACGTGTGTCAAGTGGTTCGGGCGACGGGACATGACAAGAGCGGCTAACCGAGACGCCGACGACCATGCTGGCAGAGCGACTCTGTAGCACCCCGGCTTGGGCGGTCGGGTGGTCCACGCGTTGCAGCCGAAAGCTCCGAGGAGCTGGCCGCCGCAGAGTGCGTTGCTTCGTGTGACAATCCACCGGTAGACAACGTCAATCGAAGGAGAGCACTGGTGGTCACGAAGAGCAGCGTCGACCTGGAGAGCCGTCGTCAGGCCCTCAATGACCTGCTCAGCGTCGACGGGGCCCTCCGGATCGAGGAGCTGGCCGAGCGGTTTCAGGTGAGCACGATGACGATCCGGCGAGACCTGCAGGCGCTGGAGGACCGGGGGGTGGTGCGGCGGGTCCGGGGGGGTGCGGTCACCGGCGCCGAACCGTTCGAGGCCCGTGAACGCCGGGCGGGCGCCGCCAAGGAGGTCATTGCCCGCAAGCTCTCCGGGTTCGTGCCGTCTGGCGGCCTGGGGATCTGCATGGATGCGTCGTCGACGATCTCCGTTCTGGCGGCTTCCCTCCCCCACTCGGAGAACCTGTCGGTCGTCACCGATGGCGTGGAGACCTTCCTCACCCTCAACCGCGACAGCCGGGTCCACGCATACCTCACCGGTGGTCAGAAGGACCCCAACGCCGGCAGCTTGGTCGGTCCGATCGCCACAGCCACCCTGCGCCAGTTCTCCTTCGCCCGCGCATTCCTTTCAGCCGCCGCCATCGACGCGCGCTGGGGTACCAGCGAGGTCAGTGCCGAGGAGTGCGAGGTCAAGAAGCTCATGGCCCAGCTGTCAGACCACGTGGTCATGGCTGTCCACTCCAAGAAGTTCGAGACCGGCTCGGCCGCGCGCTGTCTGATGTGGGACAACATCGACCTGCTCGTCACGGAGCTCGATGTCACAGACCCGAGGCTGGACTCCTACCGCGATCTCGTCGAGCTGCTTTGACTGGACGCCGTTGCGACTAGCGCATTCGATCTGCGCCATGGCGACAGGGTCCCGGTACGGGGCCAGCCTGTGAGCCAGCCTGTGAGCCAGCCTGATCGACACATCTGTGTTGGTGGACTACCTACGAGGTCATCCGGGCGCTGCCGGGCTCCTGAGCGGGAGCGCGAGGCGGCGCTGCTGCGCGCAAGTGAGATGACCCGGCTGGAGATCCTCGCCGCGCGGCCAACCGAAGAGGCCGGGACTCGGTCCCTGTTCTCGACCCTTGGCTGGCAGCACCTCGACGTCGGGATGGCCGAGGAAGCGGGTGCCTTGGGTCGCCGCTGACTCCTCAGGCACCACACGATCGACGGCGCAGATCTCGCCATTGCCGCTACCGCCATCCGGGCCGGCTCACGGTTGGAAAAGTGCCAGACACTGCGCGTCAGCATGTTCCCAGACCTCCGTCCGCCGCACTGACCGACGTCACGCGCGGATCGTCTCCCTACCCCTCACCCTTCTGTGGGACGTAGCGTCCAAGAGATGCTAGAAGCAGCCTAGCGGCGCGGCGGACGGTAGCGTAGCTCTTGGCCTAGGACAGCTTCATGAGCCGGGCGCCGTTGTGCCACAGGACCGCTCGTAGCCATTCGTCCCCGAGCTCGAGCCGGTCGAGCGCCTCGAGCTGGTGGGCGTAGGCGTAGGGGATGTTGGGGAAGTCC
>JAABUS010008649.1_pt1 | contig 11074 bp, 12 predicted proteins | sample 5560161 | NCBI WGS metagenome assembly JAABUS01 (sample SAMN10711885, study PRJNA513376) | rock metagenome | isolation source: Antarctica rocks | place: Antarctica: Victoria Land, Trio Nunatak nord | collected 2016-01-04
CGTTTGGATCGCTCGCGTGCGGTAGACCCACGGATGGCGATCATCGAATGTCGGCAAGACCCATGATCATATGGCGAGGTGTGTTGCCTGCTGCCGCCGCCCCCCGGTGCCGATCTCCTCGCCTGATACGGTCTCTGAGCGCACCTGATAGCGTCCTTTCTGTAACATCGGCCCCCTCCTATTCGGTCATCCCGCCAATGTGCAGTATAGGACCAACAACGCCCGAGGGAAACTCCCGGAGCCCCTTGATCTTTCGCCACCTTCATCCTATCCTGTGTCCGTACATCGGAAGGAGTTGCGGAAGTGGCGACGGGAGCGGAAACCTCGATCGAACTTACGACCGCAGAGGCGGCCGCCCTGGCAGGCGTTTCCGACCGCACGATCCGCAACTGGATCAAGGACGGTCTCCTGAAGGCCCACAAGCTCGATGAGGGCCGACGAATCCGCAAGGACGACTTGCTCGCCCACCTGCGCGAGCGGGCCAACTCCGTGGCCGGGGTGCTGGGCCAGGAAGCGCTGATGGACAAGCCTGCGGAAGTGGTTACCGATACCGTGGCAGCGGAATCCGCTGCGGAAACGACGCCGGAACCACACCCGAACGGGCATACGGCGCAACCTCACCTCCGACTGGTTACCGACGAGGAGCCCGAGCCGCCACCGACCCCCGTGCTAACCCCCGAGCTGATCAACATGGTCCTCCAACCCCTGCGCGAGGAGCTGGAGGCCGAACGCCGCGAGAAGCGCCGGTTGCACGAGGAGAACGTCGAACTCGCCGGGCGCATCGGCTACTACCAAGCCGAGCTGGCGCAGTACAAAGACCGCGTCCTGCTCCTGGAGGCCCCCAAGGGGCTACCAGAGGTCCTACCGCTGACGCAGCCGCCGATGGCGGCACCAGAGGACCCCAACGTCAAGCCGGTGCGCCTGCCGTGGTATAAGAGGATGTTCGCCACGGAGTAGCTCACCATGATGCGCGATATCCGATCGTCACCCTTCGCATGGCAGCACCGCGAGGCGCTGGACGTGCTCGCCGTGGCCTACGACGGGCAGAGCCGGATCACCGCCATTGGGGTCTACACCGTCATCACCTGGCTCGCCTCGGAGCAGCGTACCCCCGACCACCTGAGTGCCTACCTGGAGGTGATCGCCGAGCGCTGCGGCATCTCGGCCGTCACGGTGCGGCGCTATCTCCACCGCTTCGAGGAGCTGGGGATACTGCGGATCGAGCACCACCAGATCAGCCACAAGGTCCACGATAGGAACACCTACTACCTCGTCGATCCGCCCAAGCGGGGTACTCTCGCTGGTGACAGTACCCCTGTCTCTGACGATAGTAGTCATTTCACCGGCCCCAGAAGGGCTCCTCTCGCCGATGACAGTACCCCTCTCGCTGATGAGAGGGTTCCATACGTTAACAAAGAATACGAACAAGGGGATCAACAACAACAAGCCGAGGAGTTGTTGTTCATTTCCCACACTACTCAATCCTTAGAGAACTGGGGGATCACCCCCGCGACGGCCAAGCAGCTCGCCACGCGCGACCCCGACCTCGCGGTGGCCTGGCTCGACTGGCTCGACGCGACCAGGCGGGAAGAGCGACCGCGCGAACCGGCCGGGTTCCTGGTCGCCAAGCTCCGCGCCGGTGAGCAGCCACCCAAGCCCCGCCAGCTCTTCGGCCTGCGCTAGTCTCCCTAGGCCGCGCGGTTTCCCCACACAAGAAAAATGGATAAGGAACGTACCCGTCCTCTCTGTATTATGTCAACCTTCTCATGGCCGGGGGTGCGGCGACGCTGATCGATCCCCACGGGGACCTGGCCGCCCTGGTTCTCCAGGGGCTCCTGGAGCGGGGCTATCCCCGCGAGAAGCTCATCTACCTCAACCTGCCCGAGGCGGAGCGCCGGGGCCGCTACATGCCCTTCAACGTGCTCGCCAGCCCCCGCGCCGCACGCCCTCGCCTCCAACATCAAGGAGGCCTTCCACCGCGCCTGGCCCGAGCTGGCCAGCGGTGCCCCCATGTTCGACACGCTGGTCCAGGACGGCGTGAAGGTCTTGATCAGCAACAACCTCCCGCTCACCGGCCTCTATCGCCTCCTGGGCGACCAGGGCTTCCGGGAACGGCTCCTAGCGGCCGAGGCCGACCCGGACATCGTCGCCTTCTTCCGCGACCAGTTCGACCGCCTCGCCGTGAAGGACTAGGTGGACCAGGCCGGAGCGCCGCGCCGGCGCGCCCACATGCTGGCCCTCTCGCCGGTCCTGAAATACTCCCTCGGCCAGCAAGGCAACGTCCTGGACTACCGCGCGATCATGGACGAGGGCAAGAGCGTCATCGTCAACCTGGCGCTCCAGAACCACACCGCCACCCGGCTCCTGGGCTGCTTGCTGACGGTCAGCGCCGAGCAGGCGGCGCTCTCCCGGGCCGACGTGCCCTCGAGCAGGCGCGGGCCCGCGCACCACCTCTGTAATCTCCGATCGGGAACTGGTTCATCGGCAGGTTTGGTGAGCGGTGGGCGACCCGCCCCCGGCCGCCGCGCGGGCGCGGCGGCGCGGCGCGGCAAAGTGCTTGCGCCGCCGTTCGGTCGGCGCGGCGGGACGCGCGATCAGGATGCGAGCAGGTACCGGCGGCGGAGCAAGGCGAACCCCGCCCGTCCGTAGGCCTGGCGCTTGACCAGCTTCAGTCGATTGACCTGCCCTTCCACCTGGCCGCTGCTCCACGCGTGGTCGAGCGCCGCCTGGACCGCCGCCTGGTCGCGCCGGATGCCGGCCGCGAACTCGCGGAGTTCAACCGCGTCGCAGGACGCTGCGGCGACGAGCCACGCCTCCAGCCCCGTCGCGTCGCGCTCGCGGAGGAGACGCGCGAAGTCCCGCGCCAGCGCCCGCACCGTGTCGAGCGCCGGGCAGAGCGCGACCAAGGCGTCGAGGTAGGCGTGCTGCGCCGATTTCAGGTCCTCCGGGGGGCGCACGAGCCAGGCCGCGACCTGGCGCGGGGCGCACCGCTTGCCCACCGGGCGCGGCGGGGGCGGCGGTGGGACCATCCCGGCGGCCACTTGGCGCGCTGTGCGCGTCTCCCCCCGCCAGGGTGCCAGCGCTTCGCGGACGCGTGGTGCCGCGCCGGGGAAACCGCGCGCGCGGATCTCCGCCCACAGCGCGTCGACCCGGCGCTCGCCCGCGTCCCAGCGCGCGCGCAAGTAGGGAAGGTAGGGGGCGATGGCGGGCCGACGGTTCGGGCGCGGCCCGGGGTGTGGGCAGCTCGAGGCGGCGAGATACTTCTGGACGGTGCGCTTGTTGATGCCGAGGTGGCGGGCGACCGCGCGGATGCCCAGCCCGTGGCGGTGCAGCGCGTGGATCTCGGCGTAGCGGGCCTCCCGCCGCGCGTCGCGCCGCTCGCGCTCCCGCGCGGCCCGCGTCGTCGGCGGCGGCTCGGGTGGGCCAGCCGCCGGGGTGCGGCTGCCGGGGTCGGGGGCGGCCGCCGACGGCGGGGTGGGCAAGGCCACCGGGGCCAGGCGCCCCCGGCCGAGCGCGGCGTGGTGTCGCGCCAGCAGGCGCTCGAGCATGTCGCCCAGGTTGGCGAACAAGTGCCAGCGATCCGCCACCTGGACGGCGTCCGGCGCGCCCTGGCGCGCACCGTCGGCATAGGCCCCGCCGCGATCCCGGCAGATAATCTCGGCACCAGGGTGCGCTCTCAGCCACGTTTCCAGGCTCGCGGCGGAGCGGTCGGGGAGCAGATCGACCGGGCGATGCGCCTCCAGGTCGACGAGGATCGTGCCGTACGTGCGCCCTTTCTTCAGGCTCCAGTCATCCACGCCGAGGACGCGCGGCGTGTCGGCGTCCGGCAGCGCGGCGGCGCCGACCGCCCGCCGGAGCGTATCGCCGCTCACCGCGATCCCCAGGTCGGCCAGCAGGCGCGCGCCGGGCGCGCCGCCCACGGCGACGCCGAAGACAAGGACGATGACGGCGAGACGCGGCGTCCGCTGAGCGTGGGGCGGGGCGACCGTCGGCAGCCGCTCGGTGAAGATGCGCCGCGCGCAGCCCGGATTGTCACAGAACCAGCGGCGCGTGCGGAGGCGGAGGCGCGCCGCCAACCCTTGCCAGGGCACATCGGCAAGCTGACGGGTGTACCAGCTGTGGATGCGAACGGCGGGGTGGTCGCACACGGGGCAGGAAGCGGTCGGGCGGCGCGTGCGCAGGACGAGCGTGATACCCACCTCGTCGGCGACGATCTCCTCCAGCGTCACGACGGCCGGATCGGGGACGAGCGTGGCGGCGCGCATGGCGGCAGACCTCCCGCGAGTGGCGGCTCAGGAAAGGCGCATTGTCGCACGCCGCGCCGCCGCGCCCGCGCGGCGGCCGGGGGCGGGTCGCCCACCGCTCACCAAACCTGCCGATGAACCCGGGAACTGGACAGCGTTCGCCGCGATGCCGGGCTAGAAGTGATACAGGTTGCCGATGCCGTAGTACAACCCAGTCGAGTGACTGGGGGAAAGGATGTTACGGCAGATGGAACGCAGCACGATTCATCTCCTGGCGAAACGGGGCAGGAGCATCCGCCAGATCGCGACGGAGCTGGGACGCAGCCCGACGACGATCAGCCGGGTGTTGCGGGAGCCCGTCGACCGCCCGCCGGCGAAGCGGTACCGCCGCTCGAAAGTGGACCCGTACCGGACGCAGATCGCGGGCTGGCTGCGGGAGGGGTTGACGGCGGAGCGGATGCTGGAACTGGCGCGCGCCGACGCCGAGCGGCCATATCGCGGCGGGCAGAGCATCTTCCGCGGGTATGTTCGCCGGGTCCGGCTGGAACAACAACAACAACAGGCCGCGTCGGATGTGCCGATCCGCTTCGAGGGGCTGCCTGCAGAGTACCTGCAAGTGGGCTGGGGCGAGATCCGGCAGTTCCCGTTCGCCCAGCAGTCGGCGGCGACGCGCTACTTCTTGGCCTGTCGGCTGAAATATAGTCGCTGGACCTGGGTGCGCTTCACCGCCGACATGCGCCAGGAGACCCTCTTCCGGGGGCTGGTCGACTGTTTCCTGGCCCTCGGCTGGGTGCCGTGGGTCCTCGTCTTCGACAACATGAAGACGGTGACGAGCGGGCGGGACCACGCCGGGCAGCCGGTCTGGACGCCCGCGCTCGCGCAACTCGCCGGGGAGTACGGCTTCCATCCCCAGGCTTGTGACCCGGGGGCGGGCAACCAGAAGGGGAGCGTCGAGTCGCTGGTGAAGTGGGTCAAGGGCAACCTCCTGCCGGGCCGCACCTTCGCGGACGATGCCGACCTCGCCGCGCAGACGACCGACTGGCTCGGGTATGCCAACGCCCGCCCCTCGGCGGCGACCGGCGCACCACCGCTCGCGCGCCTCCCGGCGGAGGCGGCCCGGGGCGGGCCGTTGCCCCCGACCGCCGCCGACTACGGGCTGCTCGCCGGCGGCCTCGTCTCGGCGGAGGCGCTCGTCGCGGTGGCGGGCAATCGCGGGGCACCCTCGGGGTCCGGTGCCGGTCGCCCACGTCGGCGCGCCGGTCACGGTGCGGGTCCACCGCGACCGGGTGCGGCTCTGGCGCGACGCCGCCTGCCTGGCGGACCATCCCCGCGCCCCGGACGGCGCGCGCCGCCGCGTCATCGACCCGGCGCACTTCGCCCCGCTCTTCCCCCGGAAGCGGCGCGCCCAGGCGATGCTCTACCGCGAGGTGCTGCTCGGCCTCGGCGGGCGGGCACCCGCCTTCCTCGGCGAGCGCTCCCGTCGGCAGCGGGACCGCCTGCGCGAGGAACTACTCGCCGTCTACGCCCTCCACGAGCGGTACGGCCCGGTCGCGCTGCTGGCCGCGATGGCCCGCGCCGACGACGCCGGCACCTACAGCGCCGACGCCCTCGCCCTCCTCCTGACCACCCCGTCCCCCGGACCAGTGGCATCGCCCGCGCCGTTCGCCGACCTCCCGGCCCAGGGCGAGGTCGACCGCCTCTTGAGCAGCTACGAGGTTTGGGTCCACATCGATGTCGCCCTGCCGTCCGGGCCCACCGACCCGGCGGCCCGGCCTGGGACCCTCTCTATAGAAGGGGGTGGCCGATGAGCGCGGCGCTCGACACCCTGCTGGCCCAGTTGCAACTCCATCAGGCCGCCGCCGCGCTCCCGCTGTGGCTCGACCGCGCCGCGCAGGAGGAGTTGCCGTATGGCGACTTCCTCGGCGGCCTCCTCCAGGAGGAGGTGACCGCCCGCGCCGACGCGGCCACCCAGCGCCGTCTGCGCCAGGCCGGCTTCCCCTTCGCGGCGACCATGGGGGTTGAGTAGCAATGGAACGGGAAACCGGAATAAGCCAAGGTTACCCCTCCAGCGTGTCGTCCAGCGCGGGATCGTGCAACGGGCGGAGGGCACCGCGCGCCAGCGGTTCGGCCAGGGCGAAGGTGTAGCGCCCATGCACGTTGATGTGCTCGAAGGCCAAGGGTGAGAGCCGCGCCACATCCTCATCCCGCACCTCGACGCCCTCCCGGCGCAACTGCGCGAGCGTCAGGTCCGTGTAGCGGGTCGTCCAGAGGACCAGCGCGTTGACGACCAGCCCGAGCGCCCCGAGTTGGTCCTCCTGCCCCTCGCGGTAGCGCTGGCGCAGCTCCCCCTTCTGCCCGTGGAAGACCACGCGCGCCAGGCTGTGGCGGCTCTCGCCGCGGTTGAGCTGCGTCAGGATGCGCCGGCGATACGTTTCGTCGTCGATGAAGGCGAGGAGGTGCAGCGTTTTGGGGAGCCGCCCGAGTTCACCGATGGCCCGCGCCAGCCCCGTCGGGCGCCCGCCCGCCCCGAGCGCGCGCAGCAGCTCGGAGGCGCTGACCGTCCCGAGCTGCAAGGAGCCGGCGACGCGCAGCAGGTCCTCCCAGTGGGCGGCGATCAGGTCGGCGTTGACCCGGTGGCGCGCCACCCCGTCGAGCGCCCCGTAGTTCGCCCGCGGGTCGAGGCGCCAGAAGCGGCTGTCGCCCAGATCCGCCAGGCGCGGGCTGAACTGGTACCCGAGCAGCCAGAACAGGCCGAAGACGATGTCGGAGTAGACCGCCGTGTCGGCCATCAGCTCGACCGGGCGCAGGGTCGTCTGCTGCTCCAGCAGGCCGTCGAGGATGTAGAGGGAGTCGCGCAGGGTGCCGGGGATGACGATGCCGTGGAACCCGGTGAACTGGTCGGCGGTGAAGTTGTAGTAGGTCACCCCGCGCCCGATCCCGAAATACTTGGGGTTGGGGCCGGCGTTGAGCGTGCGGATCGGCACCACGAAGCGCAGCCCGTCGGCCGAGGCGACCTCGCCGCCGCCCCAGGCCCGCGCCAGCGGGACGCCGGCCTGGTAGTCCACGAGCCGGGCATTCGCCGCCACGAGCGTCTCCGCGCGGATGTAGTTCTGCTGCACCCAGGCCAGCCGACCGCGGGTCAGGGCGGGCGTATCCGCACGGATGAGCGGGCCGAGGCCGACGTTGCAGGCCTCGGCGAGCAGCACCGCGCAGACACTCGTCGCCAGGTCCGCCGCGCGCGCCCGCCCCTCGCTCAGGTGGGTGAAGGCGCCGGCGAAGCCGGTCCAGGCCTGCACCTCCAGGAGGAGCTCGGGGAGATCGACGCGCGGGAGCAGGGCGGCGACCCGCTCGCGCAACGCCACCAAGCTCGCCGGCTCCGCCAGCTTGTCCAGCCCGGTCAGCACCGGCCGGTCGCGCCCCCCGACCCGCTCGATCCGCACCGCCGCGTTCGCCGGCAGCCGCGCCGCCACCTGACGGTAGGCGTCGTCGAGCCGTGTCCCCAGCGCGGCCAGTTCCGCCCGCGGGTCCGCCGCGCGCCCCAGCGTGCGGAGGACCTGGGGACGGACGGTCGCCCAGGCCGTCCCCGCGAGCAGCTTGGCGCGCGGATCGCCCCAGCGCGCGCTCGGCGTCACGAAGAGGTCGCGCCGCCGCAGGCCCTCGCGCAACTGCTCCAGGGCGCAGAGGGTGTAGGCCGGGCGATCGATCGCGTGGCCGGGGCGGACGACGCGCCGGCGCCAGGCCGGCGTGACCACCGCCAGGGGCGCGTCGGCCAGCTCCGGGGTCCGCTGCCGCTCCAGGTCGCCGAGGAAGGCCAGGGCGTCGAGCACCGGTCGGGCGTCGGCGGTGCCGGCGAAGGTGATGGTGCGGAGCAGGGTCGGCAGGAAGCGGCGGACGGTCGGGTAGCGCTCGACGAGTTCCCGCTGGTAGCCCTCGCCGGGCGGGCGGGTGAGGGCCGCGACAACGGCTACCGCCTCCGCCAGATCTTCCCGCGGCACCCGCGCGAAGATCACCTCGCGGACCTCGGGGTCGCGGTGGCGGGGGTCGAGCAGGAGGGCGCAGGCCTCCCCCAGCCGCAGGGCCGCCGCGTCGAGGTCGCGCAGCGTCCGCAGCCGGGCGCGCTGGCCGGTCCGCGCCGCGCCGCGCGCCAGGTCGGCGAGGAGCGCATCGAGCAGGGCGAGCGCGTCGTCCTGCGCGGCGACCTCCAAGGCGCGGGCGCAGGCGAGGAGGGTGGCGACCCGACGCGCCTCCGGCATCCGGGCGAGGGCCTGCGCGCGCACCGCGGCGGCCTGCCGCGCGAGATCGTGGACGCGGCCGGGCGGCACGCCGGCGAGATCGAGGGCGCCGACGCCCAGGGCGCGCACCTCGGCCAGGCGCTTGAGCGCGTCGACCAGGGCGGCGGCGCTGACGCGGCGCGGGACACGGCGCAGCCGGTCGAGGGGGGTCTGGCGGGCGCCCGCCGGCACCACCAGCAGGGCTTCCAGGCGGGCGCGCTGACCGGCGTCAGGGGCTGCGGCGAGCCGGTGCCAGAGGCGGGCGGCGGCGCGGTCGCGCACCGCGGCGACGAGACGGGTGAGGGTCGTCACGCCGGGGAGCAACACCTTGCGCTCGACGAGCCGTGCCGTCGCCAGGTCGAAGAGGACGCTGGGGCGCTCGGCCCCGGTCCAGGCCCGCGCGTAGAGCCAGCGGACCAGCCGGAAGTGTTCGGGCTGCTCGGAGAAGTCGCGGTAGCCGTAGAGCCGGCGGATCTCCCGCGTGTGGTCCCAGCGGGCCTCGCCGTCGCGGTAGCGGGCGAGGTCGGGCGGGTCGGCGAATTCGAGTTGCGCGGCGAGGTGGGCGACGACGCCGGGCGGCACGTCCGTCGGATCGGCGAGGAAGGTGCCGAGGAAGCGCATCGTCCCGAGCTGGAGGGCGAGGCCGAGGCGGTTGTGGTCGCCCCGGCGCTCGGCCAGCAGCTGCCGATCCGCGTCGTCGAGATGGAAGTAGCGCGCCAGCTGCGCGGGCGTCGGCTCGTCGGCGTAGCGCCCGTAGCGCCGCTCCTGCTCAGCGGACAGGAAGGCGACCGGCATCCGGGCCTCCGCGCGCGGTCGCCGCCCGCATCAGTCTTCCTCCCCCGCCTCGCCCATGATCCGCGCCAAATCGGCGGCCGAGGCGCGCGTGTAGAGGGCGGTGGTCGCGATGGCAGCGTGGCCGAGGAGTTCCTGCACGGCGGTGATCGGCGCCGGCGGCCGATCCAGGCCGTAGGCGGCCGGATCGAGGAGCGCCTTGGCGAAGGTGTGCCGCAGGTCGTGCGGACCGAGCGGGTCGGCCAGCTTCGCCGCCATGCCGAGGGCGGCGACGATCTCGCGGAGGCCGCGCTCGGTGAGCGGCCCCCGCTGCCCCAGGAAGAGGTGGCCGTCCGGCCACGCCGCCCACGACGGCGCCCCGCCCCCGGCCCCACCCCGCCGCGCCCAGCGCTCGACCAGGCGACGGCGCTGGTCCAGGTAGGCCTGGAGCGGCTCGCGCGCCTCCAGCACCAGCGGCACGGCGCGGTGCTTCAACCCCTTGCCCCGCCGGATCGTCAGCGTGCCACGGCGGACGCCGAGCTGCACGTCGGGGAGCCGGAGGGCGGCGACCTCGCCGACGCGCGGGCCGGCGTGGCGGATGAGGCAGGCGAGGGCGAGCGCCAGGCCCCCGTCGCGCGCGACTCGCCCCTCGGCCACCCGGCGCACCGCGTTCCAGGCGGTGCGGGTCAGCGCCCGCGGCGCGCGCGCCACCGTGTCGACCCGCGCCACCCCGCGGAAGGGGTTGTCGTCGCGGCGGCCGACCTCGTCGTAGAAGAGCGCGAGGCTGACCAGCGCGCGGTTGACCGTCGCCGGGGCAAGGCGGGCGGCGACGAGGGCGTCGCGGTAGTCCCTGGCGTCCCCGCGGGTGGCCGCGGCGAGCGGCTCGCCCCGCCCCGCGGTCGCCAGCCAGGCGGCGAAGCGGCGGGTGTCGGCGGCGTAGAGCCGCACCGTCGCCGGTGCCAGGTCGGTCTGCGCCGCCAGCCGGCGCGCCCAGGTCGCGATCGCCTCGTCGTCCATCCCCCCTCGCTTATCGGCGCGGTGACATTACCGGCGGAGTTTCCGCCGGGATCGCCCCCGGCGACTCCGCCGGTAAGATAGCAGATCGCGGGGCAGACTGCGCCGATAACCCCCGTTTGCGGCGGAGTCGCGCGCCAGGGGCCGGCGAGAATGATCGCGCGGCACGGCTACCGGGGATCGGGGGTGGGCGTCGGGATAGCGGGGAGGGGCGGGGCCGCCGCGACGACGGTGAACGTCGCGCTCGCCAACTCCCGGCGCGGGTCCACGGCATGCTGGAGCCAGGGCACGATGACGCGGAACCGCGCCCCGTCCGGCGTCGCGGGGCCGCACCCGACCAGGCGCACCGGGACGGCGAAGGTGCCGTCGGCACCGACGAGTCGCCGCCCGTCGGTGGTCAGCCGCGCCTCGCTCCCCACGTAGAGGAAGAACGACGTAGCGGGCGGGAAGTTCCGGCCCCGCGCGACGATGGCCGGCCCCTCCGTGGCGCAAGGGCCACGGTCGGGTTCGAGGGTGAGGGTCGGGACCGGCCCCCCTGGGGTGATCGTGAAGGCCCCGCGCGCCAGGACCTCGCCGCCCCGCACGCCCATCGCCGCCAGCATATCGACGCCGATGATGAGCGTGTAGACGCCCGGTGGTCGCCCCAGGGCGTCGAACTCCAGGCGCATGGTGCCATCCGGCCCGGTCGCGACCGGGCGGTTCAGGACGAACTCCAGCTCGGGGTTGCGCCCGACGGCGTGCAGCGTGACGTCGGGCGCGAAGCCCGCCCCGGTG
>JAABUS010008650.1_pt1 | contig 11073 bp, 3 predicted proteins | sample 5560161 | NCBI WGS metagenome assembly JAABUS01 (sample SAMN10711885, study PRJNA513376) | rock metagenome | isolation source: Antarctica rocks | place: Antarctica: Victoria Land, Trio Nunatak nord | collected 2016-01-04
TCGGCCACCCCGTCGCCGTCGACGTCGCCCCCTTGTATCGCGCCCGTCGAAGCCGACCTGGAGTTCGCCCGCGTGCCGCGAGAACGCGCCCGAGCCGACGAACGTGAAGGCCTGGTCCCCCGCGACGAGCACGTTCGTGTTGCCCAGGTGGATGCGGTCGCCCTCGTAGGTGCGGAAGTCGAGGATCCGGTCGGCCGCGCCGGGGCGGCTGTCGGCGTAATCGGGAGCGGCGACGAAGCTCGGCGCGCCGGTTCGCGGCTCGATCCGGAACAGCATGGCGTCCTCGTCGCGGTCGGTGCGGCCGGAAGTCTAGTCGAACGTGACCCCTAGCAGCTCTGCCAGCGCCTCGGCTTGGCGTGCGATCAGGTCCTTTAAGGCGGAAAACCGCGGTTCCAGCAACGACGCGGCGAACATGAGATCCATCAACAGCGGCGCGAGCGCGTCAAGCTTGAAGCGCTGGGCGGCTTCTCCGAACAATCCGAAATCGTTCATCAATGTTTCGAGGTCTCTGCGACGAAGCTCCTCGAACCTGCGCGCATCACCGATCGCGAACGCGAAGTCGGGGCTGATGTCCGGGTTCGGGTTCAGGCGAACGGGCACGAGATCGTAGAGCGGCGCCAGCCTCGGCGCGCCGCCACCGTCGTAAAGAAGCGCGTGGTTCTTGGCGTGATTGTCGTTGTTGCCGATGGCGAGATTGAAGACCGTCGCGCGCAGGAACTCCTGACGGGCCAATGCGGGCCGTGCCGTGCGCCCCAGGACCGCGTTGGCGGAAGGCGCGTCGAAACCTTCGTCCCCGCGTTGATATTTGAGAGCTGATGGAAGCCCGAACGCCTGGGCGAAATCCTCCTGGTGGACACGGGTGATTGCGCCGTCCGGCGCGCGGATGCGGTCGAAGCGGTCGACGACGAGCGCGGGGTGAGGGCCGAACATCTGGAGACGGGTGGCGGCAACATCGAAACCGAAATGCCGGGCGAGTTCGGCGCACATGAGTTCCAAAACGGCGGCGTCGGGTTCGCCGACCGGCGGGACTTTCAGGATATGCGTGGTGGGCACGCCGACGCCCCGCTTGGGCGCGAAGGCGAACGACCCGTAAAAGCACAACGAGAGCTTGTTCTGCACGCCTGCGACAGGCGATGGGTCGCGCGCCTCGGCGGGAAGAGGCCGTCGGTTGGCGAGGCGGTCGACGTAATCGTCGATAACATCGGGCGGCAACGGGTCGTAGTCGACGTCCAGTCGACCGGGAACCTTCACGGGTGGCGCGCCGACGGGAAGGCAGGACAGCGCGCCGGCGCAGTCGCTGCCCACATGGTACAGGATGCCCACGATGTCGTCGCGGCCGAGCCGCTCGCGCACCAGCACCCGCCGGAGCTGATCGTTCTCCTGAAGCAGGTTCTCGAAAAAGGCGCGCGTAACGAAATCAGGAAAAGCCAGCGACGAGAAAGGCAAAGACAATGAGATCGGGAACGCGCCGGGCAGCGCAAGATAGTCGGGATGGTAGAGGAAGGCCGTTCCTCCATCATCGAAGCGCGCCAGCGTGCCGACCGGCGGCGCGACCCCTTCAAGGCGGACATCAAGCTGCATCTGGCTAACGTGTTCGCGCGAACAGGTCGATACCAGCGGCCGCGCAGCAGGCGAGCACCTTGCCGAATTCGGCTCCGGGCTTGCCCGCTTCGACCTCCGACAGGAAGCGGCGGCCGACACCCGCCAGGTCGGCGAAGCGCTGCTGGTTCATATTCATGCCTCGACGCGCGGCGCGGATGCGTGCGCCGAGCGCAGCGGGAGAGTCGATGGGTTCGCCGGGTGCGTGGACTTGGACGTGGGAGGAGTGGTGTCGCTCCGTGACCGGTTCCGGAGCCTCCTTTCGCGCACGCGCGGGTGCGGCTGTGCCGGCTGCGCGATTGGGGGGTACGCCCGTGTCCAGCGCCGTGCGCATTGTTTCGCTGGCTCCAGGGTGGCCAGCCCGTCGAGCTTCGGTGGCGGCGAGATCGGCGAGACTTGCCTGCAGCGCCTCCTGCATCGCCTTTCCGGTAACCCCGCCTCCAAACATCTCGCGCTCGGCCTTGCCGATCAAGCCGCCGTCAAGCGCCTCGCGCATGGCCTTTTCGGCAAGCGATCCGCCGGTCACGCCTGCAATGGAGTCCTGTATGCGGCGCTGCTCCTTCATGGCGGCCGCCGCCGCACCTGTGCCGCCCTGACCCGACCCATCGATCACGGCGCGCATGCGGCGTTCCTCTTCGATAAACCTGGCGGTGACTGAGGTGCCATGCATCATGTCGTGGACATCGCGTGCTCTGCGATCGACGGCGCTCGCCGCAGCGGCGCTCGCCGAGCCGCGGTGCTTACCATGCACCAGCGCGCCCCTACGCCGTTCCTCTTCCAAAAACTTGTCGGCGACCGAGCTTCCTCGCGCCGTACCGTCCGACGCGCGCCCGCCGTGCAGTATCCGCTCGGCGGTTTGTTTCTTAAGCCAATCGTCTTTGCTGCTCATGTGCTGATCCCGTCCGGGATCATCTTTACCAATACAGTAGCTAAGCTGCAATCATGAACCCGTTCGGGAGCAGCGCAAGCGTAAAGGAGGAAAGGTAAGCTAATTGATCCCGAACGGGATCAAGCAAATGGACGACGCGGCTTTCTCGATGGAAAAGACGGCTGACGAGAAACAAAGAGCGGCAAAGTCGGTTGCCTTGCCGCTCTTTGTGTTCCGAAGATGGTGTGCCCCTCTCCCTTCGGCTGCTTGCGCAGCCTCTCCCTCTCCCCTGAAGGGGAGAGGGTTTTGGACTAGCCTTGCACCTGTTCGGGAGTGCCTTCGCCGCGGGTCAGGAACTCGTCGTCCTGGCTCGCATCGGCGTATTCGCCCGCCGCTTCGTCGCTGCCGTCGCCGCTGGTGGCGTTGTTGCCGAGCGGGTCCTGACCGAAGCCTGAGGGGGTCTCTTCGGTGTCGGGTTCGGCGAGTTCCGCCGCGCGCAGTTCGGCGGCCGAGTTGGGGGCGACCAGAGCGGCGGCGATGCTGCGTTGCTGGACCCGCATCGCGGCATCGCGCGAGTTGGCGGTGACGCGGAGGCGGTTGAGGCCCGCGCCGGTGCCCGCGGGGATGAGGCGACCGACGATGACGTTCTCCTTCAACCCGTTGAGGTTGTCGATCTTGCCCTGGACGGAGGCCTCGGTCAGCACGCGGGTCGTCTCCTGGAAGGAGGCGGCCGAGATGAAGCTGCCCGTCTGCAAGCTGGCCTTGGTGATGCCCAGCAGGACCGGCTTGCCTTCCGCGGGGGTCTGGCCCTTGGTCAGCTTGCCGTTGATCGTGCGCATTTCCTCATGGTCGACCTGCTCGCCGACGAGCAGGGTCGTGTCCCCGCCTTCGGTGATCTCGACCTTTTGCAGCATCTGGCGGACGATCGTCTCGATGTGCTTGTCGTTGATCTTGACGCCCTGGAGCCGGTAGACTTCCTGGATTTCGCTGACCAGATATTCGGCCAACGCTTCGACGCCGAGCACTTCGAGGATGTCGTGCGGGTCCGGGGAGCCGCCGACAAGGTTGTCGCCGCGCTTGATGAAGTCGCCTTCCTGGACGTCGATGACTTTCGACTTGGAGACGAGATACTCGACGGGCTCGCCGCCATCCTCGGGACGGATCGCGATCTTGCGCTTGGCCTTGTAGTCCTTGCCGAATTCGACGCGGCCCGAGACCTTGGCGATGATCGCATTCTCCTTGGGCTTGCGGGCTTCGAAAAGCTCGGCAACGCGTGGAAGACCTCCCGTGATGTCGCGCGTCTTGGCAGACTCGCGAGCAACACGGGCGAGCACTTCGCCGGCTTCGACGCGCTGGCCGTCCTTGACCGAGAGCGTCGCTCCGTTGGCGAGCATGTAGCGTGCGGCTTCTCCGCTATCGTCGTCGAGCAAGGTGATGCGCGGGCGCAGGTCGACCTTGGCCTTGGAGTTGGAGCGGTTCTCGGTCACCATGTTCTGCGAGATGCCGGTGGCTTCGTCGACGATCTCGGTCAGCGTCTGGTTGTCGATTAGGTCCTGGAACTTGATCGTGCCGCCAAGCTCCGTGATCACGGGCATGGTGAACGGATCCCATTCGGCGATGCGGTCGCCCTTGGTGACGATGTGGCCCGTGTCGCACAGCATGTGGCAGCCGTACGGCATGCGGTGCGTCGAGCGCTCGCGGCCGTCCATGTCGACGATCGCGATTTCCCCCGAACGCGACATGTTCACGCGGCGACCGCGCGGATCCATGACGGTGCGCAATTCCCGGAATTCCACCGTGCCATCGGCGACCGCTTCCAGATGCGAGGTCTCGTTGAGCTGCGCCGCACCGCCGATGTGGAAGGTCCGCATCGTGAGCTGGGTGCCGGGCTCGCCGATCGATTGCGCCGCGATGACGCCGACCGCCTCGCCGATGTTGACGGGCGTGCCGCGGGCGAGATCGCGCCCGTAGCACTTGCCGCACACGCCGTTGCGGGTGGCGCAGATGAGGGGCGAGCGGATCTTGAGGCCCTGCAGCCCGATCTCCTCGATCTGCACGATCATCGCTTCGTCGAGCAACGTGCCCGACGGGATCATGACCTTGCCGGTCTTGGCATCCATCACGTCTTCCATGGTGGTGCGGCCGAGGACGCGCTCACCGAGCGAGGCGATGGTCGCGCCGCCCTGGACGATGGCGCGCATTTCGAGCGCGCGTTCGGTGCCGCAATCCTCCTCGATCACGACGCAGTCCTGCGACACGTCGACGAGGCGGCGGGTAAGGTAGCCGGAGTTGGCGGTCTTCAACGCGGTGTCCGCGAGGCCCTTTCGGGCACCATGGGTCGAGTTGAAATATTCGAGAACCGTCAAGCCCTCCTTGAAGTTCGAGATAATCGGGGTCTCGATGATTTCGCCCGACGGCTTGGCCATCAGGCCGCGCATGCCGGCGAGCTGCTTGATCTGCGCCTGCGAACCGCGGGCACCCGAATGCGCCATCATGTAGATGGAGTTGACGTCCTTCTCGCGGCCGTTCTCGAGTTTGTGCGTCGCCTGAATCTCCTTCATCATCGCGTTGGCGACCTGGTCACCGCAGCGCGACCAGGCGTCGATGACCTTGTTGTACTTCTCCTGCTGCGTGATCAGCCCGTCTTGATACTGCTGCTCGAAATCCTTGACGACCGCCTTGGTGTCGTCGACGAGTTGCGTCTTGGCTTCCGGGATGATCATGTCGTCCTTGCCGAACGAGATGCCCGCCTTGAACGCATGGCGGAACCCCAGCTGCATGATCGCGTCGGCGAACAGCACCGTGTCCTTCTGGCCGGTGTGGCGATAGACCTGGTCGATGACGTCGCCGATTTCCTTCTTCGTCAGGAGGCGGTTGACCGTTTCGAACGGCACCTTCGACGATTTGGGCAAGGTCTCACCGAGCAGCATGCGGCCGGGCGTGGTCTCGACCCGCATCATGTAGGTCTTGCCCTTCTCGTCCGTCTGCGGGACGCGGGTCGTGATCCTGGTGTGCAGCGTCACCGCCTTGGCGTTGAGCGCGGCATGCACCTCGTCCATCCCGGCGAGCAGCGACCCCTGGCCGGGCTCGTCCTGCTTCTCCATCGAGAGGTAATAGAGTCCGAGCACCATGTCCTGCGAGGGGACGATGATCGGCTTTCCGCTCGCGGGCGACAAAATGTTGTTGGTCGACATCATCAGGACGCGGGCTTCCAACTGCGCTTCCAGCGATAGCGGCACGTGGACGGCCATCTGGTCGCCGTCGAAGTCGGCATTGAACGCCGAGCAGACGAGCGGGTGGAGCTGGATCGCCTTGCCTTCGATCAGCACGGGTTCGAACGCCTGGATGCCGAGGCGATGGAGCGTCGGCGCGCGGTTGAGCAGCACGGGATGCTCGCGGATGACTTCGTCCAGAATATCCCAGACTTCCTTGCGCTCCTTTTCGACCCACTTCTTGGCCTGCTTCAAGGTCATCGACAGACCCTTGGCATCGAGGCGCGAGTAGATGAACGGCTTGAACAGTTCGAGCGCCATCTTCTTGGGCAGGCCGCACTGGTGGAGCTTGAGTTCGGGACCCGTGACGATCACGGAACGCCCGGAATAGTCGACGCGCTTACCCAGCAAGTTCTGGCGGAAGCGGCCCTGCTTGCCCTTGAGCATGTCGGACAGCGACTTGAGCGGACGCTTGTTGGCGCCCGTGATCGTGCGACCGCGGCGGCCGTTGTCGAACAAGGCGTCGACCGACTCCTGGAGCATGCGCTTTTCGTTGCGCACGATGATGTCGGGCGCGCGCAGCTCCATCAGGCGCTTGAGGCGGTTGTTGCGGTTGATGACACGCCGATAAAGGTCGTTGAGGTCGGACGTCGCGAAGCGGCCGCCGTCGAGGGGGACGAGCGGGCGCAGTTCGGGCGGGATGACGGGGACAACTTCCAAAATCATCCATTCGGGGCGGTTGCCCGAATCGAGGAAGCTTTCGACGACCTTCAGCCGCTTGATGATCTTCTTGGGCTTGAGTTCGGACTTGGTCTCGGCAAGCTCCTTCAACAGGTCGGCGCGCTCGCCTTCGAGGTCGAGCTCTTCCAACATGCGGCGTACGGCCTCGGCCCCGATGCCGGCGGAGAAGGCGTCCTCGCCATATTCATCCTGCGCCGCGACGATCTCGTCCTCGGTCAGCAGCTGGAATTTCTCCAGCGGCGTCAGGCCGGGTTCGATGACGATGTACGCCTCGAAGTAGAGCACGCGCTCGAGCTGCTTGAGCTGCATGTCGAGCAGCAGGCCGATGCGGCTGGGCAGCGACTTCAGGAACCAGATGTGCGCGACGGGGGCGGCGAGCTCGATATGGCCCATGCGCTCGCGGCGGACCTTGGAGACGGTGACCTCGACGCCGCACTTCTCGCAGACGATGCCTTTGTACTTCATGCGCTTGTACTTGCCGCACAGGCATTCGTAGTCCTTGATCGGACCGAAGATGCGCGCGCAGAACAAGCCGTCGCGTTCGGGCTTGAACGTGCGGTAGTTGATGGTCTCGGGCTTCTTGATCTCGCCGAACGACCAGGACCGGATGCGCTCGGGCGAGGCGATGCCGATCTGGATCTGGTCGAAGGTTTCCGGCTTTGCGATCGGGTTCGCGAAGTTGGTCAGTTCGTTCATCGTGCGATCCTTCTAATCTCTATCCCCTCTCCCGTTCCGGGAGAGGGGCTAGGAAGCAGGCGAGCCTGCATCCTCCTTCATTTCACTCCGCAGCGATCGCGATGCCGTCGCTGTCGTGGCCCAAGTCCTGCGTGTTAAGCTCCACATTGAGCCCCAGCGAGCGCATTTCCTTGACCAGCACGTTGAAGCTTTCGGGGATGCCCGCCTCGAACGTGTCGTCGCCCTTGACGATCGCCTCGTACACCTTGGTGCGGCCGATGACGTCGTCCGACTTCACGGTGAGCATCTCCTGCAGCGTGTAGGCGGCGCCGTAGGCTTGCAAGGCCCACACCTCCATCTCGCCGAAGCGCTGGCCGCCGAACTGCGCCTTTCCGCCCAGCGGCTGCTGGGTGACGAGCGAATACGGCCCGATCGAACGCGCGTGGATCTTGTCGTCAACCAGATGGTGGAGCTTCAACATGTAGATGAAGCCAACGGTCACCTTGCGGTCGAACGCCTCGCCCGTGCGGCCGTCGAACAGCTCGACCTGGCCGCTGTCGTCGAGCCCCGCCATGCGGAGCATCGCCGACACGTCCGCCTCGCGCGCGCCGTCGAAGACGGGGGTGCCCATCGGGACGCCGGGGCGAAGGTTTTCCGCGAGCTCGATCAGCTGGTCGGGGGAACGCGCGTCGATTTCGGCGTCGTAATGCTCGCCGTAGACGTCCTTGAGCTTGGCCTTGAGGTCGCCGCCGCCGACCTTGCTCGCGGCGTCGTTGCGGCCGCCATTCTCCTGGTACAATTTGTCGAGCATCGCGCCGATCTGCTGGCCAAGACCGCGCGCGGCCCAGCCCAGATGCGTTTCGAAGATCTGACCGACGTTCATGCGGGACGGCACGCCGAGCGGGTTGAGGACGATGTCGACCTGCGTCCCGTCCTCGAGGAACGGCATGTCCTCGTTGGGCAGGATGCGGGAGATGACGCCCTTGTTGCCATGACGCCCGGCCATCTTGTCGCCGGGTTGCAGCTTGCGCTTCACCGCGACGAAGACCTTGACCATTTTCAACACGCCGGGAGGCAGGTCGTCGCCGCGCTCGAGCTTCTCGACGCGGTTTTCGTAGCGCGCGACGATGACGCCGACCGCGTCGTCATACTGGACCTTGACCGCTTCGAGATCGGTCTGGACCGCGTCGTCCTTGACCGCGAACTTCCACCATTCGTGGCGTTCGGCGGATTCCAGAAGTTGGAGCGTGATCTCGGACCCCTTCTTGATGCCCTTGGGCGCGGCGGTCGCGATCTGGCCGACGAGCATTTCGCGCAGGCGGCTCCAGGTGGCGCGGTTGACGATCGCCTTTTCGTCCTCGCGGTCCTTGACCAAGGCTTCCTTCTGCTCGGTCTGAATTGCTCGCGTCCGGTCGTCGACGTCGATGCCGTGACGGTTGAAGACGCGGACTTCGACCACCGTCCCGGACACGCCGGGGGGCAGCTTGAGCGAGGTGTCGCGGACGTCGGACGCCTTTTCGCCGAAGATGGCGCGGAGCAGCTTCTCCTCCGGCGTCATCGGAGACTCACCCTTGGGCGTGATCTTGCCCGCGAGGATGTCGCCCGGCTCGACCTCGGCACCGATGTAGACGATCCCCGCCTCGTCGAGGTTGCGCAGGGCCTCCTCGCCGACGTTCGGGATATCGCGCGTGATGTCCTCGGGCCCGAGCTTGGTGTCGCGGGCCATGACTTCGAATTCCTCGATGTGGATCGAGGTGAAGACGTCGTCCTTGACGATGCGTTCGGAGATGAGGATCGAGTCCTCGTAATTATACCCGTTCCACGGCATGAACGCGACGAGCACGTTGCGGCCGAGCGCGAGTTCGCCGAACTCGGTCGACGGGCCGTCCGCGATGCAGTCGCCCGCTTCGATGATGTCGCCGACCTTCACCAGCGGACGCTGGTTGATGCACGTGTTCTGGTTGGAGCGCTGGAACTTGTGCAGCTTGTAGATGTCGACGCCCGACCGGCCCGCTTCCACGGCGCCGCTCGCGCGGATGACGATGCGCGTCGCGTCGACCTGATCGACGATGCCGCCGCGCTTGGCGGCGATCGCCGCGCCGCTATCGCGCGCGACTGTCTCCTCCATGCCGGTGCCGACAAACGGCGCCTCGGCGCGGATGAGGGGGACAGCCTGGCGCTGCATGTTCGATCCCATGAGCGCGCGGTTGGCGTCGTCGTTCTCCAGGAACGGGATGAGCGACGCGGCGACCGACACGAGCTGTTTCGGAGACACGTCCATCAACGTGATCGTGTCGCGCGGAGCCATGAGGAAGTCGCCCGCCTGGCGCGACGAGACGATTTCCTCGCCGAAGCTCTTGTCTTCGAGGAGTTCGGCGTTGGCCTGCGCGATCGTGTGCTTGGTCTCTTCCATCGCCGACAAATAGACGACGTCGTCGGTGACCTTGTTGTCGACGACTTTCCGATACGGCGTCTCGATGAAGCCGTATTTGTTGACGCGGCTGAAGCTCGCGAGCGAGTTGATGAGCCCGATGTTGGGGCCTTCCGGAGTCTCGATCGGGCAGATGCGACCGTAATGCGTCGGGTGGACGTCGCGGACCTCGAACCCGGCGCGCTCGCGGGTAAGCCCGCCCGGTCCCAGCGCGGAAACACGGCGCTTGTGCGTGACTTCGCTCAATGGGTTGGTCTGGTCCATGAACTGCGACAGCTGCGACGAGCCGAAGAATTCGCGCACCGCGGCCACCGCGGGCTTGGCGTTGATCAGGTCGTTGGGCATGACCGTCGATACGTCGACCGAGGACATGCGCTCCTTGACGGCGCGCTCCATGCGCAGAAGCCCGACGCGGTACTGGTTTTCGAGCAGCTCGCCGACCGAACGCACCCGGCGGTTGCCGAGATTGTCGATGTCGTCGATGTCGCCGCGGCCGTCCTTCAAGCCGACCAGCATCTTGACGACCGCCAGAATGTCTTCCTTGCGCAGCGTCGTCATCGTGTCGGGAACGTCGAGTTCGAGGCGCATGTTGAGCTTGACCCGGCCGACGGCGGACAGGTCGTAGCGCTCCGGATCGAAGAACAGGCCGGCGAACAGCGAGTCCGCGGTTTCGCGCGTCGGTGGCTCGCCGGGGCGCATGACGCGATAGATATCGCTGAGCGCGGCGTCCTGATCCTCGGCCTTGTCGACCTTCAACGTGTTGCGAATCCAGGGGCCCGTGTTGACGTAATCGATGTCGAGCACTTGCAGCTCGGTGACTTCGGCTTCGTCGAGCTTGGCGAGGTTCTCGGCGGACAGTTCGTCGCCGGCTTCGACATAGATCTCGCCGGTCGTCTCGTTGATCAGGTCATAGGCCGAGTAGCGACCGAAGATTTCCTCGGTCGGGATGAGGAGAGACTTGAGTCCGTCCTTGCCCGCCTTGTTGGCGAGACGCGGAGAGATCTTGGTGCCCGCGGGGAACACGACTTCGCCCGAGTCCGCATTGACGACGTCGTAGCCCGGCTTCTGCCCGCGCCACTGTTCGGCGACATAGGGCACGGCCCAGCCGTTCGGCCCGCGCACATAGGCGACCGTGTTGTAGAATTCGGACAGGATTTCCTCGGACGTCAGGCCGAGCGCGTGGAGGAGGGCGGTAACGGGCAGCTTGCGCTTGCGGTCGATGCGGACGTTGACGATGTCCTTAGCGTCGAATTCGAAGTCGAGCCACGAGCCGCGATACGGGATGACCCGCGCGGCGAACAGGAACTTGCCTGATGCGTGCGTCTTGCCGCGGTCATGGTCGAACAGCACGCCCGGCGAGCGGTGCATCTGCGAGACGATGACGCGCTCGGTGCCATTGATGACGAACGTGCCGTTCTTCGTCATGAGCGGCATGTCGCCCATGTAGACGTCCTGCTCCTTGATATCCAAAACCGACTTGGTCTCGGTCTCGGCATCGACCTCGAACGCGGTCAGGCGGAGCGTGACGCGCATCGGCGCGGCGTAGG
>JAABUS010008651.1_pt1 | contig 11072 bp, 12 predicted proteins | sample 5560161 | NCBI WGS metagenome assembly JAABUS01 (sample SAMN10711885, study PRJNA513376) | rock metagenome | isolation source: Antarctica rocks | place: Antarctica: Victoria Land, Trio Nunatak nord | collected 2016-01-04
CCTGCGCCACCGACCGCGAGCAGCGCGAGCGTCAAGCCGTCCTCGCCACAGTAGAAGGCCAGGTCGTGGCCGGCAGCACGGGTGCGGGCGATCACCTGAGAGCTGGCCAGCAGGTCACCTTTTGCGTCCTTGACCGCGACGATCCGGGGGTGCTCGGCCAAGGTCACCAAGGTGTCGGTGCCGATTGCGGTGCCGGTCCGGTGCGGGATGTCGTACAGCATGATCGGCCGGTCGGCGGCGTCCGCGACCGCGAGGAAGTGCTGCAGCAGGCCGGACTGGGGCGGCTTGGAGTAGTAGGGCGTGACGACCAGCAGGCCGTCCGCGCCGGCATCCTCGGCCTCGTGGGCGAGCTTGATGGTGTGCTCGGTGCTGAAGGTCCCGACCCCGGCGACCACCCTCGCCCGGTCACCGACAGCCTGGGCGACGATCCGGATCAGGTTGCGCTTCTCATCGTCGGTGGTGGTCGGCGACTCGCCGGTGGTGCCGTTGACCACCAGTCCGTCGTTGCCTTGCTCGTCAACGAGGTAGCCGGCCAAGTCCGCCGCGGCGTTCAGGTCGAGCACACCGTCGGGGTCGAACGGGGTCACCATGGCGGTGAGCAGGCGCCCGAAGGGTGCAGTGCCGCTGGTCATGCCACCCAGTCTAGGGACCGGCGCAGGTTCGGTCGGTCACGCGGGCGTGATGATCACCAGCGGGTCACCCTCGGAGACGACGTCACCCTCGGCGACGACCACCTCGGACACGGTTCCGTCGACCTCGGCGAGGACCGGGATCTCCATCTTCATCGACTCCAGGAGGACGACCTCGTCCGTCGCGCTGACGCTGGCACCGACCTGCACCTCGACCCTGAGGACGGCTGCGACCAGCTCGGCGACGACGGTATGCGACATGCGGGACATCGTACGCATCCAGGTCCGGGGAGCGAGCGGGATGATCCTGGGCCCGGTCGGGCGATATTCGCTAGTCTGTGGGCGTGAACGCCAACCCGAAGAAACCCGCTGGAATCCGTGACGCGCCGTCCGCCGCTTCCTGGGCCTACGCCGAGCAGTTCGTGCCGGAGTCCGAGGTGACTACCGACGCCCGCGTCCAGGCTGCGCCGTTGGGCGTTGCCCCGCTGGGTCAGGGCACGGCCGCGACGCTGACCGTGCTCGCACACGCCATCGGCGCACGCGCAGTCGTCGAGATCGGCACCGGTACGGGTGTGTCCGGGCTGGCCCTGTTCGCCGGCATGCGGCCCGACGGCATCCTCACCAGCGTGGACATCGAGGCCGAGCACCAGGCAGTCGCGCGCAAGGCGTTCGTCGCCAGCGGGATCGCCACCCAGCGGTTCCGGCTGATCACCGGCGCCGCGTTGTCGGTGCTGCCCAAGCTGAGCGACGGCGCGTACGACCTGGTCTTCGTCGACGGCGACAAGCTGGAGTACCCGGCCTACCTGGAGCAGGCGCTGCGGCTGTTGCGCCATGGCGGTGTGCTGGCCATCGACAACTCGCTGTGGCGCGACAAGACCGCCGACCCGTCGGCGACCGATGCCAGTACCGAGGCGATCCGACAGGCCCTGACCGAGGTCAGGGACAACGAGGATCTGCTGGACACGCTGCTGCCGGTAGGTGACGGACTGCTGGTTGCGGTCAAGCGCTGAACCGGTCCACCCCGGTCAGCGGCTGATGACTGCGCCCTTTGCCGCCACCGTGATGCCGGCTTCGGACACGGTGAGCCCGCGCGCGGCGTCGTGCTCGTGGTCGACACCGACCTGGGCACCGGGAGCCACCACGACGTTCTTGTCCAGGATCGTCTTGTGCAGCACCGCTCCCGAGCCGACCCGGACCCCACTCAGCAACACGCTCGCCTCGACTCGGGCATGCTCGTCGATCCGCACGTTCGGCGAGAGCACCGAGTCGTCGACAGTGCCGCCGGAGATGATCGTGCCGGGGCTGACGATCGAGTCGGTTGCCGATCCGTCCAAGGTGAACTTGGCCCCCGGCATCTGAACCGGGTACGTCCAGATCGGCCATTGCGCGTTGTAGAGGTTGAACACCGGGTCGACCGAGACCAGGTCCATGTGCGCGTCGTAGAAGGCATCGATGGTGCCGACGTCGCGCCAGTAGTCGCGGTCCTCGTCGTCGCTCCCGGGCACCGAGTTCGACTGGAAGTCGTACACCTGGGCATCGCCGCCGTCCACGAACGCGGGGATGATGTCGCCGCCCATGTCGTGCTTGGAGTCGTGGTCCATCGAGTCGGCGACCAGGCCCTCGACCAGCGCCGAGGTGGTGAAGATGTAGTTGCCCATCGAGGCAAAGCTGAGCTCGGGGTCGTCGGCCAGTCCGGGCGGGTCTGCCGGCTTCTCCAGGAACCGGTTGATCTTGTTGTCGGCCGCGGCGTCGATGATCCCGAACCCGCTGGCCTGGTCGCGTGGCACCCGGATGCCGGCAACGGTCGCCGCCAGCCCGGAGGCGATGTGGGCATCCAGCATCTGCGAGACGTCCATCCGGTAGATGTTGTCGGCTCCGAAGACCACCAGGTAGTTCGGGTTCTCGTCGTTGACCAGGTTCAGCGACTGGAAGATCGCGTCCGCACTTCCCTGGTACCAGCGGGGGCCGAGGCGCTGCTGGGCCGGCACCGGGGTGACGTAGTTGCCGAGCATGGTCGACATCCGCCAGGTCAGCGAGATGTGGCGGTCCAGTGAGTGCGACTTGTACTGGGTCAGGACGCAGATCTGCCTCAGTCCCGCGTTAGCAAGGTTGGACAGGACGAAGTCGATCAGCCGGTAGGTGCCGCCGAACGGTACGGCTGGCTTCGCCCGGTCCATCGTCAATGGCATCAGCCGCTTCCCCTCGCCACCGGCCAACACAATCGCAAGAACGCTCGGTCGACTCACCATGCCTTGCAAACTAGGGGCTGCCCGGGTCGCAGGACAAGAGGGCGGGTGAAGCCTTATGCCCGCGACACCGATATGGAACGATCGGTGACATGGACTCGCTATTGAGGGTTTCGCTGCTGACCCGCGAGTATCCACCGACGGTCTACGGCGGTGCCGGCGTGCATGTCGCGCAGCTCGTCCCGCAGCTGCGCAGGCTGATCTCGGTCGACGTGCAGTGCATGGGTGCCGATCGTGACGGTGCCACCGCGCACGCCGAGGACTATCCGCCTGGTGCCAATGCGGCGCTGCGGGCGTTCGGTGCCGACCTGTCGATGGTCGCTGCGATTCCCGAAGTTGATCTTGTTCACTCGCACACCTGGTACGCGAACCTCGCCGGTCATCTGGCCGGGTTGTTCCACGACATCCCGCACGTGGTCAGCGCGCACTCGCTCGAGCCGCACCGGCCGTGGAAGGCCGAGCAGCTCGGCGGTGGCTACGCGTTGTCGTCCTGGGCCGAGCGCACCGCCTACGAGTCGGCCGATGCGGTGATCGCGGTCAGTGCCGGGATGCGTACCGACGTGCTGTCGTCCTATTCCAGCCTCGCCCCGGACAAGGTGCACGTCGTCCGCAACGGCATCGACACCGACGAGTTCGCACCCGACACCGGTACCGACGTGATCACCCGGATCGGGATGGATCCTGACCGACCGTCGGTGGTCTTCGTCGGCCGGATCACCCGGCAGAAGGGCCTGATCCACCTGGTCCACGCCGCGCGCTCGTTCGACTCCGACACCCAGCTGGTCGTGCTGGCCGGTGCGCCGGACACTCCTGAGATCGGGGAGCAGATGACCGAGGCGTTCGGCGAGCTGCAGGCGCGGCGCGGCCAGGTGATCTGGATCCAGGAGATGCTGCCGCGCGCGGAGGTCCGTCAGATCCTCAGCCATGCCACCGTGTTCGCCTGCCCGTCGGTGTATGAACCGCTGGGCATCGTCAACCTGGAGGCGATGGCCTGCGAGACCGCGGTGGTGGCGAGCGCGGTCGGCGGGATTCCCGAGGTCGTGGTGGACGGCGTCACCGGCTACCTAGTGCCGTACGACCCGTTCCAGGCGGACGACCCGGCCGCGGTCGCGGCGTTCGAGGCTGACTTCGCCGCCCGGATCAATGCACTGACCGCGGCACCGGACCAGGCGGCGGCGATGGGCCGGGCGGGTCGTCGACGCTGCGTCGAGGAGTTCTCCTGGGCGAAGATCGCAGGTGAGACGGTGGAGGTGTACCGATGCGCTCTCCAGGCGCACGGACAGCGCACCGGCTCTGGCACCTGACCGGCTGCAGCACGACGGGGCACACCCTGGATCAGAGGTGCCCCGTCGTGGTTGGGTGTGGATGACTAGCCGACGACTTCTTTGAGCGCACCGGCCAGCTCGCTTGCTTCATCCGCATTGAGCTCCACGACCAGACGGCCGCCACCTTCGATCGGCACCCGCATGACGATCCCCCGGCCTTCCTTGGTGACCTCCATCGGGCCGTCACCCGTACGCGGCTTCATTGCAGCCATCGCCAACCTCTGCTCTCTCATGCTTGTCCGGATTCGGCTGCCCCCATTATTCCGTACCCAGGGTGGTCAGGGCGCGCAGGGTACGAACCCGCCGGTGATCCTCACCGACCGCTAGCCGGCCCCGCTGCGTAGGTATGCACGGCGACCCCGTTGCTGAACTGCTGCAGCCCAGTCAGCTGAACGGTCCTCTTGTGCACCGCATTGTCGGGAAACAGCCGCTGGCCGCTTCCCAAGATCACCGGGAAAACCATCAGCCGGTACTCATCCACCACGTCATGCGCATAAAGAGCCTTGGCGAGAGTACCGCTACCGGCCACCAGGATCGGACCCCCGTCGGCCTGTTTGAGCGTTCGGATGGCACCGACCGGGTCGCCGGTGAGGACGCTGGAGTTCTCCCAGTCCAGCCGGTGCAGCGTCGTGGTCGCGACATGCTTCGGCATCGTGTTCATCTTGTCGCCGAACTCGTCGCCGCCGCGCTCGGGCCACGCCGCGGCGAACCCCTCGTACGTCTTACGGCCCAGCAGCAGTGACTCTGCCTCTACGACCTCGTCCAGCTTGTACTGGAACTGCTCAGGGACGAAGTCGAAGGCTGCCGTCCAGCCGCTGTGCGGATAGCCGGGCTCACCGCCGGGTGCCTCGATCACACCGTCGACGGAGATGAACTCGGTCACAATCAGCTTGCGCATGCTTGACTCCTTGTCGCTGCTGCCCGTCTGGGGGCATCGTTGCAGGAGAAGAGACCGCGGACACGGCCGAGTCTCATCGGTCATCTGCTCAGTGATTGCGGACGAACCCAGCAGTCCGCCAGGTGATCATCAACCAGGCCGAGCGCCTGCATCAGCGCATAGGCGGTTGTCGGCCCGACGAACCGGACGCCTTCGGCCTTCAGCCGCTTGGACAGTGCCTTCGATCCGGTGGTCAGGGCCGGCACCTCGGCCAACCTGGCCGGTCGTGGCCGGTCCGGTTCGGCGAAGGAGAGCACCGTGTCGGCGAACCCCTGGCCCCAGTCGTTGATCACCGTCGCATTGTGCAGCGCTGCCTCGATCTTGAGCCGGTTGCGTACGATGCCCGGGTCGTTCATCAGCCGCTCGACATCGGACCGGTCGAAGGCGGAGACGGCGGCCGGGTCGAATGCGGCGAAGGCTGCTCGGAAGTTCTCCCGCTTACCCAGGATGGTGATCCAGGAAAGACCCGACTGGAACGCCTCAAGGGTGAGTCGCTCGTACAGACCCGCCACCGAGGTGACCGGTTGGCCCCATTCCTCGTCATGGTAGGCGATGTAGGCCTGGGTGCTGAGAGCCCAGGGACAGCGCAGCAGGCCGTCCTCGCCTGTGCGCGCATCACTCATGCTCAGGACGGATCCGCTGTGCGACTCGACTCGTTTCGGGGTCGATGAAGGTCAACTGATCATGATGCTTGAGGTAGTGGGTGCTCACCTTCTGCCAGGGCAGCATCTCCAGCTCTCCCGCTGCAGTGATCCGCGCACCTCGGGCGTCGCCCACGAGCTGGCCGGCCAGGGTGTCCGGACCGACCGTGACTGTCACGGTCACGGTGGTGTCGCCGGCGACGTGCACCCGCGGCAGCTCGACGGTCAGCAGTCGCGACCCGGGCTGGTAGCTGATGTCGGTCGGCGTTGGTCGTGCACTGGCTGCCACTCGGTGCAGGCGCGAGCCGACATCGACCGCCAGCTTCCCGGTGACCGTCGGGTAGGCCACGACCTGCTGCCCGGCCACCAGGGCGGGCAGGTTCTGCAGGTCACCGGCCTGGACATGGGTGGCCGACGTGAGACCCAACCCCTCCAGGCGGAGGAACACGTCCCAGATCCCCCGATCCAGCTCCACGCCGAACGCCGCGGTGCGCGGGTCAATCGTCGCGTAGACCTCGAAGTCGAGCTGGGACTCCTCGGCCGAGCCGGACACGAACACCGAGCTCGTCCCGGGAACGATCCAGTCGACCGACGTCGCCCGGCTGCGGATGATGATCTCAACGAAGCTGGAGCGGATGTCGTCGGTGAAGTCGCGATCGGCCAACGACAGCACGTCGACCAGCTCTGGGGGTACCCGACGGTAGACGCGATCTCCACCCTGGAACGGAACGGGGTCGCCCTGGCTGTCGACGATGACCCCGGTCACCCGGAGGTGGAGCGCACCGTCGCGCCACCAGAACTCTTTGGTCGACTGACGCAGCCGGACTCCGGAGTCGATCTCGGACAAGGTGACCAACGATGTCCGGTCACCGGACCTGAGCAGTGCCGAGCGGGCCCGGTCGACCGGATTCAGGTAGGCGTCGATCTCCGGTGGGAAGTAAGTCAGCAGCTCACCGAACCGCCTGAACAACCGATCGCCGTCTTCCGGCGACCAGGTTGCGACGTTGGCGCGCAGCCGTTCCAAGATCCTGCTCCGGTACCACCGGACCAGCAGCTGCGAACGCTTCCTGCCGGGGGCCAGCTCACGCACGATCGGCAGCACCGACTTCTCGAACGAGTCCCAGTAGACGTCGAAGTCGTACGGGGCCTTGTGTGAGTTGGTGGGATGGATGATCCACGTGCTGCACGGGTAGTCGGCCAGGACGCCGATCGCGTCGGTCCGGGCATAGACCAACCCGTTGTAGGCGAAGTCCTCGAGCCTGATCCGCCCCTCGGGGAACGTGATCTGCTGCTCGATCAGGAACTGCCGCCGATAGAGCTTGTGCGGGGTGATGCATTGGATGATGTGCTGCGCGAAGTCGGTGAGGTGGTCGATCTGGTCGCGCCACGAAGCCCACGACGGTGTTCCCCAGCCCTTGACGACCTCCTTCGGGATCACCATGTCGAGTGCGTGCTCCCGCGCGAACGCGTACATCCGCTCCAGCGCCTCGGGAAAGATGTAGTCGTCGTGGTCGAGAAAGAAGACGTACTCACCGGTTGCGAGCCCGACCCCGACGTTGCGTGGCCTGCCCGGCCAGCCTGAGTTCTCGATCCGGTCCACCCGCACGTTGTCGTGCGCGGCGGCGACCTCGGTCAGCCGGTCGAAGGTGTCGTCGGGAGAGCCGTCGTCGACGAAGATGACCTCGTAGTCGTCGGTCGGCAGTGTCTGAGCATCGAGGGCGGCAACGACGTCGTCCAACGGCTCGCCGGTGCAATAGGTTGCGATGACGACGCTGACCTTGACAGCCATGTGCTTACTTTCTCTTCCCTGGTGCTTCGTGCCGGTCCGCATCGACCACAACGGTGTCGAGTCGCTTCAACGCGAGGTGCATGCCGAACGTGAGCAGCGGTCCGATGATCTTGAGCACTGCATCCCCGAGACCGCCCAACGGGGTCGCGACCCGTTCGGTCAAGGTGACCAGGGTGCCGGCACCGACCGGCTGGAGGGTGAACGTGCCATCACCGGTGAACAGGCCCTCGTTGCGGCTGACCACGACCTCGCGTGGCGGCTGCCATCTGGTCACCTCGAACTGGTCAGGGAATCCGACCCGCAGCCGCCCGACCTGCCAGCCGGAGAAGGCGGTGCAGCGGGTTCCGACGCCCTCCCTCCGGTCGGTGCTGACCCGGACGGTGGTGAACGGGATCCACTGGCGCTGACCCTCCCAGTCGGTGATCGTCTCCCATACCCGCTTCGCGTCGCCGGGCAGCCGACGTGACGCGCGGAGCTGGATCATTCGCTGTCCCGCGCCGTCCACGGCAGCGGCTCCGGCACAGGTTCGCCCACCTCGAACGGCTGCTCGCCGACCGGCGCGTGCTCCGGCGGACGCCGGACACCGACCGCCCCGTACTCGCGTGCGCGTTCCAGCACCGTGACCGGGTCCTCGCCGGTGAGCGAGCGGATCACCGCATCGCGCTGTGCCAGCTCGTCGCCCATCCGGTCCAGCAGGTCGTCGACCTGCCCCATGGCATAGCCGCGCAGGGTGATGCCGAACCGGAACGTCTCCAGGTCGGCCGGTGCCAGCGGCCGCGTGGGCAGCGGCTGGCGGTAGGTGTCGCGTACCGGCTCCTTGGCCATCTCTCCCATCCCTCCAGCTGCGGCTGCGGCGGCAATTCCCAGTGTGGCCATGACGACCAGTGCGATCACCCAGGTCATGGTCGACCCTATTCCGGCCGGCTCGCCGCAGGTCCGTCAGCACGGATCTCGGTCATGATCGACACCGCCTCATCCACGTCGTCGGTGAGCTGCACCATGTTGATGTCGTCGGGCGAGACATAGCCCTCTGCCAGCACACTGGTGCGCCACCAGTCGAGCAGCCCCTGCCAGTATTCCCGGTCGAACAACACCACCGGGAAGGACGTGACCTTGCGGGTCTGAGCCAAGGTGAGCGCCTCGAACAGCTCGTCGAAAGTCCCGAAGCCGCCCGGCATCACCACGAAACCCTGCGCGTACTTGACGAACATCGTCTTGCGGGCGAAGAAGTAGCGGAAGTTGATGCCGAGGTTGACGTAGGGGTTGAGGCCGGACTCGAACGGCAGCTCGATCCCCAACCCGACCGAGGTGCCACCGGCCATCGACGCGCCGCGGTTGACGGCCTCCATCACACCGGGGCCACCACCGGTGATCACCGCGAGCCCCGCTCGTGCCAGCTTCTCGCCGAGCTGGACGCCGGCGGCGTACATCGGATGGTCGGGCTTGGTCCGAGCCGACCCGAACACGCTGACCGCGGGCCCGAGCTCGGCAAGAGTGCCGAAACCCTCGATGAACTCGGCCTGGATCCGCTGCACCCGCCACGGATCTGTGTGCACCCAGTCGGACGGCCCGCGCCCCTCCAGCAGTCGCTGGTCGGTGGTGGTGGTCTGCACCTGGTCGCGCCGCCGCACCACCGGGCCGGTGGCCTGCGGAGCGGCCAGTTCGACGCCCGTCGAAGACCCCATGTGCTCGTCGTTGTCACTCACGCCGGCCAGCCTACGGGTGTGGTGTGCCGAGCCAGCGAAGAAGCGCCTGTGCGCAGATGTCCAGGTCGTCGAGCGGGCAGCACTCGTCGTCGGCGTGTGCCTTGCCCGGGTCGCCCGGTCCGAAGTTGACCGCCGGGATGCCCATCTCGGCGAATCGGGCCACGTCGGTCCAGCCGAACTTGGCGCGGGGCTGCCCGCCGACGGCAGCGCAGAACTCGGCGGCGGCCGGCTGGTCCAGACCGGGTCGAGCGGCCGGCGCCAGGTCACTCACCTCGAAGTCGAACGCGTCCAGGACCTCCCGCAGGTGGGATACAGCGGCAGCCGCATCCTTGTCCGGTGCGTACCGGTAGTTGACCTGGATCGTGCAGGCGTCCGGGATGACGTTGCCGGCGATGCCGCCGCTGATCCCGACCGCGTTCAGGCCCTCCCGATAGCTCAGACCGTCTACGTCGATCTGCCGCGGCGTGTAGGCGGTGAGAACCGCGAGCGCTGCGCCGGCGTCGTGGATCGCGTTGTGACCCATCCAGGAGCGGGCCGAGTGCGCCGCCTTCCCGGCGAAGTGCAGGTCGATGCGCACGGTGCCCTGGCATCCCCCCTCGATGCCGGCGTTCGTCGGCTCGCACAGGACCGCGAACGACCCGGCCAGCAGGTCGGGCCGTTCCCGGGCGATCCGGCCCAGCCCGTTGCGCTCGGCCTCGACCTCCTCGTTGTCGTAGAACACCCAGGTGATGTCGCGACTCGGTTCGGTCAGCTGCGCGGCGCAGCCGAGCTGGACCGCCACGCCAGCCTTCATGTCGCACGTTCCCCTGCCCCACAAGGCCGGCCGGCCCTCGACCTCGATCAGCCTGCTGGGAAGGTTGCCGGCCAACGGCACCGTGTCCAGGTGGCCGGCCACCACCACCCGGTCGGGACGGCCGGGGTCCGATGCCGGGTAGGCATGGGTGCGCGCGATCACAGCGTCGCCGAGGCGGATGACCTCAAGATGGCCGTACGGCCGCAGCGCCGCCTCGACCTCGTCGGCAATCTGTCCCTCGTTGCCGCTGACCGACTCGATGTCCACCAGCGCGGCGAGCAGGGTGGGCAGATCACTGGTCAGGTCGAGGGTCATGCGCGTCAGCGTACAAAGCCGGCCGGTCGAACCGACCGGGGCTGGTGTCGATCGCCTACGCTTGCCGCCATGACCGATCGAGCGGAGCGGACCGCCTGGGGCTGGGGCCTGGCCACCATCCACGACAACGGCCAGATCCTCGACACCTGGTTTCCCGAGCCGGCGCTCGGCGAGCCGGGAGCAGACCGGGGCGCGCCCCCGGCCCACCTCGAGTCGGCCGCGGTGCCCGACCAGGTCCGGCAGGTGCGTACCGAGGTGGTCAAGGTGATCATCGATCTGGACGACGCGCCCGCGAACGTCGCGGACGGCTACCTGCGCCTGCACCTGCTCAGCCATCGACTCGTCAAGCCGCGCAGCATCAACCTGGACGGCATCTTCACCGCTCTGCCCAATGTGGTGTGGACCTCGGCCGGGCCGTGCGCGGTGGACGGGTTCGAGGTCACCCGGGTGCGGCTGCGCCGTGACCGCGGTCATGTCAGCGTGTACGGGGTCGACAAGATGCCGCGGATGCTCGACTACGTGCTGCCCACCGGGGTGCGGATCGCCGACGCCGACCGGGTCCGGCTCGGTGCGCACCTGGCGCCGGGGACCACGGTGATGCACGAGGGTTTCGTCAACTACAACGCCGGCACCTTGGGCACCTCGATGGTCGAGGGCCGGATCTCCCAGGGTGTCATGGTCGGTGACGGCT
>JAABUS010008652.1_pt1 | contig 11071 bp, 5 predicted proteins | sample 5560161 | NCBI WGS metagenome assembly JAABUS01 (sample SAMN10711885, study PRJNA513376) | rock metagenome | isolation source: Antarctica rocks | place: Antarctica: Victoria Land, Trio Nunatak nord | collected 2016-01-04
CGTACGGCGGCGAGCTGCTGGCGGAGGAGGAACTCGCGCTGCTGGCGGTCCATGCCCTCCTTGACGTCCTTGCGGATCGACTCCGCGACGTCCTGCTCGGCCAGTTCCTTGCGCGCCCACTCGAGCAGCTTCTCCAGCCGCGTGTTCAGGTCGGCAGTCTCCAGCAGCCAGAGCTTCTGCTCGTCGCTGAGGTACGGGGCGTACCCGGCCAGGTCGGCCAGGGCCTCGGGGTCGGTCATCTGCTTGACCGAGTCGATAACCTGCCACGCACCGCGCTGTTGCAGGATGGTGGTGACCAGGTCGCGGTAGTCGCGCGCCAGCTGAGTCGTGTGCTCGTCGATCGTCGGTTTGGCCTGCACCTCGACCTGGACCCACAGCGCAGTGCCGGGGCCCGTCGTGGCGCTGCCGATCCGGACCCGGCGGGTCGCCCGTACGACCGCTGCCGTGCCGCCGCCGGGGAGCCGGCCGATCTGTTCGATCACGCCGATCGTGCCGACGCTCGCGTACTTGCCGGCCAAGCGAGGGACCAACAAAACGCGCGCCTTGCCCTCGCTGTCGCTATCGATGTCGTTGTGGCCGTCGTCAGCCATGTCGTCTCCGTCATGGGAGCCGGTGGTCTGGCCGGACTCAAGGACCTCATTCGCCGCCTCGATAGCAGCACGAGCCTTGGGTGGGCCGTCCTGTCCGAGCGGGATCGGCACCACCATGCCGGGGAGGACTACCGCGTCATCGAGCGGCAGCAGGGGGAGAGCCAGAGGTCCGGCCATCGGGATTCACCTTCCAAATTGAGTCCATCTCACTCAACAGGTAGGTGGCTTCGTGTGTTCCGAACGTCTGTTCGCCCACAGCGATCGGGCGCCGCCACCGCCAGGTGCGGAACGCACCAATCCCCGGCCCGAGAAGGGTGCACTTCCCGACTCGCGACAGAGCGGACTGGCGACCCGAAGCTACCCAGCTCGCTCTGTTCCCACCAACGCGGAGAACCGTCGCCGGTACTCGTCCGGAGGGACGCCGAGGCGCCGGAGAAAGGCTCGTCGCATCGTCTCAGCGGAGCCGAACCCCGCCCTGGCCGCCGCCACTGTTACGAGGACGGATTCGGACTCCAGGACCCGCCTGGCCGTGTCGACCCGGACCTGCTCGACATAGGCGCCCGGGGAGCACCCGAGCAGCCGGAGGAACTCGCGGCTCAGATGCCGCTCGCTCATCCCGACGCTGGTGGCCAGGGCATGCACTCGGAGGTCCGCGGTAGGTTCGGCGTGGATCAGGTCCTGCGCCGCGCGTACGGCTGCTCGCTGGGCCGGCGCGGACCAGACCGGTCCGGCGAACTGGCTCTGTCCGCCGGGCCTGCGCAGGAACACCAGCATGTCGCGGGCGATCCGCTGTGCGAGTTCCACCCCGTGGTCGGACTCGACGAGCGCGAGGGCGAGATCGATTCCGGCGGTCACCCCGGCCGACGTCCAGATCCGGCCCTGCCGCAGGTAGATCGCGTCCGTGCGCACCTCTACGGCCGGGTACTTCTCGGACAGCGCCTTCGTGTATCGCCAGTGCGTGGTCGCCGCGAGCCCGTCGAGCAGTCCTGCTGCTGCAAGCGGGAAGGCGCCGGTACAGACTGATACCACCCGAGCCGAGCGCAGGGCAGCGCGGCGAAGCCAGGTCACGAACTTCTCGTCCCTAGCCATGAGCTGGGCACCGGACCCGCCCGGGACGAGCAGAGTCCCGATCGGGCCGGTCTCGGGAAGCGGGCCGTCGGGCACCAGCTTCAGTCCGCCGCCTGCAGTGACCAGCCCGGGCTTGGCCGCCACAAGTGACAACGAATAGCCGACAGCCGGCCCACCGGGGCGGAACAAGTGCATCGTGGCAGTCCCCAACACGTCGTGCGGCCCAGTCAAGTCCAACGGCTGGATGCCGTCGAAGATTGGGATCACGACACTGTGCATGCCCACGGGCACAGGGTGCGCCGAAGTGGGCAATGGCGTCAATGACACGGATCCCACGGATTGCGCCATCTCCCGTCGTGCTGACGTGAGATTCCGATCGCGTCTGCGCTCGGTTCGGCGCAAGAGTTGTTGAGCCGCGCATAATTACTGCGCCGTACTAATTGACCATTCAACAATAATCGCTCGTCAACCCCCTTGTCGGGGGAGGGGACGAAGGTTGATAAGAGCGCTATTGAGCGCTCGTATCTGCGCCGGGCACACCCTGCGATCTGCGCGCTGAACAGGCAGCTCTGGACAAATACCTCGGTTTCTGCCATGAAATTTTGGGAACTATTGACCCGGCCGGAACTGGGCCTATGGTTCGCCAACTAGAGAGCCGCTACGGGGGCCATGGCCAGCGGCAGTGAACGAAGGACAAGGCGCATGATTGCTGCTTTGCTTCGCCGTGAACCCGCCCCCCGACTCTTCGTGACGGTTGCCATCGTCACGATGTCCATCCTCGCAGCGTCCCTTGTGCCGCTCGTCGGCGATGTCGCCGAGGCGTCGTCCGGGACGGTCAACCAGACATATCAGCTGGTCAACAACAGCGGCAAGTGTCTGGAGGTGGTGGGCAGGAGCACAGGCGGTGGCGGTGTCGATGGTGGCGTCGGTGGCGACGGCACTGAGATCACACCCACAGACGACGGCGCCTACATCCAGCAGTGGCCCTGCAACCGAGCCGGGACCCAGGCGTTCGTGCTCGAACCTGTCGCGATATCTCCGCTGGGACAGTATTTCCGATTGGTGAATCAGAACAGCGGCAAGTGCTTGGACGTGGAGTTCGCGAGCGCGGCCGACGGAGCCAGCCTCCAGCAGTGGTCGTGCACTGGGGGAGACAACCAGACCTTCTCCCGGGTAGCCCAACCCGGCGGCGGTTACCGGCTGGCTGCCAAGCACAGTGCTAAGTGCCTCGACGTGGCCTACAGCAGTACGGCCGACGGGGCGTCCATCGTGCAGGCGCCTTGCGACTACGCGCAGGTCTCACAGCGGTTCAAGATGGCAAGGAGCTACGCGGCGGGCACCGGCTACATCCCGACTCAGGGATACAAGGCTTTCCCGTTCAGCGACCGGGCGGGGCTCCAGGTGAACCTCGCATCCGGCAACCTGCTGTTCACCAATGCCGACGCCGGCGGCCTGCAGCGGACGTGGAACTCGCTGAGCACGGACAACGCCACCGAACTCGGCTTCGGCTGGACGTTCAACTTTGGCCGCGACACCTACTTGGCCGCTGACTGCGACAACCTCGGGCCGCAGGCGAGCATGCCGAACCTGCTGAAGTTCGACTTCACCCGGCAAGCGGACGGGTCCTACACAGCGCCGACCGGGTTGGACATCGACCTGACCCGGACCTCGGCCGCAGGCGCTGCCTGCAGCGCCGAAACGTGGCAGGTGACCAACCAGTCCAGCCGCTCGAGCATGAGTTTCGGCGGCCCGACGGGGAGCCGTCGCTACCTGACCCAAGTGTCTGACGTCAACGGCAACACCGTTTCGGTGGCCTATGACACGGCCTCCGGGGTTGTGCGCACCAGTTCGATCGTCGACAGCCACGGCCACACCGTGACGTACTTGCGCAATTCTGACGGCACGCGTGTGACCGGCCTGCAGGACTGGGGCGGACGAGCCATGAACTACGTGTACGACGAGGCCGGACGGATGGTGCAGTCTGTCGATCTCGCCGGCAAGGTGACCAGCTACGGCTACGACGCCAGCAATCTGATCACGACCATCACTGATCCCAACGGCAACGTGACCAGCATCGAGTACGACTCGTTCCGGCGGGTGTTCGCCATCACCCAAGGCGGCCTGCGGTGGGCCTTTGGCTACGACCTGGACGCCTCCGGCGTCTGCTCTGACTCTGCTATCACCCCGCCGCTGACCCGGACCTATGTCGTTCCTCCGGACTACGACACAGCCACGTTCTGCCGGGACGACGAGGGGCGCGTTCGGGAGACCCGCGACGGACACAACGAGCGGATGACCTACGACTACGACGCGAACTCCAATGTCACTCAGAGCGGCTGGTTGGACGCCCAGGTCGCAACCACATTCGATGCCCAGAGCCGCAAGACCGCTTCGGCTGATGCCACCGGAGCAACCAGCACGCTGGGCTACGGTGATCCGGCCAACCCCTACCGTCCGACCGCCGCTACCAACCCCCAAGGCAGGACGTACCTATTCGGTTACGACAGCCGCGGCCAAGCCACCTCGATTACCGACCCGGCCGGGAGTGTGCAGTCCTACACCTACAACGCCGAGGGCAAGATCAGCTCCTCGACCGACCAGCGGGGTCTGGCCACCGCGTACAGCTACGACTCTGCCGGACGGCTGACGAGCATCGACCCGCCGGGCACCGCGTTGGGTACCCGGACGTACACCTATGACGAGCTGGAACGAGTGGCTTCGGTCACCGACGGAACGGGCCAGCAGACGACGCTCAGCTACGACGCCATGGACCGGGTCTCCGGGCTCACCTATGCCGACGGTTCCGTCGTGTCGTACGCCTATGACGGCAACGGCAACATCGTCAGCAGCCAGGACTCGAATGGCACCACCACGTACACCTATGACGCGCTGAACCGGCTGAAGACAGAGACGGCTCCAGGTGCGGAGACCATCACCTACGAGTACGACTTGGACGGGATGCTGTCCTCCTCCACAGACGCCGGAGGAACCACCAGGTACCAGTACGGGGACGGCCAGAAGGTGCGCAGTGTGACCGAGCCCAACGGCGCGGTCACGACCTACCAGACCGAGACCGCACCTGGCGCTGCCCGGTCGTTCCACCCGAGCTTCCCGGTGGTGACCAACTACCCCAATGGCGTGAGCGTCACCCAGACCCCGGACATGGGCGGGCGAGTGGCCAGCATGTACGTTCAGGCGCCAGGTGGCGGGTTGATGTTCAACCGGGCGTACTCATATCAGAACCCTGACACCGGCGTCATGTCCGGCCTCCTGCAAGTCGAGACCGACTACAACGCGAACACCAGCACCCGGTACGTCTACGACGTGCTGGACCGTCTCGTCCAAGCACGAACGACCGTGAGCAGCTCCGGAGCACTGGTCAGCGACTACAGCTACGCCTATGACGCGGCCGGAAACCGCACCAGCACGAGCCTCAACGGCGCGAGCGTGGCCGAGGCGAGCAATGACGCGGACCAGATCACGGCTCGGGGCAACACGACGTTCGGGTACGACGCGAACGGAAACCGGACCTCGAGCAGCGACGGCTTCTCAGCCACTTACAACGCCAAGAACCAGACCGCCGGCATGTCGGGAGTCTCCGGGACGACGCTGACCACGACCTATTCGGGAATGGGTCAGTCCAGGCTCATTGAGCTCGGCGGGCAGACCATCACCAACAGCGGGCTGGGCATCACCCGGGTGGGCGGTGACAGGTTCACCCGCGGGCCTGATGGGCGGCTGGTGTCGATGCGCACCGCGGAGGGCAACACCTACTACTACTTGACCGACCTGCGCGGCACGGTGATCGGAGTGGTCGGGCCGGGCGAGGTAAGCAGCTTCGACCCCTGCATGCCGGACACATCCGGAGGGGAGAGCGATCTCTGCCCGGGTAGTACCGATCCTGCGGCGCTCACGACCTTCTCCTACACCGACCCGTTCGGCACGGCAGGTGCCGTCTCCGGCAACAGCCCGGACGCCCAGCGCAATCCGTTCCGCTTCACCGGCGCGCTGTACAGCCCAGAGCTGGGTCTCTACAAGATGGGCGAGCGGTGGTACGACCCGACCGTTGGGCGCTGGACGCAGGCCGATCCGCTGCTGCAGCCGTTCAGCCCGCGTGAGGCCAACCGCTATGGCTACGCCGCTGCGGACCCGGTCAACATCACCGACGCAACCGGCCTGCTGGGATGCGCAGCGACCATCGCCTTGTTCGCCTTCCTGGCACCGACTATCGGCCTGGCCGTCACGGCGGCCGCGCTGGAGGCTGGCGTGCCGATTGCGGTCGCGATCTATCTGGGCAACCTCGCGGGCACGTTGGTCACATTGCTGGGCAGCAGGGCCATCGCAGCGGCCTGCAACGACGACGACGACGACGATCCGCCTCCACCCCGGGACCCGTCGCCTCGGCCCAGTCCCGCTCCAGGACAAACAGCACCAGCACCGGCGCCGGTCCCGGCACCAGCACCGGTACCCGCGCCAGCACCGGCGCCGGCGCGTCCAGCTCCAATGCCCGGCTGCGCATAGGCCGATGAACGAAGCCGCTCTGGGCGGTACGGAAGCTCGGTACGGCCGGCACCCTTGGTGGCGGCCGTACCGCCTGTCATGAGGCAACCGGGAAGTCGGAGCGCATCCCGCCTGACCGGATAGAGGGAACCAGGATCGAGTAGAAAGTTGTCCCAGAACGTCTTCAGCAATTCCTGAATGGCTGCCGAACCAGATGTGGCCCGCGCGCTCATCGCGAGATCCTGCTTCAAGCCACACGCAGCGGCGGAGGATTCATGCCTGGCTGCGCGTAGCCGTACGCCGCCATCGGCCAAGTGCACGCATCCCGCGGTCGGAAGGGTGCAGTTGACCCTTCGCGGGGTCCTCTGCCGGTGTCGGGTCAGGTCGAAGCTGTGCCGCTGGTCGGGTTGGGGCGGTTGAGTTCCTCGCGGGCCACCGAGCGGATGTGCACGGCGTCCGGGCCGTCGACGATCCGCAACGTACGGGCCATGGCGTAGAAGTAGGCAAGCGGGAAGTCGTTGCTCACCCCGGCCGCGCCGTGCACCTCGATGGACCGGTCGATCACGGCGAGGGCCATCCGCGGGATGGCAACCTTGATCGCCGAGATCTCGGTGCGCGCACCCTTGGCACCGTGCTTGTCGATCAGGTCCGCGGTCTTGAGAACCAACAGCCGGGCCTGCTCGATCTCGATCCGGGACAGCGCGATCTGTTCCCGTACGGTGCCCTGCTCGGACAGCGGCCGGCCGAAGGCGACCCGTGACTTCGCCCGCTCGACCATCAGGGCGAGCGCCCGCTCGGCCATCCCGATCGCGCGCATGCAGTGGTGGATCCGACCCGGGCCAAGGCGAGCCTGGGCGATCATGAACCCGTCACCCTCGCCGGAGAGGATGTTCTCGGCGGGTACCCGTACATCGTCGAACACGATCTCGGAGTGCCCGTGCTGGTCCTGAAACCCGAAGACCGGCAGGTGCCGAATGATGGTGAGCCCCGCCGTGTCTCGCGGGACCAGCACCATCGACTGCTGGCGGTAGCTCTCCGCGTCGGGGTCGGTCTTGCCCATCACGATGAAGATCTGGCAGCGCTCGTCGGCACTGCCGCTGATCCACCACTTGCGGCCCTTGATCACGTACTCGTCGCCATCTCGGCGGATCGAGGTCGAGATGTTGCGGGCATCGGAGGAGGCCACCGCGGGCTCGGTCATCGCGAAGGCGGAGCGGATCTCGCCGACCATCAGGGGCTCCAGCCAGCGCTGCTTCTGCTCCGGGGTACCGAACAGGTGCAGTGTCTCCATGTTTCCGGTGTCCGGAGCCGCGCAGTTGATCGCCTCGGGGGCGATTCGGGGTGACCAGCCGGTGATCTCGGCGATCGCTGCGTATTCCAGGTTGGTCAGGCCAGACTCCGAGGGCAGGAACAGGTTCCACAGTCCGCGCGTACGAGCCTCGGTCTTGAGCTCCTCCAGGACCGGCGGGTGCGCGTGCTCGTCGTTCTCGGCCCGCCAGGAGTCGTAGACCTTTTCGGCTGGCAGGACGTGGGATCGCATGAAGTCCCACATCCGGTCGGCGTAGTCGCGGGCCTTGTCCGACGGCTCGAAGTCCATGCCAGGACACTAGCGAGGCGCCTAGATTGTCGGGCATGAGCAAGCCATTCGCCTCAAGCACCGATCTGACCGAGAAGACCGCCACTCTTGAGGAGTTGGCCGACGGTGTCTGGGCGTACACATGCGAGGGCGATCCGAACGTCGGGGCGGTCGCCGGCAAGGACGCGCTGCTGTGTGTGGAAGCCCGCGCGACGCCTTACATGGCCGACAAATGGCTTGCCGATCTCCGTACGGTCAGCGACCTGCCGGTGCGGGATCTCGTACTCACGCACTACCACGCCGTACGGACCCTCGGCGCGGCCGCGTTCGGCGCCGAGCGGATCCTGAGCAGCCAGACCACTCTGGCGCTGATTCGCGAACGGGGACAACAGGATTGGGACAGCGAGGCGGGTCGGATGCCGCGGCTGTTCGCCGGCGCTGAGACCATTCCCGGGCTGACGTATCCGACCGAGACCTTCACCGAACGGCTCGCGGTCAATCTGGGCGGCGGCCGGATGGCCGAGTTGCTGCACCTGGGCCGGGGCCACACCGAGGGCGACATCGTCGTCTGGCTTCCCGAGGAACGGATCTGCTTCGCCGGGGACTTGGTCGAGGGTGAGGCGGCGCTCTACACCGGAGACGCGATCCACGCCGACTGGATGAGCGCGACGCTGGATCGGGTGGCCGCGTTGGATGCGGAGATCATGGTCGGCGGTCGCGGGCGGGTCATGCATGGGCGCGACGAGGTGCAGGCTGGCATCGCGCAGACCCGGCGCTTCCTGACCACCATGCGCGATCACGTGGCGCCGGTGCAGAGCTCGGGCGGCACGCTGAAGGAGGCGTTCACGGCAGCCCACGGGGCGCTGGTCGACGAATACGGCGCCTGGCCGATCTTCGAGCACTGCATGCCATTCAACGTCTCCCGGCTGTGGGACGAACTGTCCGGGATCGAGCGGCCGCGGATATGGACGGCCGAGCGAGACCGCCAGGTCTGGGACGAACTCCAGAGTTGAGCCTGAATCCGCTGCCGCTGCCCATCATGAGCCGCCACCCCTTAACCGCCCTTATCGCGATAACTGTCCCTCTCGCGGCCCCAAAACCGCCTTTATCGCGATAAGGGCGGCTAAGGACGTGGCAGACGGAGTTCGGTCGGCGTACGGCGTGGTGGTCGCCGGGGCCGGGCCGGTGGGGCTCACCCTGGCGCTGTTGCTTGCCGACCGCGGCGTCACCGTGGGGATTCTCGAGGCCCGGACGATGCCGCAACAGGAAGGGTCGAAGGCGCTGTGCATGCAGCGGGAGACCCTGGAGATCTGGGACAACGTCGGTATCGGCGATTGGGCAGCAGAGCGCGGCACGGCTTGGTCGGTAGGACGCACGTACTTCCAGAACACTGAGCTCTTCTCGATCGCCTTGCCCGGCAGCAGCGGTGAGCACTTTCCGCCGTTCGTCAACATCAGTCAGAGCGAGATAGAGAACGCACTTACCGGACGAGCTGCCGCGCACGACAACATCACTATCCACTATGGACAGACGGTGGTAACTGTCGAGCAGGACGACACGTCGGTCACCCTGATCGGAGGCGGACGCCGGATCACCGGTCGGTACGGTGTGGCCGCCGACGGGGCGCGTTCAAGAGTCCGCAGCCTGCTCGGCATCGACTTCCCCGGGCACAGCCACGAGGACCGGTTCCTGATCGCCGACATCCGCGCCGAGTTGCCGTTTCCGGCCGAGCGGCGGTTCTGGTTCGACCCGCCGTTCAACCCGGGACGTTCGGTCCTGATCCATCCGCAGCCTGACGGCATCTGGCGCATCGATTGGCAGGTACCGGCCGACTTCGATCTAGATCTCGAACGGGAGAGCGGCCGGTTGGAGCAGCGGATCCGGCAGATCATCGGTGCGGTCGACTACGAACCGGTCTGGCTCACCGTCTACCGCTTCCACCAACGTTGCGCGCAGACCTGGCAACGGGAACGGGTCTTCCTGGCTGGTGATGCCGCGCACCTGATGAGCCCGTTCGGAGCCCGCGGTCTCAACTCCGGCGTTGCCGACGCTGCCAACCTCGCGTGGAAACTGGAGCACGTGCTCACCGGCAAGGCCGCCGAGCCGCTGCTGGCCAGCTACGCCGCGGAGCGCATCGCCGCTGCCAAGGAGAATCTGGCGGTCACCGACGAGACCATGCGCTTCATGGCGCCGCCCCCCGACTTCCGTGCCCAACGCGATGCCCTCCTGCGCGCCAGTACCACCGACCGTACGGCCCGGGCGGCGGTGAACTCCGGACGCCTGGCCACCCCGGCGGTGCACTCTGGCGGACTGTTCGCGGCGCATCGACCGGGTGACCCCGAGCGGGTCGGGGCGATCCTCGTCGACGTACCCACCGGGGACGGATCACGACTTCGGCGCAAGCTCAGCAACGCGGGCGGCCGGTGGCTTGCCCTGACCACAGCCGAAAGGTCACCCGATCTGCCCGCCGGAATCGCCGGGTTCGCCAGCGACGGCCCCGCGGTCGGAGCGACGTACGCACCGGACGGCCGTACGCGAACTTGGCTGATCCGCCCGGATGGGTACGTCGCCGCCTGCACGGAGCCGAACCCGGGCGAGATCCGGGCCGCGTTTCTGGCCGGCATCGGGGTGGGCGACCGTCCAGCTGGCCCCGGCCTTCAGCGGTGATCTTGACCTTATTGCGGTTTTCTAGCCGGTTGTACGGCGTGTCGTCACCATAAGGTCAAGATCACGGGGGTGTGGAGGAGGCGCGGACCGGGCGGCTCGGGGCCGAGGCCGGTGGCCAGACGTTGTCGCGCAGACCGACACAGTCGAGGTCCCAGAAAACGTGCGAGTAGATAAGTGTGCCGGTCATCGATTGTTCGTACGACGCTAGCTTCAGGACCTGAAAGGCTGGCTCGGGGATGCGCAGCGACGGGCGCCGGAAGCCCTGCTCGCCGCCGGGCTCGAACCCGAAGCGCGCGTAGTACCGCGGGGAGCCCTCCAGAAAGACCAGGGGTTCGGTTCGCCGCGCGGCGGCTAACAGGCCATGCCGGATGAGAGCCGAGCCGATGCCGCAACCCTGGTAGTCCGGAAGAACGCTGACCGGACTGAGGACCAGGACGTCCACCAGGCGCTCGGGGGAGTCGAGCAGGCTTCGGGTGAACAGGACCTGACCGACGAGCTCACCGTCGTACTCGGCGACGAAGGACATCCCGGGGAGCCAGTCCCTCGAGGCGCGAAAGGCATCGACGAGGTCGGCGACCACCGGATCTTCGAAGGATCGGGTGACCACATCGCGCACCGCAGCCGAATCGCCCGGCCCCTCGACCCGGAAGCTGGCTCTGTTCACATCAAC
>JAABUS010008654.1_pt1 | contig 11070 bp, 7 predicted proteins | sample 5560161 | NCBI WGS metagenome assembly JAABUS01 (sample SAMN10711885, study PRJNA513376) | rock metagenome | isolation source: Antarctica rocks | place: Antarctica: Victoria Land, Trio Nunatak nord | collected 2016-01-04
ATCTTCGGCAGCAGCAACTACGGGATGCGCATCTGGATCGACCCGGAAAAGCTCCGGGCCCGCAACCTGACCACCGAGGACGTGCTGGCCGCCATCCGCGAGCAGAACGTCCAGGTCGCCGCCGGTCAGGTCGGGCAGTCCCCCACGCCCGCTGGCCAGAACTTCCAGTACACCGTCACCACCCTGGGGAGGCTCAGCGACCCGGAGCAGTTCGGCAAGATTATCGTCAAGACGGCCGAGGAAGGCCGGCAGGGTGCGCGGCTGACGCTCGTCGAGGACGTCGCCCGCGTGGAGCTTGGCGCCCAGGTGTATGACCAGTGGTGCGAGGTCTCGGGCAAGCCCGCCGCGGGCCTCGCCGTCTTCCAGCTCCCGGGGGCCAACGCGCTCGAGGTGGGCCGCAGGGCCCGCGCGGAGATGGCAGACCTGAAGAAGACCTTCCCGCAAGGGCTGGAATACTCCGTCCCGTTCGACACCACGATCTTCGTCCAGGAGTCGATCGCGGAGGTCTACTGGACCCTTTTCGAGGCGGGGGTGCTCGTCCTGATCGTGATCCTGCTCTTCCTCCAGGATTGGCGGGCGCTCTTGATCCCGGCGACGACCGTGCCGGTGACGATCATCGGCGCCTTCGCGGCGATGGGGGCCCTCGGTTTCTCGGTCAACATGCTGACCCTATTCGGCCTCGTCCTGGCCATCGGCATCGTGGTCGACGACGCGATCGTGATCGTGGAGAACGCCGTCCACCACATCGACCGCGACGGGATGGACCCGAAGAGCGCGACGATCAAGGCCATGTCCGAGGTGATCGGGCCGATCATCGGCATCACCCTCGTGTTGATGGCCGTCTTCCTGCCGACGGCTTTCCTCGGCGGGATCACCGGCCAGCTCTACCGACAGTTCGCCCTCACCATCGCCGCCACGGCCCTCATCAGCGCCATCAACGCAGTCACGCTCAAGCCGGCCCAGTGCGCCGTGTACCTCCGCCCCTCCCCGGCGAGGCGCAACCTCTTCTACCGGACCTTCAACGCCATCTACGACCGCTGCGAACGGGCGTACACGGCGATCGTCCGGCGCGTCGTCCTGCGCCCGATCGCGATGCTCGTGCCGTACGCGGGGCTGGTCGGCGTGACCGGCTGGTGGTTCACCCGGCTGCCGACCGGGTTCCTGCCGACGGAGGACCAGGGCTATGCCGTCGTCGCCATCCAGCTCCCCGACGCCGCGTCTCAGGTCCGCACCCGCGAGGTGGTGGACAAGGTCAGCACCATCTTGCGCGAGACCCCCGGCGTCGGCGGCTGGGTGATGATCGGCGGCCAGTCGATCCTCGAGCAGGCGATCGCCTCCAACGCGGCGGCGATCTACGTCACCTGGACCCCCTGGGAGGAGCGGACGGGCCGCGCCGGACTCGGCCAGGACGAGATCCTCGGCAAGCTCATGGGCAGGTTCGGCGAAGTCAGGGAGGCGATGGTCTTCGCGTTCGCCCCGCCGGCGATCTTCGGCCTGGGGGTCGCCGGAGGTTTCGAGATGCAGGTCCAGAACCGCGCCGGCGCCGGGCTCGAAGAACTCCAGCAGGTCGTCGACGAGATGACCGCCGACGGCAATGCCCAGACGAGCCTGAAAGGGGTGAGGTCCCCCTTCCGGTCCGGCGTGCCGCAGGTCTACATCGACGTGGATCGGGTCAAGGCCAAGAGCCTGGGCGTCCCGCTCGACGCGGTCTTCGGGACACTCCAGGCGTCGCTCGGCTCGGCCTACGTCAACGACTTCAACAAGTTCGGCCGGACGTATCAGGTCCGCGTCCAGGCCGACCAGCAATTCCGCCTCCAGCCCGAGGACATCCGCCGCCTGGAGGTCCGCAACCGGCAGGGGGCCATGGTGCCGATCGGCACCCTCGCCAAGGTCGAGGAGCGGCTCGGCCCCCAGATCATCCCGCGCTACAACCTCTATCCATCGGCCTCGATCACCGGAGAGGCGGGCCCCGGCTACAGCTCGGGGCAGGCCCTCAAGATCATGCAGCAGATGGCGGCGGACAAGCTGCCGGCGTCGATGGGATACGAATGGACGGGGATGTCGTACCAGGAGCAGCGCGTCGGCTCGCAGTCGATCTACGTCTTCGGCCTGGCGGTACTGATGGTCTACCTCGTCCTCGCCGCGCAGTACGAGAGCTGGACGATGCCCGCCGCGGTGATCCTCGTGGTCCCGCTGGCCCTGCTGGGGACCGTCATCGCCCTCGCGGTGCGCGGGATGGACAACAACGTCTATACGCAGATCGGGATCGTGCTGATCATCGCCCTGGCGAGCAAGAACGCCATCCTGATCGTCGAGTTCGCCCGCGAGCTGCGCGCCCGGGGCCGTCCGATCGTCGAGGCGGCCGTCGAGGCCTCGCGGCTCCGGTTCCGGCCGATCCTGATGACGTCCTTCGCCTTCATCCTGGGCATCTATCCGCTCGTGAACGCCTCCGGCGCGGGCGCCGCCAGCCGTCGGGCGCTGGGGACGGCCGTCTTCGGCGGCATGATCGCCGCGACCGTGCTCGCCGTCTTCTTCGTCCCGGTCTTCTACGTGGTCATGCAGCGCCTCTCCGAGTCCCGCCGCAAAGATACCGTCGACGCCCCCTCACCGGCCGAGTCCGTCCCGGACCGGGTCGAGGTCGTCGCCCACTGAGATGACGCGATCGGCGGAGACATAGGACGCGGTCGTTCAGGTGACGGCTTTCGTCGTGCCCCACCGACGCCCCAGTAGGAGCCAGTCGAGCGACAACCGACCCGGTCCGGCGAGGAGGAGCAACACGGCGATCGCCAGATAGCCGAGGGCCGCCTCGTACGACGGGCCGCCCGGCTTGGAGGCCACGAACGGATGTCCCTGGGACATGTGGACCATCCCGGCGGCCACCGCCATGGTGCAGAGGATCAAGAACGAGGCCAGGGGCGTCAAGGCGCCGAGGATCCAGCAGAGACCGCCGCCGAACTCCGCCAGCGCCGCGAGCGCCTGTAAGGCGCCCGGGACGGGGGCCTCGGGCGGCATCCACGATGTGGCGTGCTGAATCTTGGGCCATCCGTGGAGCATCATGGCAGTGCCTGCTACGAGGCGAAGGACCAGCATGCCCACGGCACCCGTGCCGCTCACGAACGGGGGATAGAGACGCTGCATGGACAAATCTCCCATGGAAACGCGGAGCCGGGCCCGTATTTACCGCCGCTCGTCCAAGTGCCGAGAGGACGCATGGCAACGACGCCGCCCACGACGCGGCCCGCCTCTGGGACCGGCACGCTACGGTACTTAACCTGCTCGTCTTGCACCACACCAAGCTCACTTCCCCCCGTGCCGGACGAGACTTCCACCTCACCGACATGCTCGGTGTGGCCGTCCTGAAGAATCCGCGCATGCGGGCCCGCGGGACGGGATCGTTTCTATGAGGCGTTCGCGGCCCACGGCTTGAGAGCGGGGGCGGCATTCGCTATTGTGGAACCTCCGAACACGATACGGAAACATGGCTTGCGCGGGGCATCCAGCGTCCCCGCCGGAACCGGAAAAGAGAAAGATTCAGATCATTGGCAACCCTCCAGGAAGAGACGCGCCAGACGGGCGTCGAGGGCCCCAGGGCCGAGTACTCAGGTCGGCTCGAGGCACGTCTCGTGGTCAGGGCGCGCCAGATGCGTCGGGAGCGGGTCCTGGCAGACGCCCGCCTGATTGTCTTCGGGGCGGGGGCGGTCGTGGCGTGGCTCGCCTTCCGCGAAGGGACCCTCTCGCCGGGATGGCTGGCGATCCCGACGTCCCTGTTCCTTATCCTCCTTTTCGTCCATGAGCGGGCGCGACGGGCGACTCGCCGGGCCGATCGCGCGGTCGACTTCTACGAGAAGGGGGTCGGCCGCCTGGAGGGTCGCTGGTCGGGGACGGGTGAGCCGGGGACACGCTTCCTCGACCCGGAGCATCCCTACGCCGCCGACCTCGACCTGTTCGGCGTCGGCTCTCTCTTCGAGCTCCTCAGCACGGCGCGGACGAAGGCCGGGGAGGACGCCCTGGCGGCCTGGCTGATGGCCCCGGCCCCCCTCGATGAGATCCGCGCCCGTCAGGCCGCGATCGCCGAGCTTCGTCCTCGGATCGACCTGCGCGAGGACCTGGCCATCCTGGGTGCCGACGTGCGAGCCGGCATCGATCCGGATGCCCTCGCCGATTGGGGCGCATCTCCCAGGGTCCTCTCGGGCCGTGCGATCCCCATGGTCGGCGCCTTCCTCTCGGCACTCGCCGTGGCGGGACTCATCGGATGGGCATTCTTCGAGGCGGGTCCCAGCCCGTTCTTCCTGGCCGTGATCGTCCTCGGGGCGTTCGCCGTGTGGCTCGGGAGGCGCGTCCGCCGCGTCCTCGCGGCCGTCGAGCGAAGGGCGAGCGACCTCAGGCTGTTGGCGGGGCTGCTCGCCCGGCTCGAACGCGAACCGTGCGAGGCTCCTCGACTCCGAGGGCTCCAAGAAGCCCTCACCTCGGAGGGGGGGACGGCCTCGAATCGGATCTCGAAGCTGGCGAAGCTGGTCCACCTCGTCGATACGATGAAGAACCAGCTCTTCGCCCCGCTGGGGGCCATCCTGCTCTGGTCCACCCAGCTGGCATTCGCCATCGAGGCCTGGCGCGCCTCGTCCGGCCGCGCCATCGCCGATTGGCTGGCCGCGGCAGGAAGCTTCGAGGCACTCTGCTCGCTGGCGTCCTACTCGTACGAGAACCCGGGCGATCCGTTCCCCGAGCTGGAGGCGGACGGCCCCCTCTTCATCGCCGAGGGGGTCGGGCACCCGCTGATCTCGCCCGGGCGCTGCGTGAGCAATGATCTGAGCCTGGGGGGACCGCTCCGGGTGCTGGTGGTCAGCGGCTCCAACATGTCGGGCAAGAGCACGCTGCTGCGGACCGTCGGCATCAACGCGGTGCTCGCCCTGGCGGGTGCCCCGGTGCGGGCCCATCGGCTACGGATCTCGCCGATGGCAATCGGGGCGACCTTGCGCATCCAGGACTCGCTCCAGGCCGGCCGCTCGCGCTTCTTCGCCGAGATCACGCGCCTTCGTCAGCTCGTCGACCTGGCCAAGGGCCCGCTCCCGCTCCTCTTCCTGCTCGACGAGATCCTCAACGGGACGAATTCGCACGACCGACGCGTGGGGGCCGAGTCGCTATTGCGCGGGCTGATCGGGCTCGGGGCGGTCGGCCTGGTCACGACGCACGACCTGGCCCTGGCCGAGATCGCCGATGGAATCGAGGCCGGCGCCGAGAACGTTCACTTCGCCGATCACTTCGAGGACGGGACGATGCATTTCGACCACCGGATGCGGCCCGGCGTCGTCCGCCACAGCAACGCGCTGGCGTTGATGCGAGCCGTCGGGCTCGACGTCTGAGCCTCGACAGGCTCGCTAGGGATCCGGTCGTGCGGCGGCCGCGTTGCGCCCGGCGTCGAGTGTCGGGATGAGCCCCAGCCAGCGGGCCTGGATCGCCAGCAGCAACGCGAAGACGGCGACGGCCAGGGTGGAGACGAGCACCTTCACGATCGGATAGACCCAATCATGCACGATCGGGAACCATGGTGAGACACGCCAATCCGAGAATCGCGGTAGCGAGGCCGGGATGGCCCCCATCAGGGTGTATCCCAGCCGCAAGCCGTGCGTGTAGGGGCGGAAGAACTCGCGGAGGTATGCGTGCTCGGGGAATGGGACGTCCAAGGGGAATGGACCCTGGTGGGGGAGCCAGTCGGATTTCATGGTGGGGAAGAGGTCGAGTACGATGAACCCGAACCACCCTTGCTGGGCGGTAATCGCCACCAGGGCGACTTCGAGGAGCAGCAGGCCGGCCGGGACGATCAACAGGCCCGCGAGCGTGGCGATCGGATAGCGTGCGAGCACGTTGATGGCCGCGCGGACTGACATGGGCCCCGAACGGTCGCAGGCCGACCCGACCATCGCGATCAAGGGGACGGCGATCCAGCCCAGGGCGGCCGCCGCGGCGACTCCCGCGCCCCTCAAGGGGATGAGCCATCGGTAGCTGTCCATGATCCCGTGGCGTAAGAGCACCGGAGCGGTCAGGCCGAGGGCGATCACCAGGCCCCAGGCGCATCGCACCGGCCAGACGCGCCAGGCCGGTTCCAGCGGCACGGGAGCACCTTGCAGGCCGCTCAGGCGGATGACCTCGCGGTAGACCCCGGCGGCGGCTGCCAGGAGGATGAGACCGACCGCCGCCCCCAAGACGGGGATCGCCAGGGCGAATGAGACGACCAGGGCTCCCAGCAGGATCGCCAGGAAGATATCGGCCCGAAAGACGTCCCGGAGGCCGACGAACAAATGACCGACACGTCCCTTCTGGGACTTCACCCTGGGGACCGGCACCTCGGTCTGGCAACTCCAGCAGCGGACCGTCGTCCCCGCCAGGTCGGCCTTCGCGCGCAATTCGCGCCCGCAACCACAGGAGAACAGAATGTGCTCCGGCATGGAGGATCCCCCGCGCCCAATCTTGCAGGACTTCGCCCGACCTGAACGCCCACTGTGCAAACCATTGGCACGGGATGCAACCATCAACCGGCTTTTGCGTGCCGAATGCACGCCCCGACCGCCGGTTGCGATCCTCGCGACCGCATCGAGGTCTCAAGGCGAGGCCATCGTCAGGCCCGAAGGGCGTCGCCCCGAGACGAGCCTGGCGGCGACGCGGACCGCCTCGATCAAGCTCGAAGTCTCCGCGCGGCCATGCCAGGCGATGTCGAAGGCGGTCCCGTGCGCCACGCTCGTCCGGACGATCGGCAGGCCGAGCGTCACGTTGACGGCGCGGTCGAAGCCGACCGTCTTCAGGGCGACGTGCCCCTGGTCGTGATACATGGCGATCACGGCGTCGAACTCGCCCGCGAGGGCGCGCACGAAGAGCGTGTCGGCGGCGATCGGCCCGACCACGTCGATCCCGGCGGCCCGTCCTCGCGCGATCGCCGGGGCGATGATCCGCGCCTCCTCGTCGCCGAAGAGGCCCCCTTCCCCCGCGTGCGGGTTGAGCCCGGCGACCGCGACGCGCGGGGGCCGGCCCGACGTCAGGGGCCGCAGGGCCCGGTCGGCGAGGTTAATCTTGAGCTCCACCGCCTCCTCCGTGATCAGGTCGAGCGCCCGCCGAAGCGCGACGTGCAACGTGACGTGCAGGACGCCGAGCCCCGCGTCGTTCGCCCCGACGGGAGGGCCGACGTAGAGCATCATCGCGTGATCGGTCACGCCGCAACGCTCGGCCAGGATTTCCGTGTGGCCCGGGTGGACGATCCCCGCCGCATGCAGCGCCTCCTTGTGCAGCGGGAGCGTGGTGAGGGCGTCGATCCGGCCGGCCAGCGCCAGGTCGATCGCCGTGATCAGGAAATCGTACGCAGCACGCCCCGCCCGGGGATCGACGCGTCCGGGGGGGATGCTCGCCGCGTCGACCTCGGTCGCCTCCAGGAGCGGGATGACCCGCGCGCTCGGGTGGGCGTCCTCGGGCCGCGCGATCGGCTCGACGCTGGCGAGGACCCCCACGCACGCGAGGGCGCGCTCGAGCACCGGTCGACTCCCGATCACGAAGGGGCGTGCCAGCGTCCGCAACGGCGATTCGCCCCAGGCGCGGGCGATCACCTCGGGGCCCACCCCCGCCACGTCCCCCATCGTCAATGCCACGAGGGGCCTGTCGTCCCTTGGTGTCACCGCGCCCTTCTCCGATCGGCCGTCTCGGCCCATGCGTGGCCGCGCATCTCCCGTTTCTTCGCTGCGACGCTCGATTATCGCCCCCTTCGAGCGATCCTGTCGAGCCGGATGCCTCGACCACTCGACCTTCCCTTCGCGGATCGTACTCCCGATGGCCGTTCCGCGGGACGTTCCCCGCTTGAAGAGGCGGTGTCGGTCGGTCACGATGGGGACGAGAGGGCGTCATTCGACCGCCTCTCGGAACTATCCCCCTCAATGGCCCGTGGATCCGGTCACCATGCTCCTCTCCGGTCATCACCACCTGAACCGTCGGGATCTGCTGGGCCTCATCGCCACCTCGCTGGGCCTGGGCTCGGCGGGTCCGACGTTTGCCCGCACAGGGGCGGAAGCCCTCCCTGCCGTCAGGGCGATCACGCGCGGTCCGAAATTCCACTGGTTCGGCTACTACGATAAGTTGGAGTTCGACCCGACCGGCCGCCATGTCCTCGGCATGGAGGTGGACTTCGAGCACCGCTCGCCGCGCCCGGACGACGTGATCAAGGTCGGCATGGTCGACCTGCTCGACGGCGATCGCTGGATCGAGCTGGGCGAGAGCCGTGCCTGGGGCTGGCAGCAGGGCTGTATGCTCCAGTGGCTCCCCGGCTCCAAGAGTGAGGTGATCTGGAACGATCGCGAAGGCGGACGATTCGTCTGCCGCATCCTCGACGTCGCCACACGCGCGATGCGGACGGTCCCCGCGCCCGTCTACGCCGTCAGCCCCGACGCCCGCCTGGCGATCGCGCCCGACTTCCGCCGCCTGCACGACCTCCGCCCCGGTTACGGCTACGCCGGCATCCCCGACCCGAACCGCGACGTCGACGCGCCCGAGGACGCCGGCATCTGGAGGACCGACCTGAATACCGGGCGGACGGAACAGCTCCTCTCCATCCGCCAGATTGCCGCCCTGCCATACCTCCAGGGAGAACCGCGAGACGCCAAGCACTGGTTCAATCACCTCCTCTTCGCGCCCGACGGCTCGCGCTTCACCTTCCTGCACCGCTGGCGGAGGAAGGGCCAGGGGGGCGGTTTCTCGACCCGGCTGATCACCGCGGCCCCGGACGGGACCGACCTGCACGTACTCGACCCGTACGGCAAGACCTCGCACTTCATCTGGCGCGACCCGACCCACATCCTCGCCTGGGCCTGGCATCCCTCGCACGGCGACAAGTTTTATCTGTATAGAGACCGCACCGACCGCGTCGAGGTGGTCGCCCCGGACGTGATGACCGAGAACGGCCACTGCACATACCTTCCCGGCGGGCGCATGGTGCTCAACGACACCTACCCGGACCGGCAGCGAGAGCAGCACCCGTTCCTCTACGACATCGGGACGGGGAAGAAGCTCCCGCTGGGCCATTTCCGCTCGCCGCCGGAGTACGCCGGAGAGTGGCGCTGCGACACGCATCCCCGGTTCAGCCCCGACGGCCGGAGCGTGGTGATCGACTCGCCGCACGGCGGTCATGGCAGGCAACTGTACCTGATCGACCTTCGAGGAATTATGGGGTAGGAGGAATTCGCATGGCACGTCGATCCCTCTCCGTCTCCTTCCTGCTCGCCCTCGTGGTCTCCTCTCCCGCGCGGGCCGATCAGGCCGGCAAAGAGACCGCCTATCCCGCGAAGGTGAGCGAGAACGGCCGCTACCTGCTCGACCAGCACGGCAAGCCGTTCTTCTACCTCGGCGACACCGCCTGGGAGCTCTTTCACAGGATCAGTCGCGATGAGGCGGACGCCTACCTGCGCGACCGCGCCTCCAAGGGTTACACGGTCATCCAGGCCGTCGTCCTGGCCGAGCATCGTTTCTCCGATCCGAACCCCAACGGATACCTCCCGCTCCACGACAACGATCCTACCCGACCCGTCGAGGGTTATTTCCGCGACGTGGACGCCGTGGTCGACCGCGCCGACGCGCTCGGGATGGTCATCGGGATGCTGCCGACTTGGGGCGACAAGTGGAACAAGAAATGGGGCAAGGGCCCCGAGATCTTCACTCCCGAGAACGCCGCGACCTACGGCGAATACCTCGGCCGACGCTATCGCGACAAGCCGATCGTCTGGATCCTCGGCGGTGACCGCCCGATCGAGAATGAGCGACACGCCGCGATCATCCGCGCCATGGCCGAGGGCCTGCGCAAAGGCGACGGCCGCCACCTGATCTCGTACCACCCGAACGGCGGCCAGACCTCGGCCGAGTGGTTCCACAAGGACAACTGGCTCGACTTCAACATGCTCCAGTCGGGGCACGACTACAACCGCGAGAACTACAAAAAGGTCGCCGCCGACTACGCCCGGCAGCCCGCCAAGCCCTGCATGGACGCCGAGCCCGGCTACGAAGACCACCCGGCCGGCTTCGACAAGAAGAACGGCTATCTCGACGACCACGACGTCCGCAAGTCCGCCTACTGGGCTCTCTTCGCGGGGGCCCACGGTCATACCTACGGCTGCCACGACATCTGGCAGTTCTACGCTCAAGATCGGCAGCCGATCACGTTCGCGCGGACCCCGTGGCGCGAAGCTTTGAAGCTTCCGGGCGCCGGCCAGATGCAATACGCACGCCGGCTGATCGAGTCGCGGCCGTTCCTGTCCCGCATCCCCGATCCGTCCCTGATCGCCTCCGACCCCGGCCGGGGCGGAGACCATGTCGAGGCGACGCGAGACGCCGACGGCGGCTACGCGTTCGTCTATTCGCCGTCCGGAAAGCCGTTCTCCGTGGACCTGGAGAAACTCTCGGGGAAGGAGATTCGAGGCTCGTGGTATGACCCGAGAGGCGGGACTTCGCGGGCGATCGGGTACTTCAAGCGTGAAAGTGTCCGCGAGTTCCGGCCGCCCTCGCATGGCAAGGGGCACGACTGGATCCTGGTCCTCGACGATGCCGGCCGCGGCTACGACTCCCCGGGCGGGGCGGCCGGGGGCTTTTGATACCGCGCATTCATTTGCAGGGCTTTGACCTCGGCCTGCCGGTCGGCGAGTTGCCGCCGAAGTTCGTCGATCTGGGCCTTCGCCGCGGCGCCGTCCACGGCCTCGGCGACCTGCCGGGTCTCGCGGTAGAGCGACTGACGTGATCGCTCGCGGTCCTTGGCCATCGCGGTGACGTCGCCGTCTCCGCCGCGGAGGACGGCGAAAGCGCTGGCGATGCGTCAATCGCGTTCAAGGGGCGGTGGCGGTTTCCTTGCGGCAGCACCGCAACGACATCAGCGCGAACGCGGTGCCGTAGGGCTTGTGGTAGTTGTACAGGGGGTAGTCCCACCACGAGCCGTCTTGTTCCTGGACTGCCATCAGGATCCGTGCCAGGTGGTCCTGATAGAACGGACGATCGGGGCGAGGGAGCTGCGGGATGCAGAGCGCGGCGTAATAGTGGCCGAAGTAATAGAAATAA
>JAABUS010008657.1_pt1 | contig 11068 bp, 6 predicted proteins | sample 5560161 | NCBI WGS metagenome assembly JAABUS01 (sample SAMN10711885, study PRJNA513376) | rock metagenome | isolation source: Antarctica rocks | place: Antarctica: Victoria Land, Trio Nunatak nord | collected 2016-01-04
CGGGGCCCCCCCCCCCCGCGCCCCCCCCCCCGCCGCGGGCCCCGCGGGGGCGCCCCCGGCCCCCCGCGGGGGGGGGGGGGGGGGGGGGGCCATACTCCCTCAGGACTGAGACTAGGGTACCCTAGAGGAGACACATGGAAATTTGTGGACCACTAATGAAATCAGGGCATCTGCAAACAGCCCCTGTAGCAGCTCTACCGTGAGCAGCAGTCATGTCTATGTCTAACGGTTTACCTAAACCTCAACGCTAAGGCCTAAAACAACCAGCACATTGCAGTATCCTGACATACACAAAACCTCTGTTACACCAAGTCAGTATGACAAACAACTGTGTCGCTACAGTGAAACTGTGCATGGTTTGATGCTCAATTGCCCAAGATGCTGCTGCCGTATCAGTCAACAACTGTCTGCTCACATCCTCCCTCAGCAGACCAGAGCTTATGAGCTGTGGTCTGACGAGGTGAGCAATGTGACCAGACCGATGCAAGGGCAGGCCCAAGTACACTTCAAGCTTTCACCTTGTTCCAAACCCTGCCAAAATCGAAGTTATAATCACTCATGGTGACACACCAGCTACTTTCACATGTACCATGGTGTGTACATGTGAAAATGGCTTGTGTGTCACCATTAGTGATCACGACTTCTGTATTGGCTATGCTGACTTGCATATGTAGCTCCGGACAACAGTCTGCCACTGGTGTGATGAGTGCTTGTAGATGTGAGGGGCGATGTGAATAGCTCTGGGCTGCGGCCCTTACAGGCTCCTGTTATGATTGCTGAAAACCGAACGAAAAGTTTAGTCTTTGTTTGTTTTTCTTTTGCTTTTTGTTTTCGAGGGGCATTGATGTGCCGATGGGAATGCATCCTCAGCGTACTCCTCAGCATAGTCAATGAGCTGCGTGTGCTGAATGGTTGATGAGCTGCATGCTGCTGCTGCAGCTGCGATGCTATCAACCTGATGTCGTGCAGTACGCATGAGTGCAGGAGCTCAAGATGCCTTCAGAACAAGACAAAGCAGGAACGGTGCTTTTCCAAGGCAGCATGGCTATACTTGCTTTGGTCATCAAGTAACATCATGTTGCTTTGAAAAGCAACGTGTCAAACTGCCTGACTGGACACATATGTATGCACTGCAGCATACGGCAGTACTGCTGAAGCTTGGGTGCCAGGCATAGCAGTGTCAGCTGAATGCCACTGGAAGACCAGCACTGCTGACCAGTGAACCTGGGGGTCAAAGGTGAGCCATTGCTGCTGGCGTTGCTTCCGCAGTTGTGCACTGTGTGCTGTCTGGTTATAAACAGCAAACCCAAGCGAACACACCTAGAAAAAGAGAGCTAAATTATAAACAGAAAAGGAATGAGCTGCCTGTAATGCTGATAGGCATGCCAGCATTGGAGAACAGCAGTTCAACAGAACTGGACATCAGTGGTGGTGTTCCAGCAGCATTCAGCTGTTGCTCTCCAATGCCAGCATGCATGTCAGCAATGCAAGCGTCTCTGTCAGGCAACACAACACAGCTGCAGAAACATGCTGCAATGGTAGAGGCTGCGCAACCTGCTCTTGTGATTGTTGTAATTGAGCACAGTGTAACAAACTTGGATGGCATTGTGTGCCTCTGGCCAACCTGAACACCCCTCAATACCGTACATTTGTGTACACTGCCTTTACTGTGACTCCATTGCAAAGGACTGACAGCATGTCTGACCGCCCTGAACAGCACTGTGTAGCATGCACTTTGTTACACTGTCTTTGACTGTGACTGCATTGCAAAGGACTGCCTAAAAAGGACTGACAGCATGACTGACCTTTTGCTGTGAGCTTCAATCCAGCTCAGCACCAGATGCTGTGTGAGCTTCAGGTGGCGAGCCCCCAGCTGTCACAGCATTAGTCACCAGCTGAGTCATGCAGCCCAGCCTGGCATCTGCTTTGCTGCTGCTAGCACCGCTAGGGGGCAGAGGACTTCATCCCTCTCAAGCTGTCCGGACCCAGGGCGCTGGGCCTGCACAAGCATTCATGTATATCTACATGCACTTGACAAGAACAGACTGACATACCTTGTCAAACAATGAAACTTGCATCTTTGCGTTGGCAAGCCATCTTCACCACAAAACATGACACTTGCATGTCATGAAGTGTCATGCACATGGCATTGGCAAGGCAATGATGTAATGCTTTCATCAGCACTGAGTCTTCTGTTTCTGGGGCATCTGATCACCACGCATGAGTATAACGAAATGATCAATTGCCCTGAGACATGCCTCAGCCTGTGGCTTTATCCAGCCTGCTTGATGAGCTATATAGCCATATTCAGTTGGTTGTTGTCTGCTGTGGATATTCTGTTGATTGTTATCAGCTGTGAGCATTCCGAATAGTGAAGTTCAATCAATTGTTGTCTCCTAGTGGCAGTGTAGGCATGTGGGCAAACTAGCAGCCTCCAACGGACTGCTTAGCATTCTCGCAAGTCAGACTACATAAATTGAGTTGGACACATATCAGGCTTGCCATGCTGTGCTGTGCTGGCTGGTGAAGTTGGACGGTGATGAATTTGGCCTGGCCAATTTTGCCAAGCCAATTCATCACAAGTAACTCCACCAGCTAGCTGTGCTGCTCAACCAGCAGGCCAAGTGTGACCAACACAGGCCTTGGCTTCACGTTTTGGCATGAGCCTGCCCATTCTCTCATTACCTTCCCAGCAAATGATATCATCATTGAGTGGAGCCAAATAGTTTGTCACAGAATTGGTCTAGCTTCACGAGAAAAATCAGGTTGTGTAGTTTGGCATTGTATGGTCTCAACCCAGCTTGACAACACCTCACCAAAAAAGCTTCAGATTACTAAAGCTTTCGTGGTGATTGACTGTTAAGCTACTTGAGACCACGCAAAACCACCAAAAGGCAGCATTGTGCAGCACGCCGTTGCAGCTCTGACACGGTTGAAGGAGCACGCCCTATCAGATCCACCTTTTACACGACTGTTTGGGTGACCCTGTTACAACGAATCTGCGTCAAGACAGACTTGACCACTCTCAACCTTGCCAGAGCTGTGCATGTGCTGCACATCTTTGCCTTTTGCCAGAGTCCTGGCTACAGAACATTGCCTGTTGCCAGGGTTTCTGTGTTCAAATTTCAATGAAAGTAGACAAGCAGTGAGTCAAGTGGTGAGTGGAGTGGTGAGTCAAGTGTTGAGTCAACGGGTCAGTCAATTAGGCTGCAGGACTGTGTCAACTGCAACTCTCCTTCATGATGCAGAAGATGTTTATTGGACTCCTTTTATGACATGGGTTGTCTTTCTCCCAGTGCGCAGATGTCCAAAGAGGTTTCTGTGCAAGCCTTCTAAATGATATTTTGCACATCTGGCAGCTGCAAGCAGCGAAAAGACATGTGCTGCACAACGCCTGCTTAGGGTTTGATTGTAGGGTTTAAGGTTGATGAGTCAAGCACACCTCTGGGGCTGGTGGTAGTGTACATGATCTACATGATGTACATGATGTACATGATGTACATGATGCTGTACCATGGCTGTACATGTGTTGACTTGATCACATCATTGTACTCAATGGCATTCTGTAAGTCCTGCAGTGGGTGTTAAAACAAGTTGTTTGATTCAATACCCAGGCGCGGCGCTCACAGACTATCACAAATATTGTTGGTTCAACACTCAGCGCAGCACTCATAGCATGTCATATGTGTCAGGTTTGCGACATTCTGTAAGTGCTGCGATGGGTGTTGAACCAGACAAGACTTGTAACAGTCTGTGAGCGCTGCAATGGGTGATGACGCAAATGACAGTAACCAGGTTGTGTACCGCCTCAACTGCAGCTTGATGACTGAGGTGAGAAGAAGACAGTCACTGCTATACCATACGACAGCACATCAATTCTTTTGCTCTAAGCTGTCATCTCCAGAGGTTCCTGTTGCAAAAGCCGTCAGGCATAGTCCAGGTTGACATCTGTGTAGGCATCAGCTGCCAGTGCAGCAGGTAGAGAGCACCAGCAGAGGAAGCGTGATGTTCCTGTGTATCACATCCTTCCCCTGTTCCTCTTCTCCACCTGCTGCTTGGCCTCTTTGTGCCCATGTTGCTTGCCACCCATCATGCAACACTACGCTGGTGTAACAGGAAGGCCAGGTACACCATAACTTGCAGTATGGGCTTGTTTGCAACATTGTCTCAGTGGTTAGGAGTGTGGAGCCTGATAGGAATAGGCCTGGCAATGGTTTTTCCTACCTCTTTGGTGCTAACTTGTACTTGCTCAAGTCCATAAGGCAGCAGGCAGAAAAGAAGCATCAAAGCTGTCAAAAAGACACCAAAGGCCTACAACCAGTGCCAGCAGACAATAACAAGAGAGAAAACTGTCCAGTCTGCTGACAATGGTGGTGCTTGGGAGGCAACTGAGGTAGGCTGTCCTCTAAGAGCATCCATTGCCAGCAGACAGGGTGTCAGGCACACCGCCCCTGTGCTGATCACTACCGCTGGCATTGTAGTGCGTGTCTCAAACAAGCGCACAATGCATATTATGTACAAACATATGTATCTTGTGCCTGCGCAAGACACACGCTATGATGACAGCAGCATTGATCAGCACAGAAGGAGCAGTGGTAGCACCTGAAGAAGCCTCTGTTGACGGTTTGCAGAGCTGCCGGCAAGGTACAATGGAGTTGTTACATGCTTTGCAGCCTCTGGTGGTGAAGGGGAACAGCGGATACGATTGCAGACGGCTGAAATCTGTCTGGAACCGAGAAGACTATGCCGCAAGATCATTCTGTCACCATTGCAGCCGCCACAACAGCCACGAGGGTAATGAGGTGTGAAATGTTGCAAGTACACAGAGCTTAATGCAAAAGCATGCAAACTTGTTTAAACAGCTTCCAGCACCGCAACCCAAGCAGTGCTTTTGACCCATATTGCTTTTGTGCTTTTGAATAGCTTCATGGTGACCATGACAAGTTGCCATGGCGCTTGCAACCATCAAAGCAATCCCTTCATAGGTCAAAATGCTTTATCACGTAAAATGGCTAGCGGCACAGACCAACTCTACAACTTTGTTGAGATAAGTTGCTGAATCAGCGAGGGCAGCGAGACATTGAATGTGATGAGACACTCTTACCTTTGCAGGGAACTGGTTTGCTGTCAACAAAGCACGTGAGGCAGGCAAGCTGGCAGGACTTGCATCATGTCGTGCTGCTGTGACATTGAAGCTGGCTTGGTTGAGGTGATGCTTGCTCACCTGTCAACTCTTCCTCTTCCTCCTTCTGGGTGTGACCCACTTGGTGGCTTCTTGGCAACCTTGAGATGCTCAGTAGACAAGGCATACCCTTTGCTGCCAGCAAATGCTCTGCCATGCTTGTACGCCCTAAGGAGCTGCCAACCACCACTGCAAGCGCAGCAACATTTGTGACTGCTCCCGGTGCATCAACATACCGTAAGCATCTTTCAAAGGCTGTTGCTATGCTTGCTCTGCCAGACATACACGCTCTAGATCAATTGCAGTGTGATGTGGGAATTGGGTTGTCAGTCAGCAGCAATTGCAACACCAAATCCAGGTTACAGGGTGGAAGGGTGTTTTTGTCACCTGTTGTGGAAGGTGTCTTGGTCACATTTGCCAGCCTTCTCACGCTAGGTTGCTCTTAACTGTCTGTGGAGTGACATGATAGCCAATATTCACTGCATCTGATTAAAGTCTCAAATGGAAGGGGTCTTCCTCACCTGCATTTGGCCATATGGGTAGGTTAGTCTGTATCTCTGCAGTCCTGACATGCTGTCTGCAAAGCATACTGGCAAAAAGGCAATTTACTTTCTGTAAATGTTCTGCCATCTTGTTGCTGTTTCAAAACACAATTTTTGAGAGGGGTGTGTAGATACCAGGAAAAAAGACAGTGTGCAGCGGGCACAAGACTCTGGTGGGTTTCTACCAGCTGAGGCGCTTTACACATCCATGCTCACCTTGTGCATTTGCCTTTTGCCTCTGGCAAATTGGCTTGCGGTGAAAGATTTTGACCTGCAAGTCCTGAGCAAAAATTGCACTGCAAATGCAAGTGTGGGGTGACTCTGTTCGTATTTTACCTGCAGACGTAGGAGGTCTCAGCAGCACTTTTGCTGTCAGCTCAAGACAGTGGCAAAGCTTGCCGTACGAAAAGCAGCAGTCAGACCAGAGATCTCACCGCTGATGGCATGTGATCGGATATGGCTTCAGAGGAACAGCATGGTCACTTCGAGCGGATTATCGGCTTGCGAAGGCTTAAGTATTCAGGATGTACTTCTGGGCAAGGCTGCAACTCAACGCTCTGAGGATCCAAGTCGAGAACTTTCATAAGAAGTTCGCCAAGCTGATCAGCATGTCAGTCGTTTACGGTGCAACAAGATGCTTGTCGTGCCGAAGCCTGCCACAGAAACGTCGAAGCTCTGCAACCAGACTTTTCGGTACCACTGAAGACGAGAACGCGCTTCTGATGCAGTAAGAGTCCCTAGGGGCAGCTTGACCTAATACTGCTGGTTCAAACTTTGACCTAACACAGGCACACAGCAGATACTTGCAGAGAGCTAAAGAGCTGTGCGGGTTTGCGCATGCGAGACATTGTTTCTTGCTGTGTACTCGCGAGTGTCGCTGTAAGAGGCGCAAGTCTTCCAGGCACTTGCTGTACAAGAAACTTCGATCAAGTGATCAAGAGCATTGCAAGGCTTTGCAAGGCAAAGTTGGATTCACAGAGAATCATGCTGGACGTGCATCGCCATATGGCAGGCAAAGCACTAAATTCCGGGCCACTTTGCGACATATGACAAAAGAATCTTTGGCCTTCTGCTTCACCCACTGCATTGAGTAATAACATGCAGCCTTTGCATGCACTGTGCATGTGACTGAGGCTTGCAGCGCAGTCAATTCTGCGCGATCAAAAGTGGAGCTGACAGCAACCAACCTTTGTCATTGTGTCCCTTGGTAGCTGCGTGACTACATCACAGGAGTACACAACATAAAGATCAAAACAGGCGCTGCCTCGACCCGAGGTTGGCATGCGCAGTCCTGGCCAGCCTTCAAAGGCCAGTGTGCTCAACTGTACATACGTGCTACTGTCGTCTGCAACATCATGTGTGCAATGCATCTGCCTACTTGTTCAGTAGTTGCCACCACGCAAAGCTCCCATACACATATCTTTTACATGGCAAGAATTCTTCCTGACTGCACGGGGGTACTCTCACTGAGTCAACCAAACCAGGCCATTGCATGGGAGGTATCTATTAATTGCAAGTCCATATACATCTGAAACAATTGAACATCGGTAATTGTAAGTAACTACATCATCGTGGCAGCCGCCCAAATCCAGCATGACTGCAGCATCTATGTCACCCTCAACTCCTCAAGTACTTCAAAGCCTTGCCGTATGTACAGATGATAGCCTTGATCCAAAGCTTGAAGATGGGTCTGCTTTTTCTCTGCATCTGCAATGTTAGTAACCTGCACAGAACAGCCAAGACTCAGTCAATCTGTGACACTTGTGCATTGCGCTGTAAAACCCCAGTTCTCAGATGTAGATTGACCTCAAGTGAGGCTGGAATGGTAATGCATGCAGGCCATGCATCTGTCCAGCAGGCTAACAAAACGACACAAGCATGGTGTGCGATGCAAAGCTTTGCTTGATTGGCGTTGCTGGCACGACATTGCAACACATGCTGATGTAGAATCCGCATGCTGCTGAAAAGCATAGCATAGTAACCAGTTCATGTGATTACGATTATCACCAACAAGTGCTGCTTGTGCACTGCAGTTGCAGCCACATATATATAAGTACCTTGCTGACTGCTGACTCTGATTCGGATCACTGATAACGTAATGATTTGTTAGTAATTGATCCATTACGTGATCTGCACGTGACCTGCAGGTTCTGTGGAAGCTTCTGTAAACCCTGTAGGTTTCAGATATTAATGTTATCCAGTTCTCACAAACCCTATCATTTTACAGAGGCAGAAGAGGTAAAGGGGAGAGACTCAATTTTGCCTGAGTCACACTCACAGAACCAGACTCTGCACTCACAGCTTCACATACTACACTAACTACTATATTTTGAAAAAAATTAGAAAATTTAAATCAGGTTCTCTAGTTCTCAAGTTCTGAACAATAGTATATGCAGCTGTGAGGGTTTTGCAGACAAATATAAGGTTTTGTACAGAACCTGGAACCAGTGTACCAGAAAACCCTAGAAGAGACCCATACTCGCAGAGCATTTTGTAACAGAAAGTCAAGCATATATGCCTCCCCACCCACCACCCACTGTCTGTGCCTTCTGCCACTTCTGAAGGAACCAGATGCGCCCAGCGAGCCGAGGAAGGTTTCCCATACAGTGAATTCAGGGAAATGACAGGGTTTATGGTCTGTAACAGACCGTTTACAGAGTCTGCAACGCTCTGTCACAGAGACGACGCAGACGAATGCAGGTTTGGTCATGCTTTCATGCAGAGCGCAGAGGCATTTTTGCCTGTGTTTCGTCTATGTTTTCTGTTACAAATATCAAAACTGAATGACCTTGCCGCGCATGCTTTTGAGCGTTGTCCGCCGACACATTAAATGGCAGTACGGCCTATTATATGAACACGTGTGCAAGCATCCTCAAATGATGCATCAATGCAGGCAGCTCATTCAGACATCACATCACATGTACACACATGCTGGATTTGGAGGATAGCACTAGCAGCAGAACACAAGGGGCAGCCAGGCTGCTGTTCCAGCAGTGTTCAGTGGCAGCCCTCCAGCCAGCATGCATGTCAGCACTGCAAGCAGCTCAGTCAGGCAGCACAGCGCAGCTGCAGAAGCATGCTGGCAGTGGCAGAGGCTGTGCATTCTGCTCTCTGGTATTGTTGTAGGTACCAAAACTAGCAAGGAGGACACTGTGTGCCTCTGGCTGCCCTGGACAGTACTGTATAGCGTACGCTTTTGCATACTGTCTTTACTGCAACTGATTCGCAAAGCACTGACAAAGTGACTGACCTTTTGCAGTGAGCCTCAAACCAGCTCGCCACCAGGTGCTATGTGAACTTTCAGTGGCATGTCCCCCAGATTTCACAGCAATCAGTCGCCAACTGAGGCATGCAGCTCATGGTTTGCCGCTGCCAGCAATGATAGCACTGCTGAGGGGCATTGCCTGCACAAGCATACACACAGTTGACAATGAGTGATGTAGATACTTTATCAATAAGCACGTCATGAACTTTCTGCCTGGTACCTTGTATCATCACCTTGGCAAGACGATGCTTATGACATATCATGACAGATGCTTGACATGATGTGTCACGCACATGACATTGTCAAGGCAATGATGCAATGGTTTGATCAGCACTGAGCCTGCTGTTTCTGGGAAGGACATTAGCCTACAACAAGTGGACACGTGTGAGCAGGAGTGTAGAGAGTTGTGCTACACTGTGCTTCCCGGGTAGCTTGCTAAGCAGCACTTGAATCTTTGCTGCGCAGCACTAGTGAGTCATAACTGTACTGAAATGATTATATGTTTAGAAAGATGTTGTCCTGTTTGACTTAGAACTCTGTGATCAGGCACAGCTGCAGTATGCGGCGTCATGATTGTTCTGAATTGTTGCATTAACTGCCTCCAGAAGAAGCATAACACTGCATATTACGTTGCAGCTGATCAGACAGTATTCACGCATGTGTCGAAGCATGCAGTGCTCATGTATGGTCATGTGAGACACCACTTTTAGTTGATGAGTTTTTACGTCGACATCCGTTTGAAATGATTGTCAGAGCATTCATCATTACGGCAGTCAGTGCCTTTGTCAACCACACAAGCTTCTCAAGATGACGTCAGGTGTGACTGATCTGGGTGGTTGCTAAACCAGCACTGTCTGCTCCACAGTGCAACTGCTTTGTAGTCTGTAATGCAGGTAACAAGGCATGAGGCATTATGCTGCCTGGTGAGAGATGCTTGCATTGCTGACAGGCATGCTAGCTTTGGAGGTCCACGGCTAAAAACAACTGGGTAGCAGTTCTTGGTGCCGCAGCCAAGTGCTACTGGAGCACCAAAAATGCTACCCAGATGTTGTTAGCTGTGGCCCTCCAAAGCCAGCATGCATGTCAGCAATGCCAGCAGCTCAATCAGGTAGCGCAATGCAGAAGCAAGCTGCAGTGGCAGAGGTTATGCAACTTGCTTTTGTTATTCTTGTAGCTATGCAAAGTCTAGCAAACCTGGTGTGCCAGTGACTGCCCTGAAGAACCCTCAATAACGTACACTTTTGTATGCTGTCTTCACTGCGACTGCGTTTGCATGACTGACCTTTTGGCATGAGCTTCCAATCAGCTGGCCACCAGGTGCTCAGTGAGCTTCCGGTGGCATGTCCCCACCTCTCACAGCGTTAGTCACCAGCTGAGTCATGCAGCCCGACTTGGCAGCTGCATCGCTGCTGCTAGCACTGATAGGGTTGCGGAGAGGCAGGAGAATTCATCCCTCTCAAGCTGTTCAACACCTGGGGCATTGTGCCTGCACAAGCATATACACAGTTAATAAAGAGTGACTGACAAAATGTGACAGACATGGTGTCACAAACCTTGCACCTTTACCTTGGCAGTGCAATGCATGCGACACATCATGACACATACATGACATGTACATGATGTGCCTTGCCAGGCACTAATGCAAAAGTTTTATCAGCGCTGAGCCGAAGTCTCCTGCTTCTGGAAAGGGCATTGATCTAAAGGCGTGTCAGCACGATTGCAGAGCGTTGCGCTACTATGTCTTGCCAGGTCAGCTTGCTCAACAGGGCGTGATGGTGCAGCACTGGTGCATTCCTATGCTTTCTATATAGAACTGGAATGCATGGCCTCACACTGATGAGAGACCATCTCGTATGTGTGCTTATGCACATCATCAAACTTCAGAGTAAACACCCAGACCAGGCACGTTTGACCTCAACTTGGGAGAGCTCATCTGGGTTTTTACTATGGAGGTTGATGACGTGCATAAGCACACATACGAGATGGTCTCTCATCAGTGTGAGGCCATGCATTCCAGTTCTATGAAAAAAATGCACATCAATGTTGATGCGTGCTAATTCATGAACAATGACTGGGGTG
>JAABUS010008658.1_pt1 | contig 11062 bp, 9 predicted proteins | sample 5560161 | NCBI WGS metagenome assembly JAABUS01 (sample SAMN10711885, study PRJNA513376) | rock metagenome | isolation source: Antarctica rocks | place: Antarctica: Victoria Land, Trio Nunatak nord | collected 2016-01-04
GTTGTTTGGGGGGGGTGGTTGGCGAAGCTCGAAAGTCATACTGAATGAGCGGTGTGATAAAGAGTTTATGGTGGGGAATCTACATGTATTTGTTAGCAAACTACACCTAAATGGAGATAGATCCCGCCTTTAGCGAAAGTGACGCTACCCGTAATGTGCGCCGTTAAGTTGCGCCCCCAAGACCTCCCGGAACAGTGGCGTTGTTCCCACGATATGCCTGGCTTGTCGTCACTGAGCAGGGAGCGAATTGATCCACTAGGGATGACCCTAGCCTTGTTTTCCCATGCACATGGATTCAAAAGTGGATCGGGGATGCGTGGTGTCTGCCGGTCCTATCACATCTTCCGGTTGCTCCATAAATGGTGAGGCTGAGAGCACATGGTATATTGTTCGCTTTGAGTGTACTGTAGACCTAGCTCGGACCAGAAGGGTCTGAACAGGTTAAGGTAAGATAAGCACATAGTAAGGTATGCATGTGTTGTTGTTATTAGGTTACACAAGGGGGCACGGTGGACCAACGCTAATCCCACCGATACGCTATCAGTAAACGGCTGAACTTTGCCTTACTTTGCCCCATGCGGGAGAACCACAAGCGGGTTGAATCCCGGTTCCGACCCTACCACTCTTCTCAACGCTATACCCAACGTGTTTCCGATGTGCCTTTTGGGCAAAGTAGGCAGATGGTCAGAGTATCGCGCCATATTGCCTTGCGGGTTGCCTGCCTGTCACTTCGAACAAAAAAGAAGCTTGGGCAGGGAAGCGAATCCTTCGTCTGTCCCGCTCCGAGCTTCGTTTGGGTACAAAGCCAAGGGACATGCGAATGGCCCAGAATTAAGGAGAATGTCACCGTGTAACATTAATATAAGGTCGAGCTGCGCACAGTCCCGCCCCATTGTTGGCTTCTAATTATGCACCTCTATGGAAACGGATGATGCTCGGCAGCTGCTGAACCGCACACCTAAGATTTCGCTTACTTCCCCTGCCCCAACGCCACCCACTCGTTATGTCTTACACTTGTCACGAAGAAATCTTATGCATACGCCGCGTACAACAATGACATCAAGCACAAGAGCTCTGCATATCTGGCAAATCATAAGAGCACATGATCTTTGCTAATTCGGAAATCTATGTACCGATCATCAAGGATGTGACGAACAATTGAAACAAGATGTCAAATTTGCATGATATCATGACCAGATAATGCACCAAGCCTACGATGATTGACGCGCCTCGAAAATGGAAACCGGCAGCCTACAGCTGTTCTCACAAGCTGAGTTGCATAATACCTCCGCAATAATGAGAAGGAGCTAAAATCCGATGCAAGGATGATATCGAATCGTAACGTGACAACTGTTACTCCAACCCTAGAGCATCCGCATCTCAACTAATTTCTTCCTCTGGTTTCCGACCCCCGATAGTCAAACGATCTATCCCAGGTGCTGTGCTCCCCCTATTCTTGTACACTTCACTGATCATCTTTCGAGCGATATCTCCTTTTCCTCCGCCTGAAGGGTCCAATACACTGCGCGAAATCTCCTCACTCGCGAGTAAGAAGACATCGTTGACGAAAGGTAACATCTCTTTGGCGAATGGTTGACGATCAACAATCACATTGCTCATTCCCAGGTCTTTATATGATTGGTGAAGTCTGTTGGACCAGCTAAAACAATTTTCAGTGTCTATAGAAAATATAGGAATAACAATGCTTACCCATTGTTGGCGAAATGAGGTCCTAATTTCGTATGCCCAGCTGTTGCAATATACTCCAGCAGCTCGGTGAGCTCATTGTTATCAGTTGGGGCCGCTGAAGTCCTCCTTATATTCCAAGACTCGTAGTCTAACTCTCCCCAAGAAATAGATCCTCCTGGTTCTGCGATTTAGGTTCAAAGTAAGCTCAAAAACATAAAAATAAGCAGGCATGATACGAACTTAGCATTTTGACGAGCTTCCGTAGTACAGGAGCAGGATCATTTTCTGGGACAAGCAAAATGAATAACTGAACATGGATGATGTCGTATATTCCTTTCATATGGTCTGGAGGCTCCAATAGACAGTCATGGAGATGCAAATGAATGCTGACTGGCAGCCATTCCGCTGGCGGAGCTTGCGCAAAACTCACATCGAAACCGTCGAACTGTGTAGAAGAAGGCAGCTTACGAGCCATCTCGATTAGCCATATGCTGATATACATGTCAACAGTGTTCTAAACGAGTTTGGGTCGAGTGAAACATGCCCAGTTCCGACCCCAATATCCGCGATCCTTAGGTTGTCCGATTCCAAAGGAATACTTGGGTGTAGAAGATAGTCAAGACCATCCTTCCATAGATGATGTTGCTCATTGATTCTGATACCCACTCGTTAGCTTTCAGACCAGTATATAGGGACAAACTTCGGACCTTATGTTGGCGGAAAACCCTCGAGACAGAACATAATTGTCCTCAAAGATTCTGTCGTTCATCTTCTACTGTGAGTTGGTTAGCGGTTATAGAAGCAATTCGACAGGGAGAAAACGGATTCTATTATCAGTTACCCCAATTGGCACAGGCTATACGTTCTGGAGATGAGGGTTAATGTTGATAAATAGATGCGCAGTTCTAGGCAAATTGTGGCACCCAGTGATGTCTCCCTTTAAAGTAAAACAAGAAAAATAAATAGGTGCAGGTTATGTATCTAAGCTGGACGTAACCTGGAAGGTGCAGTATTCACACAGGGTGGGATTTACACATGCAAAAATCGGATAATTCTTGTGTAACACACCCAAGGTGGATTATACATATGCAAACATGTGCCACTATCCTACGTCTCAAAAATCTACAGAAGGAGATCCTGCGGGTGCTACAATCGACGTTCCAATTGGTGCGGTTCAGAAGGCTTTACCAAACTGCCATGGTCAGTTATCATGCCCAGCTCGTCTCTTTTCTACAATAATAGAGGGTGTTATCTTGTGGGTCTTTTCTAACCAGTGCTCCCACATTTACTATCGCTCCACAGACCTCCCTTCGTCTAGCACGCTCTCTTGACCTTGGACCTTTGAACCTCTTCTCAGTCTTCTCTTTGTCCATGATGACCTCTGGTGATGAAAAGCCCTCTCTCGTTCTGGCCGCAGGCATCGTCTTTCCAGTATTAGGAATCATTGTCGTCGCTTTGCGTTTTTATACCCGAAGCACACAGAAAGCCAGCTACCAGCTTGATGATTGGCTAACTCTGCCAGCGCTGGTGGGTATCCGCTGAAGCACGAGCTCGTTTGAAAATCAGTTGCTGATTCGGAAACAACAGCTTATGGTCATTGGGTGTGGAGTTGATTTTATCATAGGTAAGGTCTAGTTTGTGCTCTACTGAGTATGATGCTTAGAAGATGGTGAAAGGCGTCCGATTGAGAATCTTTGGGTATCCATTACCTCCACCAAAGGACCCCAGCAATCCTACGGTATCAACTAGTTACCAAGAAACAACTATCGGAAAAGTACGTAAGCAGAGAAAAACCCCTTCTGATAGATTAATGAGATGTGAGGAAACTGACTAACTTTGGAATAAGCTTGGATACACCTTTGCGTTGCTGCAGCTCCTCGCTCTGGGTTTCACGAAACTCAGCATTGTTTATTTTTACCGTCGTATCTTTCTTGTCGGCAGAGAACTCAAGACTCCTTTTAGTATTGCAACTCATATACTCATTTGTTTTATTGTGATATGGACGATCGTATTTTTCTTCGCCTTTCTATTTGATTGTGGAACCCACTTCTCTGATTATTGAAAATCGCTCGAAGATCTGAATGCTCATTGCCCGACTATACTCGTACGTCAAAACTCAGCTGTAGTATTAGATGCTGTTGCCGATATTGTTATTTTGGTCTTACCAATTCCTAAAGTAAGACCGGTGCACCTCTAATCGGGTGAATTGAATCTTTCGCTAACGAGCAACCAGGTTCTGCGGCTTCAAATGAGTATACGTCGCAAGCTAAGTGTTTTTGCGGTTCTTTTACTTGGTGCTGTGTAAGTACTATTCGACTTTCTGTGATTCGTCTGATGAATTGCAGGGCAATTGTAACATCAATCGTTAGACTGGTCATTTTCTTCAATGTTTCGCACAGTGAGTCAGAACCATGCAAGCAATCAACATGAAACAAGTCTAACGAAACGCTAAGTAGCATTCAAGTCTCACGTGGATAACAACTGTGAGATTCCCCTACCTTACAAGGTTCATTGATGATGACGGAACTGCAGTGCTAATCACTCGAGGACTTTACTGGGATATGCTTGAAGCCGGTATCGCCCTTATTGCCTGCTGTCTGCCGACATTGAGCGCTTTAATCAGAATCGCCCGCAACCCATCCCTTCAGAATCGCTACGACAACATCACAACAGCTTCAGCTGGAACTGTGGAGCTAAAAGATATCAATCGTTCCGATCGACCCAAACCTGGTAGCCACGCAAGGTACGAGAGGGATGCTTCCCTTTTGTCCCAAACGGCTGCAATATTGGGTCATCCTGATGCAGCGAGAGTAGAGACCTATGTTAACGGAGATGTCTCAAAGATCGCACTTGAAAGAGATTGTACAGCCTTGGGTAACATCTGGGTTGACAGCACAATCGAGCAGAGCAGTAACAGGGTTTGAATATGATCGATCAAGGTTATAATAATTGGAACTTCAGCTATGATAGAATGCAGCTATTTAGCCATGACGAATGATATTGGCCTGTTACGCATTTGAGACGAGTTACGGGACCTCTGGTAGAAATCTCGAGGAAGATTAACGGGTCGTGCGGGTTACCGCCCTGGCATGAGGGTTACGGATTGGGTTTAGTGCACCCGCTGAGGCTTGGCGCTCCTACTTCTACAGTCATTTCTACTTCTCTCCTTATATAGTTTCTCTTATCCATTTACATCCCTATTGATGCGCTCTAGACTGGCCGATGACATCAAAGATAGTCACACTTCCGACCAGTCGACTTGGGCCAGCCCTCGTCGGTCTCGATACTTCGCATCGACGTTTCTGAGGTTTGGGAGTGCTTGACACCTCAGGGCGGCTTCCGGGGCAAAATTTAGCACTAGAAACCGCCAGGGGCTGTCGGGTTTGCCCAAACAAATATAAAATATATTTATAGTTCAAACGGAGTCGATGCCCAATAGCGCTAATTTGCCGAGCCGAAGGAACCCATTCAGTTGGCAACTCAACTCAGGCTATCGATGAAAGAGTTGTTCTCATCCTTCTCATTCATCTTCAACTACTTCAACACTCAGCCGCTCGAAGAGAAAAATCCCAGAACCTCAAAGGCGTCTCAGGTGGCAGCAGCTTCTGCAGGATCGCTGACCTCATTGACGTCTTCAAGCTCTATCTGGCAGTGCTGGCCAACCTTGATTGCTTTTGATGAGGTTATATGCAAGCAGCAACCGCCCCTGCACAAGCCAATCAACCCTTTCCCTTTCCCACTTACCTCTGCCTCCACCATTCTTTCAACACAACCACCTTCTTCACAACCCTCTACTCCCCTTCCTCCTATATTGGATCTCAGTCCACATCTCCTTCTCATCATTCTTCCCACAAACAAGCAGTCCAGACCCATAAATACACCATCTCTTTCTCTCAACAATGATGCATCAAAACATTTCTTAACAACATCGAATCAAAGCAGCCAAGCTCCAGAAATTGAATAGAGAACATAAAAGGGGAGTAGAGTTCAAAGAAGACAGGCGAAGAAGAAAGATCTGCACTTCCACTCCATCAAACCTTTAATCCACGAACCAGCATGCTACCCCTTTAACCGCCACAAGGTCGGCCACCCCTATGATCTACAATGCTCGTAGGGGAACCCCACCAATGACTACCTAAGAATACGAACATTTATTTGGATTCGGTGAGTCGGCGACAGCGCGGTTTATTAAGCACCCGTACCTCATCTGGTCAAGCTGCTACCAAATTTGGCCTAGCTGTTGATCAAAGGGGGTGGCCGACCTTGTGACGGTTAAAGGGATATGCCAAAAAAACAAAAACACCACTATGAAGAAAGCAATATCTGCACCCCCAAAGCCCACCACACTCTCCGTCCTTCGCATCCAACCCACACCTCCCGCCGCACCTTCTATGTACCACCAAAGAAAAGCCTGCTATTTCTTCGCTTCTTGACCCGTCCGCCTCCCTTCCTCTCTACCAGCCCACCCATCTCCAACCTACTATACAGCGATTATGATTCTTCCCCCTCGTCCGAGTAACTCTCTTATCTCATCCCTCGTCCAAGTTAAAACACACCCCTATCAAAACCAACTACGCATGGAGAATGAACAGAGTAACATGATCAATCAGTAGCGCAGATAGAAGAGAGTTTTCAATTATCCATGCTAAGTCTAAGTTTCACAAACAGCAGAGGTAGCAGTATTAACAGAATTTGCAGAGAAAGTTGATTTCACCCGAGTGTTTGAGAGTATTTACGGGGCTGAATTCGTGGAAGGAATGATAGACTGGCCTGCCGTGAGTGAGTTTTCGTTGTAGAAGATGTTTGTAAGGGATTCGAAAGGACTGATTGACTGGTGCTGGAAAGGTCGCTGATAGTCTGTTCATTACTGTATGAGATTCTTTTGACAAGAGGTTTCAAGTTTGAATGGTTTGATGTACATATGGATTAAAAGAGCGCAAGCTTTGAAGGCAGATCTAGGGACGTTTGATTGCGATTCTGAGCGCCTACTGCTTCGTTGAAACGTGCTTCTTTTCTAACCCAAATTCGTAGATTCAGCTTCTACTGTAGGTACTGTTTCACTTGTGGACACTATTCCTGCTGTAGATCCTGTCTTTGTTGTACTTAAAAGCTCTGTTGTAGGGTCTTGTTCTTCTGTCGAGACAACGGAAGGCTGTAGAATCCCATTGCACAACCAAGGCCAATAGGTCACTCTTCCGTGCTCCTCGACACGCTTGATCAGATCTATCAGCTTGAATATGCCATAGTAAGTGCTTGTGCCTGTTCTCAGAATGTCAAACGGGCCGAGAACGAACTATGACCACAATTAGACCCGATCAACAAGCTGCTGCCCAATAACGTAGAACTCACCCATTTCTTCTCGTTCAATTCATCCCCACATGTGATGTACGTCCGCCAGTCATGGCCGACTACAGTCCATCCAACCTGAGGTAAGATATCCTTTCGAGGTCGCACTGGAAGATTGGACGCAATGCCAAGGGTCCTTAGTCGTTCCATGCCTGCCGCAGCCCAAATCGAGTACTGCGCTAATGCTTCTGTGGCGTCGCCTCCTTCTCTCTTTACTTCGATCCCGCAAAGCATAGCTAAGCGTTTTGTGTAAGCGTTCGACATCTGGCTTATGGGGCGATCGGGTATGCGTTCATCGTATTTCTCGTACACAGACGCAACATGAGGGTTAAGGTCATCGAAGGCGAGAGCAAAGTCGGCCTTCTTATTGATCGCAACTCCAGCAAGAGATGGAATGAGTGTCGGATCAATGGATTGTGTTTGACTAGTGACAGGCCATTTATAATTAGTGACGGAGATGCTAGGGGTTGAGGGTAATACTTACATGGAAACTGACTTGATCATAGTTGCTTTTAAGATTCTTAAGGCTAAACGTAGAGTTGGTTGCACTACATTGAGACACCAGGCACTCTCGTCCTGGTTATTCTCCCGATTGGACCTTGCATCGATGATTATCTCCTGCACAGATTTCCATAAAGCTTTCAGCTCATGCTTGTCCATTCCGTGCTTGTAGTGGTATGCAAGGTCTGGGATTTCCGAGGTGCCATAGGGGTCGATTTCTAGCATTAAAGCCTAAATAAATGCCAGTCAGCGCCTGAAACTTTGATTTAAACCATATTGCAGTACGAACCTTCAGCTCTATAGGAATGACACACTGTCCAAATCCTTTTGTCAGGTGTGTTCGTAACGCAATCGCGCTTGGCAACACTGCTACTTTGGTTTCTGGTTGTCGACAGTCTATAGCTGGGGTGCAGTAACGTGACGAGTTGAAGGCATCTCTGGCTGGACTTTTGGACCGCTTTGGACTCGACGAAGCATTTTGTCTACTCTCTGTCGAGAAGAATACTGGCGGCTCGACTGATGCTGAGGGTTGAGATTCCACCTCGCTGCCTACCATACCATCTCTCTTTCTTTTCTTAGGAGACATGGACCCGATTGCATTGAAGGTTTGCGACCGCTTACGCTTGCGGAATTGCGGTTGTTCGACAGACTCCGGTGGGGTAATGTGGCGTAGGTTCTTCTGTATGTCTGTTTGTATGTCTGTCTGAATAATGTCGCAAGGAAGACTGTACAACCAAGCGTCAACACAGCTCATTCTGTGGGTGCGCCAGTTGGAAGATTGCGATTAAAGTTGGGGGCAAGATATTCAATGCAACTAGTTATAGCGGTAGAGCGTATTCGAGAATGGTGTTGGATCGCGGGGGATTCAATATGTCAAAGTTACAAAGTTGACTCTGGCAAATGGTAAGCAAAGATGATGTCACGTGGAGATCTGACGGGCGGAAAATTCCGAGATTAGATAAGATCTCAGCCTAGGTTCAATCAAGTCCTGACCCCAAGACCTTCAGTCGACACTGCGACGCCACAATTACATATGAAAAGAGAGGTTTGCGACGAAAGCTAATCGTCGTCCCACCAAAAGTCGAGCTTGACGGGAGATCTGTTCATGCTCATGAGCTTGAGTCGGCGTTCGTCGGATACGAAGCGGATGCGAATAAGCCTGGGCATCAGCTTTTGACGAAGGTTTCTACAGACGACAGCGTCATCAATGACAAAGTCTGAGCAGCGACAGTAATACTCAGCCTGAGAATTCAGAGAAACCTTCTCATGAAAGATGACATCAAGACTACTGTTTATGCAGCCGAACTGCATGAACTGATATTAGCTCCTTTCATAGCCGAGCAATGTTGAGATACAAGGTCATATGAAGCATTTAGTATATGAGGTTGAAGCTGGATTGAAGTCTATCTAGAAGGTAGAAGGTGAAAACTCTACTACCGGCCCCCAGCCTTATAGGGCGGAGATTACCAACCAAATCACACCTGAAATTCCAACAAGCAATATATAGGGCACAAAACATCTCTGGTCATCTTCACGGACAATCAGGGGGCAATCACCTTCTCGAAGCCAGGCACACAGTCGGGTCAAGAGATAATGCGAACAATAGTCATCAAAATGAACCTTCTTCATTGAAGGGGCATTGATGTTAGGGTTCACTGGATTCCTGCTCGTATAGGGGTGCCAGGGAACGAAATGGCGGATATGGCAGCAAAGCAGGCTACGGGCTGGTGCAAAAACCCTGATCTCTGCTCATTTCATCAACGATGTGCATCTCTTTTGCAACGCTGCGATCGTCGATCAAGATGAGCCTCAGGAAAATAACATACTCGGACTGAAAGACTCAGTGACGGGGGAAATAGCAGGACTCATTACCAGAAAGCTCATTCGAGACATCGGCAAAAGTCACACTTCGCTTGCATACAGGTCTACATCGAGCTCTAAGCTCAGCGCTGGTTCAGCTTTGCACGGGAAAGAATAGATCTAAGAAACTATCTTTTTAGTATCAGAAGAGCTCACTCAAGAGAGTGCTTACGTAGATAGAGAAGGCGAACAGTTAAGCATGTTCTGACTGAATATCTAATCTATCAACTTGTTCGCTTGAAAACAATATGAAAGAAAGCTCGAGTTCAAGACCTGAGAAAAATACTCAGTACGCCTAATTCGACAAAAGAAGTCGCTAGATTCGTGAAATGAAGCCGTCTTCTTGATCAATTCGAGAGCGTCTTCATTGAGCGTCTTAAAGATTAAACTACGGCAAGTCAGTACTCAGCTGGTATTTAAGGCAAAATGCACCCGATGATGTGAGCCGAGAGTGCGAGGGCAAAGTATTTGGGCCGCGGATCGAGCAATAGAAGGGGCAGTCACCCCAGGAAGTTCTGGAAGCTTTTACTTCTTATTAATGCGACGCCTGCAAGAACCTTGTGAACGCGAACGTGCGAGGGGCTGGAGGAATGAGAGCAAGGACGGGAGGGGCGGGTGAGGAGCCCAGGGAAGCCCGAGGTTTTGAAGATTTGGAAACGGAGGCGGCGATTGGAAGCTGCATTTGTAATAATTTTGCCTTTTATTTGTTTGTTTATAGGGTTGAGATGGAATTGCGGGACTTATGAATGACTACCCCTGCTTAGATCGGCGAAATAAATAGATACTACGGCATAGGTGGCCTTAGGCTTCTGGTCCCACGTATGAAACAGTCAATCTATCAATCATCTTTTGCTAACACCGTCATTATCTTCGAAGTCCCTTAGCCGGCAGCATACTTAGCCCACATCTATAAGAGTGTTGCTAGTGCGACGAGAAAGCTGCCGACTTTCCAGTTATCCTCTCAGTCACCAAAGACAAGCTTGGCACCAAATACAGCACCACCAAGAAAAACACTGCCTCGCTCAACGACAAGTCCACAAGCTGTGAATCAGTCTTCCAGCCTCCCTCAATCATCGATCCTCGAAATTGAAGCTCCCCTAGTTTTGGGCAGTGCCAGCTTTCAAGCATCTGGCCTATCGAGTTCTGAGATGTGCTCTTCAAACACTATACAAATTTCTAGCAACAGATCAAGCTCGTGCGGAGGCAGTCTTATTACTTATATGTAATGTCCTCCTTCATATTTCTTAACAAATCTTAAGAGATGTTCGACCTCTCCACCTTCCACGGTTGGTGCTAGGCCTATACACCATTATTAATAGCATGTAGAGAAAATGGCTTGGATTGGAACACTTCACTTACTGGGCGTAGTGACTTGCGTCCTGACTTTTCTAGGAAGGACATGATATCCACACCCTTCTATGCCACCACTCTCATATTTTAAAAGGGGCCAGACAAGCTCATGACGGGATTAAGAAAGCAATGACAGTGCATCTCGTGTGGGATAGAGTCGTTTCAAGACCATTTCATGTTCTTTCACACGCCCGGTAAGGGCATCAAAGCCCGCCTCATCAGCCTACTTCTTATTGAAAGTTCTTTGTAAGGTTGTAGGAGCTGATTTGAGGGCATCTTCTGACTCTACCCGCTGTCGCTTGCATGGTAGTCTAAA
>JAABUS010008659.1_pt1 | contig 11061 bp, 12 predicted proteins | sample 5560161 | NCBI WGS metagenome assembly JAABUS01 (sample SAMN10711885, study PRJNA513376) | rock metagenome | isolation source: Antarctica rocks | place: Antarctica: Victoria Land, Trio Nunatak nord | collected 2016-01-04
GGACCGGCTGCTGCTCTCCATTCCGTGATGAAGCTGCCGCCTAAACCGGCGGCGTCGTGAGCCAGGACTGCACAAACCATTAGGACGCTGACCGCCGGGCTATGTTAAACGTGCAGCAACCCGGCAGCGAGCAGTAGGCCCAGGACACCAGGCCAGTGCGCGGGAGCAGGCGGCCAACAGGGTCGCCGCGCGTTTTCAGCGGAGTAGCCCATGCCTGTTCACGACAAGACCGCCTCTTCGTTGCGAGGCGCTACCCTGCTGATGCTCGTCGCGCTGCTGGGGAGCGGATGCGCGACGCGCCCGCCCGCTACGGACCCGGAGGCAGTGGCGGACTTCCAGGCGGACAACGATCCCCTGGAGCCTACCAACCGGTTCCTCTACCGGGTGAACGACGTGCTCGACACCAATGTGCTGAGGCCGGTGGCCCAAGGCTACCGCTACGTCGTGCCCGGCGTTGTGCGCCGTTCCATCGGCAATGCGCTCAGGAACGTGGCAAGCCCCGTGGTGTTCGCCAACGACGTGATGCAAGGACACCCGCGCTACGCGACCGAGACGGTCACACGCTTCGTGGTGAACTCGACGGCCGGCGTGGGTGGGCTGTTCGACGTGGCGGACGACCTGGGATTGCCGCCGCACCGCGGCGCCAACTTTGGCACGACGCTCGGGGTTTGGGGCGTGGGCGAAGGGCCGTTCCTGTTCCTGCCGTTGCTCGGCCCGTCGAACGTGCGGGACACTGGAGGGTATGCCGGCAACGTCCTGCTCGATCCGTTCACCTGGGTGAGCTTTGGCGGGGTCAACACCCTTGAAGGGTCCCGGTTCGGCGTTGGCGCAGTGGATACGCGGGAGCAATTGCTGGACCCGGTGGACCAGATCAAGCGGGACTCGCTTGACCCCTATGCGACGTTCCGCAGCGCCTACCGCCAAAGCCGCGCCGCCGAGATCGAGGCGGCCATGCATGACGGCAAGCCGCTGCCGCCGCCGCAATAGGCTTCCCGCAAGCGGCGGCGTCTTAAATTGAGCTGACGACGTGGCCGCCATCGACCGGCAAAACGACGCCGGTGATGAACCGCCCCGCATCGGACGCGAGCAGCAGCAACGCGCCGTCCAAATCCTCGGGCTGGCCCAGGCGCCCCAGCGGCACGCGCCCGGCGATGCGGGTGCCGGCTGGCCCTTGCAGGAAGGCACGGTTCAGGTCCGTCTCGACGTAGCCCGGCGCCAGCGCGTTCACCGTGATGCCGCGCGGCCCCAGTTCCATCGCCAGCGCCGCGGTCATGTGGCACAGCCCGGCCTTCGACGCGCTGTAAGGGACCACGCCCTTGATGGTGCGCAGGCCCAGGATGGAGGCGACATTCACGATCCGGCCCCCCTGCCCGGCCGCGATGGCCGCCCGCGCGAACTCCCGGCACATCAGGAACGCCCCGCGCAGATTGGTGTCGAGCACGCTGTCCCACTCCTCGCCGCTGGCCTCCAGAAACGGCTTGCGCCCGGTGACGCCGGAATTGTTCACCAGGACGTCCAAAGTGCCGAGACCTGCCGCCGCGCGGGCGACCGCGTCCACGACCGACGCCTCGTCTGTCACGTCGCAGGCGACCGCGAGCGCCGTGCCGCCGGCCGCTTTAATGTCCCGGGCCAACGCTTCTAGGCGGTCCAAGCGCCGGGCAGCCAAGGCCACCCTGGCGCCCTGTGCAGCCAGCAGCCGCGCGAAGTGTGCGCCAAGCCCCGACGAGGCCCCGGTGATCAAAGCGCACCGGCCATGCATGGCAAACTGATCCAAGGTCCGTCTCCCCAAGTTGCCCGCAGAGAACACCATGCGGGGGGAGGCCGCCAACTGCCCGCCACCGCACCGGCCGGCGTGCAGGGATCGCTGACCCAAGCGGCGCGTTGCTTCCCTCCGGACCGCACGCGAAGGAGACCAGCATGGCTGGCGCGCATCTGATGAACCGCAGGGTCGCGCTGATCGGCGCGGCCGGCGCGACCGGGACCTTGCTCGCACGGGGCGCCACGGCGGCGGTGCCGGAGATCGACACGGGCCGGGTGCAAGGCGGCCGGGTAGAGTTCCCGGCCTGGACCGCGCCCACCGAACGGCCGTCCGGCGGTCCGCCCAACCCTATGCCGGTGAACGAGCGGGTCGGCTTCGCCGTCGTCGGCCTGGGGCGTCTGGCGCTGGAGGAGATCCTGCCGGCGTTTGGCGAGGCGAAGCGGTCCCGCCTGGTCGCCCTGGTGAGCGGCACGCCGGACAAGGCGGCGCGCGTCGCCGCCCAATACGGGGTCCCACGGCAAGCGGTGTACGACTACGCCGGTTTCGACCGCATCCGCGACAACCCGGAAATCCAGGTGGTGTACGTCGTCCTGCCCAATGCCATGCACAAGGATTACACGATACGCGCCGCCCAGGCCGGCAAGGACGTGCTGTGCGAGAAGCCGATGGCGGTGTCCTCGGCCGAGGGGCAGGCCATGGCCGATGCCTGCCGGGCCGCCGGGCGCAAGCTGATGATCGCCTACCGCTGCCAGTACGAGCCGTACAACCGCGAGGTGCTGCGCCTGGTACGCGAGGCGACATACGGGCCCGCCCGCTTCATCGACGCCGTGAACGTGCAGAACCAGGGCGACGGGGAGCAATGGCGCTTCAAGCGGGCGCTTGCCGGCGGCGGGTCGCTGCCGGATGTCGGTCTATATTGCCTGAACGCGGCCCGATACCTGACTGGGGAGGAGCCGGTCGAGGTGATCGCCCGCAGCTTCAGCCCGCCGGACGACCCGCGTTACGCCGAAGTGGAGGAGACCATGAACTTCATGCTCCGCTTTCCCGGCGGCGCCGTCGCCAACTGCGCGACGAGCTACGGCATGCATGAAAGCCGACTGCTGCGCGTGCACACGCCCGGCGCCGCCATCAGCCTGGACGGCGCCTTCTCCTATCACGACAAGCAGCTCCGCATCGCCCGCCGCGACGGCCGGGCCGAAGGCGTAGAGGAGCGGCGCATCCCCATGCAGAACCAGTTCGCGCTGGAGATGGACCACATGGCCGAATGCGTCCTGTTCAACCGCGAGCCGCACACCCCCAGCGAGGAGGGCGTGCAGGACCATCGGGTCATGGAGGCGATCTACCAATCCGCCGCCAGCGGCCAGCCGGTGGCCCTGCCGCGCGTCGAAGAGCTGGACCGCACGCGCGGCCCGGCGCTGTCGGCGTCATAACGCGGTAATTGCACTCGCTCTGTGCCCGCTTGCTGGCGCTTTGGGCGTTCTCGCTCGCGGCGTGCGTCGCGACCGGGCAGACGGCACCGGCCATGCAACGCCCGGGAGCTGCGCAACGCCATGGAGCGCGTCGTGGCCCAAATGTGCCAGCCGGTCGTGTCAGCCGCCGACCTGGACTTCCTCGGCGTCCCGGCGCCGGCCGCGTCAGAAGCGGTCGACTGGCTCGCCGGCGACCTGCCCAAGGCGCTGGCGCGGCTGGAGGCCGAGATGATCCGCCGAGCGCTGGCGGCCAGCCGCGGCAACCGGGCGGAGGCGGCGTGGCATCCACCGGCAGCTCCTGCACGCCAAGCCGGCCCGGCTGGACCCGTCTGGAAACCGGACGCCATCTGTCGGCTCCGCAGACAGGGAGGGCGCCCAACGAAAAATAACTGAGCCATAACAGGATATTGCCGTATGGCACGGCGGATGCAGAGCATCGGGCGTGGACACACCGCCCACCACGACGGAGAACATCATGACGTATCCCACCAAGTGTCTTCGCCTTGCCCTGCTCGGCGCGACGCTGATCGCCGGCGCCGCCGGTGCTGCGGCAGTCGCGCAGACCACGCCGACCTTTGACCCGGCGCAGTTGCCGGCCACCAAGGGCCGCGTCGCGCAGTACAGCCTCACCCCGCGCGGCGATGTGGACGGGCTGATCCTCGATGACGGGACCGAGATCCACATGCCGCCGCATCTCGGCGCGCAGCTCGCCTATGCCGTAAAGCCCGGCGACCAGGTCACGGTGCGCGGCCTGCGCGCGCGCGAGGTCCCGATGGTGCAGGCCATGCAGGTCACCAACGACGCCACCAATCAAAGCGTGACGGACGCGGGGCCTGGCGGCCAGCGCGGCCCTGGACCCGGCCGCCACGCCGATGCGGCGCGGCAGCCGTTGGAGGCTCAGGGCGTCATCAAGGCGCAACTGCACGGGCCGCGCGGCAACCTCAACGGCGTGCTGCTGGCCGACGGCACCATCGCCCGCCTGCCGCCGCCGGAAGCGCGGAAGCTGGCGCCGACCCTCGCCGTGGGGCAGAGCGTGTTCGTGCGCGGCGACGGCGTGGCGAGCGGGCTGGGCCGGGTGATCGGCGTGCGGGCCATCGGTCCCAACCCGCAGCAGTTGACGGAGGTCGCCGGGCCGCACATGCGCCGCGACGGCCCGGACGGGGCCGGCCCGGAGGGCGAGCGCCACGGCCCGAGGCATGGCGGGCCGCGCGGTCCCGCCGCGCAGCCCCCCGCCGCGCCGCTCTGATCAGCCCACCCCCACGCCGGTCGCGGCGTGGGGGGCATGGCTGGCCGGCGCCCTGCCCCGGCGCTAAACCTTCCGTGGCTTCCATGGGAGGACGCGATGGCGAGGATCACGACTGTCGAGCAGCTTGTCGCCCTATATGGGCCGGTCGGGGAAGCGTCCACCGCCAAGGTCGCGCATCGCGTCACCCCGCAATACCGCGCGATGATCGCCGCCTCGCCCTTCGCGGTGCTCGCCACCTGCGGGCCGGAGGGGTTGGACTGCTCGCCGCGCGGCGACCGGCCCGGCTTCCTGCGGGTTCAGGACGACCGCACGCTGATGCTGCCGGACCGGCGCGGCAACAACCGGATCGACAGCCTGCTGAACGTGGTGCGCGACCCGCGGGTGGCGCTGCTGCTGCTGATCCCCGGCAGCGGCAGCACGCTGCGGGTGAACGGCTGCGGCTACCTGGACGCCGACCCTGCCCTGCTGGCCTCCTTCGCCGTCGAGGGCAAGGCGCCGCGGTCGGTCCTGATGATCGAGGTCGGCGAGATCTACTTCCAATGCGCCCGCGCCGTCGTCCGGTCCCGGCTGTGGGACCCGGCCGCCCAGGTCGATCCCAAGACCTTGCCCACCCCCGGCGACATCCTGGCCGCCATGAGCAACGACCGCGTGGGCGGCGCCGAGTACGACCGGGCCTGGGGCGAGCGGGCCAGGCAGACCATGTGGTAAGCCCGGCGCAATCGGCGTAAGAACCGCTCATTCCAATCGACAGGACGCAAAAATGATCAAGCTGAGCGCGCGCAACCAGATCAAGGGCAAGGTCACACAGGTCGTCAAGGGCCAGACCACCGGCCACGTGCACATCGACATCGGCGGCACCACGATCCACTGCTCGATCACCAACGAGGCCATCGACGACCTCGCATTGAAGGTTGGCGACGACGCCATGGCGGTCATCAAGGCATCCGACGTGATGGTGGCGAAGTAGCCTATGCGGAGGGCAGCCATCCGGCGGGGCTTGGCCGCGGCCATGCTCGCCGGGCTGCTTGCCCCGGCGGCGCCTGCCGTTGCGCAGAACAGCGCACCGCCCGGGCTTGCCATTGAGGGCCGGGTCGAACACCCCCGCACCCTCGCCTTGACGGACCTCACGGCGCTGCCGCCGGCGACGGTGCAGGTTGAGCACACACACGGACAGGATGCGCAGAAGGAGACGTTCACCGGCGCGCTGCTCTGGCCCCTGCTCACCGCCGCAGGCCCGGTGGATGAACCCGGCAAGCGCACGTTCCTCCAGCATACCGTGCTGGCGCGCGGCCAGGACGGCTACGCGGTGGCGCTGGCCATCGGCGAGCTTGACCCGAACTTCGAGGGCAAGCAGGTCCTGATCGCCTACGCGCAGGACGGCAAGCCTTTGCCCGGGCTGCGCCTCGTCGTGCCGGCCGATACCCGCGGCGGCCGCAGCGTGCACGACCTGGTCGCCATCGAGGTCCGCTGAACTGCGGCTATCCGTGGTCGAACGCGGTGGACTTCACCACCGCATACAGGGCCTTGCCGGGCGCGAGGCCGAGGGTCGCCACCGCGTCGCGCGTCAGCCGGGCCAGCAAGGGCGTCGGCCCGACCTGAAGCGTGACGAAGGCCTCGTGCGGGCCGAACGGAGCGACCGCCGAAACCGTGCCCGGCAAGATGTTGTGGCTGCTGAACCCGCGCGGCGCTTCCGTCGCCACCGCAACGTCCCGGGCGCGCAGGCGCAGGCGCAGGCGGGCGCCCACGGCCTCCGTCCGCAACGGCACTTGCAGTTCGCCGCCCGGAAATACCAGGCGTGTCAGCCCGCGCGCCACGTCATGCGCCTGCACAACGCAGGACAGCACGGCGCCGGCATCCCGCCGCCCGCTGAGTACCGGCAGGTCGGTGCGCGCCGCCAGCGCGTCCAGCGGCCCCGCCGCCAGCACGCGCCCGGCCTCCATCAGCACGAGCGTGTCGGCCAGCCGGTCCACCTCCTCCAGCGCATGCGTCACATACAACACGGGAACACGCGCCACGTCGCGCAGCCGTTCCAGGAAGCCCAGGATCTCCAGCTTCCGCGCCCCATCAAGTGCTGCGAGCGGCTCGTCCATCAGCAGCAGGCGCGGCCGGGCCAGCAAGGCGCGGCCGAGCGCCACGCGCTGCCGCTCCCCGCCGGACAGGGCACGCGGACGCCGGCGCAGCAGGGGCGCGATGCCGAGCAGCTCCACCACCTCGGCGAACTCCGGCCCAGACGCCTCGCGCGGCGCCCGCCTGGCGCCGTAGCGGAGATTGGTCTCGACCGAAAGGTGCGGCAGCAGCTTGGCGTCCTGGAACACCATAGCGCAGCGCCGCTGCTCCGCCGGCACGTCAACGCGGGCCGCCCGATCCAGCAGCACGGTCCCGCCCAGCGCCACCCGTCCCGCCTGCGGCCGCAGCAGTCCGGCGACCACGGCCAGCACCGTGCTCTTGCCCGAGCCAGACGGACCGAACAATGCCGTAACTCCGGGGACTTGCGCGTTGAACCCGACATCCAGGGAGAACATGCCGAGGCGGTGCCGCGCCGAAACCTCAAGCATCACATGCCAAGCAGCCGCCGCATGCGCCGGGCGATCAGCTCCGACAGCAGCAGCCCAGCCACGGCCAGCGTGAACGACACCGCCGAAAGCTTGGCCGCCGTCGCCTCGCCGCCCGGCATCTGCGTCGCGGCGTAGATCGCCAGCGGCAAAGTCTGCGTCTCGCCAGGGATGTTGGAAGCAAAGGTGATGACCGCGCCGAACTCGCCCAACCCCGCCGCGAAGGCCACCACGCCGCCGGCCAGGATGCCGGGCGCCATCAGCGGCAGGGTGACGGTCACGAAGCGGTCCACCGGCCCGGCGCCGAGCGTGCGCGCCGCCGCTTCCAGCCCGGGGTCGATCCCCTCCAGCGACAGCCGCATCGCCCGGACCATCAGCGGGAAGGCCATGACCGCCGTGGCCAAGGACGCGCCCGCGGTGGTGAACACCAGCCGCACGCCGAACCAGTCCAGCAGCAGTGATCCCAGCGGCCCCCGCACCCCGAACAGCAGCAGCAAGCCCCAGCCGACGACCACCGGCGGCATCACCAGCGGCAGGTGCACCACCGCGTCGAGCACCGTCCGCCCGGCGAACCGTCCGCGCGCCAGGGCGTAGGCGGCCAGCACGGCAAGCGGCAGGCCGAACGCCACGCTGCGGGAGGCGACGATCAGGCTGATGCGGAGGGCCTGCCACTCGTCAGGCGTTAGCCACGAGAGAGGGGTCAGCCAGGAGAGGGGGTTCACTCCCGGACGGAGAAGCCCAGCAAGCGGTAAATGGGGGCGGCTTCCGGCCCCGTGAGAAACGCGAGCAAGGCTTGCGCCTCCGGCTGGTCGCCGCGCCGGGTCAGGGCGAAGGGGTAGCTGATGGGCGGGTGGGTGTCCTCCGTGAAGGTGCCTACGATCCGCACGCGCTTGGACGCGGCAGCATCTGTCGCGTAGACGATGCCGAGCGGCGCTTCCCCGCGCTCCACCAGCAGCAGCGCGGCGCGCACGCTTTCGGCGCGGGCGAGGCGCGGCGCGACGGCATCCCAGACGCCGAGCTTGGTGAGCGCCGTCTGGGCATACTTGCCGACCGGCACGCTGGCCGGGTCGCCGGTGGCGAGCCGTCCCTGTGCCCCAAGCCGCGCCAGCAGGTCCGCGCCGGGCGTGAGAAAGATCTCGCCGGGCTGGTTGGCCGGCGCGATCAGCACGAGGCGGTTGCCGAGCGGGCTGGTGCGGCTGTCCGGCACGATGAGGCCGCGCTGCTGGAGGTAGTCCATCCACGGCTCGTCGGCGGAGGCGAACAGGTCGGCCGGCGCGCCCTGCTCGATCTGCCGGGCGAGGGTGGAGGACGCGGCGAAGACGAAGCGCGGCGCCGGGTGGCCCTGGGCGGCCCATGCGCTGCCGAGCGCCTGCAGGGCGTCGGTGAGGCTTGCGGCCGCCATGACCGTCACCGGGTCCGCCGCGCGGGCCGGGCTGGACGCGAGGGCGGCGCAGAGTGCCAGCAGGAGATGGCGGCGCTTCATGGTGCCGGGACCCTAGCGTGCCCTTTCCGGCGCGGCAACGCCGGCCCATCCGCACGATGCAGCATCACACGCGCTCCGCACGATGCAGCATCACACGCGTGAAGCGGCCGGCAATGGCAACAGACTCGCCTCGGTTTCCCAAGCCCATCAAGTTGTTTTGCTTTCATCATGAAATAAAACCCGGCGATCCCGCGTGACAGACCATGGGCTTTGACCTATCCAACCCCGGCCCTGAACCGTGCGTCGATGCCGGCCGCACACAATGCTGCTATTCCCTCCATCCTTGTCTTTGCCCAGCCCCGAACGCTGATTACAAAACCCTTGGGGATCGCCTGGCAAAGCCAATACGGGCGGCGCTGGCAAGGGTGCGCAGGTCCGGACCCGCCGGCCGCACCCGCTGGCCTGGCCTGAACTTCGCGGTCCCAAAGCAGGGTCCGCCACCGAGAAGAGGATGCAACGGCCTCATGCAACGACACGGAGTCCTGGATCGCCGGCCCCAACGCGACGATGCCAAAGGACGGTCCCGGGCGCCCGTGCGGACCGCGCCGGGTCCGGCCGACGCCCTGAGCACCGACGCCCTGAGCCTGGCCAAGTACCGGCTCGCCTCGCCATGGCAGCCGCTGATCCACTTCTGGCTGTCCATTTTGACGGTGGCCGTCGCGTTGGTCTTCATCCTGGAAATCCTGGGACCGCCCGAGCGCATGGCCGGCGCCGACCCGGCGCCGGAAGCGCCTCCCCCGGACCGGGTGCAATCCGCCAGGCCAGCCCCGCCCCCCAGCAAGCCGGCCGTGGCGGAGCGCCCGACTGGGCCCGCACTTGGGCCCGCAGCGCCGCCCCGGCCCCAGCCTGACCCGCCCGCGCCGCCAGCCCCGGCCGTCCAGCCGCCTGCCGCCGCGCCGCCGGACGCCCCGCGCGCCCGGGCGGTCCTGGTGCTGCATCCGGCCCGGCCAGATGGCGCCGCCGCACTCGCCAACCGCCTGGCGGCGCAGGCCGGCATCCCGCCGGATCAGGTCGATGTCGGGACGGTCGCCGAAGCACGGTCGGATGCGGTGATCCGCTTCTACGCCGTCGACGACCACCCGCTGGCCCGCCGCCTCGGCAAGGAACTTGCCCGCATGGGCTACTCCTGGCGGATCGAGAATTTCGCGACCCGCCCCTGGGCCTGGAAGGATCAGGCCATTGAGGTCTTCTTGCCTGACAAATAACTAGGCGGCAAACCTCGCCTAGAAAGCGAAGCCCTCCGGGCACCTAATAAATCTTGGCATGACGTAATCAGCCTATCATGCTGATTACGCAATAATGTCAGCCACAGCGCTCGGCGCCGTCCGCCCTGTCCAAGATGCCGAGACCGACGCCGCCGAGGCGTTCATCGCCCGGTGGGACGGCACGGCCATGGCGGAGCGGGCCAACTACGCCCCGTTCCTGTCGGAGCTGTGCGACGTGCTGGGCCTGCCGCGGCCCGATCCGGCCAGCGGCAGCGGCGGCGACTACCGGTTCGAGCGCGGCGTCACCCGGCAGGAAGACGACGGCAGCACCAGCAGCCGGCGCATCGACCTTTACCGCCGCGGCTGCTTCGTGTGCGAGGCGAAGCAGGGCGCCACGATGCACCGCCAAGCCCCCTATTCGGCGCAAGCAGCGAGGCGCAGCACCGGGCCAACATCCGCGAAACCCCGGCCTGGATGCGCTACATGCAGAAGGCCAAGGGCCAGGCGGAAGGCTATGCCCGCGACCTGCCGCCGGAGGAAGGCTGGCCGCCCTTCCTCATCGTGTGCGACGTGGGGTTCTGCCTCGACCTATTTGCGGACTTTTCCGGCACGGGCAAGCACTACACGCAGTTCCCGGACCGCCAGCGGTTTCGCATTTACCTGCCGGACCTGCGCCGCCCAGACATCCGCGCGCTGCTGCGCCGGGTCTGGCTCGATCCCAAGTCGCTCGACCCGGCGCTGCGCCGCGCCCAGGTCACGCGCGACATCGCGGCCCTGCTCGCCCGGCTGGCGGAGGCGCTGGAGGGCGCACCGGCCCGGCCGCGCCACGCGCCGGCGCACGTCGCGGCCTTCCTCATGCGCTGCATCTTCTGCATGTTCGCGCAGAGCGTCGGGCTGCTGCCGGCGGGGAGCTTCAGCAAGCTGCTGGAGCGGTGCCGGGCCAACCTGCCGGGGTTCGGGCCCATTGTCGGCAACCTGTGGCAGACCATGGACACGGGCGGCTTCAGCGTGGCGCTGGATGCCGTGGTGCCGCGGTTCAACGGCGGCCTGTTCCGCCCCGGCCCGCACGGCGGCGCCGACCCGCTGCCGGTGAACCGCGACGAGCTGGGCCTCTTGATCCAGGCCGCCGGCAAGGACTGGGCGGAGGTGGAGCCGGCGATCTTCGGCACGCTGCTGGAGAACGCGCTGGACACGAGGGAGCGCGGACGGCTCGGCGCGCAGTTCACCCCGCGCGCCTTTGTCGAACGCCTGGTGCTGCCGGCCGTCATGGAGCCGCTGCGCGAGGACTGGGACGGCGTGCGCGGGGCCGCGGAAAAGGCGATGCAGGCCGGCGACGCCCCGGGCGCG
>JAABUS010008660.1_pt1 | contig 11059 bp, 11 predicted proteins | sample 5560161 | NCBI WGS metagenome assembly JAABUS01 (sample SAMN10711885, study PRJNA513376) | rock metagenome | isolation source: Antarctica rocks | place: Antarctica: Victoria Land, Trio Nunatak nord | collected 2016-01-04
GCCGGACTGCAAGCCCTCGGCTACAAAGTCACCCTCGAAGCCGCCGCATAACCCACACCGCCACCCAACCCCTCCAAACCGCAGGAGTCACCCGACCACGTCAACGCAAGTTCATTTTCGGATTAGGCGAGCTGCGGCGAGTGCTGCAGCAGATCGAGCTGCGGCAGTTTCCGCAGGCCGTCATCGGCCGCCGCGACGCCGCGCTGCTGCTGATGGGATTCGCCGGGGCGTTCCGCCGCTCCGAGCTGACCGCCCTGAGTCGCCGACGTGGCGCTGCACCCACAAAGACGGGCTACATGTGCGGATGCGGCCCTCCAAGACCGACCAGCAAGGCCGCGGATCGGTTAAGGCGCTGCCCTACGGCACCAACCCGGACACCTGCCCGCCCATGCACCTATCTGCGGTGGCGGCAGGTGCTGGACACCGCCGACGCCAACGGTCGCATCGGGATACTCAGAACGCTTCGCCAGCGACCGGGCGACGCCACCTCGACGGGCCGCCTTTGTCGGACCGTTGGGCTGCTGCCCGATGGCGACGACCTGCCCGAAGGATCGGCCGTTGTTTCGGGGCGCGCACAAGACCGGGCTGCCTGGATTTGATCCGATCAGCGGGCATGTGGTCGGTGCGGTGGTGAAGCGGCGGGCCGCTGCGGCGGGTCTGAACGCCGAGCACCTGAGTGGGCACTCCATCGCCGCGGCAGCGGAACGTTGACTGGAAAACTGTGACATTTGTCACTCTTGACTTCCATCAATATATTGAAGAGACTTCAATGCACAGGTGAACGTCAGATCCAGAACTTGAACCGGGACGTCCGCAGGAAGCGGCACTGGCCCAGGAGACGTTCCTGACAGTAAGAACGCGAGATGTCCAGAGAAGCGCTCCGCGTCGACAACCATTTACCAATGAGGAAAACATGGACACGTCGATTGCCGCACCAGAAGTCAGTCGCCGACGGTTTTTCGGAGTCGTCGGAGGTTTGTCCGGAACGGCTCTGTTGGCAGCGTGCGGGGATTCTGGTTCGACCACCAACGCCGTCAACCGCACAGTAACCTACATGGCATCATCCAACTTCAACGGCTCCTGGAGTCCCTACGACAACCTGGTGCTGAGTAACATGCGCGCTCAGCGCATGGTCTACGACTACCTCATGTGGATCGATGACAGCGGAAATTTTGTTCCGGGCCTCGCACTTTCAGTCAAGCCGATATCTGACACGGTATGGGAAGCCAAACTTCGCACCGGCGTTAAGTTTCACGGTGGGCAGGCTTTCACCGCAAAGGATGTTAAGGCATCCATCGAGCTAGCATCGAACCCCGCCTCTGTTACCGGATCGCTCTTTCCGGGTCAACTGACCGTCGACGTGATCGACGATTTCACCGCTCACATCAACACCTCGACACCATTCGCGCCCCTGCTGGGCGCGTGCCTGGCAGCGAATCAGTCGGGGGCCATCATCAGTGCGGATGATGCGGCCAAAGGCCCCAACTTCTTGAAGACCAAAATGAATGGCACGGGTCCATTCAAGATGGAGAGCTACAACGGCGAGGCCGGAGGCTTGATCTTGAAGGCGAACACCGAATACTGGCGCGGTGCACCCAAGATCGACGGCGTCACCATGAAGTTTGTCAGTGACACCACAACTCGGCTCGCAGCCCTTCAGGCCGGCCAAGCCGACATCGTCGAGGGAATGGGTCCCGACGAAGCGAAGCTGCTGCAGACATCCGCAGACGCCACTGTGACGACAACTACCAGCACGGATTCGATGATCCTCAGTTTCCGGGACCAGACAGCGCCGGTGGACAACGCCACGTTGCGCCAAGCGCTGTGTTTCGCCATCGACGTTCCGACCATTGTTCGATCCATTTATGGCGGTTACGCAACTGTGAACACCGCTTTCGGACAGCCCAACACTATGGGTTACGAGGACGATCCAAATTTCTACAAGTATGACCCGGCAAAGGCTAAGCAGTTGCTGTCCAAAGCGGGATTCCCGAACGGTAAAGGTCTGCGCGAACTCACTTTCGTTTCGGTGGTCGGCAACTACCCAAAGGCGAAAGAGTACTGCGAACTGATCGTGCAGAACCTCGCCGACATTGGGGTGAAGGTCAAGCTCGACCTGCGCGACGCGACCTCCTGGGCCGATGCCCTGTTCAAGCAGGAAGGCGACATGATCCTGCACGGCTGGTTGGTGCCGACTCCAGACCGAAACGCATGGTACACGTCACTCTTCCGGACCAAAGGTTTAGTCTCCTTCGCCAGCGACCCGGCAATCGACGCGGCGATCAAAGCGCAGTCAGCCGCTCTCGACAACGCTCAGCGCGTTAAAATCATCAAGACACAACTGGAGCTGGCTCTCGTAAAGTACGCGCCGGCCTTTCCTATGTTCACTTACGACATCATCACCGGCGTCTCCAAGAAGCTGCAGGGGTTGGCCGTCCCACACTGGTACGAATTCGACATGTTTCCAGTTTCCAAGGGCGCCTGAAGCGGTGCTGATCCGCTCAGCGGTGGATTGACGAGGAGCCCGCCTTGATATCCTTCCTTGCCCGACGTCTCGGGCAGGCTCTGGTCGTCGTTATCGCGGTCGGTGCGGTCATCTTCTTTGTGATGCGCCTCCTCCCCGGGGATCCGGCGCGGCTGATGTCGCCGAGGGCCTCGCCGGAAGCACTGGAGGCCCTCCACATCCAGTTGGGCCTTGACAAGCCGAAGATCGTTCAGTTCCTGACATTTGCACGCGAGGCGTTTCAAGGCAATTTGGGTGAGTCGTACTACGAGCAAGCGCCGGCGCTGAGATTGATATTTCGGGCACTGCCACTCACCATTCTGCTGGCCGGAATGTCAATGCTCATTGCCGTCGTCATCGGACTTCCACTCGGATTCCTGGCCGCTACCAACCGGGGTAAGGCGGTGGACCGAGTGGTCCTCGTTGTTCAGATGATCTTTCAATCGGCTCCCAGCTTCTGGTTGGCCCTAGTCTTGTTGCTCGTATTTGGCGTGAATCTGCACTGGTTCAATCCAACGGGGTACCAAGGCATCGAGTCGGCTGTTCTCCCTTCCGTCTCCATGGCCATCGGGCTCATCGCGGTCATCTCCCGATCAGCTCGCGGATCGATGATCGATGTGCTGGATAGAGATTGGGTCAAGGCTTTGCACGCTCGTGGAATTGCCCGGCGCAGGATTGTCTGGGTGCACGCCTTCAAGAACACGTGGGTGTCCACCTTGACGCTGCTCGGCGCGCAGGTCGCTTACCTGCTCGGCGGTGCGGTCGTTGTTGAATGGATATTCAATTATCCGGGAGTCGGTCTCCTGACCCTGAATGCCGTGCTGCGTAAGGACTACCCGCTGGTCCAAGCTGTCGTCATCGTGACTGCCACAATTTTCGTACTCGTGAACCTCATCGTGGACATGAGCTACGGGATCATCGACCCGCGGGTCAGGAAGCGTGCCTGATGACTGAAAGCCCGACAAATCTGGAGTTGCTGGCCGGAGACAGCGAAGCCGACCCCATGCTGCCTACCACCAACGGCCCGGGACCAATGCTATCGCCGGCTCTGGCTGCCGCGCCTCGGCAGCCGCTGTTGCGCACTATCCGCGGCCGATTCCACGGATCGACGCTCGTAGGCGGAATCCTTGTTGCGCTGGTCCTGGTAGTCGCCATGGGTGCTCCGCTGTTCCAAATCCACCCTCCCCAGTTGCAGGACGTATCCAACCGGTTGGCTTCGCCGGCATTCGCCGGCGGCTCATGGTCGCACCCGCTGGGTACCGACGGACTGGGACGTGACATCTGGTCGCGCATCATCTGGGGCCTGCGGACGTCACTGATCATCGCCATTCCAGCAGTGATACTGGCTGCAGCCTTCGGAACTGCGGTGGGCACGCTGGCCGGTTATTTCGGTCGCGGTATCGACACCCTGCTAATGCGGATAACCGACATACAAATGGCGTTCCCGTTCATCATTTTAGCCATCGCGATCCTGTCGATCGCCCAGCCCGGGCCGATAGTGCTCATCCTCGTCCTGAGCCTGTCCGCGTGGCCGATCTACGCTCGCGTCGTTCGAAGTGTCGCAATGGTGGACAGCCGCAGCGAATATGTGCTGGCGGCTCGCGCCATGGGTGCCGGCCACGGTAGGATCATCGGACGGTATTTGCTTCGAAATCTGGGTCTGTCGATCGCAGTCCTCTCCACTCTGGACATCGCGACCATGATCGTGCTGGAGGCCATGCTCAGCTTTCTCGGACTCGGAACGCAGCCCCCGAGCATATCTCTGGGTAGTGTCATGTCCGACGGTCGCGAGTACATGCCCTTCAGAATCTGGTGGATCACGACCCTTCCCGGATTCGCGATTTTGATAACCCTATTAGGTCTGAACCTTATGGGCGACGGCCTGCAGACCAAGCGAGATTCCCGATGAGGAAATGATGCTCGAGGAAAGCGGCCCTTTACCCACGCATTCGTCCGAAGCCACCAGCTCGCTGGCCCCGGCGCCCGTTCTGCAGGTATCCGGGCTTGAGGTGAACTATGGCCGGACGGGAAATCGGACACTCAAGGCGGTCAACGACGTCAGTTTCATGCTGGGTGCCGGCCGAACACTCGGCATCGTGGGCGAAAGCGGCTCGGGTAAGACGACGGTGGTCCGTGGAATCCTTCGAATTATAGACCCACCCGGAGTAATCTCCAGCGGCAGCGTCAAGTTCCATAGCCGAGAGCTTCTCGATCTGCCCGAGCGCGAAATGACCAAGCTTCGCGGCCGTGATATAGCGATGATATTTCAGGACCCCGTCGGGTCGCTCGACCCGCTAAAAACAATCGGCCAGCAGTTCGTGGAGACCATCCAGACCCACTTGAGGGAATCGAAGACCGTCGCCCGCCGCCGCTCCCTGGAGGTTCTAAGCTTGGTCGGTGTACCGCACCCGCAGGACGCCATGAAGTCGTATCCGATGGAGTTTAGTGCCGGTATGACGCAACGCATGATGATCGGCCTGGCCATCAGCTGCGAACCCGACGTCATTCTCGCCGACGAGCCGACGACCGGCCTCGGCGTGGTGCTGCAGGCGTCTATTCTCGCCGAGTTGAAGTCGATTCAGCGGCGGCTGGGCACCGCCATCGTGATGATCACCCATGACATGGGTGTCGTGGCACAGGTTGCCGATGACATCATGGTCATGTACGGCGGTCGCTGCGTGGAGTACGGCCCGAAGGACCAGGTTCTGACCCGGCCGCTGCATCCGTACACCCTGGGCCTCATGCGATCTGTCCCGGAGATGGACGCCGACAAGCGCCAGCGGCTAAAGGTCATTCCGGGATTTCCTCCGGATCTGGCGATGCTCCCTCCCGGATGCCCGTTCTTCGATCGGTGCTACCGCGCACACGACGAATTTCGCGAGACCCCACCGCCACTCGTCGAACTCGAACCCGGCCACTTCGTCGCCTGCCATTCGCCGGTGCCACTGGAAGAACGGATGGAGGAAATAGATGTCGGCGCCATTGCTTGATATCCAAGGCTTGAACGTTGCCTTTGCCGGGTCACGGCCGACTCCGTTGAGTCGGCGCGCCAAGGTTTGCGCAGTCGAGAACGTGACGTTCTCGGTGGCGCGCGGAGAGACAGTCGGAATCGTGGGCGAAAGCGGTGCCGGCAAGACGACGTTGCTGAGGGCGGTCGTCGGTCTCGTCCGTGCGTCATCAGGCGTGATCCAGTACGACGGAACCGACGTCGCCGGTATGGGACGGTCCGCACGTAAGGACTTCCTGCGCCATGTGCATCTCATCTTTCAGAACCCGTATTCCGCCTTCCATCCGCGAATGACCATCGCCCAGTCGTTGCGGGAACCGTTGGCCATCCACGGTATCGGCACTGCCGAGGAGCGAACTGAGCGCATAGACACAGCGCTGCGACAGGTCGGTCTCGACCCGTCCTTCGTGTCGCGCTATCCGCATCAGTTCAGTGGCGGGCAGCGTCAGCGGCTGGTTCTGGCACGCGCGCTAGTGCTACGCGCCGAGGTGCTCCTGGCCGACGAGCCGGTGTCGGCGTTGGACGTCTCGATCCAGGCGCAGGTGCTAAACCTGCTTCAGGAACTAAAGGTTCAGCTGAACCTGACGTATGTAGTTGTCGCACACGATCTCGCGGTCATGCGTTACCTCTGCGACCGCGTCGCTGTGATGTTGGACGGTCGTTTCGTCGAGATCGGGCGCAGCGAAGATGTGTATGCGCGTCCAGGCCACGCCTACACCCAGGCGCTGCTCGAATCCGTTCCGACGATCCGCCGCGGTCTGGCAGGGCATCAGTTGAACGCCGAGGCACGACGGTTCGAGGCGGACGGCCAGTTGGTCGAAATTGAGCCCGGTCACTTCGTGGCGAAGTCACACACCGAGTACACAGAGAAGGGCTGAAAGCATGTTTAATTCTGGTTTCTCCATCGCCGCCGTCGGGGACCTGGTGCCCAGCAGACGATTGCCGCAGGGTGCGGCACGTACCGCGGGTTTTGAGGAAACCGTCAGCTGCCTCAAAGAAGCTGACGTGACCTTCGGCGATCTCGAGATGCCACTGGCAAGCGGTGGTTACCCACGTGAGAAATTCATCGCGTTCCACGCCGCGCCCGAGATCGCCGAAGATCTATCGAGCCTCGGCTTTCAGATACTGTCCCTTGCGAACAACCACAGTCTCGACTACGGCACCGAAGCACTTCAGGAGACAATGACGGGGCTGGAAAAGGCGGGAATCAAGCACCTCGGCGCAGGCGCTGACCTGACGCTGGCCGAGCAGCCGGTCATCGTCGATGTGGCCGGTGGCAGGTTGGGGTTCCTGGCGTGGAGTTGCCTACTGCCGTCCGGGGCGGCGGCCGGCCCGGAACGGCCCGGACTCGCTCCGCTTCACGTGAACGTTGCGTTCGAAGTCGACTCCTACATCCAGATGGAGGAGCCCGGTAACCCTCCAGCCGTCCGGACGTCCGTGACGGCTACCGACCTTGCGAGAGCCCAAGATCAGATTCGTGCGATCCGCAGCACTGTCGATTTCTTGGCCGTTTCCGTGCACATGGGATACGGAGCCGCCGAAGATCTTGCCGAATATCAACGACCGCTGTGCCATGCACTTATCGACGCCGGAGCCGACATCGTTCTGGGCAACCACGTTCATGCAATCCACGGCATCGAGGTGTACGACGAAAGGGCCATTCTCTACAGCCCCGGGAACTTCATCGCTCAGCAACCACGGGAAGGCGTGAGCGGAGCAATCCTTGCCCTGTACCAGGACATGTCGCGGGAAGGCTACATCGCGCAGATCGACGTTCACGATTCAGGCAGATATGAAGTTCACTTGGTGCCGACTGTAACCAACGACGATGGGCTGCCGGAAACTCAACACGGCGAATCGGCGAAGGCCATTGCGCACCGAATTCAGCGGCTGTCCGAGCTGCTCGGTACAAAGGTTGATGTCACCGGCGACCGTCTGACGCTCGTCGGCCTAGGAAGCTGACCTGATAGTGTGGTGAACTGCCCACTTATGTCAGCAGACGAACGGATGGAACAGATGGAAGGGTCAGCTCCGGCGGCCGACACCGGTCCCACGTCCAGCGACGAACCCAACCTGAATGCCGCGTTCGGTGACGTCGCTCGCATCGGACGCTTGCTGCGGCACAAGCGAGCAGAGAAGGGCTTCACGGTCGAGCGGTTGGCTGCCAGCGCGGGCGTGAGCGCTGGATTGGTCAGCGAGCTCGAGCGCGGCCGAGCCAATCCTTCTTTCATCAACGTCTGGAAGATTAGCTCCGCACTGGGCGTTTCCATCGGCGAACTTATGACTGATCATCCGTCCCCGGCCAAGATATTGGTGCGCGCGTCGGAGCGCAAACGGCTCTCTCTGCCGGACGAGCACCTTGTTTACGAGCTGCTAACCCCGGACCTCCAACGGAATTTGGAAGTCACCCGCATCCAGGTTCCGTCCGGATATGACAATTCGGAGAGCCCCTTTATCCACTTGGGAGAAGAGGCGGTTCACCTGCTCGAAGGCAGCCTGGAGGTGTGGTGGGGAAAGCATCATTTCTCCATGACAGCCGGTGACACGGCCACCTGGGATCCGTCAATTCCACACTGGTGGAAAAACATCAGCTCACTGGCCGCCGTGGTGTTCTGCGCCGTGACCCCACCTTCGTTCTGAATGGAGCCGTAAGTGATCTTCGACTTTCATACGCACGTCGACGAAGTGCCGGCACTGGGCTGGCACATGCCGGTGGAGTTGGTGCTGCAACAAATGGATGAAGCAGGCGTTGACCGTGCCGTGATAATGACGATCGTCGACGCCCCAGCCGTGAATCCAAACGCGTTGGAGTTGTTGGCCGAGATCGTCGCGGCTCACGAGAAGAGGCTCGTCGGCTTCCTGCGGGTCCACCCGTGGTATTACGAAGAAGCCGCGGCAATGATTCGACACGGCGTCCGTGATCTCAATATCCGCGGCGTAAAGCTCCATCCGACCAGTAATTTGTCCGCGCCGGGCGGTGATGCCACTGTGAACATCGTGCGACTGGCAGCCGAATGCGGTGTGCCGGTGATGTTCCACTCAGGCGATGAAGCGTTGGTCACGCCTTGGGAACTGGCTCAGTGCGCCAAGGTATGTCCCGACGCCACCATCGTCTTCGCCCATTCCGGCGGATACGCCCACACAAATGACGCATTCGACGTCGCAGAAAGATACAGCAATATCATGCTTGACACATCGGCTATGCCATATCCAAGAAAGCTTCAGGAGGCGGTTAGAAGGTTGGGCCCGGAGCGCATCTTGTTCGCTTCGGATGCGCCCGGCGCACTACCGTCTATCGAGTTGGCAAAGATCGACTGTGCAGAACTTAGCGACGATGAGCGGCGACTTGTCCTAGGAGGAAATGCAATGAAGCTGCTGGGGATGGCGTTATGAGGCCCCGTATCGTCGATGCTCTGGTTTTCTTCGGCACGTCGCGCTTCGGCGGCGGTCAGGATCTCGGTGAGTTCATGGCCCGCTCTGGAAAGAACTTTGACACCGCGATATGTGCTCCGGCGATGCCACCTGATCGCGACCTGCGGCGCCGGAACGCCGAACTGATAGCGGCGGCCAATGAGCGTTCCGACCTAATTCCGCTGGTTCGGGTGGATCCGTACGACGAGGACGCGATACCCGTGGCTAACGAGTTGTTGGCCTCGGGTGGTCGAGGGCTTTTTTTGAATCCCTGGGAAGAGACATTCTCGGTCACCGACGACGGCGTTGTCGGCCCAGTGATGGGATGTGCGGCCGAGGAGGGCGTCCCGGTGGTTGTCGAAGCTGGGTTCCCGTGGGTCAGTGAGACACTTCAGGTTGCCGAGCTGGCCCGGCGCCATCCAGATGTTGCCGTCGTAGCCACCCGTGGCAACCAGATGAACATGAGTGGTCTCGGTACGGATGCCGCTGGCCGAGCGTTGGCTCAGATCCCGAACCTGTATTACCTCACCGCTAGCGTCTACCGTCAGGACTGGCTGGACTCGCTGATTGCTCGTGGTGACTGGGACCGGCTGCTGTACAGCTCGTCGGCACCGATATTTGACCACCGGCTGGAATGGCTGCGAGTCGAGAAGTCGGTAGCCACTCCCGACCAGCTGGCCAGCATCGCGGCTGGCAACGCCGACAGACTGTTCGGCATCAACGCCGTAGCATCCGCCACGTCACTCGGCCACCGGGAGAACCTGTGAGCGGGAAGGCATTTCTCGTGACCGGAGCGGCTAGCGGCATCGGTCAGGCGACAGCGATCGCCTTGGCCGGCAGCGGGGCCTCAGTCGGCATCGGGACCTACCCCGACGATCCGCACGACGCTACGAGCACTCTCGAAATCATCACCTCGGCCGGGGGGTCCGCGTTCGTCGTCTCCGCTGACGTTCGGGACAGTGTCGCACTGGATGAAGCTTGCCAGGCGACGGTTGATCGGTTCGGTCGGCTCGATGGCGCCGTCGCGAATGCCGGATGGCTGAGGCGTGCCAACCTCAACGAGCTCAACGACGATCTCTGGCAACAGGTGCTGGATGTGGACCTGACCGGCGTGATGCGCACCGTTCGGGCGGCATCACCGCACCTGCCTTCGGATGGTGCGGTGGTCTGTATTTCCAGCATTGCCGGCGCCGTCTTCGGCTGGACTGGCCACACTCCATACTCGGCGGCGAAAGCCGGGGTCATCGGGTTCGTGCGAACAGCGGCGCTGGAACTCGCCCCGCGAGGAATCCGGGTCAACGCTGTCCTGCCCGGAATGATCGAATCGCCGCAGTCTCTCGACCCCGTCAATTCAGCGGGAGTTCAGGGAATCGAACGGGCCCGGGCGCGAGTGCCACTAGGCAGAATTGGCACTCCGGCCGATGTCGCGGACGTCATAGCCTTTCTGCTCTCCAACAGCGCGCGTTATGTAACCGGCCAGGCAATCACCGTTGACGGTGGCGTCACGACAGCCTGGCCGACATGAATGACGCGCGCCCTGTAGTGCTTCACCGGCACCGACGACGCGGTCGAGGCGGTGGCCAGCAGCGCGGACAACCCCTTCACCCCGAAGTAACCGTAGAGCGACGTCGAGTTGTGTCTGACCGGTAACGCTAACGGGCAACGTGTCATGACCTACTACAGCTACCGAATGATGCTGCTGCACTGGGTTCAGGTTTGCGACATCCGTGACGGGCACGGCGATCTCGTCCATCTGACGCCCCATCAATGGCGTCACACCTTCGCCTGCCGGCTGATCAACCGTGATGTCCCGCAGGAGGTCGTCCGGCTGCTGCTGGACCACGAATCGACCGAGATGACCGCCCATTACGCACGGATCACCGACCAGACCGTCCGGCGACGGTGGGAACAAGCCACCAAGGTCAATATCAACGGTGAACGCGTCACCCTGGACCCCAGGGCCGCGGCATAGTCGGGTTTCAGCAGGTCAGGATGAGTTTGATTGGTCGGTCTGGTTGTCTTGCTTGGTATCTGTGGGCGGCGGCGATGTTGGTGGCGCCGGTGATGCGGAGCAGGTTGATGGCCAGGTTTCGCAGGCTGGCCATGACGTGCGGGCCGTGGCCGGTGCGGATCTGGCT
>JAABUS010008661.1_pt1 | contig 11058 bp, 17 predicted proteins | sample 5560161 | NCBI WGS metagenome assembly JAABUS01 (sample SAMN10711885, study PRJNA513376) | rock metagenome | isolation source: Antarctica rocks | place: Antarctica: Victoria Land, Trio Nunatak nord | collected 2016-01-04
AAGCACAGCTGTGGGTGCTGATGTGCATGTCTCAAGGCAGTGAGATCATGCAAAGATGGGCCAGATAGGGAGCACAGCTGCAGCATGACTTGCCAGGTTGCAATCTCCTTTAGCTTTGCAGTGGTTTTGGCACTCCCGGTCTTTTTGACAATGAACACCGTCTGGGGTCCATCATTCTCCCACATGATATGTGCCCTTCTTTGAAGCTTCAAGGCCTGATTGTCAGCCCACATCTACATGCAGTACCAGGTGCACTGTGATGGTCCTCAGGATGTGTGTGTGGCAGGTCAGAGTGGAAAGTGTAGGCCAAAAATACACACCACAGCTGCTCCCCTGACCAGCCCTGCTTCCATTTTTTGCGGATCGAATGCTCGCAAACACTTGGCTAGCTTTTGGCTTTCCCATGCTGTGCCAAGAAAGCTTGGCGAGGTCGTGGACATGTTTCCAGAGTTGCGCCTTGCGCATGTTGTTGTGATCGATCGGGTGTGACGAGCTGCTGGTAAGATTTTGGCACAGCGTAGCAACATGTGTCCACCTGCTGCTTGCACGCGCAGTTCACTGACGTGCTCGCAAGTGAGCATCAGGATGGTAGCTCACGCGCGCAGGGTGGTGAACAGACTGACACCAAACGCATGCTCCTGCGTTTTCGCAAACGAGTAGCAGCCGCTAAGCTGATCGGGGTGGCTGGGATACGAGGTGAGTACCCGGCGTTCGTTGAGGGACAGTGGGCTTTCGGCCCGTAGCGGCACCCTATGTTGACCAAACAACTGGAACTGGGAGAGGAATCGAAAAATTTGACCTAACTTACGTCGGTGCACTCGCACTCCCAGCTGACCTGCAGGTCGAGTAGTACAGATCGACTGTACAACTTCTCCGCCACAGCTCACAAAGACGTCAGAGCTGCTTGCACTAGCGCAGACGCAGACGAGATGCTTATGTGACGCACATAAACGAGGCACCGTTTGAGGCACACCTCAGTCTTGACCGGAACGAGCTGATTGACTTGCGAATTCCTGGCTTGGTCTGTCACAGCCATGAGCAACTATGAGCACAAGGCCAGGGAGATGGTCGCTAAAGCCGACAAGAAGCTTAAGGGTTACAGTTTCCTCGGGGGTATGGGTGCAAAGTATGACGATGCTGCGGAGCTTTTGGAATCTGCAGGGAACAATTTCAAGTTGGCCAAGGCATGTGAGTGCACACCGAAACTCTTCAGATTTTGTAAACTCTTGCTTTGGCTTTGTGGTCGGGTGCCTCACAAGCTCGTAACATAGCTTAAATGGTCTTAGAGTACAATATTCGCAACGTGGCACCTTTCTTTGCAGGGCGAGACGCTGGTGAGACCTACTCTAAACTAGCTGAGATACATGTCAAGCAGGACAACAAAGCAGACGCAGCACAAGCATATGTAGAGGCATCAAAAGCTTACCAGCGAGTGGACAAGTCAAGTATGCCTACATACTTTTTGGCAATACATTGAAACACATTGCCATGCTGGAACATGACCCATGCCATCACTGAATTCACATTTGCGACGTAATGCATGACAGGGCATGTTCACCTGTAACATGCACAAATGCTGCTGCAGCAGATGCAAGCAGATGCACGCACACTTCATCCTGCAGTGCATTCTTGTCATGCCTTGAATCATGGTGACTTGCTCACTGTGCTGGCACAGCGATTCAATTTGCTGCTTGCATCAATCAATAGGAGAATGCAAATGTTTCACACAGTGTCTCATGCAGATGCTTTGCGGTGTCTCCACAAGGCTGTTGGGTATTATACAGACCTAGGTCGTCTTGGTATGGCTGCACGAAATCTGAGGGTGAGTGTGCTACATAGCCTTTGCAACAATTGGCAAGCAGAAGCTGGTCATGCTTGCCCTGCTTATTCATGTTGCAATCTGGTGCTTCTAAATACCGTAACAATGTATCGTGCACCGTGCTTTTTCTGCTCTCCTGCATGGTATCTCTTTGGGCAATGAAACAGTAAAGACGTTTTTGTTTTAAGCAGATTCTGGTGGCATGCAGGATGTAGCAGAGACCCAGGAGAAGGCTGGTCTGAAGGAGGAGTGCATTGAGTTCTATGACAAGGTGTGTCACTGAGGCAATGTGCAAGTATTGCATCTCAATGCGTTCATGCACACATCAAGCAAATTCATTACTGATCTGGTTGCCATTTTTGCTACGTCTGAATGGTCGGCTGACAGACGCACTATGCAAAACCTCTGCCCATGGTGCTTGCCTTGCCCGCATGCCACCGACGCGTCATAATTGTCTTTCCCCAAGGCTTGAGTTTCTAGTGCACGACAGCAAGACAGCAAGCCAGCATACACCGGTGTGTTGTCACACAGGCAGCAGAGCTGTTTGAGGTGGAAAACTCGACATCAGAAGCCAACAAATGCCGCCTTAAGATAGCTCAGTACAGCGCAGAGTTGGAACGCTTCCCTGTGGCTATTGAGATTTATGAAAACATTGCCAAGTCGCAAGTGGACAGCAACCTGTTGAAGTTCAGCGCAAAGGGCAACCTGCTGAATGCTGGCCTCTGCAGACTCAATGGTGACCACTCCCAGCTTTACATGCTGGTCTGTACTTGGCATGTGAATGCTTGGCATTATCAATGAGCATATTTGCGTACATGAGCATACATGAGCATACATGAGCATCATCAATGAGCATATTTTCGTATATGAGCATAGTCGCATACAATAAAGCTGATCTGATCTGTGCATCATGTACACTGTGTGCACATGCTACTTGCTATGTTGCGGTTTGAGCTCAAGCTGAAAGTGGCATGTCACCCTGTATGAGAAGTGATTGCATATGACAGTGGCAGGGTGCTGATCATGTTTTCACTGTTCTGTGTGCAGTTGATGATGAGTTCACCCTCAGAAGTGCCATTGAGCGATATGAGGACATTGACATATCATTTGGGGGCAGCAGAGAGCACAATTTGCTCATAGTATGTCTCACTGCCCCTCCTGCTGCTGTGTTTTGGGTCTTGCAGTCATGCCACTTGTCTCACACGCATGTCACATCAATCAAATCAAGCATCTTGTGTGGCAAGATCTTTGGCATTGGCACATGTTGTCTAGGTAGACCTGCTTCCTTGCTGCTTTGCCATATGCTGTCATGCCTTGATTACATCTGTGTACATGGTGACCCTCTTGGTCAGACAGGCAAAGCAAACTTGTGATTCTACAAAATGTGCCACGAGAAAAGATCTCTGTCACATTGGGTGTTGGAGCCTGTGGTGTTCAGTGTACCCAGTCATACATGCGTGCAACAGCGCAGGCTATCCAGCCAGTGCTAGTACCTGTCTACATACAACCTGCTGCACGTGGGCAAGTGAATGCTTGACGATTTGTTCATTGTTGAGCAGGGTCTGGCAGAAGCCAAGGAAACTGGAGACAGTCAGAAATTTACAGACGCAGTTGCAGAGTATGACAGCCTGACAAGATTGGACGCCTGGAAGACTCAGCTCTTGCTGCGTGTCAAGAAGAGGTTGTCAGCAGTTGCTGATGGAGAGGAGGAGGACCTGACTTAAGATGTGGTGTCCCCAATGATCTGTGTGTATGCGCATGATTTCACTGAATAGCTAGCAGCCTCCAGGCTGGTATATGACAATGGTGCATGTAAATGTCAACAGCTGGTGTGACTGCTCCTCTGTATCATATGATGCATCCATAAGCCAAATTCAAGGGCATTCATTGGTCATCGGCTTCATACCACTAAGAAAATTCAAGGACTCAATATGCGACAACAAGCCTTCACAAGCGTCCTCCAGCAATTCTAGCACCTGCGAGATGTAGCAAACGTACACATGAATCTTGCCGCTAACATCTGCTGCAAGATGACTGATCTCAACAAGTACACTGCAGCAGTCTCTACAGAAACGCCTTCCAGCGACCACTGCCATTGGCAACTTTATCTTTATGTGATGGTCAGCGGCCATGCCATTGGCATGGCAGGATTGCAAAGCATGTGCATGCACTGCTGTGTGCAAGACAGTGTATGCCTGTCATGGATGCTGCACAGCATGGCATCAAGCAATCCTGACCTGTTGCATATCCAATGCATGCGCTACACTGCCTGAGAATATGTGTGCCTGTTACACAAACACAAGAATGCTACAGAGCCTGACATGTCAAAGCTCAGACCTTATCAAATTCCTGAGGGCCTCCGTGGAAAGGATCTGGCACCTCTGTTGCTCCCTGATACTCACCCTTCATCAAGTAGGTGGTCATCAACTGGACCTGCATTTCACTTTTGGAATTATATATGGTAGCTGATGCAGTCACACACTCCAAGTCAGACGTAAGAGAGTCAAACCTCAAAATCAACGCTGGAACTCAAAGTTGGACTCAAACTCATAATTATGCTGAAGCCCAGGCCAATCTTGTAAGACATTTCAGAATTCATCTGTGATGATTGCCTTTCATGCATAAGCGAACACGTGGAAGTGTAAATGCTAGAGCAGCTAAGTGAGACGGAGCAAGCTTGCTGCAGGATTGCAGTTGCCTGGTGCTGAATGACGCATGTGATGCATGCCAACTCCAGCTGACCTGAGCGGCCATGTATATGCAGGTTGCAGCCGTAATGAAGCTGTCCATTCACCTTATCCTTCCAGTTGCTTGGAATAGATTTTTGCAAATTGTCTTTCCAGTACTGGGCTGCCTTCTGCACCTCTTGGTTGTTCTCATCATTCATGTTGATGATGTAGTCAAAGTTCTGGAAGTCCTCTGGCTCCAATGGTCTGGAATCTGAATAAGAATCCAGATTTCGCTTTTTCAGGGCATCAATCATTCGTTCATCCACGGTTCTGTCTTTGTGCTCTTCCCAGTGGTCCTTGCTGTCTAGCTTGTACCTTCAAGCAATAGCAACCAAGCAATGACAACACTGCAGTTGCTGTTGTCAGGACAAACAAGCATTGGACAGTCACATCTCTGTGCCCTTCACAGAAGCAATCTGCAGCATTTGATACATACACAGGTAGCCATGAGAGCAGTACATGCTGCAGTGTTCGCTAAGCACCATCATGATTGCAGTACAAATTGCCAGCAGGATTTGTGAATGTCTCGCAATTTGCTGTGATAGGCCTGTATGTGCTCAAATATGCACACAACTGCATCAAGTCTTCATTGAACATACCAGTTTTCATGTCCAGAACCACCGGTGCCACAGGAGTCAATTTCAAACTCGTCAGCAACTCCTGACCGCTCAACCACTTTCTTGAGAACTGCTCCTGCTGCAGGACTACGACAAATGTTGCCTGCAGCACTTGGTGATTTTAGTCGTCTGGTTGATACATAGTAGGCTGCAGCATCAGAGAACCTGCAGACAACTCTGGTAGATTAGCTGAGGACGTCTGAGTACCTTTGCAGACAAACAGCACCTTGGTCTTTGTCATGTCTGGTTCAAGAGCAGTCGAGGCCTACGAGAAGGGCAGACGTGAAAAACGCTAAGGCTGCCATACTTGCCTGTTTCACTGGACTCACCTGGCCAGTAGACTGCTGTGCTGCACGAATGGAGCACTTTCGTCGACTTTGGCGGACAATGCCAAGGGTAACAGGCCGTCTCGCATAACGCTGCGTTGTTGTCAACTTGAAAACCGAGCATACCGGGACTCGTAGATCAGTCGACACAAGACATGACCTAGCCGAGGAAGCAGAGACTCGAGGCTTTGCAAGTGAACAATCACACAATGTAGCCATTGTGCCCGAAGTGTTGTATGAGCGTCTAACGCGCCTAACGCGTATAACGCTCAAAACTCTATTGATAAGCCCATGCCTTGCAAAAGCGTTACACTTTGTCAGCATCACAAAGTTGCCTTAACAGATCGGATCCCAAACACACGTTCCACCAAGTTGTTTGAACTTGATGCACACTGAGGTATCTGGCTGCGGTTGGCCTGGTTTGAAGATGTCACACAGAACAGCTTGAATATGGCCATTGGATGAGCAAATGTTGTATCGTAAGCACAAGTGTAGTTTGTACAGCTATGCAAGCTATGTGTGAACAAAGGTCATCTTGTATCCTGTGCACTAAGCATCAACATTGCTCTTACTTCAAGCCTTTTGCTTGTCTTAGCTCCCATTCATTTGCATTGCCCAGCTCAGCGTCAGCCAACTGGTCATGCTTGAGAAGTATCCAGTCTGTCGAGTACACGTGTGCACATCAACAACAAAATTGCTTATGCTCTTCCTTGCTAAAATGCCATCGGATGTCAGACACTTTAGCCAGCAAGCCGATCACCTTGAAATCAATCCCATGCTCTGGTTCTTGCATTTTCAAGGCTACCCAGCCTGTTTCAGTTGCAAGGGCTTCAGGAATGGGTACGTGTGCTGCACATATGACGAAAACCTCTGATGGGGTTGCAACCTCGATTGAGGTGCCTGAAAGAAGGGCTGGCCAGCAGCTAGGGCATGGAAAGTCAAGGATGATATCGCAGAGTGTGGCAGCCTATGAAGCAAAAGCAGTACGCTTGAGTCAAATACAAGAGGCAGCTTCTGAACTTTGCATTTGTGTGAAGCAGGCATGCTTTACAGGAGATTCAATGGGCACAAATAGGAAAATAAAACCCGACTGTATACATGTATACATGTCTTCTATACCATCTATCTGTAGTAATACCATCTATATGTCTTACTACACCTTGTAACTACTTGTAAAACCATACTCATGAGTTGTTGTCAAACCTCCTTTATCACTGGTGTGTTCTGACCAGCGGCGACTCGTTTTGTGCTCTTCAAGGCACTGTTGTCTGAGAGGATGAACACAAACAGACATGCGATCGCGGACACGGATACGGGTGGGCTACCCGGGGTAGCTGAATGTTTGTACAGAGCTGGATCAGCGGGTGCCTGACTAGACGGCTAATTTGTCATAATCTCAACCAACAGGTTAGGTATGTTATCATACAATCCAGAAAGTACCCCTTCTCGTCCGATCAGGGAAGTCAAACTGGATTGGGCTCAACTAGTACTCGGCTGAGTGATCGCCCGGGAACCTTGAGTGCTGTAGTGTTTTTTTGACATGTGCACTGGGCCTATTGCATGCAGCAGAGGCACAAGACTAGACTGGGACTGATGGTCTGTGATAAGCAACTCAAAGTAGCGGCCTCCCATTTTGTGCAGGCTGAGGCTGAGCCTGAGCCTGAGCCTGCACCTGCTGCTCACCATGTGGACTGCACTGCCTCAGACACCAGCTTACAATGCGCCTGTCGATGCTGCTTGCTCATGGACCAGACTTACGTGGCCCAGCATGGCCACTTGATCAACCTGCTCAGGAGCCACTCTGAGGGGTGCAATGGTAATACCGTAGGCTGAAACAAGCTTTGTATGTCATGAATCTGTCACATTAGTTGGCTTTGCCTTTATCTGAGACAGATGTAACACACTGCACACGTTGTAGCAGTGACATGAGACGGCTGGAGACTAGAAGAGCCTAAAATTATGTGCCTTGACATTCAGATCTTACATTGTATGTTTAGTGCCAATCAGCCCTGTCGTTGTTCTTGGACCTGTTTGCATGTACGTTTTGTTACACAGTGTGACTAGCAAGGATGGTGCAATGCAAGCAGGTGGCTGTGCCACTGGCAAGAGTTATATTGACAGCTCGTTTCTCACACGTGTTTGCATCAAAAAAGCGCTGCACAAGCTGATGCTGCAGCAACCTATGCGTCAAAAAGTAAATCTCCTCTGCAGCCTCTCCTCTTGTGCATGCAATAGCTCATTTCTTGTGTGTGCAACATGATGACAAGGCTGGTGCAGGGCACAAGTTTCAGGCCATCTCTGACCCTCAACTCTGGTCTTCAGCACATCTAAATGTTTGGGTCAGCTTGCTTGTGCATGCTTAGCCGTTCTCTTGTTCTGCTTCATGGTCCTGAGCCATCTCCGTCTCAGATCTGGCATAGGCATTCGACTTGTGCTTGGGTGCAAAGCTGAAGTTGGCTGGAGTGGGCCCAAGCAGCATCTCTGAAATCCTCACCCAGTCAGCAGCATTATCACTGCAGGACACATGCTTTGTGAGACCAAACACCTCACGCAGAAGAGTCTGCCGGTGCCTTGCGCATCTGGTTGGGGACAGCAGTCTTGGCAGCAGCAAATGGAGGTTGCGCAGGACGTTGGATAGCAAGACAGAAGGCATGTGTTGAGAAGACTGATAGGAAGACAGAAGACAGGTACCTGGCTAGCAGGGTTTCTAGGTCTGATCTGCCAAAGAAGGCTGGCGGGCGCCACTGCATGCACTGTGGCACAACCTCTAACAGCCCCACCGGCACATATCTGTACAGGAAGCTCAGCCATTCTAGAAGGAAACGCCTGCATGAACAGCAAATGCTGTGAGATGAACCTTGCGCATGCATGTAAAGCAAGCAGTGGGAATGTCATGTTATGCTCACAAGTTCGTGGCCACACCAGAAAAGAACACCAGCTGTGGCTGTGTAATGCACATGCCACGCCATTATCATCAATTCAACACGTGTACTTGCAGGCTTTCTTTGTCCCAACCAGCCCCAATGGTAATGCATGCGAACAAATCCGACCAGCGCTACACTGACCTCAAAAAGCTGTGAACAGTGTTTCACCAAGATTGCCATCAACCCCAGATGTCTGTGTTTCACCAAAGGACAGATTTGCCACAAAACACACAAACCCCCTGACGATGACCATTGCCTGACCTGGTGGTTTCGACTCCTTTGGCATCAGAGCCCCAGTGCTCTAGGCCATTGCTACAGAACTGCTGCAGCAGGTCCAGCCGCTCTGAGGCGCTGATGTCAATGTGGCGCTGCTCTTTGATCTCCTGGAAGATCCATGGCTTCATCAGAGCACCCCTGCAACTCAGGAGGGGTTGGAAAACAACCCTGGCATGACCCCCCTGGTGTGTTGTACTGTCTGTGATGTTCACAAGTTGTGGTTGAAGTGCTGCATTTGTGATGCTCAGAACAAGCCTGTGTGGAGGGAGCTGACTTGCGTTGCACGCGCCTGATGCTTGTTGGCTGAGCCACATTTTAGTTTGCTATTATTGTGAACAATCCCTGGCATGGACCCCCTTGCCTGCAACCATTTCTCAAATGTACTGACATGTCACTTGGCTGAAAGGATGGCAATTGAGAAACACAACAACATCTTATGTCCACTTGCAGCAGCTACGCTACCGATTTTGGTGGTTCTGTTTTCTTTGTGCAAGTCAGGGAGTTGTAAATGAGCTGACGTCAGTGACTGCCTGCAACAATGGCACTACAGTGGCAGCGGTGGTTGCTAGAGAGGCTGCTATGACCTGTGGCATGCCCCTGAAGTTGCAAAATGAACCAATCAGTCCAGTAACACATGTCCTGACTTGCCTAGGCATCGCGAGTCTGGCAAACCCTGGCTGTCAGGATTGATGTGCGTCTGGCTCAGTCACATGCTGTAGATATAGATGCAGAGGCACTGCACAACAAGATGATGATAGGAGCCGCACAAGCCATGAAGGGTCCAGGGTTTAGAGCTATATATGTTCAGGGTTTGTGTTTTATCACATGTTATCATACATTGTTCATATATGTTAGAGTTCAGGGTTAGCAACTGGCCTGGCAATCATAGCTGTTGCCACGGGGCTGTCAGCATTGATGTGTGCCTGGTAGTCAGTCCAAGAGAACACGTCCCCGTTGCCGATCAGGGGCAGCTCTGGCACCTGCCGAGCGCAGTTTGTCACATATTCCCAGTCAGCTGCTCTTGAGTACCTGCGCATGCATCACCAAAGGATGCGAAGGGAAAGTCATTGATCGAAGGCGCATGCACACACTCCCAAAGCATACATTCTCTTGCTTGCCTGCATTGAAGATTGCAGCCAAGCAATGATCATAGCAGAAGGTGCAAGCATATGTGCATGCATGCATGCATGCATGTAGCCAGTTTTGAGGTGTGCAAAATCATGATCAAGTGATGTGCTGGCAGCATTGCAAGGCATCGAATGCAGGCATGCAAGAAGCAGCGCAATTACAGCATGTAGTGTACTGTATGCGTGCAGCTATATCAACAACAAAAGACCTTGCAGGCACGACGCGCAGTTTAGGAGACTAGCAAAACCCAAAAGCTTGACACCACGACAAATCTCAGAGGGCTGCACTTTTCATGGCCCTGTGTAATATCAGGGTTTGGTGTTTAGGGTGCATCATATCAAGCTTCTCCTACAACCCATGAGAGCCTGACAAGCAAGTCACATCAGGTGTACCTCTGTTGGCGTGATCTGCCATGTAGAGTCACAGCGCAAGCACCCCAAGACCTGACTTCAGGCAGGAAGGTATGGGTCACATCTTGGTTGTCATTGAAACCCTTCCTGACCTTGATGGTCAGAGGGCAGCTCAGAACAGCGCTCATGCCTCGCACAATCTGCCCTATGGCTCGGGGCTTCTGCAGCAGTGAAGATCCAGCCCCCCTGTAGAAGAGCACTAGTCAGCTTGACACCTCCCTTAGTAATAATGACAAAAACTACAACATGGGCTTAGCCAGCAGGCATCGCATCTGTGCAACGCAAGTTAGATCCCTCCAGACAGGCTTGTTCAGAGACATTTCGTTTGCTTGGCTGCAATTGAATGCTGCTGATTCAGATTGGCCTGACAGATCCCATCTTGCTGTCAAATACTGCATGACTTGGGGTTTCACCGGCAATGAACACCGGTACCTCATGAAACAAGCTTCCTGTTGCGGATGCTGTGTGATGCGTTCTGCACTGTTTTCACGTGTTGCTTTGGATTGGGTGACAGGCAGAAGGGAGCAAGGTAAGGCAACCAAGACAGCAATGACCAAGCACACCTCAGCAGGCATTGAACAGACGAAGGTAGCATGTTGCAAAATGGAGAATGGAGCGCAACTTGTCTCAGCATGTCAGAAGACATCCAGCCTGAAGTGTGGCACAGCATCACAGTGAAATGAATCTATTCTAGGACAGGTTATGGGTTCAGCTGCAGCTGTGACCCAAGTCAACTTGAAGCACAGCACAGCACGGCACAGCAGAGCACAGCATGGCACAGCACAGCAAAGCACGGCTCGGCACAACACAGGACGCAACAGCCCAGCCC
>JAABUS010008662.1_pt1 | contig 11056 bp, 11 predicted proteins | sample 5560161 | NCBI WGS metagenome assembly JAABUS01 (sample SAMN10711885, study PRJNA513376) | rock metagenome | isolation source: Antarctica rocks | place: Antarctica: Victoria Land, Trio Nunatak nord | collected 2016-01-04
GCTGACATCGCGCACGCCGCTCTCCGCTTCACTGGTTCTGGACCTTTAGACAGCTCAGAACCTACGCGGGAGCGGCGTGTCGCCCGTCAGGTGATCAGAATCCACCCACGGATGTGTCAGGAGAGCCCGAAAGTCGGACATTAACTCAGACACACCTCAGCCGCGGACTCCGGTCGCCATGCCCAACCACCGCCCGCGGGCGGTGTTGTCGGTCGCGTCTATTGATGATGGCGGCGTCACTGTCGGTGAGGACGTGTTGAGCTGAAGTGAAGGCCCCGCCGGAGGATCCGGCGGGGCCTTGGTGGTCATGTTGTCGGGTGAGTCGTCAGTCTGTCGTGACCTCGGTGACGGCGGCTCTGGCCGAGGATTCGTCGACGATGGCTTTGCTGGTGGCGAATGCTGCGACGAGGGCTTGGACGGCGAGGTTGTTCACGGCTCGGGGGATTCCTCGGCTGACTTGGTGGATCAAGGCGGTCGCGTCGTCGGAGAAGAGCGTGTCGGAGCGGCCGGCCAGAGCGAGGTGGTGGCTCAGGTAGGACTTGGTCTCGGTGTCGCTCATCCCGGTCATCGCGTAGCGCAGCGCGATCCGTTGGTCCAGGGCGGCGAAGGTGCCGAGCTTGATCCGCCGGCGCAGGGTGGGCTGGCCGACCAGGAGACATGCGAATGGGGAGTGGGAGTCCATGTCGGCGTTGGTCAACAACCTGAGCTCTTCGAGCTGGTCGGCGCCCAGGAGGTGGGCTTCGTCCAGGACCAGGACGACGGTTCGGCCGCGTTCGTGTTCCTCGGCAGCGAGCAGTTCGGCGGTTTGGGGGATGAGGGCGGCCTTGTGGAATCGGGGGATGCCACCGAGTGCGGTGACGATTCCGCCGTAGAGGCCGCGGCCGCCGACGGCGGGGTTGCCCAGTTAGATGGTGGTGTGTCTTGAGATGTCGAGCCCGGCCAGGGCGGCGCGGATGGCGACGGTCTTGCCGGCGCCGACCTCACCGGTGACCACGCCCAGGGCGCGTTCGCTGATGGACCAGCTGATCCGGGCGACGGCTTCGGCGTGGCTGGTGTGCCGGTGCAGCATCCCCGGCGCCAGAGATCGCCCGAACGGCATTCTCGTGAATCCGTAGTGGCTTTGCAGTCGGTCGAGAGTCACGGGTTCTCCTGGGAGTCGTGGGCGGGTCGGCGGTGAGGGTCAGCTGCTCGAGTCCGCTGGCCAAGGTGGCGTAGTTGACCCGTTGGGTCAGCGCGGCGGTGTGTCGTTGGTGGACCAGGGCGAGGTAGTCGATCCCGGTGACCGGCGCGGGTTCGGGGCTGGTCTCGGGTGTCGCGCCGGGGTGGACGTGGCGCCCGATCTGGTGGCCGATCGCGGCACCCATGTCGCGGCCGGCGTAGCGCACGGACAGCGAGGTGAGGTCGAAGGGATCGAAGACCAGCTCGACCCGACGCCCGACCAGGGCGGCGTCGACCTCGTAGGTGTTGCCGTGCAGCGACACGGTCGCGGTCTTGGCTACCAGGCGGTGTTCGGACCACAGGAACGCCTCCCGCAACGCGGCGGCAGAGGGCAGCACGGGTGGGTCGGTGGTGGTGAACCGGGCCAGCGGGGCCTGCCCGGTCTCGGAGTGGACGCGTTGGTGGTAGACGCTCTCGACCCAGGCGGTGAACAGCTCGTTCAGCTGGTCCAGCCCGTCGAGCTTGGCCAGGGCTCGGGCGCGGTCAGCTCGACCAGGAACTGCTCACGCACGGTGCGGAAGAACCGTTCGATCTTTCCCCGTCCGGCGGGTTGCCCGGGCCTGGAGTGGGTCAGCTGGATGCCCAGGACCGCCAACGCCCGAAGGAGCTGTTTGGAGACCATCGCCGCACCGTTGTCGAGGTAGACGACCTTCGGGACCCCACGGCAGGCCAGGCCCGCCCGAAGCGCGGCCTCGAGCCGGATCGTGTCCTCGCTGTGGCCCCACCGGTAGCCGGTCAGAGCCCGGGAGTGGTCGTCGATGAACGCGAACAGGTACGTCTTGCGGCCGGCGACGACGGGCCCGTGCAACGCGTCCCCGGTCCACCGCTCGTTGGGAGCGGCGGGCTCGAACCGGCCGAACGCCGCCGGCGGGGACCCGTCGGGGCGGGTGTTCAGCTCCAGGCGGGCGAAGTGTCGTTGCAGGGTCCGCGCCGAGGGCGCCGCGCCGGCATGCTCGGCCAGGATCGCGGCGACCTGCGCGGCGGTGCGGGCCGGGACCTCCCGCTTGAGCGCGGCCGCCAGCTCCAGCACCGACGCGCCCGTGCGGGGCTCGGCGTGCCGGGTCGAGGGGACCAGGGCGTCGAACCCGCCGGCCCGCCAAGCTCGGATCCACCGGTCCAAGCTCACCCGTGAGACAGTGAGGATGTACCTGGCACCGCCCGCTGGGTCTGACCCTCCGTAAGACTGACGCGAGTCTGCTGTCCTTGGCGGGATCGGTCGACCCGGTGGGTGGTGCTGCTGGCACGCGAACGGCCGGGCGACGTGACCTCATAGGAGCCTGTGCAAGAGGCGCCCATCACCGTCTTGTCCGCCACGCCCGACCGTCGTGTGCCGACCTATCCGATCCAAGCGGAAGAGGTACGGCATGACCAGCATGACCAGCCCTACGGCCCCTGTCACCGTCATCGGCGGCGTTGACACTCATGGCCAGACCCACCACGCCGCGGTGATCGACCAGGTTGGCCGTCAGCTCGGCGACCGGGAGTTCCCCACAACCCCGGCCGGCTACCGGGCGCTGCTGACCTGGCTGCGCGGCCACGGTCAGCTCGAGCGGGTGGGGGTGGAGGGCACCGGCTCCTACGGTGGCGCCCTTGCGCGGCATCTGCGCAGGATGGGCGCGGGCGTCGTCGAGGTCGACCGACCAGATCGCAAGGCTCGGCGGGCCAAGGGCAAGTCCGATCCGCTGGACGCCTACGCGGCGGCCCGTGCCGCGTTGTCCGGCACCGCCACCGGCACCCCGAAGACTCGTGACGGGCGGGTCGAGGCGATCCGGGTCCTGCGGGTCGCCCGCAGCGGGGCGGTCAAGGCCCGCACCCAGGGCGCCAACCAGCTTAAGGCGCTGCTGCTGACCGCCCCGGCTGAGCTACGCGAGCAGCTGCGTCACCTGAGTACCACCACGTTGATCGCCACCTGCGCCCGGCTACGTCCAAGTAGTGAACTCACCGACCCGGAGCAGGCGACCAAGACCGCGCTGCGCCGCCTCGCCCGCCGCCACCAGCACCTGTCCGAGGAGATTGCCGAGGCGGACACCGAGCTGCGGACATTGGTGACGGCGGCCGCGCCACGCCTGCTCGTGCTGCCCAGCGTCGGCATCGAAGTCGCCGGGCAGTTGCTGACCAGCGCCGGAGACAACCCCGACCGGCTGCATTCGGAGGCCGCTTTCGCGCACCTGTGCGGCGTCGCCCCGGTCCCGGCAAGCAGCGGACGCACCCACCGCCACCGACTCAACCGGGGTGGTGACCGAGCCGCCAACAACGCCCTCTACATCGTCGTGCTCGGTCGGCTGCGCTACGACTCCCGCACCCGTGTCTACGCCGACCGACGCACCAAGGAAGGCCTGTCCAAACCCGAGATCATCCGCTGCCTCAAGCGACACAGTCGAGGATCCGGTGGCAACCACAACGACCATGTCAACGGCGGCTTGACGTGCCCGGGCCGACCCGCTGCCTGTACGCCTACCGAACCGTCGAGCGACCGGCCTGCCAACTCAACGCGACCCTGGCTTACGGCACCACAGGCCTGTGCACGTCCTGTAATGAGCAACGCAGCACGCTCGGCAAAGGTCAGGCCGGCCGGCAGCTCCCCGCGGTCGATCTCGTCCCCCTCGACCTACTGGTCGATGCCTACGCCCAGCTCACGACGGCCACCGAACAACTGAAGTCGGCCGTCACCCGGGCCCGACAACACCGCGCCACCTGGGCCGCCATCGCCCGCGTGCTGGGCACCACCAGACAAGCCGCCCAGCAGCGCTTCACCCGGCCTTGACATCCATAGGAGCATCCCGCACCCGGTCCCCGAACGGACCCACATGCTCAGCCTCGGCCAGGGCACGGACCAGCGGACCGCGCTGGCGCGTGGTCAACCCGGGATCGGCTGCGGAACGGATCAGGACATACCGGAACAGGCCGATGTCCCGTGCCCGCTGCGCCCGGCGGCCCTCATCGTCGCCGCTTGCCTGTTTGTGGCCCATCGCCTGCCCTTCACCTTGAGAAGAAATCGATCAAGGTGAGCCTCTCGGGCAGGCGACGCGCGCCCAAGGGTCAACTCGTGTTGCTCACCGGCCCTCGCTCACGGCACAAGGTGGCGGCGCGAGCAGCAGCCCAGCAGTGGCCCGCGAGGCGAACTCCCACGGGGAACCCGGCCCGAGCCGGACCGCCGCAGCCGCGCCGGCCCGGCCCAGCGCCTCCACCGCGTCGGCGAACACCGACTCCATGGCCAGCAGCGGCCCGGCCTGCGGATCAAGAGCATGCGCCAGCCTGGTGAACAACACCCGCACGTCCTCCGCACGCCTACCGAACCGGCGCAGCCACCCCCGCACCGTGCAGGCCGGACGCCCCAACGCCGCCGCGATCGGCCGGTGGCCCCCGCCGGCAGCCTTGGCCAGCAACGCCGACCCGATCACCGCGACCGCATCAGCGCGACGCGCCAGCCAGGTCGCCGGCAGCAACACCTGCGTCCTGGCGCACTGCGAGCAACTCGCCCGACGCGGCCGGTGTCGCACCGTGTCTTCCTCCCCCCGCGACGAACGCCAACGGGCGTGGCCCCACGGCCGCAGCACACCCCCACACGGCGGACAGGCCAGCTCGCCGCCGAGCAGCAAACGTTCGACCTCGACCGGGTCGGTACCTACCATCAACACTGGGTGCCTCCAAGCACCAAGTGACGACCCTCCTGCTCGCCAAAGCATGGGAGGGTCGTCGCGCATCATCGAGAGCATGGTCATGCCCTCGACGCGAACGATAGATGAAACCCGAACAGTCACATCGTCGTCCACCCTGACGCCGACCCACCCACAGGTGGTCAGCCACGGTGTCGCTCAACAGGCGGGACCCCTACCCACCGAGGTTGACAGCGGGAGTCTGCGTGATCCACCTGATCCGGGCCACCCTGCGCTACGCCTCGAGGCGGTACTGGGACCAGCTCGCCGGGGACCTACGCCGGATCTACAGCGCGCCGACCGTCGAGGCCGCCTGGGCCGCGTTCGAGGAGCTCGAGGAGAAGTGGGGCAAGCCCTACCCGGCCATCCCGAAGCTGTGGCGGGCAGCGTGGGAGGAGTTCACCCCGTTCCTCGCCTACGACGTCGAGATCAGACGAGTCTTGTTCTCCACCAATGCGATTGAGTGGCTCAACGCCCGTTACCGGCGGGCCGTGACGGTCAAGGGTCACTTCCGACCCAGCAGGCCGCACTCAAGACGCTGTACCTGGTCACCCGCGGAATGGACCCCAAAGGCACCGGGCAGGCACGATGGACCGTGCGGTGGAAGCCAGCCCTGAACGCGTTCGCCGTCACCTTCGCCGACCGCATGCCGGCCGCCGAGAACCTCTAACCCACTGAAAGCCAGAAACACCGATATTCGGATAGTCCCACTCTCTCGATGATCGGTGTGACCGTTGGGGTGTGTTGGTGGATCAGTTCAGCTCTGTTTGAGGCTCCATGTTGCTCGGGGGTCTTTGTCGGATTGGCCGTCCCAGTGGACGAGTTCTTGCTCGCGGAGGGCGGCGAGTTGTTTGGTGATGGTGGGGCGGCTTAGGCCGGAGAGGTCGACGACTTGTCCGGTTCCGAGGGGGCGGCCGACTTCTCGCAGGATGTCGAGCAGGGCGAGTGCTCCTTTGGGCAGTTGGGCCGCGATGTCGGGGCGGATGCGGTGGGCGCTGTCGAGGACGAGTCGCACGCTGCCGGAGGTTTGGGTGTAGGCCGGGTCGGTGAGTCCTCGTAGGCGCATCTCGTCGAAGATGCGCTTGATGCCTTCGCCGAGTTCCTGGCCGATGCGTAGGTCGGTGCCGACGCGGGCGATGCGGGGGTTGCGGGCGTAGCGGCCGATCTCGATCGGGTGGCGGGGGTCAATGAGGCCGGGGAATCGGCCGGGGCTTTCGATCTCGATCCGGTCGGGGTAGATCTCGACGCGGATGTGGTCGCCGGCCGCGCTGTAGGAGCGGTGGATGACGGCGTTGACGAGCCCTTCGAGCCAGGCGTCGCGGGGCACGATGGGTTGTCCCTCGAAGGTGCCGGAGGCGGCGAGGGCTCGCCGGCGGGGGACCCAGGCATCGATGGTCTCGGCTGCTCGCTCAATCATGGTGGGGATCGAGCCTTCGATGCGTTGGTCGCGCGCGTCGTCGAGGTTGAACCGGCGCCCGGTGCCTCGGTGTTCATCCTGGAACTGCAGGAGGCGCACGTGCGCGTGGGGGAATCTGCCTTGGGGGTGCTCGGCAAACAGCAGGTAGCCGGCGACAGTGACCGCGCCGGTCGCGGTCAGCAGGCTGCGCGCCTTCAGCAGGCGGGTGAAGCTCCCGCTGCCCCCGGCGGCGCGCCGGTAGGCCTCGAGAGAGGACCGATCCAGGTCCTCGATCGAGCAGTCGGCGACGGCTTGGCCGTCATAGGGGGCGCTGCCACGGTCGTAGTGCAGTTCCTGGCGTTGGGCGAAGCCGAGCTTGCGCGACTCGTCCCCGACCCGCAGGTAGCAGTCCCCGTTCTTCAGCTCGTGGACCACCTCGCCGGGGGCCACCCGGGCGACGAGAACGGTGTCCAGTTCGCCGCGCTCGTTGCGGCAGCTGACCTGCTCGAAGTGGGTGCGCACCGGTGGCTGGGTGTGGTTCAGCGGGGCCTGACGCAGGTCGTTCACGCGATCGGTGTGATGTCGCACCCCCTCGACCGTGCCGTCGTGAAGCCCGACCACAGCGATACCGCCCTCCGCGTTTGCCAGCGCCACCAGCGCGACCGCGAAGTCCTTGGCCGCGACCCGGATCGACTTCCGCTCGAACCACTGGTCCTCCGGCACGTCTGCCAGCGCTTCACCGACCTCGTCGACGGCCAGCGCGAGGATCTGGTCCACCCGATTCGTCGGCACCCAAATACTCTAAACCTTTGAGAGTAGTTTGCAAGTAGCAGAGCGGAGAGACACCCAAACTTCTGTCGACGCCGACTCCAAGGGGCCGGTCGTCGGCCGCTCCCGCGACTCCGTCGAACGCCGCGGCATGCTCGTTGCCGGCAGGCGGGTTCTCCAGAGGGCGCACTGGTCGGCGGCCTCAGCCCTGCGCCGGCAGCCCCGGTTGTCCCCAAGGCAGCCAGCGGTCACGATGCCCGACGTGGGCTCAAGAATGGGCCCAACAATGGGTCGTCAATCCGAACTGCATAACGATCTGACAACGAACGCCCTGATGCGTCTGGAGGTGTCTATAGGTCGTTGACCTGCAAAGATGTAGATCGAGCCCGAGTCTCGAGTCGCGTCAGGTCGCCCCTGGTGACAAGGTGAGCATCTCTACGGATCAGAAGGTCATCACCAATGGGTGGCGAAACAAATTCGCGCAGCGTGAGTTGTCCTTCTGCGCACGAATCCAAGGCTTTAGTTCACAGAAGGCTCCCGAGCCCGAGGGGGTGGCAGGGGTTTGAGAGCGGACTCCGCAACTTGGAGGTTGGCATGACGCTTAGCGCTGGACGTCGAAACGCTCGTGGGCATGCGGAACCGGGTGCACGGGCCTGGACCACTCAGGATGCGCCTCTGTGGACTGTCCACGAGCTGTCGATGTATCTCAAGATACCGGTCGGCACGATCTACCAGTGGCGCCATCGCGGTGAGGGACCCCCGGCCATGAGGCTGGGGAATCACCTTCGCTGGGACCCTGCTGCAGTTCAGAGATGGGCGCGCGAGCAGCAGCGGTGAGTCATCTGCTGTGAGTATCTCGTTGCACGTCGCCGCAGGCTGAGATCCTTGTGCATGGAGGTGCACGGTGGCATCAGTGGTGAGACGTCCGAACGGACGTTGGCAGGCGACATACAAGGTTCGCGGGCGGGAGTTCTCCCGTACTTTTGACCGCAAGCAGGATGCCAAGGTCTGGGCGCAGGCGACGAAAGGGTGAATCTAGGGATGACCAGCTTCGACGCACAGACGATCCGACTGCTCAGGAGTGCGGCCCATCTGCTCGACTACGTCGTCGACGCGGTAGCACCCGTGAAGTGGGATCGTCACCGCATGGAAAGTGGGGCCTACCCCGCTCAGCGTGACATTCTCGAGATGTTTGGGCAGCGCGGAGGGTCAGCAGAGACCGGAGCCGACTTCGATGTCGCTGCTGCCATCGTCGAGACCGCGCGGATTCTGGCCACGATTCCCGAAGAGTCTCAAACAGGCGTGACGCAACAACTTCAGGGACGAGTGTCCTCACTTGAACGGCGGGCGTTTGTTCTGTTGCCCGCGATTCGACTCGGATAGGACGGTGGTTTCTTTGCCTGACCACGAGCAGGTACATCGAGGTGCTGAAGTCGACCCCCTGTGGACTATTCGTGCCGTCTCGACCTATTTGGCGGTGCCGGTAGGGACGCTCTACCAGTGGCGTCACCGGGGAGAGGGTCCTCCAGCGATCCGCCTTGGACGTCACCTGCGGTATGACCCCGGTAGCGTTCACCGCTGGGCGCTGAACCGGGCGAGCTGAGATGGCGCACGTCACGCGAAACTCTCGGGACGACGGCTGGCTCGCCCGCTGGCGGGACCCGGCGGGGCGACAACGGAAGAAGTCCTTCACCCGGAAGGTCGACGCCCAACGCTGGCTGGACCAGATGCTCTCGGACTTGCACCGCGGCCGGTACATCGACCCGGCTGCTGCGAAGGTCATGACGGGTGAATATGCCGGCCAATGGGCTTTGGGACTGCCGCATCTCAAAGTCTCGACCGCGACCCGGTACCGAGGGATCGTCCGCGTCCACATCGTGCCCCATTGGGGCACTTGGCAATTGGGGAAGATCACGCTGTCTGACGTCAATGCATGGATCGCCGACCTTGTCGCCCAAGGCCTGCGTCCCGGAACTGTTCGACAGACTCACCGAGTGCTGTCGCTGATCCTCGACACCGCTGTCGCCGACGGTCGCATCGCCCGCAACCCAGCGGCAGGGGCCAAGCTTCCGCGGCAAGTGCGGGCCGAACCGGTTTTCCTCACCGCCCAAGAGGTCACGAAGCTGGCCCATGCCTCAGAGCCCGAGGATCTGGCAGTGCTGACCCTTGCTTTCACTGGGCTTCGTTTCGGCGAGCTCGCCGGACTCAGGGTCCGGCGCTTCGACCCCGTACGGCGGCGACTGACGGTGTCGGAGTCCGTAACCGAGGTTCGGGGGCGGCTGACATGGTCCACGCCGAAGACGCACCAGACACGGTCGGTGCCTGTCCCGCGCACGCTCGCGACGCGGATTGAGGAGCTAGTGCGAGGTCGCAATCCGGATGAGCCGATCTTTACGGCGCCGGGTGGGGGTGTGCTGCGGCTTCGAAATTGGCGGGTGCGCGTTTTCGATCCTGCTCGCGATGCTGTCGGCCTCCGAGAGTTGACGCCGCACGATCTGCGACACACCGCGGCATCGTTGGCCATTGCTTCCGGCGCCAACGTCAAGGCCGTCCAGCGCATGTTGGGCCACGCCTCCGCGGCGATGACACTGGACGTGTACGCGGGGCTCTTCTCTGACGACCTGGACGCCGTCGCGGACGCGCTCGACGTGCTCGTAGCTAAGCCCGTCCCTGCTGGTGAGAAATCAGACTGAGCGTCGCTCGCTTGGGAGAATGTCGGACGCGTAAACCCGCAGCGCACAACTCCGAGTCCGGGAGAAGGACCAAAGGACACGAGGCGCTCACTTCTGTCATCCGCGCAAGTTGATGGGTCGAGCAGATCACGCGGCTGACCACGTGACGGTGAAGGTTCAGCAACCCGCATCGGTCCTCATCGGCTTCATGCGACCAACTCGAAACTGCGATCAGGGCGACCGGGGCAGGCCCCGACGGAAGGTGAGGCCAACTCTAGCCAGTCGATGGGCTGACCTGGCTGAGGTGTGCCGGAACAACACAGAACATGGCGGAGTCCGACGCTCTGCTGTGCCACAGATGTGCCACAAGCATCCACCTGGGAGACTTTTTCAGTAGCTAGGAGCCTGGCTCTAAGCCTCTGACCAGCGCAAACGTGGGTGGGCCCCGTGGGACTCGAACCCACAACCTACGGATTAAAAGTCCGCAGCTCTGCCAATTGAGCTAGAGGCCCGGCACGGGATGTGGGGCGGTAACGGACGGCCCGACCCGGCGGGGGACAGGTTACCCGGTCCCGGGTAGCCCATCGCCCTCTCTGACAGGCGCACCGTTCCAGCTGACCCCCGCTGGGGTCAAGAGTGGTCCGACGCCGCTGGAACCGGGTGACCGCCGTCAAGGCGAGCTCGCCCGGCCGTGAATGCTGCCCGACCAGGTGACAAAGGCGCCGTGAGGTGAGCGGTCGCGGTGCGGCCCTCCGTACGCCTGGTGGCCACCATCGGCGCTTCGACGTTGTCACGGCCGTCGTCCTGCCCCCACCCGGCATACCGGTGGGAGATGCCGGCCACGGCGCACCGGCGCTGGGGGGGACCTGAGCAGGCTCGGGAGGTCGCGCGCCGTCAGGGTTGGACGGCGGTCCGACCAGGCGTGAACCCTGCGGAGGCACTGCCCAGCCACGTGAGGGCCTGGGGCACGATGTCGGCCCAGACGCTCATCCGGTGGCCCGCGTCGACCTCGACGCGCGACTCGACCGACAAGGGGGCGTGAGCGGCCGTGAGCAGCGCCAGACTGCTGCCGTACGACAGCGTGTCGGCCTTGCTGGTCTGCAGCCACAGCGCGACCGGAGGAGGGGAGGACTGGGCCAGTGCCGCGAGGTCATAGCGCTTGCCGGCAGGGCTGCTCCGAGTAAACGGTACGTAGGTCTTGCCGAAGTCCGGAGATGCGAACCCGCCGAGAACGATCCCGACTCCGAAGACGTCCGGATGCAACATGGCTGCCATCGCGGCGCACCACCCTCCGGACGAGAAGCCGATCGTCGCCCAGGAAGCTCGGTCCCGGCTGACTCGCAGCA
>JAABUS010008663.1_pt1 | contig 11056 bp, 9 predicted proteins | sample 5560161 | NCBI WGS metagenome assembly JAABUS01 (sample SAMN10711885, study PRJNA513376) | rock metagenome | isolation source: Antarctica rocks | place: Antarctica: Victoria Land, Trio Nunatak nord | collected 2016-01-04
ACATGCTCGAGAACTACAAGGAGGTGGTCGAGGCGCTCGAGGACACCAACGAGTCGGTGCTCGCCCACCGCGTCAACGACGTCCTGCGCGTGCTCACCTCGATCAGCGTGGTGGTGCTGCCGCTGACCCTGATCGCCAGCGTGTTCGGCATGAACGTGCGCGTTCCCGGCGAGCAGAGCATGACCGCGTTCTGGGTGGTGCTGGCGGGAATGCTGATCCTGCTGGGCGGGATGCTTGCGGCCTTCCGCAAGCGTGGCTGGCTCTAGATCAGCAGGCTGCGGCTGGTGATGCTGCCCCTGGCGAGCGCCTCCATGCCCGCCAGGTCGGCGAGCAGGTCTATGACCGCCACCGCGGTCATAGACCGCCCCCTCCGCGCGTGGCGCGCCGCCATGAGCAGGTAGGGCAGCGCACCGGCCAGGGGCAACGCCGATCGCCGCGCAATGGCGAGTAGGCCGGCGACCACGGCCGCATCGAACGCGGCGCTGCGGCGATTGAGGAATACGCCTCGGAAGAACAACGCGCGGCGCAGCTCCGGGATCCGGCGAGCGAGGGCCGGGAAATGCTGCAAGCGCCGCCGCTCGGCCACGTAGCCAAGCGGTGCGCGGGGAAATACCGCGTGGTGGACGAGCGCCGTGGCGCAGAAGCCTGGCCGCGCGCCCGAGCGGCGCGCCCGCCACCCAAACCACACGTCCTCACCGAGTGGGCCGCCCGTCCGCGGGGTGAGCCAGTCCTCGAAGCCTCCGACCCGTTCGAAGACGGCCTTCGTCACGAACAGATTGGCCGTCTCGTGGAGACCGTGATCCTCGGTGACCCACAGGGTACGGTCGAATGGCCTCAGCTCGGCCGCGGGATCGGGCAGCACCTTGCCCTGCACGAGGTCGAAGCGCTCGAGCGCACGCAGCCCGGCCGCCAGCCACCCGTCGGTGGGCACGCAGTCGGAGTCCGTGAAGGCCAGCAGGCCAGCACGGGCCCCGCCCGCTCCGCGGTTGCGCGCCTCCCCGGGACCGCGGCCAGATCCCGCGACACGCCGCACGGGCCCACCGGCTCTCTCGATGATTGTCCGGGTGGCGTCGGTGGAGCCGTTGTCGACCACGATCACCTCATACGGCACAGCGACCCTCTGCCTGGTGAGGGCCTCCAGCGCCCGGCCGATCGTATCCTCGGCGTTGCGGGCAGGCACAATCACCGATACGACCGGCGTCGCTGAATCGTCGACCACGGTCAGCTCCTCGGCACCCGATACAGCGACAGGTTGTAGGTCCGCGCCAGGAGGAGATAGCCGCTCTGGGCCGCCCAGGCGTCGTCGTCTCCCTCGCGTCCCGGAAGGAGGCAGTCGAGTCCCCGATAGCCGTTGCGCCCGACCACCAGCAGGTCATAGCGCCCGCGGCGGACGGCCGCGGTCCAGGCGCGGCGATCGGAGTACTCGCGAAGCTGGCCCGACACGGTCGGCCCGATGAACTCCACGCGGCCTCGAAGCCGCGGGCCGAAGGCGGGTAGAACCGGCGAGAGCACTCCCCCGCCCCACACCCCGCTCAGCGCAACCCGTCGCTCGTCGGCGCCGGACCGGGCCAGCGCGGAGATCACCGCGTCGCTGCCGCGATAGCGATGCTCGAGGTAGCTGTCCTGACGGATGTATCCCACCAGCGCCAAGACCGCGATCAACGCGGCCGCCGCGCCCAGGGCGGATGCCCGCGAGGCCACGTCGCCGCGGCGCCAGAGCAGCGTTGTGCCGACCCCGGCGGCCAGCACTGCCGTGAGGCCCGCGACGGGCAACGCCACATCCTGTAGCGGCGCCCCGAGGGTGGTGCTCAGCGCATCGAATATGGCCACAACGATCAGCGCCTCGGCGATCGGGCGCACGCGGGGCAGGCAGGTGAGCGCCCAGGCGGTCGCGGCCGCCGCCGGCAGCGCGGCCGGGACCAGCCACCTCAGGTTGGCTCCGGTTACCGGCTGGCCTGCCCCGCCGATGGCGCTGTAGGGGGCCGCTAGGTAAGCCGCGGCCATCAGCGGAGCCCCTATCACCGCCACCCAGAGCGCCGGGGGAACCTCTCGCCGGCGGTGGCGCAGTCGGTCGAGCAGCAACAGCCCGGTGGCGGTGATCCACCCCAGGGCGAGCACCAGTCCCGGCCCGGCGTATCCCTGCCTCCACGCGGGGACGATCAGGTGGCGAACGACGCCCGGGTCGTCCAGGTACCCGGCGATCGAGAAGCCGGCGCAGTCGCGGAAGTAGTCGCGCGGGGTATCAAAGACCGTGATCGGACCGAGCCCGAGAGAGCTGGGAAACAGCGGGCTGCCGGACTCGATCACGTTGCGCACCAGCCACAGGCCACCGGCCAGGGCGACCAGGCCGGTCAGGCCGCCGACCGCCCTGATCACCTGGCGACGCGGGCGCCCGCCCCACAGGGCGACGCCGGCCCAGGCCAGCACCACGATCGGCACGCACCAGAGCGCGTACCACTTGGTGCCGAAGGCGATCCCGAGCCCCAGGCCCGCGAGCACCAGGTCCGACCGCCGCGGCTCCCGCAGGTGTCGCACCAGGAAGTAGGTGCCGGCGCCCAGCATGGCGAGCATCGGGGCGTCGGTCTTGGCCCCCTCGAAGGCGGCAACCTGGAGCACCGGCAGCGCCGCGGTCACGCCGCCCAGCAGAGCCGCCGTGGACCGGCGCGCGCCCGTCTGGAGGCAGAGGGCATAGACCGCGACCGCGGCCACCGCCAGGAACGGCAGACCGGCGGCGCGCACGAAAGCGTCGCTGCTAAAAGGCAGCACAGTGCTCAGCAGCAGCACGTCGCCGTTGTGGGGGTAGTTGCCGCTGGCCAGCAGAGGCGTGAACTGGTCGACCGGCCAGATCGATCCGCGCTGGATCCACTTCGCCAAGTCGGGCAGGTGAAAGGTCAGGGTGTCGACATCCGTGGAGGCGGTGGCCGTGCCCCTCCAGGCCCAGGCCACGCTCCACGCCGCCGCCAGGCCCGCTCCCACCACCCCCGCCGTCGCGCCGGGGTCGGGGACGCGCAGGCGCAGCCGCCGCACGGCGGGCCCCCGGTCTCCGCCCGACACCGCGACCGCCGCCAGCAGCACCACCCCGGCCAGCAGCACCGGCCCACGCGAGAGCAGGCCGATCATCCCGGGCACCAGATGTGCGGCCAGCAGCGCCGCACAGGCCAGCACTGCCAGGGCCAGAACGGCCGCGGCGCCCGTGAGGTGGCGCAGGCGGCGGCGAAGCACCAGCGCCGCAGCGGCGATCGAGGTGCCCAGCGTGGCGACGGCGAAGACCAGCCCGACCAAGTACTCGCTCGCCGGCACGGGAGGGCTACCTCATCCCGCGTGGACGCTGGGGGCGGCGCGCGGGCCCGGCGCCCGCACGTAGGGCGCGCGACCCAAGATGACGAGGCCGGCTGCCGCGCTCGCCCACAGGCCCAGCGAGACGACCACGAACAGCCCCGGGGCCAGACCGAGCGACCACGGCCGGCCGTAAGCCAGAACCACGGCCGGCAAGATCAGCAGCTGGGCCGCCGCGACCTCACGCACGTACCCGGCCATCAACAGGAACGGGATGCCCCAGACCAGGTACTGCAAGAAGAAGTTGACGCCGAAGGCCCACACGACCATGTACAGCAGCGCAATCCCCACCACGGGCTCAGGCCGGCGCCGAAACAGGAAGACGATCGCGGCGCCAAGCGCCACCGCCGTAATCGCCCCCCCGGCGTCGGAAAGCAGCGACGATGCCCCGTTGGGGACGGCGAACGGGGCGTTGGAGATCCAGAAGTTGGCGAGCTCGGGCTGGACGAGCAGGCTGATCCCCCCCACGCCCGGCACGCCGCGGTAGCGCAGCGCCTCTTGGACGTGGGCGAAGTCGACGACGGCGAAGGGAACGAAGGACAGAGCCACCGGCACCAGGGCCGCGGCCAGGGCGGTCACCCCCTCCCGGCGAGACCGGGCGCTGGGCAGGAGCGCCAGGACGGCCACGAGGGGAACGGTCTTGATCAGTCCCCCCACGCCGATCAGGAGCCCCGCGTACAAGCCCCTGCGCGGCCCCCGGTAGCGCTCCCAGACCAGAACCGCCAGCAGCGCGGGCAGTATGGCCACCGAGTCGATCTGGCCGTGAAATCCCGAGATCATCACGAAGATCGGCCCCAGAGCCACGAGCCCACAGGCCAGCAGCCGCTCGGCCGACGGATGGCCGCGGCGGCCCAGCACGCTCTGCACGATCCAGGCGATGGCGATGTCCGCCAGGATCGCCGGGACTTGGACCCAGTCGGTGAGAGGGACGCCGGTGAGGATCTGCAGCTTCGACGAGATCACTATCCATGGGAAGTAGCCGGGCGGGTAGGGCCAGCGCTCGACCCCGTAGACGTGCAGCGGATCGGCGTGGAGTGCGTTGTGGACCAACAGAAACGCATCCACGTCGAAGCGCACGCCGTAGGTCGCGAACGCCATGACGAGTCGCACCACGAGCCCCCCCACCAGCAGCGCCCACAGGCAACGCCGAGCCCGTGGTCCCAGGCCGGCCACAGCTCACCTGCCGCCGGCGAGAGCCGCCATGACCTGCCCCGCCGCCTCCCGGCCCAGGCGCACCGCGTAGTTGGTGCCCCGGTCCTCGGGGTAGACCTGGGTGGTGTTGGCGAGCACGAGGCCGTGGGCTCCGGTCTGCAGCGCCGGGATGCGTCGGCGGTAGCCGGGGGTCACGATCGGCTGGGCGTCGGGCTCCACGAACACCCAGCTGCTCTTGACCCACGACCGGTCGAACCCGGGGTTCACCTTCCTCAGGCCCGGCTCGTAGCGGCTCAGCAGCTCCTCCGCCGAGCACTCCAGCACGGCGGCGTCCTGCTCCACGTAGTTGGCCACGTACAAGAAGCGCCGGCCCCGGTAGTGGTCGACCCCGGTCAGGTTTCCCTGCTCGATGAGCCCCACGAACGGCAGGCTCCTGTCGGCGACGTTGGTCCAGTAGAAGGGAGAGAAGCGCCGGTCGAGCTCCAGCACCAGGCACTGGGCGGCGTGGTACTCGATCGCCTGGAGGCTGCGCAGGTACGGCTCTCCCAGCTCGGACCGAAGCTGCTCTCCAAGCAGCTGCTCGAAGATCGGGTTGGACACGGTGGCCACCACGCCGTCGTAAGGCTCCGGGTGGCCCCCGGCGTCGAATCGCCGGGGGTCGTGGCCGGCGCGATAGGACCGCGGCGCGCCAGGGGTGATGGCCAAGCCTCCCCCGTCGCGCTCGATCCTCGCGGCCGGGCGGTCGATCAGCACCTGTCCACCCCGCGCTCGGATGGTCTCTCGCAAGGCTGCGAACAGCGGCTCGAAGCCACCCTGCGGGTAGCCCAGGCGCTCACCGGTCGTCTGCTCGCCCACGATCTGGCGCCGGACCGTCAGCTTGCCCCACAGCCACGCCATCGAGATGTCCTCGGCGCGATCACCGAACTTGCCCCGCAGCAGCGGTCCCATCACCTTGTCCCACACCTGCTGTCCCATCGCTGCCACGATCCAGTCGTGCGCCGTGCGCGACTCGAACGGGGTCACGTCCTTGTGGCGGCGCTGGAGGTTGAGCACGGCCGCGCCCATCCTCAGCCGCGACACCAGGCTGAGCGGCGTGAAGCGCAGCAGGTCCAGCGGGGATGTGAACGACCTGCTGTGCCCGTCCACGAAGAAGGCCACGCTGGAGGGAAACCATTCGATGCCGTCGGGCAGGCCGAGGTCGGCGTAGAGACCTGCGATGTGATGGTCACTGGTGAACAGGTGGTGGTAGTAGCGCTCCAGGAGCACGCCTTCGCCCACGTCCAAGGTGGCCGCCTGGCCGCCGAGGCCCGGCCAGCGCTCGTACACGTGGGCCTCCACGCCCTGCTTGGTCAGCTCGTGGCCCACGGTCAGGCCCGCCACTCCGGCGCCGATCACAGCCACCCGTTGGGTCACGGCTCCACCTTGCGAGCCACCACGAGCATCCGGTCACCGAAGTCCGGCCACACGAGACGGTCAGCTACGCCCAGCGCCTCGCCAACGTGGACGGCGGCCCCGGCCAGACGCTCGGAGTAGCCGGCCAGCCGGTCCAGGTAGTAGCGCACGGTGAAGCCTTTGGGCGCGGTGCCCGTCCACTCCACCGCGAACCCGTTGTCGGTCAGCAGCCGGCGCAGGCTGACCCGGGTGAAGTACTGCACGTGGGTCGGGATCACCGACCACCAGCGCGATCCCAGAAGGCGCGCGATTCGGCTGCCCGCGTCGGGGAGCGCCAGGCACAGCACGCCGCCGGGGTCCAGCAGTGATCGAATCCGCGCGAGGGCCCCGGCCGGATCGGGTAGATGCTCGATCACGTCGCCCAGGAACACGGCGTCGAAGCGAAGATCATCCAGGCTCGGGGTGTCCAGAGTGCCCGTGATCACCTCCAGCCCAAGCCGCTCGCGCGCGAAGGCGGAGGCAAAGCGCGACGGCTCGACGCCGACCACGTGCCATCCCCGTCCCCGGGCCTCGGCCAGCAGGAAGCCCACCCAGCAACCCAGGTCGGCCAACCGGCCGCGGCCGATGTGGCGCTCGATGCGCTCGATCGTGCGGGCGGCGGTCGCTCTCTGCCCGGCCTCCTCCTCCACGTAGGCCGCGTCATGAACGTCGCCGTAGTCGCTGTCCAGCTGCGCTCGCGCGGGAAACACCGCCACCTGCATGTGTCCGCAGGAGCGACAGCGCACGATGTCGTCGGGGGCCGATCCGTAGCTGGTGGTGGTGGCCACGAGGCTTTCTTCGTTGGCGACGCGCACCTGAAGATGGGGCTCAAGGTCGCGGCCGGCGCACACCGCGCAGGCCGGCTGGGTCCCGGTCACAGCTCGTGTCCGTCGAGCGCGGATAGGCGTCGGCGCATTGCGAGGACCTCGCGGAACGCGGTGGCGATGACCCTGGGGCTGGCCCCTCGGGCCTCCCCCGCGCGGCGCGGGCGGTGGGTCACTCCAACCTCCACCACACTGCTGCCGCGTCGGCCAAGCTTGACCATCAGCTCGGTGTTGACCATCGCGCCCACCGACTCGAGGTCGATCTCCTTCAGCACGCGCCGGTCGAAGATCTTGAAGGCGCAGTCGATGTCGCGCACCGGCACGTAGAACAGCGCTCGTACCAGGATGTTCCACGCATAGCCGTTCAGGCGCCGCGCTGGGCGGTCTCGGCGGTTCACGCGGTAGCCGGCCACCACGTCGACCGTCCCCAGGAAGGGCATGAAGCGCGCCAGCTCGGTGATGTCGAACTGGAGGTCGGCGTCGGTGAAGAAGACAAGGTCCAGGCGGCTGGCCAGGAAGCCGGTGCGCAGAGCCTCGCCATAGCCGCGGTTGCGCCCGTGGCTGATGACTCGCACCCGTGGATCAGCAGCCCCGATCTCGCACACGATGTCCGCGGTGGCGTCGCGCGAGCCGTCGTCGACCACGATCACCTCGTGCTCTGCGAACAGCTCTCCCACGGCCGCTGTGGCCTCGGCGATCGACTGGGCGATGTTCGCCGCCTCGTTGTAGGCGGGCAAGACCACCGAGACACTCGACGCGCTCACGGGCCGGCCCGTGGCTTGCGAAGCTCGACCGCCATGCTGGCGGTGCGTCCCGTCACGGTCCGCAACATCAGGTCGACCAAGGTGAAGGTCGCCTGCAGCAGCAGGCTCTGGACCGAGCCGCCGAAGACGCCGACCGGGGGAAACGCCTGATCGGGCCAGCGCCGGCGCGGGAAGCGGTCCTTGAGCCACGAGTGACAGCTCCACACCCAGAAGATCGGATTCGGCTGGTACTCGGTGCGCTCCGTGCGCAGGCCGACCGCAGCGGCGAGCTCGCCGATTGTGGCCTGGTCGTAGAGCGTCCAGTGTCGCGGCCAGTGGTTTCCACCCCAGTGACCGCGCAAGCGCCGAGCGTCGGCCGAATCCCAGTTGGGCGTGGCCACGACCAGCATCCCGCCGGGAGCGAGCAGCTCGGCCGCGCGGCGGGCGAAGCGCTCCGGATCGTCCACGTGTTCGATCACGTGCGAGGCGAGGATGAGGTCGAAGGATCCGAGCTCCAGCTCACGGTCGGATTCGAACCGGCCGGCGACCACGCGATGACCTCGGCCTCGCGCCGTCGCGGCTGCCCTCTCGTCCAACTCGATCCCGTGGGTCTCGAGCCTGGCGCCCACCGCACTCGTCCGGTACCAGTCCAGCAGCCGGCCATCGGCGCAACCTACGTCCAGCAGTCGCAAGCGCCCCACCTGACCCAGGCGCGCCACGAGCCCGGCGATACGCCCCTGATACATGCGCCTCTTGAGGCGGTCATTCAGCCCGCCCGCGCCGGAGCCCTGGTCCGACAGGAGGTTGTAGGCGTAGTAGTCGCTCGGATAGATGCGGCCCAGCTCGCTCACGTCCGGCCGCGGGTTGAGGCGAACGAGCCGGCAGACGTCGCAGCGGACGAAGCGAAACTGCTCGTCGGTGGTGTGCTCGTATTCGTGCTCCCGACCTTCCCACAGCGTCTCGGAGCCCGGTGATCCGCAGTGCACGCAGGCGGTATCGACCTTCTTGACGGGGTCCAGCACGGCGGCCGGGCGCTCAGTCTGCTCTCAGGCCACGTACGTAGCGCCGGACCGCACCGCTGTAGGAGGAGCGAACCAGCACGGGCGGCACGTCGTTGCGAGTTGCCAGGCGCTGCTGCAGCTTCCGTAGGCGCGGCGCGGGCACCGACGGGAGTAGGTGGTGCTCGGCGTGGTAGTTCATGAAGTAGGGCGAGAGCAGCGCACGCTCGGCCATGTTGCTGCGGATGGTGATCAGGCGGTTGTGGTGGGCCGGCGCCTCGTGGTCGTTGATCGCGTGCTCCACGAAGCTGCGCACCAGGTGGACGCAGGCGGTCAGGGTGGCCAGCGGGGCCAGCCAGAGCGCGAGGTAGACCCACCAGTCGAAGGCCAGCGTGAGTGCACCGGCGATCACCAGCTGGGCGGCAGCCAGCGAGAGCAGGTCTCGGCCCGGCGAGCTTCCCGCCGAGGCCGCCCGCGGCGCCCGCGGGCCCATCAGGACCATGCCCGCGTAGCCGCCGAGCAGGCCGTTCACGAAGTAGCGCACGAGCCCGGAGCGAGACTGCTTGTCGGCCCCGTCGTAGAGGTCGAGATCGGGGTCCTCGGGAGAGCCCACCAGGCGGTGGTGTGACAGGTGACGCGCCTGCGCCGCTCCGAACGGCGATCCGACGGCCGCCGCACACACGAATCGGCCGACGAAGTCGTTCCACCCTCGGCGGGGAAGGAACTTGCGGTGCACCGCCTCATGCTCGCAGTTCAGCAGGGCCTGCTGACGAGAAGACACGACCACGAAGGCCACGGCGAACATGTACCACGCAGGATGCAGCCAGAAGCCCGTGATCGCGGCCAGAGCGGCGACCCAGGCCAGGAGGAGGTAGGCCAGGTTGTAGGCCACCAAGCCAGGCGACACCGCCGTGATGTCGCGGCCGGTGCCGCTCAGCCCCCGCGCCTGTCCGTTCGGGCGCTCGATCGTCGCCGTTGTCATAGCTTCCCCGTCACTTTCGTGCCTCGCTGGCCGGAGCCGGGGATTAGAGCACCTTGAGGGGCCATCCGCGCAAGAGTAGGGTGCCGCGCGTGACACGCGCCGACCCGGCGACCGACCTCCTCCAGCGGGTGCGCGCGATCAGCTGGTACCACACGCTCGATCTCACGCCCGAGCTGACGACCGACGGCTGGTTCGACAACCGGCCGTTCGTTGACCACTACGGGCTCCCGGAGCGCCTGGACGGGATGCGTGTGCTCGACGTGGGCACCTGGGACGGCTTCTGGGCGTTCGAGATGGAGCGCCGCGGAGCCGAGGTCGTCGCCCTCGACGTGGAGCACGAGAGCGAGTACGACTGGCCACCGCGACGTCGGCCGCCGCGATACGCCGACCTCCAACGCGGAGACGGCTTTCGCCTGGCCAAGGAGATCCTCGATTCCAGCGTGGAGAGGGTGCACTGCAGCGTCTACGACGCGCTGCCCCGCGATCTGGGCACCTTCGACCTGGTGTTCTGCGGGGTGGTCCTCCTGCACCTCCGCGATCAGCTGCTCGCGCTCGAGCGCTTGGCGAATCTCTGCCACGGCCGGCTGATCCTCGCGGAGGAGTACGACCGGCTCTGCAGCCTCCTGCCATTCCCGGTGTCGCGCTATCGCGCGGACCGTGACGCGGCAGTGGTCTTCTGGCTGCCTTCGCGTCGAACCTGGAAGCGGATGGTGTGGTCCGCGGGGTTCGATGACGTCAAGGAGCAGGGCCGTTTCAAGCAGACGATCACCTCGCCCGACGGCACGAGCTTCTCGGTCCCCCACCTGGTGCTCCACGCCAAAGGGCGTGCCGCCGCAACGGAGCGTCCCTAGAGAACTTGCGTGGGGGCGTCCATCGACGGAGTGGTCGCTCGCTGATACAAAGCTGCCGTGCCCGCCGGCAATGTCGACCCCTCCATCTTCAAGGCCTACGACGTCCGCGGCCTCTACGGCGATCAGCTCGACGAGGATGCGGCCTACGCCATCGGCCGCGGATTCGCGCGCGTGCTGGCGGACATGTACGACGTCGAGCCCTCCGACCTCCGTCTCGCCCTCGGTCGCGACATGCGCCTCACCGCCCCGGCGATGGCCGAGCGCTACGCGGCGGGGATGACCGACGCGGGCGCCGCGGTGCTCGATGTCGGCCAGGTGGGCACCGAGATGCTCTACTGGACCGTCGGCGCGCGCGAGCTCGACGGCGGCCTGATGTGCACCGCCTCGCACAACCCCAAGGACTACACCGGCGCCAAGCTCGTGGGCCGCGGCGCCCTGGCGCTCTCCGGGGACGCGGGCATCGGCGAGCTGCGCGAGATCGTGACCGGCGACTCACCGGGGGACCCCGCCGGCGAGCCCGGCGAGCTGACCACCGAGGACATCGGCGAGCCTTTCCGCGCCGACGCGCTGGCCTTCATCGACCCGGGCACGGTCCCTCCCACCAAGGTCGTGCTCGACGGGGGAAACGGCATGGCCGGTCAGATGCTCGGCGCGCTGCTCGACATGCTTCCGATCGAACAGGTCCAGCTCTACTGGGAGCCCGACGGCGAGCTTCCCGACCACGAGCCCAACCCGCTGC
>JAABUS010008664.1_pt1 | contig 11055 bp, 13 predicted proteins | sample 5560161 | NCBI WGS metagenome assembly JAABUS01 (sample SAMN10711885, study PRJNA513376) | rock metagenome | isolation source: Antarctica rocks | place: Antarctica: Victoria Land, Trio Nunatak nord | collected 2016-01-04
CGCGCCTCGCCTCGAAACCTCGCGACACGTAGCCGTGTGACCGAGGCCCGCGCCGCGCTGCGCGCATTCGTCGGCGACGTGGTTCGTGCCGGGGTGGACGACGCCTGCCGCATAGCCGTCTGTTACAAAACGGGCTTTGGGCTGGCGATCAGCCTTTCCAGCGCGGCGAAGCAATCAGTCACAATGGCGGTCAGCGGCCTCGCGCCGCTTTGCGTGGTGACCGAAACGGCCAGCCTCCCCTCCAACGGCTCGCCGCCCCTCGAGGTGATGGGGTTTCCGTCTCTCCCGCATATCTGCGGATGCTGTGAGCGAACAGCTTCGATGCCGAAGATTTCGGACCCATGGCGCTCCCGATCCAGTCTCGGGTGCTTCGTCGCCTCCGCCACCTTCCGCAGCAAAGGAAGGTCCGGGCAGTGATCCTTGGCGAGGCGCCTGCGGAAGTTGTCCATACTCTCCTTCGGGTGCAGGGAACCTGCCTGGGCCTCGTAGATGAACTCCACAAGCTGGTTCACCACGATGGCGGCCAGGACGCCGAGGCGCAGGCTCGCTTCAGGGGCCTCCAGGAACTCTTTGACGGTGCCGCGTGCCACCTCAGCCAAGAAATAGTCGAGGCGTTCCTCATTGGTCATCTGCCTGACCTCTCCTGCCCTGCCCATTAGGCCGGTCACAGCTACGCCATTGGCGTTATGTCCCATGTAGCAAGAGCGCCAATGACGTAGTATCTGGGCATGGAGATCGTCCGCACCAGCCGCTTCGATCGGGACATCCGGAAGATGGGGGTGGGCGCCGCGGACGTCGCCAAGCTGGAGAAGGCTTTGGCCGAGAACCCGACGGTCGGGGACGTCATCCCGGGTCTCGGCGGTGTCCGGAAGGTGCGGTTCGGCTACGGCGGCCGGGGCAAGCGCGGCGGGGGTCGGGCGGTGTACCTCCTGCTGGTGGCAGACGACGTGATCGCCCTGCTGCGGGCTTACGGCAAGGTCGAGCAGGAAGACATGACCCCGAACGAGAAGCGCGGGTTGGCCGCGCTGGTGAAGGAGATCACGGGATGACCGAGGAAAGGTTCGCGGACAGCCTGCGGGAGGCCCTGGAGGAGGTCCGCGCTTGGAAGCGCGGCGAGGTGGCGCTGCCCGTGCGCGTGGTGGAGCCCATGCCGCCGGAGCGCGTGCGGGCGATCCGCAAGCGCGTGGCGTCGTCGGTGAAGGTGTTCGAGCAGCGGTTCGGCATCCCCGCGGCGACCGTCACCAACTGGGAGCAGGGCCGACGCGCCCCGGATCCAATCGCTCGGCTGGCACTCAGGATGATCGAGCGGGATCCGGAAGGGGCGGAGCAGGCCGCACATGCGGTCTGAGCTCGCTGCGTGTGTTTTCGTATATTGAACCGCACGACGGGTTCGGTTAAAGTTCGGCATGGCTCGGTCTGGCATGGTCGTTATGCGGTTTTCGAAGGCGGCGGGGGAACTCCCCTCGACGGAAACCCGAAGGCTGCGGTCATTGCGTGCCGAGAAAATGGCGCCTACCGGAACACCAGGGCGGGAAGGGCAAGAGGGGCACTACGAGGCACCGCACCTCGCTTCTCATTTGTTGGGATTTGCTACTGAAAATCCCGGCGAAACCGCCGCATGGGCTGCCAGCCTCGGCAGCATGCGCCGTGCTGTAACTAATGAAGAGGGCATTATAGTTTCGAAGTACGGGCCGACAACCTTGGCCGAAGACTTGGTGGAGATGCTTAACAGAGCGGCTGAGTGGCGTCGAGCTAAAGCACGAGGGGAAGATCCCGGCCTCCACCTACCCATCCCTTCTGCAATCTTATTTAGCTTGCACCTTCCGAGAAAAGCTGAGGTGTACTGGCTCCCCTTCCGTAAGTCTCATGACACTTACTTTCCAGAGGGTAGTTATTCCAGTGGATCAATCAGCCGTGCTTTCACATTGCACCGGCCTATCATTGATTTGGCCATTGACCTTCTTGTCGACACCCTGAACCAACAGGATAGGGCTTCTACCACCATCCCAAAACGAAAAACGCCGGAAACGGAAGGTGCTTCGAACACCCCCGCTCCGGCGCCTACGCGTACTAGTAACGACCGATCCCGCACGCGCGAAACCGGAAGACTTCCCAGTCCCAAAGTTAAGCGTGTGTGTGCGGCTTCGCAAGCGCTCGCGGCGCCGCGGATCGGTCATTCCTCTTTGTCAACAGGAGATGACCGCCATGACGTCGAGAACCCTCGGGGGCCTCCGCCCCCTTGCTGAACTGCTTCGCGTGCTCCGCGAATGGGCGGAGCAGGAAGGGTATGACCCCAGCCCGCTGAACAACGTGGGCTATCGCAACACCCTCGACGGGGTGATCGCCGGGCGCTTTCCGGCCGAACGGATTAACAACCGTTGGTTCTTCGATCCAGCAAAGCTGGAGCCGATCGCTAAGGCGTTCGGCTTGATGCGCGAGCGCGAACCCGCGCCTGGACCGGTTCCGGCAGGCTCGGCGTCCGAGCGCCGATCCAGCCCCGACCTCGCTCCCGCAGCCTGAAGCGTTAGGGCCCGCACCACCCCCTCACGCCGGCAAAGCTGCGAGGACGGCACGGGCCCGGAAACAGTGCTGTGGAAGAACAGCAAGGTAGCGCGTTCGCGCGCGCCGACAAGCCTCGTTCTCCTGTTCAGGTTCAGGGGAACATCCCGATCGTGCTCGGCCGGCTGACGGCGCGGGGCGCGCTCGTATTCATCCAGAGTTGCCCGTACTGCCGGCATCCGCATTGGCACGGCGCCCAAGGCATCGTCGACGGCGCGAACAGGCATCGCGTGCCGCACTGCGCCGAACCTACGCCTGCGGCGGGTCGCGGCTACTTCGTGCGGGCGGTGCCATGAGCACCGCACCCGCGAAAGACGTCGAGCGTCTCGCCCGAACGCTCGGCATGTTGGGATCGGACCACGACGGCGAGCTGATCGCTGCCGCCCGCGCTGCTAATCGCCAGATCAAAGCGCTCGGCCTCGACTGGCGCGAGGTAGTCGCACGGGCCTTCCGACCAGCTCCGACGGGACGACACCCAACATCTGCGGCGGCACCGCCGGGCCCGAAAGGCGCACACGACCAGATCGCCGAGTGCCTTGCATGGCCGGGCCTGCTGTCGGCTTGGGAGACCGGGTTCCTCACCAGCCTGCGTGTTCAGCGCACACCGCTGAGCCCCAAGCAGGCGGCCAAGTTGGCGGAAGTCGTGGAACGCCTCCAAGCCCGCACCGCGGCGAGGGCGCGACCGTGAGCGGCGCCCCGACCGCGCCGGCGGTCCGCCTCCACTTGCTGCCCGACCTACTCGATGGAGCCGGCGAGGCGCGAGCCGCGTTGCAGATGCCGGCCATGCCGGGGCGCCGCGCCGTGGTGCGCGTCTTCGCCACGGTCGCCGCTGCGCTGTCCGCGAAGCAAGCTCTGGAGAAGTCGCCATCGGCAGAGGCCGGAGTGCGGCCCGGTTGAGCGACATCACCGACCTGGACGCACTGAAGACCGCGCTCGCCGACCGCCTGGAGGAGCTCGCGACAGATCTGCTCGGCGAGCCCAACCCAGGCACGCGCCGCCGCGCCGAGTGGCGCTGGGGCAATAAGGGAAGCCGCTCGCTGAAGGTACGCGGCCCCGGCCGCGGCGACTACTACACGCACGAGGGCAGCACGGGCGGCGGCGCGCTCGATCTGATCATGGACGCGCGCGGCTGCGGGCTGCGCGACGCCATCCAGTTCGCACGCGGCTGGACCGGCCTTGATGCCGAGCGGCCCGAGGCCAGACGCTTGGCCGAACATGCCCGGCGCGACCGCGAGGCGGCGCGGCGCGTCCGCGAACGGGAGACGGCATCCGAGGAAGCGAGGCGGGCCGGCGTGGCGCGGAACCTCGCCGCCGCCTCCCGCCCGCTCCGCCCCGAAGATCCGGGCTGGGCTTACCTGACGGTGACGCGCGCGATCCCGCCCGAGGCGGTGCGCGCGGCCACCGCATCCGGTTCGGTGCTCTGGCATCCGGGCCGGCGCGCCGTGGTGTTCATCGCCACCGACGCAGCGGGCGAGGTGCGCGGCGTGCAGCTCGTGCACGTGCTCGATGACGGCGCCAAGCGGCTGACCGACGACGGCCGCGCCATGAAGATCAGCCATGGCGTGTTCGATGGGGCCGCGGTGCGGCTGCCCGGCGAGGCGTCGGCGCTGCTGCTGGCCGAAGGGCCTGAAACCGCGATGGCCGCATGGGCGGCTACAGGCCGCGAAACTTGGATCGCGCTCGGCAGCATCGCCAAGGTGCAGCCACCGCCGCTCCGCCGGCTGTGCGTCTGCGCCGACGACGACCAGCGGGACAAGCCGGCCGCGAAGTCGCTCGGCAAGGCTATCGGCCGCTGGCGCACCGAGGGGCGGCACGTCGCCATCGCCCTTCCTTGGGCACGGCGGCGCTTCGATGGCAGCGACTTCAACGACGTGCTTCGGCACGACGGCCTGGAGGCGGTGCGCGCGCGGATCGAGGCGGCCATCGCGCCACCACCTCCGCCGCCTGGCGGGGCGCCGATCCCGGTGGAGCTGGCGCGGCACCGGCTCGGCGAGGCGGTGGCCGGGTTCTTCCGTGAGGCGCGCGGCGTCCTCCCTGGAGACGAGGTGCTCGACGCCAAGTTGCAGATCGTCCAGGGCGTGCGCGTCGGCGTCGGCGTCGGGAAGTCCGACCGCGCCCGCCGCGAGGCATCGCGCTTCCTCGCGGAGATGCGGGCGGCCGGCGACGGCCGAACCATCGTGTTCGCGGTCCCCACGCACAAGCTCGGCGAGGAACAGGCGCGGGCTTTCGAGCGGTTGCCGGCGGCCCGAGCCGCAGGGCTGCGCGCGGCCGTGTGGCGCGGCCGAGAGGCCCCGGACCCGGAGGAACCGGGCGAGGCGATGTGCCGCGACTTGGAGGCGGTGCACGCGGCGCAGTTCGTCGGCGTGCGGGTCGAGAGCGCCGTATGCCGCAGCCGCAAGACCAACACCGCCTGCCCCTACTATGGAACCTGCGGCTACCAGCGGCAGAAGCGGTCGCGGGCCGACCTGTGGTTCGTGCCGCACGAGCTGCTGTTCACCGAGAAGCCCGCGGCGCTCGGCACGCCGGCCGCCGTCATCGTGGACGAAAACGCATGGACGGCCGGACTGGAAGGCGTGGACGGCGCGCCCATGGATCTGGCCTTGGATGCGCTGGATGAGGCCGTGGTCGTGCCCAGCGATGTCCTGGGCCACGAAACGCAGCGGTTGCGCGATGTGCACCGACGAGTGCGCGCGGCGCTGGACGACCAGCCGGATGGACCCTTGCGGCGCGATGCGATGCTGGCGGCTGGCCTCGACGTCACCACCGGCCAGGACGGGCACGCGTTGTCGTGGCGCAGGGTCATCAATCCCGGCTTGAAACCCGGCATGTCCGCCGGCGAGCGCCGGGCCCTAGTGAAGGCGACTGTCGGCAACCGCGCCGCCATGCGATGCGCCAGGTTTTTCGGCAGTCTAGCGGCGCTGCTGGAGGACGGCGGTCCGGAAGCGAGCGGGTGGGCTTCGCTGGCGCAGGCGGACACCGACGCCGGCCGGGTCCGCGTCCTCCGGCTCCGCGGACGGCGCCGAGTGGCCAAGGGCTGGCACGCCCCGACGCTGATCCTCGACGCGCTCCTCGATGTCGCACTCGTGCGCCCGTTCTGGCCTTCGGTTCAAGTGACGGCGACCCTCGACGCTCGCGCGCCGCACATGTGTGTACGCCAACTCACCGGTCGGGACTGGCCGAAGACAGCGCTCGTGCCGGACGAGTACGCCGACGCCGCCGAAAACGAGCGGCGCCTCAAGAACTCCGAACGGCTCCGCGCCGCCGTCCTGCGCGAGGTGCGCGCCACCGCCGGCCGCGTGCTGGTCATCGTGCAGAAGGCGGTGGAGGACTACTGGCGCCAGCTCGGCAATCTCCCGAACAACCTGGAGCTGGCGCACCACAACGCCATCGCCGGACGCGACGAGTGGGGGCCAGCACCGGACAGGGCCGGTGTCCGCAAGCTCATCGTCATCGGGCGCACCCTGCCACGCCCGAAGGACGTGGAGCGGATCACCGAGGCCCTGACCGGTGCCGCCGTCACCGCCCGCGCTTCCGGCCGGTACGAGCGGCACAGCACAGCCACCCCGTTGGCCGACGGCACCTTCGCCAGCGCCGAGGCCGACCGGCACCCGGACCCGCTGGCCGAAGCGGTCCGGTGGCAGATCTGCGAGGGCGAGCTGGTGCAGATCATCGGCCGCGGCCGCGGCGTGAACCGCACCGCCGCCGACCCCCTCGACGTGCTGGTGCTGACCGACCGGCCGCTGCCCCTGCCGGTGGACGAAACGGTTACATGGGAGGAGCTGATGCCGAGCCCGGCCGACCTAATGCTGTCGCAGGGCGGGGTGGCGCTGGAAGACAGCGCCGACGCTGCCCGCTGTTACCCGGGCCTTTGGGGCGACGGGGAAAGACCGTCGCCAGAGGCTGCTCGGAAGGCATTCCAGAGGGCGAGGTGCGGGACAAACCCCAATAGAGAATTCTCTTATGGGGAATGTCCCGCACCTCTGCGCAGAGCCGAGTACCAGCGCGCCGGTACCGGCAAGCGCCGAGCCGCCTTGGTCTTCGACCCGTCCGTCGTGCCGCTGGGCGAGGTGCGGACGTGGCTGGAGGACCGGCTGGGGCCCTTAGCGGCCTTCGACGTGTCGGAGCCTCCCCCGCCGCTTCAGGAGCTTGCGCCTTCTCCCCAGCCCCGAAAGGCCGAGCTGATGCACGACAAGACCTCGCCGGCGCCTGCCCAGTCGATCTCCCGACCACCGCAACCTCCACCGCGCGACGCCGTCCGCCGCTTCCAAGACCTGTGCCTGCGGTTCGAGGCTGTTCGACCACCGGGCGTGCCACCGCCGCAGCGGGCGGGACCGATGCCAGCCGAAGCGGCTCCGCGCTTCTGAGCGGGTCTGGAAGTCTAGAAAAAGACCCCAGACCCGCCCCTTTCCGATGGTTCCGGCGCTGACTGGGCAGGATCACCCCAGCTCGAGCCACTGCAGGATCTGCAGGATGGCGGCCCAGATGGTCGGCCGCGTGGTGGGCGCCGGGCATCAACCAATCTCAAGATTACTTGACACTGTGTAGGCTATAACCGATGGTGCCCTTGGGTTTCAGAGCGGGAGAATATCGGGCCATGGCATTGAAGCAGCGCCCGCAAGCCGTCGCTTATTTCCGGACCTCAAGCGCGGCCAACGTGGAAGGCGATAGCGCCGAGCGGCAGCGGGTGGCGATCCACGCCTACGCCAAACGGCAGGGCGTGGAGGTCGTGGGCGAGTTCTACGACGCGGCCGTGAGCGGCGCCGACGCCATCGACCGGCGGCCCGGCTTCGTGGCCATGCTCGAAAGGATCGAGGGCAACGGCGTCCGGCTGGTGTTGGTCGAGAACGCCAGCCGCTTCGCCCGCGACCTGGCGGTGCAGCTCGCCGGCCACGCGATGCTGCAGGCCCGCGGGATCGAGCTGGTTCCGGTGGACGCGCCGACGCACTTCACCGATCCGACGCCGACCGCCGAGATGGTGCGGCAGATCCTCGGTGCGGTGTCGCAGTTCGAGAAAGCCTCGATCGTCGCCAAGCTCCGCGGCGCTCGGGACCGCGCGAGCGTTACCGCCGGCCGTCGCATCGAGGGCAGGAAGGCCACCTTGACTGGAGATGCCCTGGCCATGGTGCGCCGGCTCCACCGTAGGAACCCGAAGACCGGCGAGCGCCGCAGCTTGCGTGGCATCGCTGCCGCCCTGGCCGAAGCGGGGCATGTCAGCCCCAGGACCGGTCGCGCCTATAGCGCCGAGGCGATCCGCCTGGTCTTGGTGTCGAGAGCGCCTCTCCTGTCCTAAGACCTGTATCTGAATGCTCTCGGAATATCCGAGGAGGGTGGGGAGCAGACCTTCGAAGGGAGGCTGCTCGCCGTTCTACGCTGGCGGAAACACGCATCCCGAGCGGATGGAGCGCCCATGGTTCGCATTCGGGAAGCGGGCACTGAAGATTGGCGGGCGGTACAGGCACTGCTCGGTCAACTTGGCTACAACTTCACCGCCGAGGAAATGCGTGCCCGCATGAACCTCCTCGCGGCGTCAGGAACCGATCCAGTTCTCCTTGCCATTCAGGACGGTGAAGCCGTCGGGCTAATCGCCTTGCACTTCGCCACGATGCTTCAACTCAAGGAGCCTGCGGCCCGCATCACCGCACTGGTTGTGCGAGACCGGGTTCGGGGAGCAGGAGTTGGCACGCTGCTAGTCGATGCTGGGGACAACCTCGCGCGGCATTCCGGTTGCAGCATCCTGGAATTGACAACTTCGGTTGCCCGGACCGAGGCCCACGCCTTCTATGGGAAGCTGGGCTTCACGAACTCCTCACTACGCTTCAGTCGTTCGACCAAGGAAATCGCGGCTTCGTAGGCCCGCAGTGGGTCGGGCGCGCACATTCCGGGGCCATTCAGTGACACGTTCTAAGTAATGTGTGAGAGAGTGTGTATAGTTAACATCTAACGGAGGGGTCAATTACAGCATAAAATGGGCGTAGTTGCTGCTTGATGCATGGCGGCTCCGAGTAATACCTAACGGAAATGCCCGCCATCAACTGCACTTCAGACTCACCCTTGCGTCGCTTTGCGGTAGCCGCATGGCTCGTGTGAGCGTCTATAGTCGCCCGACCGCGCTGGCGAAGATGGACCTGCGCTCGCCGGAGGGCCGATTGCTGGCGAGGGTTCGCGGGGATCTGACGCGGCATGTTGGCGGTACTCCGTCCGCCGTGCAGCGGGCGTTGATCGACCAAGCCGCGATGTTGCAACTCCATGTCGCCATGATGGACGCGCGGGCGCTGGGGCGCGGCGGGCTTAGCGCACGTGATGCCAGGCAGTATCTTGCTTGGGCGAATGCCTTGTCGCAGTTGCTTCGCCAGCTTGGCCTCCGAGGCACGCCGGCACCGCGCCGCAGCCCGGCCGAGCATATGGCCGGTACCGGTACGGGAGCTGCGGCGTGAGCGGAGCGGCAACCACCACGGCACCGGACGCGCTTCCTGACGCTGCGCCCAGCAGCGCCCCGCACCGCACGAACCACGAGCTGCTGCGGAGTTGCTCACGGCACTTTTTCGAGTTGGCGCCCCCGGCGGAGGGGCAACGGCCCGACCGCGGGCGCTGGCGCTGCAAACGCTGCGGCGGCGAGGCCGGCCAGGCGTCCGTCACCTTCTACTGCGTCGGCCTTCGCCACGGCCGGGAGCTCGCCGAGTTGCGGCACACCTACCGCCGCGAAGCGCCGGCGGCGTGAACATCATCCAAGCTCTCGACGACCCGCACCTGTTCGCGCCGCACTTCCGCGGTCCGAGTTGGGCCCCTTGGCGGGGATTTTTGAAAACATGGAGCGGGCTCGGCGCTTCCATGACGGAGGACGAAGCCGCCCTTTTCCGGATGTGCACGGGCCGCGAGACGTTGCCCGGAAAGCCGTTCGGGGAGACGACGCTCATCTGCGGCAGGCGTGCCGGCAAGAGCAGGGTCATGGCGCTGCTCGCGGTCTTCCTAGCGGTGTTCCGCGACTATTCGGGGCGGTTGGCGCCCGGCGAGATGGCGACGGTCGCGGTGATCGCCGCCGACCGCCGGCAAGCGCGCGTGATCCTCCGCTACGTCACCGGCCTGCTGCGTGCGGTGCCGATGCTATCCGAACTGGTCGAGGAAGAGCTGGCGGAAAGCATCACGCTCTCGAACAGCGTGCAGATCGAGGTCGCCACGGCAAGCTGGCGCGTGACGCGCGGGTATTCGTTCGCCGCTGTGCTGTGCGACGAAATCGCCTTTTGGCGCGATGAAGGCAGCTCGGCGAACCCTGCCGAAGAGATCATCCGGGCCATCCGCCCGGGCCTAGCGACCCTCGACGGCGTGCTGCTGAAGGCGTCCAGCCCGCACGCTCGAAAGGGGGTTCTGTTCAACGATTGGCGGCGGCACTTCGGCCGCGACGATGCGCGCGCCTTGGTCTGGCGGGCAGCGACGAGGACGATGAACGCGACCGTGCCGCAGCACGTCATCGACGAGGCCGTGGAAGACGATCCGCAAGCCGCCGCGGCGGAGTTCGGAGCAGAATTCAGATCGGATTTGGCCGACTTCGTGGCCCGCGAGGCGGTCGGCGCGGTGGTGGTGTCCGGACGCTTCGAACTGCCGCCAGTGCCGCGCGTCGCCTACAAGGCGTTCTGCGACCCGTCCGGCGGTTCGTCCGACAGCATGACATTGGCGATCGCGCACCGAGAAGGCGGGCGGGCGGTGCTCGACGCGGTGTGCGAAGTCCGCGCGCCGTTCGCACCGGATGCCGTGGTGACCGAGTTCGCGGACGTGCTCCGGTCCTACGGCCTGCGCAAGGTCGAGGGCGATCGCTATGCTGGTTTGTGGCCGACGGAGCGTTTCGCGGCCCACGGCATCACCTACGAGCCGGCCTCGCACACCAAGAGCGATACCTATTTGGCTGTGTTGCCGGCGATCAACTCGGGATCGGTCGAGTTGCTGGACGTTCCGCGGCTGGTCGGGCAGCTCGCCGCGTTGGAGCGCCGAAGCGCGCGGGGTGGCCGAGATACGGTGGACCATCCCCCCAATCAGCACGATGACGTCATAAATGCCGCCGCCGGAGCGCTGTTGGCGTGCACGCCGCAGGGCATGTCCGTCATGGACCGCATGCGCGTGTTGTCGTCGTGACAGACATGCGAACTACCGCCCCGCGCCGGCTGCTGCGCCTCGACGGCGACGCGGCCGCCCCGCGCTTCACCGGCCTGGACGCGCGCCTCCGCGCAGAACTCGCCGAGTGGCTGCGGACCGAAGCGGGCGCGCTCCCGCCGGCCGTTCGCGCGGACATCGCCGCGGCGATCCATGCGCCCCGAGAAGCTACAGGAGACCGCCTATGAGCACAGACTGGCAGATTCCGAAAACCGACACGGGGTTTCGCGCCGACGCGGCCGGTCCCGGTTCGAAGCCGTTGACGTCCGCGAAGGAAGCCCGCGAGCTGATGATGCGGCGGGCCCAGGCCGCGCGCCGTTCGCCGGCGGGCCTCGGAGAGATCCGGCAGGACGC